>Ga0207713_1000019_pt1 | contig 361225 bp, 326 predicted proteins | sample KBSS64metaG_FD_184404 | JGI IMG/M metagenome (GOLD analysis project Ga0207713, IMG submission 184404) | Switchgrass rhizosphere microbial communities from Kellogg Biological Station, Michigan, USA - KBS S6-4 metaG (SPAdes) (version 2) | ecosystem: Host-associated > Plants > Roots > Rhizosphere...
TGGCGGCTTTAGCGCGGTGGTCCCACCTGACCCCATGCCGAACTCAGAAGTGAAACGCCGTAGCGCCGATGGTAGTGTGGGGTCTCCCCATGTGAGAGTAGGGAACTGCCAGACATCAAACAAGTGAAAAGGCCATCCGAAAGGATGGCCTTTTTGCGTTTAGAATTACTCCTGCCTCACTCTTCCAGGAAGCGGTGAACAATAAGCCCACATTGCAATACAGGCTATCCTCTTGTTATTCCTGCCGCATTCAAAATGGTAAAACATTATAAAACATTGTCCGAAATAGGCTGCATCTCGCCCTGTTGGGTAACACATAATGAAAGTGTAGAGATTACTTCAGACGTGAATTCAGGCTGAAGATAATGGAAGCTAATATGTATAAATCATCATATTTGGCTCGAGAATTGAAATAAAAATTGATAATGGAAGTTGTAATTGAACTATCTGGTAAGGAGGGGGATTCGTACTCATCGGGAACGATGCTATTAAGCAAAAGTGCATAAACAAAAGCGCGAACCTGCCGCGCTTTTAGAAAAAGCGTGTTTATTTAGTCAGTGCAACGATACCCAGCGTCAAACCTGCCACGGCAGCTGCACCACCGGCTATCGCACCGGCTGTTTCCCAGTTATCCTGGGTCGTTCCTTTCATACAGGTATTGGTGTGAACCAGTCGGCCCTGATCGTCGTAAACCGGTACACATGGAGAGTCGTGCGCGCATCCAGCAAGCAGCGCAGCGAGTAGTGCAACGGAAATTAATCTTTTCATGGTGTTACCTCAGTGTTTTCTCGTATTCGCTATAAAGCCAGAAGGGCAATTAACGAATTTATGGCTATTTTACCACCGGGATAAGCACACATTGCACGCGGAATAATCTCAAATTATGTTGATTGTAAAAAGCATGGAGAAGAATACTCTACATAGATGAAATAATGGAGGAAATGTGGAGTAAGCCTGGATTTGTTATTTACATAAGACGAATTAATTCTTATTAAGAATAATATATTAGCTCGCTAATATATTATTTATAGCGCAATAAAAAAGGCACCAAAGGTGCCTTTCAGATATTCACTACTCTTTGTGATGAGTAAACCGTCGCCGGACAACGACAAAGAAAACGGGTACGAAGAAGATAGCCAGGAGCGTTGCGGAAAGCATGCCACCCATGACGCCCGTCCCGACAGCATTTTGTGCGCCACTCCCGGCCCCACTGCTAACAACCAGTGGCATTACGCCGAGAATAAAGGCCAGAGAAGTCATCAGAATAGGGCGAAGGCGCATTCGGGAGGCTTCCAGTGTGGCTTCAATTAGCCCCTTGCCTTCTTTTTCCATCAGGTCTTTGGCAAATTCCACAATCAGAATGGCATTTTTAGCCGACAAACCAATCGTCGTCAGCAGACCGACCTGGAAATAGACGTCGTTATTCAAGCCACGCAGAGACGCCGCGAGAAGCGCCCCAATAACCCCCAGCGGCACAACCAACATAACAGAGAATGGAATGGACCAGCTTTCATAAAGAGCTGCCAGACACAGGAACACCACAATCAATGAAATGGCATACAGGGCTGGAGCCTGGTTACCAGAGAGACGTTCCTGATAGGACATGCCCGTCCAGTCGTAGCCGATGCCGGAAGGCAGTTTTGAAGCCAGACTCTCCATCATAACCATTGCCTCACCGGTACTTTTACCCGGTGCGGATTCGCCGAGGATCTCCATTGATGGCATCCCGTTGTAACGCTCCAGACGCGGAGATCCGTACACCCAGTGAGCGCTACTGAAGGCAGAGAACGGTACCATTTCGCCGTTCGCGCTACGCACATAGAGGCTGTTGATGTCTACGGGCAGCATACGGAAGCGGGCGTCAGCCTGCACGTAGACTTTTTTTACACGACCATGGTCGATAAAGTCATTCACGTAGGTCCCGCCTAATGCTGTCGAAATCGTCTGATTGATGTCTGAAAGGCTGATCCCCAATGCTTGCGCCTTCTCTTGATCGACATCCAGCTTGAACTGAGGGGTATCTTCCAGACCGTTTGGACGCACCCGTACCAGCAGGTTTGCATGATCTTTTACCATACCCAGCAGCTTATTACGTGCCTCAGTCAGCTGCGTATGCCCCAGGTTCGCCTGATCAATCAGTTCAAAGTCGAAGCCTGTCGCAGTACCCAGTTCGATAATGGCGGGCAGGTTAAATGGAAACACGAGACCGTCTTTTATCTGACTGAATGCTTTCGTTGCACGCCCGACAATCTCTTCAACGCTATTTTCCGCGCCTGGACGCTCTTCCCAGGGCTTCAAACTAACGAAGGCGATACCGGCATTTTGGCCTTGGCCGCTAAAGCTAAAACCGTTAACGGTAAAGACGGATTCAACATGCGCTTTCTCTTTCGTCTGATAGTAGTTCTGAACCTGATCGAGCACTTGCTGGGTACGCGTCTGTGTTGCCCCCGCCGGCAGTTGAACCATCGTCATAAACACCCCCTGATCTTCTTCGGGCAGGAAGGATGTGGGTAAGCGCAGGAACAGTACAGCCATGCCGCCGACGATGATGATGTACACCACCAGGTAACGTCCCGTTTTGCGTAAAATGCCGCTCACGCTGTTGCTGTAGTGCTCCACGCTCTTATCAAAGAGGGCGTTAAACCAGCCAAAGAACCCCCCTTTTTTCCCGTGCTGTTTGCTAGAAACCGGTTTAAGCAATGTCGAGCAAAGTGCAGGGGTGAGGATCAGCGCAACCAATACGGACAGCGCCATTGCCGATACGATAGTTAATGAAAACTGACGATAGATTGCCCCCGTCGAACCACCAAAAAAGGCCATTGGAATAAAGACCGCCGAGAGCACCATGGCGATACCGACCAGTGCACCCTGGATCTGCTCCATCGATTTCTGCGTCGCCTCTTTTGGCGGCAATTTGTCCTCTGCCATAACGCGTTCGACGTTCTCGACGACCACAATAGCGTCATCAACCAGCAGGCCTATCGCCAGCACCATTCCGAACATCGTCAAGGTGTTAATAGAGAAACCGAAGGCTGCGAGAACAGCGAAAGTCCCCAGTAAAACGACAGGAACTGCAATGGTGGGAATGAGCGTCGCCCGCAGGTTTTGCAGGAACAAATACATGACCAGGAAGACGAGAATGATCGCCTCAAACAGGGTTTTTACCACCTCGTGGATAGAGATCTTCACAAAAGGCGTGGTGTCGTACGGGTAGACGACCTTCAGTCCCTGAGGGAAGAACTGCTGCAGCTGCGCCAGTTTGCCCTTGATAGCGGCTGCCGTATCCAGCGCGTTTGCACCGGTGGCCAGCTTAATGCCCAGACCGGTTGCCGCCTGTCCGTTGATCTTGGTGACCATGTTGTAGTTTTCGCCACCCAGTTCAATGCGCGCCACATCCTTGAGATGAACCATGGAGCCGTCCTGGTTCACCTTCAGCGTCACGCGCCCAAATTCTTCAGGCGATTTCAGTCGGGTTTGCGCGATGATGGAGGCGTTCAGCTGTTGGCCTGGCACAGACGGTGTCCCGCCTAACTGGCCAGCTGCAATCTGGTCATTTTGTGTTTTTAGCTGATTGATAACATCCAGGGGGGTCAGCTGGTATTTGTTCATTGCATTGCTGTCGAGCCAGATGCGCATTGCATACTGGGCACCAAACAGTTGAACGTCCCCCACGCCAGTCGTGCGACTAATGGCATCTTTCACGTTAGACGCCACGTAGTCAGAGATATCATCCTGCGTGAGGTTTTTATTGTCTGACACAAAGCCAGCAACCAGCAGAAAGCTGCTACTGGATTTCTCAACGCCGATACCTTGTTGCTGAACGTCTTGTGGCAGGAGCGGCATAGCGAGCTGAAGTTTATTCTGAACCTGAACCTGCGCGATGTCCGGATCGGTTCCGGACTCGAAAGTGAGCGTGATCGTGACGTTGCCGGCAGAGTCACTGGTGGATGACATATACATCAGGTTATCGATGCCGTTCATGTTCTGCTCGATAACCTGCGTCACGGTATCCTGCACCGTTTGGGCATCAGCGCCAGGGTAGGTAGCGGTAATGGCCACTGCGGGTGGCGCAATGGTTGGATACTGCGCGACAGGCAGTTTAAGAATCGCCAGCCCGCCCGCTATCATCAGTATGATGGCAAGTACCCAGGCGAAAACCGGCCTCTGAATAAAGAAATTAGCCATGGAGTCGTTCCTTAACTGGCTGGATTATCGGCGGTATCAGGAGTTGCGATGACAGTGGCTCCAGGTCGGGCTTTTTGTAAGCCGCTGACAATAACGCGGTCACCGTTTTTGAGCCCTTCCGTCACCAGCCAGCGGTCGCCGATAGCCTGGGCGGCAACTACCGTGCGCGACTCAACCTGATTTTTCTCGTTAACGACCATGACGGTGGCGTCTCCGCGCGGTGTGCGGGTCACGCCTTGTTGGGGAACAAGAATGGCATCCGGTTGGGTCCCTTCATCAATGCGTGCCCGCACAAACATTCCCGGCAGCAGCAGGTGCTGTGGATTTGGGAAGATCGCGCGCAAGGTAATAGAACCGGTGCTTTCGTCAACTGTCACATCAGAGAACTGCAGCGTGCCTTTCAGCGGGTATGGTTGACCATTTTCCATCAACAGTTCAACCGTGCTGGCGGTGTCACCCTTTTGTAGGCTTGTTTGTTTCAGGCGCATGAAGTCATTACTGGACTGTGTGACATCGACATAAATGGGATCAAGCTGTTGCACGGTTGTGAGCGCGGCAGCCTGCCCATTTGTGACGAGAGCTCCTTCGGTGACGCTGGATTTCCCTATACGCCCATCAAGAGGAGACGTCACTTTGGTGTAGGCAAGATTGATACGCGCACTTTCAACGCCTGCTTGTGCAGCAACAACGCTGGCATCTGCCTGCTGCGCCGTTGCGACGGACTGGTCATACTCCTGCTTACTGACGTACTGTGTGCCAACCAGTGGGACGTAGCGTTTTACCGTCAAGTGCGCAATATTGGCTGCAGCCTGCGCCTTCAACAACTCACCTTTTGCATTGTCATACGCTGCCTGATACGTCGCGGGATCGATCTGGTAAAGGGAGTCACCCGCTTTCACATCGCTGCCTTCAGTGAAGTTACGCCGCAGGATAATACCGCTTACCTGAGGACGAACTTCCGCAACACGGAAAGCATCGGTTCTACCCGGAAGCTCCGTTGTGACCGCCAACGGTGCACTTTTTACAATATGCACGCTAACCTGCGGGGCCAGCGGATGTTGTTGCTGGTTTTTCTGTCCATCGCACCCGGCAAGCAGTGCAGCGCAGACAATGAAACCGGATAAGGGTAAGCGTCTGAAATGATTCGTCATTACTGTTCCTTTACATACCCATTAACCGATATTTCCGTGAATCGGTGACAAGGGCAGGGAGACAAAAACAAAATGTAGCTGCATATAATAATGAGGGTATTTAATGTTTTTTAATTTATAAGTGCTGGCGAATAGAATTGGAGATAAAAATCAGAATCACACCCAGTGTATTCAGCGATATACTTCGGCAGACTCTTCAACAAAATGGCGTTAGATGAGTCATATTCATCTGTTTTGTGAATTTAATTATCCATATACATTTGTCTTAATTATAAATTAAGTTAATTGACTTTTTTTGTGCAAAATTAAAACGGATATTAGTGAATACTCTTGCATACGACATTCAACCGTATCTTTTGATAATGCGATAAACCTGTAAGTGATGAGTAGCAGCCAATGGCACGTAAAAAGAAAGAAGATGCTCAAAAAACCCGACAGCAGCTGATAGAAGCCGCAATTGGGCAGTTTGCCAGGCGTGGCGTGGCCAACACGACTCTGACGGATATCGCCGATGCCGCGAAGGTCACTCGCGGAGCGGTCTACTGGCATTTCTCCAGTAAATCAGAAATATTTAATGCTATCTGGGAGCAGTAATTACCCTTACGCGACATCATTCGTGACCAGCTCTCATTTTCGGAGAATGATGATCCATTGTTAATGCTTCGTGAGCAATTTATCACTGCATTGCAGTATATTGCGCGGGAACCTCGTCAGTGTGCGCTGCTACAAATTCTGTATCATAAATGTGAATTTAATAGTGATATGATTGCACAGTGTGAAATCAGAAAACGTATTGACTTTAACTATGAGCATCTGCGAGATACGCTGGAAAAATGTATTTCACGAAATGTCATTTCGTCACAGGTGAATGTTGAACTTACGCTGATCGTATTTCATGGGTTCTTTAGCGGAATAATTAAAAACTGGTTAATGAATAATGAAAGTTTTAATCTTTTCCAGCAGGCTCCTGCGTTGGTCGATAACATTCTGGCGACACTCCCCGTTACGCGAGTCTCGCCAGGTAATGTTTACGCATCCGCGCCAGGTAATATTTCCCCCTGCGCGCAAAGTGCCTCAATGGCCTGTGCACTGACGGGTTTACCCAACAGGTAACCCTGAAGGGTATTACAGCCCAGCTCGGTTAAAAACGTCTGCTGCGCTTGTGTTTCAACACCTTCCGCCACGACTTTCAGGTTGAGCGTTTTTGCCAGTGCGACGATGGCTGAAACGATCGTCGCATCTTCACTCTCCCCACTTAGCTCCTGCACAAAAGCTCGGTCGATTTTCAGCTCACAGGCGGGTAAACGCTTGAGATACAGCAGGCTTGAATATCCGGTCCCGAAATCGTCGATAGACGCTTTCACCCCTGCATTTGTCAGTTCCGTCAGCACGCGAACGCTCTCATCCGGGTTGCTCATCGCCGTGGTTTCCGTGACTTCAAGGATCAACATTTCTGGCGGTACTTGGTGACGTGCCAGGCAGTCGAGCACCGTCTTCACAAGCGAAGGCTGCTCAAACTGTAACGTCGACAGGTTAACCGCCATCGACCAACCCTGATGCCCCTGAAGATGCCATTCGTGCAGTTGACGACAGGCTTCATTAAGGACCCAGTTGCCAATAGGGATGATAAGCCCCGTTTTTTCAGCCAGCGGGAGAAACATGTCTGGGGTCAGTAATCCCTGCTTAGGGTGTTGCCAGCGCAGCAGAGCCTCAAACCCGAGGATTGGGCCTGCCGGCGCGTGGAATTTTGGTTGATACACTAACCGAAGCTCACCGCGGTCAATAGCCAGCCAGAGATCGTTCATCAGCTGGAGATGGGTCTGCGCCAGAGTATTCATAGAGGGCTGGAAGAAATGATATCCGTTACGGCCCATATGTTTCGTGTGATACATCGCCGCATCGGCATTAAACATCAGCTCACGATCGGTATTGCCATCGTGAGGGTACAGCGCGATACCGATGCTGAGGGTGACCATCAGCTCGTAAGGATCCAGATTGAATGGGCTATCAATAGCGCGTACCAGCGAATTGGCCAAAGAGGCTGCATCATCCGGACCTTCCCCTTCAGCCAATAACACGAACTCGTCCCCGCCAATACGCGCAAGCGTGAACTGACCTTTCAGGGGAAGCAGCAAACGCTGCGTAACGGCAACCAGTAGTTTGTCGCCGATATCATGGCCGTAGGCATCATTGATGGCTTTAAAGCCGTCGAGATCCATGAACATTAACGCAAAATGTGTTCCTTCGCGGTCTGCTTTACTGATGGCCTGATCGAGGCGGTCTTCCAGTAAAATTCGGTTCGGCAGGCGGGTTAAGGTGTCGTGTAAGGCCAGCTGAGCCAATTCCCGGTTAGCTTCTGCAAGTGAAGAGGCCAGCAGAGATGTTCGAGCCTGAAGGCGAGCATCCAGCATTGAAACCAGTAATGTGATCCCCAGAATGGAGAGCGCGACAACACTCACCAGCACCGCCAGCCAGCTGCCGTTAATACCCTGATGATGTGCCATCGTCGCCATCGGAAACTGTGCGGCTTTCATGCCTGCATAGTGCATTCCGGCAATGGCGATCCCCATCGTGATAGCGGCACCCAGGCGCATCAAGGCAACCTGTGCGGCGTCGTGACGCAGGCGGAATGTCAGCCACAATGCGGCGAGCGAAGCGGCAAGAGCAATGATGACAGAGATAGACACCCACGTTTTATCCCAGACAATGCCGGGCGTGACCTCCAGCGCCGCCATACCGGTGTAATGCATGGCGACAATGCCAATGCCCATGACTAATGCCCCGGGCAGTAGACGCCGTAACCGCAGTTGCTCACAGCTCACGAGCCACAGTGCAAACATAGACGAACTGATGGCAATCAGCATTGACAGGATAGTAAGGGTAACGCTGTAGCTCATGCTCATGGAGAGATCCATCGCCAGCATGCCAATAAAGTGCATAGCCCATATGCCAATACCCATTGCAAGACCGCCGCCAGCCAACCAGACGCGGGCTGCAACTCCCTGGCTCCCGGCGACACGCGCGGCCATATTTAGCGCGGTAAATGCCGCAAGAATGGCAACGACAAAGGAGATGACTACAAGGATGTGATTGTATTGACTCACCAGCATGGTCGGTTCAACTCGTTGTGAGACTTAAGCAAGCGCGGTTCGAAAGGGCACAGACATTATCATCCTAAGATAATGACTAAAAGGGATTTAAATCCCTGTTTTTAATGAGTGATAACCGGGGTTTTTACGATGTTAGCCGCTTAATCAAGCGCAGAGCAATTCACTAACTTTAGCGGATTCACGGAATTCATGTTGCGGCACTTATCGGTTTCGGTGCTCATCAGTTCAATCCACTGCATCAGCAGCGCATCGAAAATGAACACGGAGATAGCAAAGACAACCAGCCACCAGTATTTACGAATCATTGTGCCATTCCGGGAGAAGAGAGCCTGTAAGGTGGTGGAAATATACACGAAAAAAAAGGGTTTTAAAGCGGGGAAAGAGAAGGTTTACAAAGCGTTGACGGTTGCGGGCGAAGGCAATAAAAAAGGCGCGTCCCCATGCCGAGTTGCGCCTTTTTAAACAAGCATTTCGCTAATCGAAATTAGTTCATGCCGTATTTTTTCAGTTTCTTACGCAGAGTACCACGGTTGATACCCATCATCAGCGCAGCGCGGGTTTGGTTACCGCGGGTGTATTGCATCACCATGTCCAACAGTGGCTGTTCAACTTCAGCCAGTACCAGCTCATACAGGTCATTAACATCCTGACCATTCAGTTGAGCAAAATAGTTCTTCAGTGCCTGTTTAACCGAGTCACGCAGGGGTTTTTGAGTTACCTGGTCCTGGGAGTTAACGGTGGAAACGGTCAGTACGTCAGAATTTACGCGTTGTTCGAACATAGTTCTGTCAGCTCTTTATTTCATTACGCAAGATTTTCGAAGTATGCCTCCAACGCCTCCAGCTGTTCGCTGGCGTCCTCTATGGCGTTGAATGTGCGCCGAAACTGGTCATTTGGAGCGTGTTCCTGGAGATACCAGGATACGTGTTTACGCGCAATTCGGTACCCTTTTGCCTGACCATAAAAGTCATGCAATTCCCGAACATGCGAACAAAGCAAGCGCTTAATCTCTGCCAGTGGCAGTGGAGCAAGCAGCTCTCCAGTGTCCAGATAATGCTGGATTTCCCGAAAGATCCAGGGTCTTCCCTGAGCTGCACGTCCTATCATCAGAGCATCAGCTCCCGTATAGTCGAGCACAGCTCTGGCTTTAAGCGGGTCAGTAATGTCGCCATTCGCGATAATCGGAATGGAAACTTTCTGCTTAACTGCCCGAATGCTGTCGTATTCAGCTTCACCGTTGAACAAACAGGCGCGTGTGCGTCCATGTATGGTCAGGGCCTGAATGCCACAGTCTTCGGCCAGTTGGGCAATCTCTACACAGTTACGGTGTTCCGGCGACCAACCCGTGCGAATCTTTAACGTAACAGGAACGTCCACCGCGCTGACAACCGCCGTCAGGATTGACTTCACCTGGTCGGGGTATTGCAGAAGGGCTGAACCTGCAAGCTTGCGATTCACTTTTTTGGCCGGGCACCCCATATTGATATCAATAATCTGGGCACCACTTTCCACGTTGATACGCGCGGCATCTGCCATCTCTTCAGGCACGCTTCCGGCAATTTGCACGGTGCGAACACCTGGTTCATCAATGTGCACCATCCGAAGGCGGGACTTATCGCTTTCCCAAACCTGAGGGTTAGACGACATCATCTCGGAAACGGTTAAACCGGCTCCCATCTCGTAGCACAGCGTCCTGAACGGCCGGTCGGTAATACCTGCCATAGGAGCTGCGATCAGGCGATTTCTGAGCTGGTGGTGTCCGATGCGCATGAGTTAAGAAATGACCATACTGTGACTGCAAGGCGGCGTATATTACGCATTTTTTGCACGAGATGAAAGGCCAAACTTTGAACAATCCTCTGTTGTAGATCAAGGAATCGCCGCTCAAGTGTAACGGTGAAGATTATTCACTATTTAAATCATCGTGTTATGCGTGAGTGGCTATTTTGTGGGCGCTTACAATTTCCCGTAACTTCTCATCATTTCTGAATAAAGTACTCACTAAAGCGGGATAATCTGCTGTTTTTAGCAGCGGATTACCCCGCTTCTTTGCGATCTCTGTCGCAATTTAGAACATGATCTTAGTGCAAAAAATGCACGTTATTCGACAATGACGCGGCCATGAAGTGACTGTACCGGGCGGTTATTATCGTGATGCATGGTATGGGTGAATTTCTCCAGTTGTTCTATAGAAATCGTCAGCGGATGTTTGAGGACAACCCAGGTGACACCCTCAGAGCAAGGTGGAGTGGTCAGAGAGCCGCTAAAACGCCAGAACGTTTTGTCGGTTGGCAGTAATTTATTCAGATTGAGATTGGATGTAATGCTCACGTTCTGATCGGCTTTCCCCGGCATCACGGCCCACAGTTTTTCCAGCTCTGGATTAGCAGCACCTTTATCGAACATCACGGCGACCACCACCAGTTCCCCTTCGGCATTTTTATGCACCAGATGCATTTCCATCGCATATTTTTTGCCATGTACTGTGTTTTCACTTGGGGCATGGAAATGGAACTGTTGCAGGGCCCAGCTCTGTTTATCGAGGGTGATGCTGTCGTGTGTTCCGGCCTTTTCACCCGCCTGAATGGTGTGTCCGTTATTCGTCAGAGAGACCGGCCCTTCGCTGTAATGCGTTTGCAATGGCGAGAGGTGTGCTTTGGCGGTGGTGTCGATGTTAATCGGAGACTGGTTTACCCCGTTTTTGCAGGTTTTGTATGCGTCGTCCAGTTCCCCCCAATGCTCGGGGGCGCCTTCTCCTTCGTAACTCCAGTGTGACGCAGATGCTGAGAACGAGATAATGCTCAGCGCCAGCAGCGCTGCCTTGCCAGTAAAGTGGGTCATAGTATTCTTCCTGTGAATTTTATTATCCAAACCATTAATTATCACTATGATTTGCGTGGTTATTTTACCGGAGAATGGCAGGGGATGAGAGGAAAATCACAGGGGGGAGAGGCGTGGTCAGATGACCACGCCAAAAGCTTATTTTTTACGTCCGGTAATACGACACCACTCTTCTTTCTCCACCACCGGGTCGAGTTCGAAAAGATCGGCGTAGGCTTCGCAAACGCTATCAGCCTGGCTTGCCAGAATACCAGAAAGGCCAAGCAGACCGCCCTCAACGGGCAGTACGCTGATTAACGGAGCCAGCTCACGCAAGGGGCCTGCCAGGATGTTTGCGACGACTACGTCGGCTTTCATGACCTCTGGCTGCGCATCAGGCAGATAAAGTTCCAGACGCTCGGATACGCCATTGCGCTCGGCATTGTCGCGGCTGGCCTGGATCGCCTGCGGATCGATATCGATCCCGATGGCTTTTGCTGCCCCCAGTTTTAATGCAGCAATAGCGAGGATCCCGGATCCGCATCCGAAGTCGATCACGGTCTTGCCTTCGAGATCCAGACCATCCAGCCATTGAAGGCACAGCGAGGTCGTCGGGTGGGTGCCCGTACCAAACGCCAGACCCGGGTCGAGCATCACGTTGACCGCATTTTCATCCGGCACGTCACGCCAGCTTGGGCAGATCCACAGACGCTTACCAAACTGCATCGGGTGGAAGTTATCCATCCACTCGCGTTCCCAGTCTTTATCTTCCAGCTGTTCGATTTTGTGCACAAAGCCTGCGCCCAGCAGCGGATGGCTTTCCAGAATGGCGACGACCTCTTTCATGTCGGTTTCTGCATCAAACAGGCCGATAACGTCGGTATCGCCCCACAGGCGTGTTTCACCTGGCAGCGGCTCAAAGACCGGCGTGTCATGCGTGTCCTGGAAGGTGATGGAGACCGAACCTGCCTCCATCAGCGCATCGCTTAGCTCTTCGGCATTCGCGCCGGTTGTGTTCAGTTTTAGTTGGATCCACGGCATGGCAAAACTCTTTATTTATCAGTAGTAATCATAGTGGGCTGCGGCACGGGTTGACCGAAACGGTTTCCCACCACAAACGCCAGTAAACTTATCAGTAACGAAGGCACAATCGGATGGAAGCCCAGGTACTGGATCTTAAACGTTGCGAGAACGGCGTAAAGCACCCCGCCAACAATCATGCCGCTTAGGGCACCGGCAGCATTGGCGCGCTCCCAGTAGAGACCGAGTACCAGCGGCCACAGGAACACGGCTTCAAGGCCGCCAAAAGCGAGCAGATTGAGCCAGATGATCATCTCCGGTGGGCGCCAGGCGGCTAGCATCATCAGGATGCCGAGCACCAGCGTGGTCCAGGTGGAGATGCGTTTGAGCTTCTGCTCATTATGCATTTTAGCCGGACGCGCGCTAAGCCACAGATCTTTGATGATGGTAGCGGAAGCTTGCAGCAGGTGCGCGTTGACGTTGGACATAATGGCAGCCATCGGCGCCGCCAGGAACAGCCCGGCAGCCCACGGTGGCAGAACCTGTACCATCAGCGTTGGAATGACCTGGTCCGGCACGGTCAGGTGCGGCAATACTGCACGTCCTAAGGCCCCCGCCAGGTGCATCCCCAGCATCAATAGAGCGACAACCACGGTACCAATCACAATCCCGCGGTGAACGGCTTTACTGTCTTTATATGAGATGCAGCGTACGGCGGTGTGTGGCAGCCCGATAACACCGAAGCAGACCAGCACCCAGAAAGAGGTCATGAACGCAGGCGTCAGGATATCATCGGCTCCGTGCGGGCTAACCAGTTTCGGGTCAATCTGCTCAAGCGTTTCTACCGCGTGATGTAAACCGCCCGCCGCGTAGATCACGCCAACCAGCAGCACCAGGGTGCCAATCAGCATTACCATGCCCTGCATCGTGTCGTTCAATACGCTGGCACGGAAGCCGCCAAAAGCGGTATAGAGTGCGATAGTCACGCCGAATATCAGCAGCCCGGTTTCATACTTAATACCTGCCGCGGTTTCTAGCAGTCGCGCACCGCCGATAAACTGCACGGCTATTGCACCGACAAAGGCGACAATCAGGCTGATACTCGCAATCCAGACTACCGCACGGCTTTGATAGCGTGCCTGCAGCATATCGTTAAGCGTAATGGCGTTATAGCGACGGGCGAGGATGGCAAACTTCTTGCCCAGGATACCCAGCGAGAGCCAGATGGTCGGCACCTGGATCATTGCCAGCAACACCCAACCTAGCCCGTATTTATATGCCGCTCCTGGTCCACCGATAAACGAGCTGGCGCTCACGTAGGTGGCTGTCAGCGTCATGGCCAGCACAAATCCACCCATCGAGCGGCTACCGAGGAAATATTCACTCAGGAAAGAGCCGGTGCTGCGCTTGCGCATCGCATAAAAAGAGAGGCCAAACACCACAATCAGATAGATAACCAGTACGGTGATAATTTCAGTTTGCATCGCTATCCTCCAGCGGGAAATCACGGAAGATAAAGCGCACCATCAGCCAGCTCAGCAAAATAAACACCAGCGGTACCAGCAGGCAGGCCATTTCAAACCAATGCGGCAAGCCGGTGATGCCAATAGCGGAATCAGGTAAGTAAGCAGTTACTAACCATGCAGCTAAATAGAGAAGGGTCAGCCACAGCGCCCAGCGCGCTTCTTTATGGGCCTGAACAAAACGCTTGTCCATTTTTTGTCCCTTGTGGATGAAGAAAGCGGGGATTGTACATGATGGGGCTCGACGATCCCCAGAAATAAAAAAGGCCGGAGAATCCGGCCTTTTAGCGTCGATGCAGTCTTACTTCTCTTGCATACCGAGTTTTTTCTCCAGGTAGTGGATGTTAGTTCCACCATTCTGGAAGTGCTCGTCGCTCATAATGCGCATCTGCAAGTCAACGTTGGTTTTGATACCGTCGATGATCAGCTCCTGCAGGGCGTTCTTCATGCGGGCAATTGCCACGTCACGGTTTTCGCCGTAGCAGATAAGCTTACCGATCATTGAGTCATAGTACGGCGGTACGGTGTAACCGGCGTAAATATGAGACTCCCAACGCACACCAAAGCCACCCGGCGCGTGGAAACGCGTGATTTTACCCGGGCTTGGCAGGAAGGTGTTCGGGTCTTCGGCGTTGATACGGCATTCTACCGCATGGCCTTTAACCACAACTTCTTCCTGTTTGATGGATAGAGGCTGACCGGCTGCGATACGCAGCTGTTCTTTGATCAGGTCAACACCGGTGATCATTTCGGTAACCGGGTGTTCAACCTGAATACGGGTGTTCATTTCAATGAAGTAGAACTCGCCGTTTTCGAACAGGAACTCAAAGGTACCCGCACCGCGATAGCCGATATCGACGCACGCTTTGGAGCAACGCTCGCCGATGTAGCGACGCAGTTCCGGGGTAATACCCGGTGCTGGTGCTTCTTCGACCACTTTCTGGTGACGACGCTGCATGGAGCAGTCACGTTCTGCCAGATAGATAGCGTTACCCTGACCGTCAGCCAGCACCTGAATTTCGATGTGGCGTGGGTTTTCCAGGTATTTTTCCATGTACACCATGTCATTGCTGAACGCGGCTTTCGCTTCAGCTTTGGTCATGGAGATGGATTGAGCCAGTTCAGCATCGCTGCGCACAACGCGCATACCGCGACCGCCGCCACCGCCGGACGCTTTGATGATAACCGGGTAGCCAATGCGTTTAGCATGAGCACGGTTAGCATCCATATCGTCAGTCAGCGGGCCGTCAGAACCTGGTACGGTTGGAACACCGGCTTTTTTCATCGCGGTGATTGCAGACACTTTGTCGCCCATCAGACGAATGGTGTCGGCTTTCGGGCCGATGAAGATAAAGCCAGAGCGTTCAACCTGCTCGGCAAAGTTGGCGTTCTCTGAGAGGAAGCCGTAACCCGGATGAATTGCCACCGCGCCAGTGATTTCAGCGGCGCTGATGATAGCCGGGATGTTCAGATAGCTTTTTACGGACGGAGCCGGGCCAATACAGACCGTCTCATCCGCCAGCAATACGTGTTTTAAATCGCGATCCGCGCTTGAGTGCACAGCGACGGTCTTGATGCCCAGTTCTTTACAGGCACGAAGAATACGCAGTGCGATCTCGCCGCGGTTGGCGATAACAATTTTATCCAGCATGTACGCCTCGTTACTCGATGACGACCAGCGGCTCGTCAAATTCAACCGGCTGACCACTTTCGACCAGAATCGCTTTCACAGTACCTGATTTGTCTGCTTCGATCTGGTTCATCATTTTCATCGCTTCAACGATGCACAGGGTATCGCCTACGTTGACTTTCTGACCCACTTCGATGAACGCCTTCGCGTCCGGGCTCGGGGTGCGGTAGAAAGTACCAACCATTGGGGAACGTACGATGTGACCACTGATTTCTGCTGCAGCGGCAGGTGCGGCTTCAGCTGCTGGCGCAACGGCTGCGGAGAGCGCAGGCTGCTGCACTGGCGCAGCATAAGCCTGCTGCATTACCGGGAAGCTAGCGGCTGGGGCTGCACGGCTGATGCGTACAGACTCTTCGCCTTCAGAAATTTCCAGTTCGGAGATGCCTGATTCTTCAACCAGCTCGATCAGTTTTTTAATCTTACGAATATCCATGAGTGGGTTCCGTACTCTTGTTTAGTGTGATTGTGACAAGCGTTTTACCGCTGTCTGTAAAGCGTATGAATAACCGTCTGCGCCCAGTCCACAAATAACGCCAGCAGCGATATCTGACAGATAAGAATGGTGGCGGAACGGTTCACGGGCGTGCACATTGCTAAGGTGTATCTCGATAAACGGGATACTCACCGCGAGCAGTGCGTCGCGAATCGCAACACTGGTGTGCGTAAACGCGGCCGGATTGATCAGGATATAGTCCACATTGTCTTTAGCCTGATGAATACGGTCGATGATTGCGTACTCCGCGTTAGACTGAAAATGGTCCAAATCCACATTCAGTGAGGCTGCCTCCGTACCAAGACGGTTAACAATTTCACTCAATGTCAGCGTGCCGTACTTCTCTGGCTCACGGGTTCCGAGCATGTTTAAGTTCGGTCCGTTCAAAACTAAGATCTGGATTTTATCAGCCATCGTGCTGCTATCTCCTGCGATTCTCCGGTAAAAAACAAAATATACCTTCGATACGCAATTGTCACCTTTTCAGAGGCCTAAAACCCCCGTTGGGAAAACCAAGGTCGCACATTATAACGATTTCGTAGCATTTAGCAGCTAAATACTGGTCTTATCAGGGAAGATTATCAACCGCTAACCGAAAAAGATTGGCGGTTGATAAGTAATCTGCGGGAAAACGCACAGTTTCGCGAACTATCGCAACCACTGGCGGAACTTCTTGTAGCGCCACGCTAAAAGCGCCAAAGCCAGTAGCGCGTAGAGGATCGGCTGCGGGGAGAGGATCTTCACCGACCATAGATAATGAATGGGCGCGAGGATCGCGACAAGATAGACGAAGTTGTGGAGTAACTGCCAGCGCCTGCCCAGTTTTCGCTGTGCGTATTGCGTAGACGTCAGCGTTAATGCCAGTAAAACCAGCCAGCTGATGATGCCTAACGTCAAATAGGGGCGCGTAACCAATTCGCTACCCAGCAATGCCAAATTATTAATGCCGAGCTCCAGCAGCGCGTAGCTGGTGAGATGCAGCGTCGCCCAGGCAAAACACCATAACCCTAAAAGCCGGCGGGTTCGTATCAATAATGGCTGTTTAGCGTAACGTGCTAAGGGTGAAACCAGCAAGGTTCCCAGTAAAAATTTCAGAGCCATCCTACCCGTAAAGTGCTGAATATCTTTCGCCGGATCGGCGCTGAAATAGCCCTGGCTCGCGGCCCACAACAGCCATAAAAAGGGAAGCAACCCGGCCAGGTGTAAAATGACTTTTAGCCAGGTAATTTGCTTTGCGGTTAAGCGCACTTAGAAGTTCTCCCGTAAATTCAGCCCACGGTAGAGAGACGCGACCTCATCCGCATAGCCGTTAAACAGCAGGGTGGGTTGGCGTTTAACATCCAGCGCGCCGCCTGCGCCGATAAAGCGTTCGGTAGCTTGCGACCATCGTGGATGGTCAACGTGAGGGTTCACATTTGCAAAAAAACCGTACTCGTCTGGCGCGGCCAGGTTCCAGGTCGTTGGCGGCCGTTCGCGGGTAAGTTTAATGCTGACGATCGATTTAATCCCCTTAAAGCCATATTTCCACGGTACGGTTAAGCGAATAGGGGCACCATTTTGCGGCGGCAGCGCTTTACCGTAGACGCCCACGGTCAGCAACGTGAGAGGATGCATTGCCTCATCGAGACGTAAGCCTTCTACATAGGGGTACTCCAGCCCGCCGCCAATAAACCTGTCTTTCTGACCCGGCATCTCGTCCGGGGCATAACGCGTCTGGAAAGAGACGTATTTTGCATTGCTGGTGGGCTCAACCATTGCCAGCAGTTTATGCAATGGGAAACCCACCCAGGGCACGACCATCGACCAGGCTTCCACGCAGCGCATGCGATAAATGCGCTCTTCCAGCGGGAAACGGGTGACGAGATCGTGGTGATCCAGCGTCAGCGGTTTTGCCACTTCCCCCTCAATTTTCAAGGTCCACGGATCGGTCTTCATTCCCCCCGCGTTGGCAGCTGGATCGGCCTTATCAAGACCAAACTCATAGAAGTTGTTATAGCCGGTGACTTTATCTTCCGGCGTCAAAGTCAGTTTATTTTGCCACTGTGCGGGTTTGGTAAACGTGAGGGGCGCGCCGGAGGGCGCTTTCGGGCGATCGTTGCCTTTAAACCAGTCGAGCAGGTCAGCATGAGCCGCAGGGGTAAGCGTTAACGCGGTAGCGCTAATGCCGAGCATTTTTAGGATCTGGCGACGCTGTAACATAAAGACAGATTCAGACGTTACGTCGGCTTCCGTCAGTTTTCGGGTTTTCATGGCATCCTCCGTCATGCGTTTTTCTAAGCATGACGGAGGAGAAGGGTTAGCGCGAATATGTCACGAAAATTTGAAGATTAGATAATTTTTACCAGCGCACGGCCGTGGAACTGGTTGTCCATGATCTTACTGGCATACTCAGGAGCCTGGCTGAGGGTAATTTCGGTTGCGCTCTGGGCATAGAATGCATCCGGGAGATCGCGCACCAGTCGTTCCCACGCTGCCGTGCGACGGGCCGCCGGAGTCATAACGGAATCGACACCCTGCAAGCGGACGTTACGCAGAATAAAGGGCATCACGGTTGTGGGCAGCGCAAACCCGCCCGCCAGACCGCAGGCTGCCACACACCCACCATAGTTCATTTGCGCCAGCACCTTCGCCAGCACCTTGTCGCCCACGGTATCGACGGCACCCGCCCAAAGCTGTTTTTCCAGTGGACGCGTTTCGGCAAACTCATCGCGGCTTAGGATCCGGTTTGCCCCGAGCTGGCGCAGGTAATCATGGGTGCTTTCGCGGCCAGACACTGCTGCGACCTGGTAACCCAGCTTGTGCAGCAGCGTTACCGCGGTGCTGCCGACGCCACCGCTGGCGCCGGTCACGACAATCTCACCAGACTCTGGGCGAATACCGGCATCTTCCAGAGCCATTACGCACAGCATGGCGGTAAAACCTGCCGTGCCGACGATCATCGCTTTGCGGCCATCCATCCCTTTCGGCATTGGCACCAGCCAGTCGCCCTTAACTCGCGCTTGGGTTGCCAGCCCACCCCAGTGGTTTTCACCCACGCCCCAGCCCGTGAGCAGTACCTGTTGACCAGCATGAAAACGGGGATCCTCGCTGGTATGCACACGGCCCGCAAAATCGATACCTGGCACCATTGGGAAATTTCGGATGATTTTACCTTTGCCCGTAATGGCCAGTGCATCCTTATAGTTCAGACTGGACCAGTCGATATCGACGGTTACTTCGCCTTCGGGCAGCCGGCTCTCTTCAACGGCTTGTACCGAGGCAAGGGTTTTGCCGTCCTGCTGTTCTAAGATCAACGCCTGCATACAGGATCCTCACGTCTATGATGATTGGAAAATAATTTCTGAAGACTATACTCGCTCATTGGAACGCAATGCCGATTTAACGCAATAAATTGCCAGATCCATCAGGTTTGGTAGTATGTCGCATCTAAAATGCAAGTTAGCGCTTACTTGCTAGCCCATCAACCCGCGGAGTGATCTCAAGGATGCGATTAACGACGAAGTTCTCAGCTTTTATTACCTTGCTGACGGGGCTTACCATTTTTGTCACGCTGATCGGCTGCTCCCTGAGCTTTTATAACGCTATCCAGGATAAGCTGGTCAATCGGGTACAGTCGGTTGTCTCGGTGATTGATACCCGCCTGATTACCACCTCGTTACCGGCGTTATCTCTTGATCTGGATGAGTTAATGGTACCTGTTGATATTGTTCAGATCGACATTCAGCAGGGAAAGCATAAGGTATTCAGCCATGTACGCCAAAGCAGCTACCGCCCCGCAGGCGTAGTGACGCAGTATCGTGAAGTGACGGTTCATTCGCTTAAAAACCCGGGGATGACGATAAGGGTGGTGTACCTGGACCCCATGGCCAGCTATTTCCATTCAATGATGACGACCGCGCCGCTGACCATCGCTGTTGGATTTATTGTTCTGCTGATTTTTCTCGCCGTTCGCTGGCTGCGCCGTCAGCTCTCCGGCCAGGAACTGCTGGAAACCCGCTCTGTTCGGATCCTCAATGGCGAACGCGGCCCGCAGGTACGTGGTTCGGTCTATGAATGGCCATCCCGCACCAGCAGCGCGCTGGATGTACTGCTGTCAGAAATTCAGTTTGCCAGCGACCAGCGCAGCCGTATGGATACGCTGATCCGCTCTTACGCTGCCCAGGATAATAAAACCGGCCTTAACAACCGCCTTTTCTTTGATAATCAACTGGCAACCCTGCTGGATGACCCCGAAAAGGTGGGGGCGCACGGGGTGGTCATGATGATCCGCCTGCCTGATTTTGATTTACTGCGCGATACCTGGGGCAGACGCGCGGCGGAAGAGAACCTCTTTACGCTGATTAACCTGCTCTCCACCTTTATTATGCGTTACCCCGGCTCGCTGCTGGCACGTTACCACCGCAGTGACTTTGCCGTGCTGCTGCCGCACCGCACGCTGAAGGAGTCGGAAAGTATAGCCAGCCAGCTGCTTAAAGCCGTAGATGCGCTTCCGCCAAGCAAAATGCTCGACAGAGAGGATATGGTGCATATCGGTATCTGCGCCTGGCGTGGGGGGCAATCAACCGAGCAAGTCATGGAGCATGCAGAGGCTGCAACACGCAACGCCGTGTTGCAGGGCGCGAACGGCTGGGCCGTTTATGATGACTCGCTGCCGGAAAAAGGGCGTGGCAACGTCCGCTGGCGAACGCTGATTGAGCAAATGCTCAGTCGCGGTGGGCCACGCATTTACCAAAAACCGGCGGTCATGAAAAATGGCAATGTGCATCATCGCGAACTGATGTGCCGTATTTTTGACGGCACAGAAGAAGTTATCTCAGCGGAATATCTGCCAATGGTGATGCAATTTGGCCTATCCGAAGAGTATGACCGGCAGCAAATTACCCGCTTGATTCCGTTTTTGTCCTTCTGGCCTGATGAAAACCTGGCAATACAGATTACGGTTGAGTCGTTAATTCGCCCGCGTTTTCAGCGCTGGTTACGTGATACTTTAATGCAATGCGTAAAATCGCAACGCAAACACATTATTTTTGAACTTGCTGAGGCAGATGTGGGTCAACACATCAACCGGTTACGCCCAGTGATACGTTTAATCAATGCGCTAGGCGCTCGCGTGGCGGTAACGCAGGCGGGTCTGACGTTGGTCAGCACCCGTTGGATCAAGGAGCTGGATGTTGAATTATTGAAACTGCATCCGGGTCTGGTAAGGAATATCGAAAAACGCACGGAAAACCAGCTGCTGGTTCAGAGCCTGGTCGAAGCGTGCAAGGGAACACAAACGCAAGTCTTTGCCACGGGCGTGCGCTCCAGAAGCGAATGGCAGATGTTGATAGAGCGCGGTGTTGCGGGTGGTCAGGGGGATTTTTTTGCTGCCTCTCAGCCGCTTGACACCAATGTGAAAAAATATTTGCAAAGATACTCTGTTTGACCTGCCGTTTAATTTGTTTTCACGTAGAATATCGCGCCTGTAGCTTTGAGTATGACGAGCAAAAAGCCAGTGAACGACCTTTAACTGGTTACAAATGAAAGTGAGGGACGCTACTGTTTACTCAGCCCTGAGGGAGTCAGGGGATAAATTTGTAACAAAGGAAACGTACTGCACTAATTTTCACCGTAGCAGATGATTTTTGCGCCTTGTCGCTGCTGCGTGTGGTTGGTAAAGTAAGCGGATTTTGTTTTCCGCCCCAGCTTTCAGGATTATCCCTTAGTATGTTGAAAAAATTTCGTGGCATGTTTTCCAATGACCTGTCCATTGACCTGGGTACCGCGAATACCCTTATTTATGTAAAAGGACAAGGCATCGTATTGAATGAGCCTTCCGTTGTGGCCATTCGTCAGGATCGTGCAGGCTCGCCGAAAAGCGTGGCTGCAGTGGGTCATGACGCGAAGCAGATGCTGGGTCGTACCCCTGGCAACATCGCCGCCATTCGCCCAATGAAAGACGGCGTTATCGCCGACTTCTTCGTGACTGAAAAAATGCTTCAGCACTTCATCAAGCAGGTTCACAGCAACAGCTTCATGCGTCCAAGCCCGCGTGTTCTGGTGTGTGTGCCGGTTGGCGCAACCCAGGTAGAACGTCGCGCAATCCGTGAATCTGCCCAGGGTGCAGGTGCACGTGAAGTGTTCCTGATTGAAGAGCCAATGGCTGCGGCTATCGGTGCGGGCCTGCCTGTTTCCGAAGCTACCGGTTCTATGGTGGTGGATATCGGTGGTGGTACCACTGAAGTGGCCGTTATCTCTCTGAACGGCGTGGTGTACTCCTCTTCCGTACGTATCGGTGGTGACCGCTTCGATGAAGCCATCATTAATTATGTGCGCCGTAACTACGGCTCTCTGATCGGTGAAGCCACCGCAGAGCGTATCAAACACGAAATCGGCTCTGCGTACCCGGGCGATGAAGTGCGTGAGATCGAAGTACGTGGCCGTAACCTGGCGGAAGGTGTTCCACGCGGTTTTACCCTGAACTCCAACGAAATTCTGGAAGCACTGCAGGAACCACTGACGGGCATCGTGAGCGCGGTAATGGTTGCGCTGGAACAGTGTCCACCAGAACTGGCGTCCGATATCTCCGAGCGCGGTATGGTTCTGACCGGTGGTGGTGCGCTGCTGCGTAACCTCGACCGCCTGTTAATGGAAGAGACAGGTATTCCTGTCGTAGTTGCAGAAGATCCACTGACTTGCGTCGCCCGTGGTGGTGGCAAGGCGCTGGAAATGATCGACATGCACGGCGGCGATTTGTTCAGCGAAGAGTAGTCGAGTTTGAGAGGGTAGCAATTTGCTACCCTTTCTCTCTGACGCGAGAATACGCATAGCCTATGAAGCCAATTTTTAGCCGTGGCCCATCGCTACAGTTTCGCCTCATTCTGGCGGTTCTGGTTGCGCTTGGGGTCATTATTGCCGATAGCCGCCTCGGTACGTTCAGCCAGATCAGAACGTACATGGATACCGCCGTCAGTCCTTTCTACTTTGTATCAAATGGTCCCCGTGAATTACTCGACTCCGTTTCTCAAACGCTGTCTTCGCGAGACCAACTCGAACTTGAAAACCGCGCATTGCGCCAGGAACTGCTGCTGAAAAACAGCGAGCTGCTGATGTTGGGGCAATACAAGCAGGAAAACGCGCGTCTGCGCGAGCTGCTTGGCTCACCGCTGCGTCAGGATGAGCAGAAAATGGTGACCCAGGTGATCTCCACCGTGAACGATCCTTACAGCGATCAGGTTGTGATCGACAAAGGTAGCGTTAACGGTGTGTATGAAGGTCAACCTGTTATCAGCGATAAAGGCGTTGTAGGCCAGGTGGTTGCCGTCGCTAAACTGACCAGCCGCGTTCTGCTGATTTGTGATGCCACGCATGCACTGCCGATTCAGGTACTGCGTAACGACATTCGCGTCATTGCAGCCGGTAATGGCTGTACGGACGATCTGCAGCTAGAACACCTGCCAGCCAACACGGACATTCGTGTCGGTGACGTGCTGGTGACATCCGGTTTGGGTGGACGTTTCCCTGAAGGCTATCCGGTTGCGGTTGTCTCTTCTGTGAAGCTTGATACTCAACGTGCTTATACCGTGATCCAGGCTCGTCCGACGGCAGGTTTGCAGCGACTGCGTTATCTGCTGCTGCTGTGGGGTGCCGATCGTAACGGTTCAAACCCGATGACGCCGGAAGAAGTTCACCGCGTGGCAAATGAACGCCTGATGCAGATGATGCCGCAGGTTCTCCCTGCGCCGGATGCCATGGGGCCGCCAGCCCCTGTTCCAGCGCCTGCCACAGGGTTAACACAGCCTCTACCGGATGCACCACCACCGCCAAAACTCTCTTCGGGAGGGCAGTAGTGGCAAGTTATCGTAGCCAGGGACGCTGGGTTATCTGGCTCTCGTTTCTCATCGCACTGTTACTGCAGGTTATGCCCTGGCCGGATGACATTCTTGTCTTTCGGCCAAACTGGGTATTGCTCATTTTGCTCTACTGGATCCTTGCCCTGCCGCACCGCGTAAATGTCGGCACAGGTTTTGTGATGGGTGCCATACTGGATCTCATTAGTGGCTCTACGCTTGGCGTACGTGCTTTATCCATGAGCATTATTGCGTATCTCGTCGCACTCAAATTCCAGCTCTTTCGTAACCTCGCGCTCTGGCAACAGGCCCTGGTGGTGATGTTGTTATCGCTTGCTGCGGATATCGTTGTTTTCTGGGCAGAGTTTTTAGTGATCAACGTCTCTTTCCGACCGGAAGTGTTCTGGAGTAGTGTAGTAAACGGTGTGCTCTGGCCGTGGCTCTTCCTGCTGATGCGTAAAATTCGCCAGCAGTTTGCTGTGCAATAAAAGGTTTCTATGACGTTTCTGTATCTTGCTTCCGGCTCTCCGCGCCGTCAGGAACTCCTGACCCAGTTAGGGGTTTCTTTTGAACGTATCGTCACCGGCATTGAAGAAAAACGTGCTGAAGGTGAAAGTGCTCAACAGTACGTTTCCCGCCTGGCACGTGAGAAAGCGCAGGCTGGCGTGGCGCAAACGCCGCGTGACTTACCGGTGCTGGGAGCAGATACCATCGTTATTCTTAATGGTGAAGTGCTTGAGAAACCGCACAGTGCAGAACATGCGGCGCGTATGCTGCGCAAAATGTCAGGACAAACGCATCAGGTAATGACCGCTGTAGCGCTGGCAGACAGCCAGCACGTGCTGGATTGCCTGGTGGTGACGGACGTGACGTTCAGAGTGCTTACCGACGACGAGATCGCCGCCTATATTGCCAGCGGCGAACCGATGGATAAAGCAGGTGCATACGGTATTCAAGGGTTGGGTGGCTGTTTTGTCAGGAAGATTAATGGCAGCTATCACGCCGTAGTCGGCTTACCGCTGGTGGAAACGTATGAGTTGCTGAGCAATTTTAACTCACTGCGTGAGGGAAGGGATAATTATGACGGCTGAATTGTTGGTAAACGTAACGCCCTCGGAAACCCGTGTGGCCTACATTGATGGTGGCATTCTTCAGGAAATTCACATTGAGCGTGAGGCGCGGCGCGGAATAGTAGGCAATATCTACAAAGGTCGTGTCAGTCGTGTTCTGCCGGGCATGCAGGCGGCTTTTGTAGATATTGGACTCGATAAGGCGGCATTTTTACATGCCTCCGACATCATGCCGCATACCGAATGCGTCGCCGGTGAAGAGCAAAAGCAGTTTGCCGTACGCGACATTTCTGAACTGGTGCGTCAGGGCCAGGATCTGATGGTGCAGGTGGTGAAAGATCCCCTCGGTACCAAAGGCGCGCGCCTCACGACAGACATCACGCTCCCTTCCCGCTATCTGGTCTTTATGCCCGGTGCTTCACACGTTGGCGTTTCACAGCGTATCGAAAGCGAAAGCGAACGTGAGCGCCTGAAAAAAGTGGTTAGCGCCTACTGCGATGAACAGGGCGGATTTATTATCCGTACTGCGGCGGAAGGGATTAGCGAGGAAGATTTAGCCTCCGATGCGGCCTATCTGAAACGCGTCTGGACCAAAGTGATGGAGCGTAAAAAACGCAACCAGACTCGCTATCAATTGTACGGTGAGCTGGCGCTCGCCCAGCGAGTCCTGCGTGATTTTGCCGATGCACAGCTTGACCGCATTCGCGTGGACTCTCGTCTGACGTATGAAGCGTTGCTGGAGTTTACCGCCGAATACATTCCGGAAATGCCAGGCCTGCTGGAGCACTACTCTGGTCGCCAGCCAATCTTCGATCTTTTTGATGTCGAAAATGAGATCCAGCGTGCGCTTGAGCGCAAAGTTGAGCTGAAGTCCGGCGGGTATCTGATCATCGATCAGACCGAAGCGATGACCACCGTTGATATTAATACCGGAGCGTTTGTCGGCCATCGCAACCTGGATGACACCATCTTCAATACCAATATTGAAGCCACCCAGGCGATTGCTCGCCAGCTTCGCTTGCGCAATCTGGGGGGGATCATCATCATCGATTTTATCGATATGAACAATGAAGACCACCGCCGCCGCGTGCTGCACTCGCTGGAGCAGGCGATGAGCAAAGATCGCGTGAAAACCAGCATCAACGGCTTCTCGCAGCTGGGTTTGGTAGAAATGACGCGTAAGCGCACCCGTGAAAGCGTAGAGCATGTGCTGTGTAATGAATGCCCGACCTGCCATGGCCGGGGTACCGTGAAGTCGGTGGAGACCGTCTGCTACGAAATCATGCGTGAAATTGTCCGCGTTCATCACGCCTACGACTCCGATCGTTTTCTGGTCTATGCTTCCCCTGCGGTGTCTGAGGCACTGAAAGGCGAAGAGTCGCATGCGCTGGCGGAAGTGGAAATCTTTGTCGGCAAACAGGTAAAAGTGCAAATTGAACCGCTCTATAACCAGGAGCAGTTTGACGTCGTCATGATGTAAGACGCAGTTCGCTGCGAGACCAAAGCTGACAAGGAGAGATGCGTGAGGCGATTGCCGGGGATTTTACTGCTTACAGGGGCAACGCTTGTCGTGATTGTCGCGTTGCTCGTGAGCGGGCTGCGCCTCGTTTTACCGCATCTTGATAGCTGGCGGCCGCAGGTGCTGGCAAAAATTGAATCCACCACCGGCGTGCCGGTGGAGATGAGCCAGATTACCGCCAGCTGGCAGAATTTTGGCCCAACGCTTGATGTGCGGGATATCAATGCCAGCCTGAAAGATGGCGGCCATCTGAAAATCAAACGCGTGACCCTCGCGCTGGATGTCTGGCAAAGCCTGCTGCATATGCGCTGGCAATTTCGCGATCTCACCTTTTATCAACTCCAGTTTCTGACCAATACCCCGTTACGCAGCAGCGACAACAGTCAGGGCATTGAAACCAACCGCATAAGCGATCTTTTCCTGCGCCAGTTCGATCATTTCGATCTGCGCGACAGCGAAGTCAGCTTTATTACCCTTTCGGGTCAGCGCGCGGAGCTGGCGATCCCCCAGCTGACATGGCTCAACGGCAGAGGTCGCCACCGTGCAGAAGGACAAGTGAATCTGTCCAGCCTGAACGGCCAGCATGGCGTTATGCAGGTGCGTATGGATCTGCGTGACGACAACGGTCTGTTAAACAACGGTAAGGTGTGGCTGCAGGCTGACGATGTGGATGTGAAGCCGTGGCTGGGCAACTGGTTGCAGCAGAATATGCAGCTGGAAACCGCCCGTTTCAGCCTTGAAGGCTGGATGACACTGACGAACGGCGAGTTCGCCAGCGGCGATATCTGGTTAAAGCAGGGAGGGGCAAGCTGGAAGGATGAAAACCTGCAGCACCAGCTCTCCGTGGATAACCTCACCGCGCACGTGACGCAAGAGAAAGGGGGATGGCAATTCGCCATCCCGGATACGCGAATTACCATGGACGGCAAGCCCTGGCCGCGAGGCGCGCTGACGCTAGCCTGGATGCCGGAACAGGATGTCGGTGGTGCAAACAATCAGCGCAGCGACGAGTTACGCATCCGCGCCAGCAACCTCGATCTGGCCGCGATTGAAGGTCTGCGTTCAATGGCGGCGAAAATCTCTCCGGCGCTGGGTGACATTTGGCAGGCGACACAGCCAAGTGGGCAAATAGACGCGCTGGCGCTGGATATCCCACTACAGGCGACGGAAAAAACCCGTTTCCAGGCAACGTGGAAAGATCTGGCCTGGAAACAGTGGAAGCTCTTGCCCGGCGCGGAGAACTTCAGCGGCAAGCTGGAGGGGAGCGTGGAAAACGGCAGGCTGACGGCCGAGATGCATGATGCCAAAATGCCTTATGAAACGGTCTTCCGTGCGCCGCTGGAAATTGAAAAAGGGACCGCTGTCCTCAACTGGCTGCATAACGATAAAGGCTTTCAGCTTGATGGTCGTCATATTGATGTGAAGGCCAAAGCGGTGCACGCGCGCGGCGATTTCCGCTACCTTCAGCCAGAAGGTGAAGACCCGTGGCTGAGCATTCTGGCCGGGATCAGTACCAATGACGGTTCGCAGGCCTGGCGTTATTTCCCGGAAAACCTGATGGGTAAGGAGCTGGTCGACTACCTGAGCGGTGCGATCCAGGGCGGGCAGGCGGATAGCGCCACGCTGGTTTACGGGGGAAACCCGCAGCTCTTCCCCTACAAGCATAACGAAGGTCAATTCCAGGTACTGGTGCCATTGCGCAATGCCACCTTTGCCTTCCAGCCGGACTGGCCAGCGCTGAAAAATCTCGATATCGAACTCAACTTTATCAATGATGGGTTGTGGATGAAGACGGACAGCGTCGCGCTGGGCGGCGTAACGGCCAGAAACCTGACGGCGAATATCCCGGACTACTCGAAAGAGAAACTGCTGATTGATGCGGATATCAACGGCCCGGGAAGCGCGGTAGGTCCCTACTTTGAAGAGACGCCGCTGAAGGAATCCCTGGGGGCGACGCTTCAGGAGCTGCAGCTTAATGGCGATGTGAACGCTCGCTTACATCTGGATATCCCGCTGGACGGGGAAATGACGACCGCCAAAGGCGACGTCCGCCTCAACCGCAATAGTCTGTATATCAAACCGCTGGACAGTACGCTGAAAGATCTCAGCGGGCAGTTTAGCTTCGTGAACGGCAACCTGAAGAGCGAGCCGCTAAGAGCGACGTGGTTCAATCAGCCCCTCAATGTTGATTTCTCTACCACGGAAGGGGAAAAGGCCTATCAGGTCGCGGTCAATATGGACGCTAACTGGCAGCCATCGCGGATGGACGTGCTGCCGAAGCCAATAGAAAAATCGGTTGAGGGGTCGGTTGCCTGGAACGGTAAGGTCGCTATTGAACTCCCTTACCACGCCGGCGCGCGCTATAAGGTCGACATCAACGGGGATTTGAAACACCTCAGCTCAACGCTCCCTGCGCCGCTGAATAAAAAAGCCGGGCAGCCGCTCCCGATGACGATTAACGTTGATGGCAACCTGAACAGCTTTGCGCTGACCGGCAGCGCGGCGGGCACCAACCACTTTAACAGCCGATGGCTGCTCAACCGAAAGCTCACTCTCGACAGCGCCATCTGGACAACGGACAGCCACACCACGCCACCGCTGCCTGACCATGAGGGCATTGAGTTGAATCTGCCGCCGATGGATGGCGAACAATGGCTGGCGCTGTTCCAGAAAGGCGTGGGGCAGAACGTTGATAACTCAGTCCAATTCCCGCAGACAATTACGGTACGTACACCTGCACTGGCGCTGGGCGGGCAGAAGTGGAATAACCTGAGCATTGTTTCACAGCCAACGGTTAACGGCTCGAAAGTGGACGCGCAGGGCAGAGAGATCAACGCCACGCTGACCATGCGCGACAACGCGCCGTGGCAGGCGGCGATCCGCTACCTCTATTACAACCCGTCAGTGGCGAATACCCCGGAAGATACCGGGCCGTTGAGTTCCTCATCCCGTGTAGATTTCAGCGGCTGGCCCGATCTGCAGCTGCGTTGTGCCGAATGCTGGTTGTGGGGGCAAAAGTATGGCCGTATCGACGGAGATTTTGCCATCAAGGGGAATACGCTGAGCCTCACCGGCGGGCTGATCGACACCGGTTTTGGTCGTCTGAAGGCTCAAGGGGAGTGGGTCAACAGCCCGGGTGAACAGCGTACCTCACTGAAAGGCGATATTAAGGGCAATAGGCTGGACTCGGCGGCAAACTTCTTTGGTATCAGCACGCCGCTTCGCGGCTCATCCTTCGATGTTAACTACGATTTGCACTGGCGCGCCGCGCCGTGGAAGCCGGATGTCGCCTCGCTTAATGGGGTCCTGAAAACCACGTTCGGCAAGGGTGAGATTGCCGACGTGAGCACCGGGCATGCCGGGCAGATATTGCGCCTGCTCAGCTTTGATGCCCTGCTGCGTAAGCTGCGTTTTGATTTCAGCGATACCTTCAGCGAAGGTTTCTTTTATGACTCCATCCGCAGCACGGCGTGGATTAAAGACGGCGTTATGCATACCGACGATACGCTGGTGGATGGCCTGGAAGCGGATATCGCCATGACAGGCTCGGTCGATCTTGTGCGCCGTGAGCTGAATTTGGAGGCCGTCGTGGCCCCGGAAATTTCGGCTACCGTCGGCGTGGCGACGGCGTTTGTGGTCAACCCGATTGTCGGTGCGGCCGTGTTTGCCGCCAGCAAGGTGCTGGGACCGCTGTGGAGCAGAGTCTCGATTCTGCGTTACCGCATTACCGGTCCGATTGACCAACCGCAGATTAACGAAGTGCTGCGCCAGCCGCGCAAAGTTGAACAGCAATGATTTGACGTGGTGAGGTAATTGCCTCACTCTCAATAAATACGATTTTTATACCGCCCCGGGCGGCAACGAACGAGTAGCAATACGATGAGTCTGAACCTGGTAAGTGAACATTTGCTCGCAGCGAACGGCCTGAGCCATCAGGACCTGTTCTCCATTCTTGGTCAACTGACCGAACGCCGTCTCGACTACGGCGATCTCTATTTCCAGTCGAGCTATCACGAATCCTGGGTTTTAGAAGACAGCATCATTAAAGATGGCTCGTACAACATCGACCAGGGCGTGGGTGTGCGCGCCGTCAGCGGCGAGAAAACCGGCTTTGCCTATGCAGACCAGATTAGCCTCGCGGCGCTGGAGCAGAGCGCGCAGGCTGCACGCACCATCGTGCGTGATACCGGTGATGGTCGGGTGAAAACGCTGGGTGAAGTGCAGCACACTGCGCTCTATACCAGCATTGATCCGCTGCAGAGCATGAGCCGTGAAGAGAAGCTGGATATCCTGCGTCGCGTGGACAAAGTGGCGCGCGCGGCAGATAAACGCGTGCAGGAAGTGTCTGCAAGCCTAAGCGGTGTCTATGAACTGATTCTGGTTGCTGCAACCGACGGTACCCTTGCGGCAGATGTGCGCCCGCTGGTTCGACTCTCCATCAGCGTGCAGGTAGAAGACGACGGTAAGCGCGAGCGTGGCTCTAGCGGTGGTGGCGGTCGTTTTGGTTATGACTGGTTCCTCGGCGATGTCGATGGCGAAGCACGCGCAGATGCGTGGGCAAAAGAAGCCGTGCGCATGGCGATGGTGAATCTTTCCGCCGTGGCAGCGCCAGCAGGAGCATTCCCGGTCGTTCTGGGTGCCGGCTGGCCGGGCGTGTTGCTGCATGAAGCGGTGGGTCACGGTCTGGAAGGGGACTTTAACCGTCGCGGTACGTCCGTATTTAGTGGTCAGATGGGGCAGCTTGTCTCTTCCGAGCTGTGTACCGTTGTTGATGACGGCACCATGCTCGATCGCCGCGGCTCTATCTCTATCGACGATGAAGGTACGCCAGGCCAGTACAATGTGCTTATCGAAAACGGCGTGCTGAAAGGCTATATGCAGGACAAACTCAACGCGCGCCTGATGGGTGTTGCGCCGACGGGCAACGGTCGCCGTGAATCCTATGCGCACCTGCCCATGCCGCGTATGACCAACACCTACATGTTGCCGGGTCAATCTACGCCGCAGGAAATTATTGAGTCCGTTGATTACGGTATCTTCGCGCCAAACTTTGGCGGCGGTCAGGTAGACATCACCTCCGGTAAATTTGTTTTCTCAACCTCAGAAGCGTATCTGATCGAGAAAGGCAAAGTGACCAAAGCGGTGAAGGGGGCGACCCTGATTGGCTCTGGTATTGAAGCCATGCAGCAGATCTCAATGGTGGGTAACGATCTTAAACTCGACAACGGCGTGGGCGTCTGCGGCAAAGAAGGCCAGAGCCTGCCGGTTGGCGTGGGCCAGCCGACGCTGAAAGTCGACAGTTTGACGGTGGGTGGTACGGCGTAATTTTCCCCTCACTCTAACCCTCTCCCCCATTGGGGAGAGGGCAGTCTCTTACTCTTTACGCCTTCCCCGCATGCCCTGAAACAGCTCCGCCACCTCAACAAAATACTCGGTCAGATAGTTGATACACACCTGCACTTTAAGCGGCAGCTTGTCTTTTTCGGTATACAGCGCGTAGACCGGACGCGGGTCTGACTGATAGCGGGGGAACAGGATCTCCAGCTCACCGCTGTTGATCTCGTTGATCACCCACATCAATGGGACATACGCGATCCCGGCTCCGGCAACCAGCCATCGGGAGATGGTCATGGGATCGTTGGTGACGAAGCGGCCCACCGGCAGCAGTTTTGTGGAAAGCCCTTCTGGAGCAATGAGCTCAAATTCGTTGTCCGGGCGAACGCTGTACTCCAGCCATGAGTGGTTGCTTAAATCGGCAGGCTTCTCCGGAACGCCATACTGGGCCAGATAGCTTTTCGAGGCACAAACCACCATAGGCATACTGCCCAACCGGCGCGAGAAGAGGCTTGAGTCTTGCAATGCACCGACGCGGATCACCACATCCAGCCCATCGGCAATCAGGTCCGGGGCCGGAATACCCGTGACCAGATTGACGGTTAATCCCGGGTACTCTTTCAGCATATCGGCCGTCATGGCGGCCAGAACATTTTGTGCCATAGTTGAAGAACAACCAATGCGCAGCGTGCCGATAGGCGTGTTGTTAAAGGCATAGAGCTGTTCGTGCACATCCTGTACTTCATGCAGCATGCGGCGACAGCCCTGATAGTATATCTTACCGGCTTCCGTTAGCCCGATACTGCGAGTACTGCGGTTAAGCAGCTTAACCTGCAGCTCATCTTCCAGTTTCGAGACCGTCTGGCTGATAGAGGAGACGCTCATCTGCAGCTGGCGTGCAGCAGCGGTAAATGAGCCAAGCTCAACGACTTTGGCGAAGACCGACATGCGTTTTAAACGTTCCATTGTTCACTCTGGCTTAAAAGTGATTTAGATCACATATTATAGATAACAGCATAACAGTTACGTTAATATACTATTAATTCCATAACGGCAGCGCCACTCTCGCCCGGCTTTTCTTGCTCTCCTGTGGCGGCGCATGCTTAAAAATTCTGTAGCCTGCACTCTCTCTAATCAAGGTCAACATGAGTCTGTTTCCCGTTATCGTGGTGTTCGGTCTGTCGTTCCCACCGATATTCTTCGAGCTTCTTTTATCACTGGCGATCTTCTGGCTGGTGCGCAAGATGCTGGTCCCTACCGGGATCTACGATTTCGTCTGGCATCCTGCATTGTTTAATACCGCGCTGTATTGCTGCCTGTTTTATCTAATATCGCGCATGTTTGTCTGAGGTCGATGTGAAAACGCTAACAAGAAAAATCTCCCGCACCGCCATCACCATGGCGCTGGTTATCCTCGCGTTCATCGCTATTTTCCGCGCCTGGGTCTATTACACCGAATCACCGTGGACGCGCGATGCGCGTTTCAGTGCCGATGTGGTGGCGATAGCGCCTGATGTCGCCGGTCTTATCACTGCGGTGAACGTACACGATAACCAACTGGTGAAAAAGGATCAGGTGCTGTTCACCATCGACCAGCCACGTTATCAAAAAGCCTTAGAAGAGGCTGAAGCCGACGTAGCCTACTACCAGGCGCTGGCGGCTGAAAAACGTCGTGAAGCCGGACGTCGTAACCAACTGGGCGTGCAGGCGATGTCTCGCGAAGAGATCGACCAGTCCAACAACGTGCTGCAAACCGTGCTGCACCAGTTGGCGAAAGCGGAAGCCACGCGCGACCTGGCAAAGCTCGACCTGGAGCGTACCGTGATCCGTGCACCATCCGACGGCTGGGTGACTAACCTGAACGTCTATGCCGGTGAATTTATTACCCGTGGCTCTACCGCTGTCGCGCTGGTGAAGCAGAACTCCTTCTATGTGCTCGCCTATATGGAAGAGACCAAGCTGGAGGGCGTGCGTCCTGGCTACCGCGCAGAGATCACCCCGCTCGGCAGTAACCGCGTGATTAAAGGCACGGTAGACAGCGTTGCGGCTGGCGTAACCAACTCCAGTAGCAGCAATGATGCAAAAGGCATGGCGACCGTCGACTCCAACCTTGAGTGGGTACGTCTGGCACAGCGTGTACCGGTACGCATTCATCTGGATGAGCAGCAGGGCAACCTGTGGCCAGCGGGCACGACAGCGACAGTGGTTATTACCGGCGAAAAAGATCGTGATGCCAGCCACGACTCCTTTTTCCGTAAAATAGCCCATCGCCTGCGCGAGTTTGGTTAATCGGTATGGGCATCTTTTCCATCGCCAGCCAGCACATCCGCTTCGCCGTGAAGCTGGTGTGTGCCATCGTGCTGGCGCTGTTCGTTGGCTTCCACTTCCAGCTGGAAACGCCCCGCTGGGCAGTGCTGACGGCAGCTATCGTCACGGCCGGCCCTGCATTTGCCGCGGGCGGTGAACCCTATTCTGGGGCGATTCGCTACCGTGGGATGCTGCGTATCGTTGGGACGTTTATCGGCTGTATCGCCGCGCTCACCATTATTATTCTGATGATCCGCACGCCGCTGTTGATGCTGATGGTGTGCTGCATCTGGGCGGGTTTTTGTACCTGGATCTCTTCCCTGGTCAAAGTAGAGAACTCGTACGCTTGGGGCCTTGCAGGTTATACCGCACTGATTATCGTCATCACCATTCAGACTGAACCGCTGCTTGCGCCTCAATTTGCCCTCGAGCGTTGCAGCGAGATTGTCATCGGGATCGTCTGCGCCATCGTCGCCGATCTGTTGTTTTCTCCCCGATCGATCAAGCAGGAAGTGGATCTAGAACTGGATGCGGTCATCGTTGCCCAGTATCAACTTATGCAGCTTTGCATCAAGCACGGCGACAGCGAAGAGGTCGATAAGGCCTGGAGCGGGCTGGTACGCCGCACGCAGGCGCTGGAGGGGATGCGCAGCAACCTGAACATGGAATCTTCCCGCTGGTCCCGTGCGAACCGGCGCCTGAAAGCCATCAACACGGTCTCGTTAACGCTGATTACCCAGGCGTGCGAAACCTATCTGATTCAGAATACCCGTCCTGAAGTGGTGACGGAAACCTTCCGCGAGCTATTTGACGAGCCGGTCGAAACGGTACAGGACGTTCATAAGCAGCTTAAACGCATGCGCCGGGTGATTGCCTGGACAGGGGAGCGAGACACCCCAGAGACCATCTATACCTGGGTGGGAGCCGCGACGCGTTATCTGCTGTTGAAACGCGGTGTGATCGGCAATACCAAAATTAGTGTGGTAGAAGAAGAGGTATTGCAGGGCGAGGTGGTCATTAAAGCCGAATCGGCCGAACGCCACCATGCGATGGTCAATTTCTGGCGTACCACGCTCGCCTGTATGCTCGGCACGTTGTTCTGGCTATGGACCGGCTGGACGTCAGGCAGCGGCGCAATGGTGATGATTGCCGTTGTCACTGCGCTGGCAATGCGTTTGCCTAACCCACGTATGGTTGCTGTCGACTTCCTGTATGGGACAATCGCCGCGCTGCCGCTCGGGGCCTTATATTTCCTGGTGATTATCCCGTCTACCCAGCAAAGCATGCTGTTACTCTGTATTAGCCTGGGGGTGATGGCGTTCTTTATTGGGATTGAAGTGCAAAAACGCCGTCTTGGATCGCTGGGGGCGCTGGCGAGCACCATTAACATCCTCGTCCTGGATAACCCTATGACCTTCCATTTCAGCCAGTTCCTCGACAGTGCGCTGGGTCAGCTGGTGGGCTGTTTCCTGGCGATGATGGTGATCCTGCTGGTGCGTGATAACTCCCAGGCGCGGACGGGGCGGGTGCTGCTGAACCAGTTTGTGTCTGCTGCCGTCTCGTCCCTGACGACGAATACCGCGCGTCGTAAGGAAAACCACCTTCCGGCGCTCTACCAGCAGCTGTTCTTACTGTTGAATAAATTCCCTGGCGATATTGCCAAGTTCCGCCTGGCGCTAACCATGATCATCGCGCATCAGCGCTTGCGTAATGCACCGGTGCCGGTCAACGACGATCTCTCGTCTTTCCACCGGCAGCTGCGTCGCACGGCCGATCATGTGATATCCGCGTCCAGTGATGACAAACGCCGCCGCTACTTTAAGCAGCTGCTGGAAGAACTGGATATTTACCAGGAGAAGCTCAAGGCCTGGGACGCATCGCCTCAGGTGACAGAGCCGGTGGAGCGGCTGGTGTTCATGCTACACCGCTACCAGAACGCCCTGACGGATAGCTGATTGAGTTAAAAAACCGACGCCAAAAGCGTCGGTTTTTTTGTGGCTATACTTAGTCGTGCAGTCTCTTACATTCAGAAAGGGAGGACACATGACTACCCAAACTCTTCAGGACAGCATCCTTTTTCAGACCGGCTACCTGGTCAATGGCATATGGAAAACCCTGGACACAACGTTTGATGTGCTGAACCCGGCAACGGGTGAGGTGGTCGCCAAAGTGGCAAAAGCCGGTAAAGCGGAAACCGAAGAAGCCATTGCCGCCGCTACCCGGGCCTTCCCGGCATGGCGCGCCAAAACGGCGAAAGAGCGTTCGACAATCTTGTATCGCTGGTATGAACTGATTATTGAGAACAAAAGCTGGCTCGGTCAGCTAATGACGACCGAACAAGGGAAACCCCTGAAAGAAGCCGAGGGTGAAGTGGAGTATGCCGCCAGCTTTATTCAGTGGTTTGCAGAACAAGCTAAGCGCGCCAACGGTGAAATTATCCCGCCGATCAAACCCGGCTCCCGCATTCTGGCAACGCGTGAACCTGTTGGCGTGGTGGCGGCGATCACGCCGTGGAATTTCCCAATGGCCATGCTCACCCGCAAGCTAGGCCCGGCGCTGGCTGCAGGGTGTACAGGGGTGATCAAGCCAGCAAACAACACGCCGCTGAGCGCCTTTGCGTTGCTCACGCTGGCAAAACAGGCTGGCGTACCGGATGGCGTTCTCAACGCGGTAGCGGGCAGCACCCATGAGATCAGCGATGCGATTATGGCCAGCCATGACGTGCGTAAAATCTCGTTTACCGGGTCTACCTCCGTTGGCAAAACGCTGGTACGTAACGCCGCAGAGACGATGAAAAAAGTGTCGATGGAGCTGGGGGGAAATGCCCCGTACATCGTTTTTGAGGATGCGGACATCGACGCGGCCGTCAAAGGCGCCATCGCTAATAAATTCCGCAACGCCGGGCAGGTCTGCGTCAGCGTTAACCGTTTCTATATCCAGGAAACCGTTTACGACAAGTTTGTTAACCAGCTTGCTGACGCGGTGAAAGCGCTGAAGGTCGGCAATGGACTGGAAGAGGGCGTGGTGGTTGGACCGATGATTGAGCCTTCCGCCGTTAACAAAGTGCGGGAACATGTAGAAGATGCCGTTGCCCGAGGCGCAACCGTACTGGCAGGCGGAAAAGCTCATCCGCTAGGCGGTAATTTCTGGATGCCAACCGTTCTCGGTGATTGCCATGAAGGCATGAAGCTGGCAGAAGAAGAGACGTTTGGCCCGGTAGCAGCCTGCTTCCGTTTTACCTCAGAAGATGAAGTCATTCAGCGCGCCAATAATACGCCTTATGGTTTGGCGGCGTACTTCTATACCCAAAACCTGTCACGGGTTTTCCGCGTCTCGCAGGCCATTGAAAGCGGGATGATTGGGATCAACGAGTGCGCCGTCTCCACAGAGCTAGGGCCGTTCGGCGGCGTAAAAGAGTCGGGTCTTGGTCGGGAAGGGTCGGTGCTGGGTCTGGAAGAGTTTCTGGAAGTCAAAACCCTGCATATCGGGGGATTATAACAGACAGGGCGGCAGCGACTGCTCGCCTGGACAGGGTGGCTGGCAATGAAAATCTACACTTTTGATTTTGATGAGATCGACAGTCAGGAAGACTTTTACCGTGAATTTATCCGCGCCTTTGATCTGGAGCGGGAAAGCGTCACGAACCTGGATACGTTGTGGGACGTGGTGACCGGCAGCCAGCTACCGTTACCGCTGGAGATAGAGTTTATCCATCTGCCCGATAAGCTGCGTCGACGTTTTGGCGCGTTGATTTTATTGTTTGATGAAGCAGAAGAAGAGCTGGAAGGGCAGCTACGTTTCAACGCCCGTCATTGATGATGCAAAAAAAAGCCCCTGACTAAAGGCCAGGGGCAAGTCGTATGATGAGATACGACGAGGGTTTATTTGTACAGTTCAGCCGTAGCATGCCAGTGGTCACCTTCGTTCATCTCGGTGACGCGATAGCTGCTGGCGCCCGCTTTTTCAGCTTTTGCAGCCAGTTCATGACGGACATCCATCGGTGAGCCGGTAATTGACGTGACGGAGATGCTACCCATTGGCTGCAGATTCTCAGCCTGATCGGCGGTGACCTGATGTACGGCTGCGCTGGCACCAAAAGAAAGTACGGAAGCTAAGCCGAGGGTTGCGATGATTAATTTGGTTTTCATGGTCTTTACTCCTGAATAGGGTTTTCTCAACGGCGAGAAGGGTTCAACTGCTTTTTTTATGCCTGGTGCCGTTGAGTGGAAAATGATGCGCTTTGTATCAGCAAACCTTATTTGTACAGCTCTGCTGTTGCGTGCCAGTGGTCACCGGTACGCGCTTCGATGATGCGATAAGATGACGCACCTTGTTCTTCCGCTTTTTTGTTCAACATCTCGTGCATGTCCATCGGAGATGAGCTAACCGCACCCACGGAAACCGTACCGATTGCCTGGCGTGATTGCGCTTGATCGGCATTGATTGAGTCAGCGGCGAATGCACCGAATGACAGGACAGACAGGACGCTTAGAGCTGCTACGGTAGTTTTGATTTTCATGATTCTTTACCTCGTCGAATTATTATTGGGGTCTTTGTTTCGTGACCCTCATCACAAAATCAAGTATACACTAATAACGGCAAAAATTAATACCCTGCTAATTGTTTCAAGGGTGACTGCGTGTTAATGAATCTGTTTTTTATAACTAACTTGCATAAAAATGGTCATTTTATCGTCACATAGTTAGGCTATGTCTAACTAAATCATATGGATATCAATTTTTGATATTTTGTGCGATTTGTTGATTTGGTATTCAGTAAATGAATGTTACGGAGAAGTAAAAAGCACTATTTGTCAAAGTAAGGGGGGAATAAAACAGGGGAAAACGTAGCGGGAGCAGAACGATCCCCGCAGCAGAGCTACGGGGAGAGCGGATTACAGTTCCTGTTCGAACAGAACCAGAATCGCTTCGTAGAGATCTTTAACGGAAAAATTATTTGCCGGCGTGGTAAAGATGGTGTCATCACCGGCGATGGTGCCGAGGATACCTTCTGCTTTACCTAAGGAGTCCAGCAGGCGAGCTATCAGCTGCGCGGCACCCGGACTGGTGTGGATCACCACAACAGCATCGTTATAGTCGATATCCAGAACCAGGTTCTTCAGTGGGCTGGAGGTTGTCGGTACGCCCAGCTCTGCAGGCAGGCAGTAGACCATCTCCATTTTGGCGTTACGGGTACGTACTGCGCCAAACTTGGTTAACATGCGGGAAACTTTAGACTGATTGATATTATCAAAGCCTTGTTCCTGCAACGCCTGAACAATTTCTCCCTGAGAACTGAATTTCTCTTCTTTGAGTAGCGCTTTAAACGCCTTCACTAATTCTTCTTGCTTAGACGAGCTTCGCATAAGTCACCCGGAATATGACGAAATAAACAACATTATTATGCATGTGGATGAATTTTTATGCAAACAATCTGCCAGGAGGTAGGCTGAAATAATGTTATGAAAGGGAGTGATTTTATCAGATTTCGTTATCGGAAAACATGCCTGGGTCACGTAGAGCAAATAAGCTTAAAAGTAAATTAAATGTTATCAAATTGATGTTGTTTTGGTGGCGCGGCAGGGTGTATTGTAACCACCTCGTAATTCGTTGCCAGCTGTTGTCAGTAAGCATTCTGACGGCAGATAAAGGCGAGTGACCTCAAATTCTTTAGCTACGAGAATTGTAATTATTTACCTGCTGAATTATGGTCGCCGCAACGGAGTTACAGATACTTAAGTTAACCATAATAAGGAGTTTAGGATGAAAGTCGCAGTCCTCGGCGCTGCTGGTGGTATCGGCCAGGCGCTTGCCCTACTACTGAAAACGCAACTGCCTTCAGGTTCAGAACTCTCCCTGTACGATATTGCCCCGGTAACCCCAGGTGTGGCGGTTGATCTGAGCCACATCCCTACAGCTGTGAAAATCAAAGGTTTCTCCGGCGAAGATGCACGTCCTGCGCTGCAGGGTGCTGATGTTGTGCTGATCTCCGCAGGCGTGGCGCGTAAGCCAGGCATGGATCGTTCAGACCTGTTCAACGTCAACGCGGGTATCGTGAAAAACCTGGTACAGCAGATTGCAGAAATCTGCCCGAAAGCCTGTATCGGTATCATCACTAACCCAGTGAACACCACCGTTGCTATCGCAGCAGAAGTGCTGAAGAAAGCCGGTGTTTACGACAAAAACAAACTGTTCGGCGTCACCACGCTGGATATCATCCGTTCTAACACCTTCGTGGCTGAGCTGAAAGGCAAGCAGCCTAACGAAGTGGAAGTGCCGGTTATCGGTGGCCACTCTGGTGTGACTATCCTGCCTCTGCTGTCGCAGATCCCGGGCGTGAGCTTCACCGAGCAGGAAGTTGCCGATCTGACTAAACGTATCCAGAACGCGGGCACCGAAGTGGTTGAAGCGAAGGCGGGTGGCGGTTCAGCAACCCTGTCTATGGGCCAGGCGGCTGCACGTTTCGGTCTGTCACTGGTTCGCGCTCTGCAGGGCGAAAAAGGCGTTGTTGAATGCGCTTACGTTGAAGGCGACGGCGAACATGCTCGCTTCTTCTCTCAGCCGCTGCTGCTGGGCAAAAACGGTATCGAAGAACGTCAGTCAATTGGCAAGCTGAGCGCGTTTGAACACAACGCGATGGAAGGCATGTTGGATACGCTGAAGAAAGATATCACCCTGGGCGAAGAGTTCGTTAACAAGTAATATCGCTTCCAGGCATAAAAAAAACGGAGCTAATCGCTCCGTTTTTTATGCCTATTAATTTGTCGCCGGGTATTCCTGAATCGTTACCTGAATCGTCAGCTTCTTATCATTACGCATGACTTCGACCGGAATAATCGAGCCAGGGCGGATTTCCGCAACCTGATCCATGGTTTCCAGCGCGGATACGGCCGGAGTGCCATTCACCGACACAATGACATCATTGACCTGAATACCTGCGTTAGCTGCCGGGCCGCCAGGTGCAACTTCATTGACCACGATGCCCTGAATTTGGTCGATACCCCCACCCTGCGAGTGCATTGGTGCAATTTCTCGGCCGCCAATACCGATGTAACCGCGGATCACGCGGCCGTCGCGGATCAGCTTGTCCATGATTTTGGTCGCCAGCTGGAACGGAATGGCAAAGCCAATACCTTCTGGCGTCTCGCCGTCATTACTTTTATCGAATGAAAGGGTGTTGATGCCCATTAACTCACCCAGCGAGTTGACCAGCGCACCGCCAGAGTTACCGTGGTTGATTGAGGCATCGGTTTGCAAAAAGTTCTGCCGACCCGATGGGTTAAGGCCAATTCGACCGGTCGCGCTAATAATCCCCTGGGTGATGGTCTGCCCGAGGTTATACGGGTTCCCGATGGCCAATACCACGTCGCCAATGTGGGGTGTACGTTTGCGGTTAATCGGAATCGTTGGCAGGCCGCCCGTGGCGTTAATTTTCAGTACTGCCAGGTCCGTCAGGCTGTCTGAACCCACCAGTAAGGCCTCAAATACGCGGCCATCCTGCAGCGCAACAATGATTTGATCGGCATCGTTGATCACATGCTTGTTGGTAATGATGTAGCCGCGTTCGTCCATAATCACGCCGGAGCCGAGCGTGCGGATCTCCAGCTGGTTATGGCCAGAATTGTTAAGGCCGCGGTTATAGACGTTAACCACGGCAGGCGCGGCGCGGCGAACGGCCTGGTTGTAGGTGGCAGGCGTTTCATCCGTGCTGTCAAACTGGGGGGCCGTCAGCGTGTTGAACTGACGTAAAGACGGCATAGCCACTAACAGCAGGCCAGCAACAATCAAACCGATGGCAATAGAACGAAAGAGCTTTAAAAGCATGATACGCGTGTCGTTAAAAAAGGAACGGTTTGCAGCATAGCATGAGTTCTCCGGACATCACACGCAGCGGCGATGTCCGGAGTCGCAAATGCTTAGCGCAGTAAAATATAGATAGAGTCATTGCCACGCATAATTTGCAGCGCAATGACCGCCGGTTTACTTTCAAGAACCTTGCGCATTTCGGCGATAGACTGCACGCGGTTGCGGTTCACGCCAATGATAACGTCGTCCTGATGTAACCCGGCCTGTGCGGCTGGGCTGCTCTTCTCGACCGTGTCGATGGTAATGCCTTTCGTGCCGTCCTTGAGCTGGCCGTCACTAAGCGTCGCGCCCTGCAGCGCCGGGGCGATAAGCTCCGCGCTGGCAGACGAGGAGGTGCTCTTATCCAGGGTGACGTCGACGGTCAGTGGCTTGCCGTCGCGAATCAGGCCTAGCTTCACTTTGGCACCCGGTTCGGTGGTGGCAATGCGTGAACGCAGCTCCGCAAAGCTGCTCAGCGGTTTATCGTTCAGGCTGACGATCACGTCACCGGATTTCACACCCGCTTTCGCAGAGCCGGAATTTGGCAGCACCTCGCTGATAAACGCGCCGCGCTGCACATCAATATTGAACGCTTTCGCAATGTCAGCGCTCATCTCCATCCCTTTAATCCCCAGTAATCCCCGTTTGACTTCACCAAACTGGATCAGCTGTTGAGACAGGGTTTTGGCCATATTGCTGGGAATGGCGAAGCCAATCCCGACGCTGCCGCCGCCCGGAGCAAGGATGGCGGTATTAATACCGATCAGCTCGCCGTTCAGGTTCAGCAGCGCGCCGCCGGAGTTGCCGCGGTTAATCGAGGCATCGGTCTGAATAAAGTTCTCCAGACCTTCGAGGTTCAGCCCACTGCGACCCAGCGCAGAGACAATGCCCGAGGTCACGGTCTGCCCCAGGCCAAACGGGTTGCCGACGGCGACGGCAAAGTCGCCGACGCGCAGCTTATCGGAATCCGCGATGGTGATTTGCGTCAGGTTGCTCGGGTTCTGCACCTGCAGCAGCGCGATGTCGCTTTGGTCATCACCGCCGATCAGTTTGGCATCCAGCTCGCGCCCATCATTTAGCTGGATGCTGATTTTATCTGCCTGACTAATGACATGGTTATTGGTCAGAATATACCCTTTAGCCGCGTCAATAATGACCCCGGAGCCAAGGCCTTCAAAAGGTTGGGCCTGCTGGTCCGGAGATTCATCGCCGAAAAATTTCTTCATCTCTTCGGGCACACGCTGGCTTTGCAGCGCAGTGCCTTCAACCTTCACGCCCACCACGGCAGGTAGCACTTTTTCCAGCATCGGTGCGAGGCTTGGAAGGGCGGCCTGCCCTGGCATCTGCGCGGGCAGCGTCGCCGAAGCAGGGAAGGATGCCGAGAGAGATAACCCGACACTTAACGCGATAGCGCTCAACAGCTGGTTTTTTTTCTTCATCGATGCTGACTCTCGTATCCTGGAATGAAAGAAGAACGGCCCCAAAAACATCTTGATGTTATTGAATTTTAAACCGCTGAACAATGAGGTGTTTGACTAAATAATAGCTGGGGTCGGGAAGAAAGGACGGGCGCATTAGCTGCGCCCGTAAAATTTATTCAGGTTGTGCGATTAATCGCGTTTTGCACCACTGCGCAGCAGGCCGGATGCGCTGTCTGAATAGTCGCGCGGCATTTGCACAGGTGCCTGATCGTTGCCGGCTTCAGAGTCTGCCAGACGGTTGCGGAATGGATTGGTTTCCGCCGTCATTTCCGGCAGCAGGCTACTGGAGCTTTTAGCCATGTGTTGGTACAGCTGGCGATAATCTGTCGCCATGTTGTCCAGCAGCTCTGCGCTACGGGCAAAGTGGCTGACCAGCTCTTCGCGATACTCTTCCAGTTCAGCTTTGTTCTTTTCCAGTTCGTACTGCAGCGACTGCTGCTGACGCAATTTACGATTACCGAAACGCATGGCCACAGCACCGATAACGATACCGACGACTAACCCGATTAGCGCATATTCCCAGGTCATGAACTTCTCCCGTTGTCTTGTTGTTCCGTAGGGTGTTGGCTCGGCTCCTGCCTATGCCTGATATTGCCACTATAACCGCTATTTCCGCAGAAGTGGAATCCTGACGTATCATCGCGTAGTGTAGAACGGCCTTTTTTTCATCAGTCGTGCTTGCTGGTGAGGTTTAACTGAAGGAATAACAACAAGATTATGCAAAGCCTGTCCCCCGCATCGCGATACCAACAAGCCCTGAATGAGGGCTCACATCAGCCGGATGACGTTCAACGTGAAGCGGTTAATCGACTGGATACTATTTATCAGGAACTGACGGCTAAACCCGCTGAAGGTGCGCAAAGCGGCGGGCTTAAGGCGGCATTTGGTCGGCTGCTCGGGAAAAAAGAGCCGCAGGCTAACGCTCCGGTTCGCGGCCTTTATATGTGGGGTGGCGTCGGGCGCGGTAAAACCTGGCTGATGGATATGTTCTACCAGAGCCTGCCAGGGACGCGTAAACAGCGTCTGCACTTTCACCGCTTTATGCTGCGGGTGCACGAAGAGCTGACCGCGCTACAGGGCAAAAGCGATCCGCTTGAGATTGTGGCTGACAGGTTCAAGGCCGAAACGGACGTGCTGTGCTTCGATGAATTTTTTGTTTCTGATATCACCGATGCGATGCTGCTCGGTGGCCTGATGAAAGCGCTATTTGCGCGCGGCATTACGCTGGTGGCGACGTCGAATATCCCGCCCGATGAGCTGTACCGCAATGGCCTTCAGCGCGCGCGCTTCATGCCTGCCATTGACGCCATCAAAGAGCACTGCGACGTGATGAATGTCGACGCGGGTGTCGATTATCGCCTGCGCACGCTCACCCAGGCGCACCTGTGGCTCTCGCCGCTGAATGCGGAAACAACGGGCCAGATGGATAAGCTATGGCTGGCGCTGGCGGGAGCAAAACGCGATAACGCGCCGGTGCTCGAGATTAACCATCGCCAATTGCAAACCCAGGGGGTTGAGAACCAAACCCTGGCGGTTTCCTTTGCGACGCTTTGCGTGGATGCCCGCAGCCAACACGATTACATTGCGCTTTCCCGCCTGTTCCATACGGTGATGCTGCTGGATGTCCCGGTGATGACGACGCTGATGGAGAGCGAAGCGCGGCGTTTTATTGCGCTGGTGGATGAGTTTTACGAGCGCCACGTTAAGCTGGTGGTGAGTGCTGAAGTCCCTTTATATGACGTGTATCAGGGAGAGCGACTGAAGTTTGAATTCCAGCGCTGCCTGTCGCGTCTGCAGGAAATGCAAAGCGAAGAGTACCTGAAGCGTGAGCATATGCCGTAATAAATGCTCCCCTCACCCCGGCCCTCTCCCCAAAGGGGCGAGGGAGAAAAGACAGCTCAGTGCAATCCCCTCTCCCCTCTGGGGAAAGGATTAGGGGGAGGGGACTAGACCGCACAACCCCCACCCCCCGAAAAACCCGCTCCGAATCACATTTAAGGGTCGATCTTTGACCTCAACTTCTCTATAATCTTGCGACCCCACGTTACGAGAAGGTTTTTTTCCCGAAACTTTCTATGTGTCGGCATTAGCTATTCGAAGGGGTAGGTTTGCCGGACTTTGTCGTGTGAACCTCAACTGACTAAACGTTTGGGTGTTCACCAACGTGTAACTTATTATTTGGGTAAGCTTTTAATGAAAACTTTTACAGCTAAACCAGAAACCGTACAGCGCGACTGGTATGTTGTTGACGCGACCGGTAAAACTCTGGGCCGTCTGGCTTCCGAACTGGCTCGTCGCCTGCGCGGTAAGCATAAAGCGGAATACACTCCGCACGTTGATACTGGTGACTACATCATCGTTCTGAACGCAGAAAAAGTTGCTGTAACCGGCAACAAGCGCGAAGACAAAATGTACTACCATCACACCGGCCACATCGGTGGTATCAAAGAAGCGACCTTTGAAGAGATGATTGCTCGCCGTCCTGAGCGTGTGATTGAAATCGCGGTTAAAGGCATGCTGCCAAAAGGCCCGCTGGGTCGTGCTATGTTCCGTAAACTGAAAGTTTACGCAGGCAACGAGCACAACCACGCGGCACAGCAACCGCAAGTTCTTGACATCTAATCGGGATTATAGGCAATGGCTGAAAATCAATACTACGGCACTGGTCGCCGCAAAAGTTCCGCAGCTCGCGTTTTCATCAAACCGGGCAGTGGTAAAATCGTAATCAACCAGCGTTCTCTGGAACAATACTTCGGTCGCGAAACTGCCCGCATGGTAGTTCGCCAGCCGCTGGAACTGGTTGATATGGTAGAAAAACTGGATCTGTACATCACCGTTAAAGGTGGTGGTATCTCCGGTCAGGCAGGTGCGATCCGTCACGGTATCACCCGCGCTCTGATGGAGTACGACGAATCCCTGCGTTCTGAACTGCGTAAAGCTGGCTTCGTTACTCGTGACGCGCGTCAGGTTGAACGTAAGAAAGTGGGTCTGCGTAAAGCACGTCGTCGTCCACAGTTCTCCAAACGTTAATCCATTCTGCTTACGCAGAACGATTGGCGAAAAACCCGCTTCGGCGGGTTTTTTTATGGATAATGCGCAGGTTATCCACAATATCCATGCATATATCTTCTCTTTTTCCACATTTCCAGAATCCCCTCACCACAAAGCCATCAAAATCTGGTAAACTATCATCCAATTTTCTGCCCAAATATCGGTGAATACTCGATTTTTGTTCGTTTCTTGAACAATGTGTTTTCTCTGGGATGGGCGATACAACATCTGGCTGGCCCCTGTTGGGCTGGTAGCAGTAAAAATTCTGAATATACCTGGAGGTTTTCATGGCTGTCGCTGCCAACAAACGTTCGGTAATGACGCTGTTTTCTGGTCCTACTGACATTTATAGCCATCAGGTTCGTATCGTGCTGGCCGAGAAGGGTGTCAGTTTTGAGATCGAGCATGTGGAAAAGGATAACCCGCCTCAGGATCTGATCGATCTCAACCCGAGCCAGAGCGTACCAACGCTTGTGGATCGCGAGCTGACCCTGTGGGAATCCCGTATCATTATGGAATACCTGGATGAGCGTTTCCCGCATCCACCGCTGATGCCTGTTTACCCGGTTGCACGTGGCGAAAGCCGTTTGTACATGCAACGTATCGAGAAAGACTGGTACTCGCTGATGAACGTTATTGTCAACGGCTCCTCTTCTGAAGCAGACGCTGCACGTAAGCAACTGCGTGAAGAGCTGCTGGCGATTGCGCCTGTGTTTGGTCAGAAACCGTTCTTCCTGAGCGACGAGTTCAGCCTGGTAGATTGCTACCTGGCGCCGTTGCTGTGGCGTCTGCCTACGCTGGGTGTTGAATTCAGCGGCCCGGGCGCGAAAGAGCTGAAGGGCTACATGACGCGCGTATTTGAGCGCGACTCTTTCCTGGCATCTTTAACTGAACCGGAACGTGAAATGCGTCTCGGCCGAGGCTAATGACTGTGGAAATGTCACAACTTTCACCACGCCGTCCGTATCTGCTGCGCGCCTTCTATGAATGGCTGCTGGATAACCAGCTCACGCCGCACCTGGTTGTGGATGTGACGTTGCCGGACGTGCAGGTTCCAATGGAATATGCACGCGACGGACAGATCGTGCTGAACATTGCGCCGCGCGCGGTAGGCAACCTGGAGCTGGCAAACGACGAAGTGCGCTTTAACGCGCGTTTCGGCGGCGTGCCGCGTCAGGTGTCTGTTCCGCTGGCTGCGGTGCTGGCCATTTACGCACGTGAAAACGGTGCGGGCACCATGTTTGAGCCGGAAGCGGCGTATGACGAAGACGGTGCCAGCCTGAACGATGATAATGTCTCCGAAGAGCGTGAAAGCGACACGGTGATGTCGATTATCGATGGCGACAAACCCGATCATCACGACGACAACGGTCCGGATGACGATCCGCCACCGCCGCGCGGTGGCCGTCCGGCGCTGCGCGTTGTGAAGTAAGGCATCCGCAAATAAAAAACCAGTCTGCTGAGTCAGGCTGGTTTTTTTTTAGCTATTCAAACTGATGATTTATATAATAACTTATTTATATGAATTTATTTTACTAATTACTTAATTTAAGGAATTGAATTATTCAATTATTCATTTGAATAATATTACTCTAATTAATTATGGTTTATTTCTTTTGATTATTCCTGTGGCTGATATTTTTTCTGTAGCTAAAGTCACAATTTAATTTAACTAATTTGAATGTATTTATTAAATGGATATTATAAACCCATGCTTCAAGGCATGGTTAAGCCAATCATTTAGCGTATAAATATGGCTTAAAAAAATGAATACACTCATACGTTAAGGATTAACAAATGAAAAAAATTTTGCTTGCTACTGCTCTCTCTCTTTGTGTTTCTTCCGCATTTGCCGCAGAAACGGCTGTTTTAAAAGTCACGGGCACGCTGACTAACTCTGCGTGTACACCAGAGTTAAGCAACGGTGGCGTTGTCGATTATGGCAAAATTAACATGGGAACTTTATCTTCATCTGCCGCAAGTCAGCTTGGGCATAAAAATATTGACCTGACTATCAACTGCTCAGCCGCGACTAAAGTGTCATGGAACGTGGTTGACGATCGTGCTGATTCACAGGCGGGTATCGTTGTGCAGGATGCTCTGGCGAATGGAGGCTCACAATCAGTACCTTCTCAGTTATTTGGTTTGGGTAAGACTGCTGGAAATGTGAAGATTGGTGACTATGCAATGTATGTCAACGTAGACAGTGTGACGGCTGACGGCAAATCCGTTGACGCAATTTTTACCGAGACGGGTGCTGGCGATACAAACTGGAATGAATATGTGACTGGCGTTGTCCAGGGTGAAAATGCTCGCGACGTCACCGTGGCAACAACAGGTACGACTGCTCCTCTGGCATTCCAGACTGCAACATTCCCATTGACCACCTCGCTGGCGATTCAGGACACCACTACCCTGGCCATTACTGATGATACTCCACTGGATGGCCAGCTGACTATCAGCCTGCGCTACCTGTAATTTTCTGGATTGAAAGAGTTAAATTAAATCAAAGAGTAAACACCGAGTGTTTACTCTTATTTAACGGCAAGACAGACAAGGAAGAGTAAGTTTTTGCTATTAAGGAATTAGTAATATGTCATGCTTTAAATTTGCTTCACGAAAAACTCTTTTTGTCGTTTCATTATTGGCAGCCAACGTTTGTGCCCATGCTGCAGGTATGGTGCCAGATACCAGTTTACTGGTCATTGATGAAGCGACCCACAGCGGTACCATTAGCGTTAAAAATACCGATAGCCATCCGTCGCTGCTGTATACCAATGTGGTGGATTTACCCGATGACAATGGGTTAAAACTTATTCCCACTCAACCGGTTGTTCGTCTTGAGCCAGGTCAGACCCAGCAGCTTCGCTTTATCTTACAAAATAAAGAGCCGTTGAGCGTTGAGCATTACAAGCGAGTAACGTTTGAGGGTATTCCACCCAAGAACGACGACAATAAAATTAAAATCGGCATCAATATTCGCCAGGATATTCCTGTACTTATTCGTCCGGCAAAACTCGCTGTAATAACTGATGCATGGAAGTATCTTGAATGGACGGGTACGGGATCATCGGTCACGGTAAAAAACCCAAGTAAATATGTTGTGCGTCTGGCACAAAATGTGGTGCTGCAGCCTTCAAATACTTCAGGTGCGTTGGCTAAAACCTATCTTTTACCAGGCGAAAGCCAAACGGTATCAATGGGTAAGGCAATTAGCGGAAACAGTAAGGTTAAATTCTTTCCAGCAAGCCGCTATGGCGTAGAAGTTCCCAGCTTTATCTCGGATCTAAAATAAATATAAAGGATTATGGCGGTGCGTAATAAAAGCCCACTTGCACTTTTTGTGCGTGCTGCACTTTGCAGCGCACTTCCTCTGCTATTGCTGGAATCAACCTCTCTTCATGCGAGGGAAGTGACGTTTGATACAGATATTCTGAAAACACGCGGGCTTGGGGAAGAACTTAATCGCTATTTTTCCGAAGCCCCCCGTTTTTTACCGGGTACACATTCCGTTTCTGTGAAGGTCAACGGGAAAGAACGTGGAACGGCGGCAGTACGCTTTAGTGAAGACGGTACGATGTGCGTTGATAACGACTTCCTGGAATTCGCAGGGTTAATGCCGGTTTCCGTTAAGGCGAATGAAACCTGCCATGATATCCGCACTGATTATGCTCAGGCGGTTATTAACGCGTTACCAAACCAGGACGCGGTGGAGCTGTATTTACCGCAGGAAGCCATTAACAGCCTGAGTGCGGATGTTAAAAACTTCCAGCATGGCGGCACCGCAGGGATGTTGAACTATTCATTATTCAGCACCAAAAGCGACTACAGCGGAAACGACAGCAGCAGTAACCGCTACTCCCAGGCGAGCCTGGAGGCCGGGTTCAATGCGCTGGACTGGTCGTTGCGCAGCCGTTATATCCTCACCGACGATAACGGTACACGCAACGCAGAGAGTATTTATACCTACGCCGAACATGTATTTGTTCCTCAACGCCTGACGATGCAGGTGGGTGAAATCAACGCCATGTCCGATGTTTTAAGCGGTGTGCCGATAACGGGTGTACAGCTTATGCCGACCAGCGGCTTGCAGAAAGATAGCTCGGGCGTGAGTGTGTCCGGTATTGCGCGTTCTGCACAGGCGCGTGTCGAAGTCCGCCAAAACGGACGGCTGATTTATAACACCCTGGTACCGGCGGGGCCATTTACTCTGGACGATGTACCTATGGTGCGTAATAACGTCGATCTTGACGTCACCGTGGTTGAAACCGATGGGTCAACAAATCGCTTCATCGTTCCGGCATCATCCGTTAAGTCACAAAACCTGGCGCGTCCGAATGGGCTGTCGCTCTCGGTAGGGCAGGTGCGAGGCATCGACAGCGACTACGGTAACCCGTTGGTGCTTAACGTCTCCGACGGTTGGCGTTTACTGCCGTGGATGAATCTTCTGGCGTCCGGTGCTGCGGCGGAAAAATATCAGGCTACGGGAGCGAGAGCGGAATTTAAGGTTACCGATAGCTGGGGAATGTCGACCAGCATGGCGGCAAGTAAAGCCAACTTTAGCGATAGCACCAGTGGCATCAAAAACGAGCTACAGAGTGACTATTCGCTGATGGAGAACATTGGTCTGTCCGGCAGCATTGCGCACTACAACGGAGATTATCGGGAACTCGCGGACGCGATGGACGATGACTACCAGGGGTACGACAATAGCTACACAGCTAATGTGAACTGGTCGACATCGCTTGCCGGTACGTTTAGCGCCGGTTTTAGCTACAACCAGGCCTCGGGAGATGACGAAGACTCTCGTTATTTACTGCTGTCCTGGGGAAAAACCTTCAAATACGCCACGGTGTCCGTTAACTGGCAAAGTGCGATAGGGAATACCGATGACGATCGGAATGACGACCTGCTGTATGTCAATCTGAGCGTTCCGCTCGGTGGTTCTCAAAGCCTCAGCTCATATATGCGCAAACAGGGCGACAGCACCAGCTACGGCCTGGCGAACAGCGGCGCCGTGGGCGAGGATACGCATTACTATATTTCTGCCGATCGTGACCAGGAATCGAAGGAAAACAGCTTTAACGGCAACATTAATACTAATCTGCACTACACCCAGCTTAGCGTGGGCGGTGGTACCAGCGGCAATAATCAGCGTAACTATAATGCGACGCTTTCAGGCGGTATTGCCATGCATAAGGATGGTATGACCTTCTCGCCGTACTCCATCAAAGATACTTATGCGATCGCCAAACTTAGCGAGCCGAAAGCAGGCGTAGAAATTACCACGCCGCAGGGCACCGTCTGGACCGACCGCTGGGGGCAGGCGGTGGTACCTGGCCTGAACGAATGGCGAAACTCGCGCATTGAAGTAGATGCGAACAAGCTACCGCAAAGCATGACGCTGGCCAACGGCATCAAATACGTTGCCGCTGCACACGGTTCGGTAAGTGAAGTGAGCTTTAAGGTTCTGAACAGTCGCCGCGTGATGCTGCGTATGAATCAGGCCAATGGTCAGCCGCTGGCTAAGGGTTTATCCATTGTCGATGACAAAGATAACTATGTGGTCACGGTGGTGGACGATGGACATGTGTTCCTGAACGATGCCGATCGGGCCACCGCGCTGTATGCCATTAATGATGACAATCAACGCCTGTGCAAGCTGGATTTCGCACTTCCTGAAAAGCATGACGAAGACGCGTTTTACGAGGAAGTAAACGGAGTATGTCGATGAATATTCAACGTCTGGCGGCGCTGTTGCTGCTTGCTTTACCGTGCGTTTCTTATGCGGAAGATTGCCAGCTAACGCTGTCCCAGCAGGCGGTTGACTACCATCAGATGCGCCGTGAAAACATTGTTACCACCCAGCAAAGCTGGAACAAAATGCCGGAAAAAGACATCAGCGTTAACATCTATTGCCCTGAAAAACAGCAGATGGCGGTGCTGTTGCAGGGGGCTTCCGGTGAGAAAGGGCGTTTCCAGTTTGGGCAGAACGGCGGGGTAGCGATTAAAGTCAGCGACCTGATGCTTGATGGCAAAAGCTACAGCGTAGGGAAAACAACCGATCAGGTGAACTTTACGCCGGAAAATGACAGCGGGGCATCGCTATATATTCGTAATAATGAGGCTATTGTTGCGGTTGAAAATGGCAAAGTACCCAGCGGGCAGCAGCTGAATTTTACCGTGACGATATTTCCGGTGCTGAATGAAAGCGCGTTTAGCCATATATCGGATCAAACAACGCTTGAGAGTGATTTAACCTGGCAACTCCTTAAGAAATAAACAAATGGCCCGGTATTGACCGGGCCATATTCATTACACTTCCAGCCAGTTCATAATCCCGTCGGCCGCTTTACGACCTTCGGCAATCGCTGTGACCACCAGGTCAGAGCCGCGAACGATATCGCCACCGGCGAAGATTTTCGGGTTGCTGGTCTGGAACGCGTTATCGCTGCCTTCTGGCGCAATCACGCGGCCCTGCGAGTCCAGCTCAACGCTGTGCTTCGCCAGCCACTCCATGCTGTGAGGGCGGAAACCAAACGCCATCACTACCGCATCTGCCGGGATCACATGCTCTGAACCCGCCACGATTTCCGCACGGCGACGGCCTTTGGCATCCGGCGCGCCCATTTCGGTACGCGCCATTTTAACGCCGCTCACTTTACCGTTGGCATTCACCTCAACGCCCAGCGGCTGGATGTTGAACTGGAACTCCACGCCCTCTTCACGCGCATTTTTCACTTCGCGTTTAGAGCCCGGCATGTTCTCTTCATCACGACGGTAGGCACAAATCACGTGCGCCGCATTCTGACGAATAGAGGTACGTACGCAGTCCATCGCGGTATCACCGCCGCCCAGCACCACCACGCGTTTGCCTTCCATGCTGACGTAAGGTTCTTCGGCGGTTTCGCCGTAGCCCATCAGCTGCTTGGTGTTGGCAATCAGGAACGGCAGAGCGTCGAATACGCCAGGCGCATCTTCGTTCTCCAGACCACCGCGCATGGATTGATAGGTACCCACGCCGAGGAACACCGCGTCGTAATCCTTCAGCAGATCGTCGAGCTGTACGTCGCGGCCCACTTCCACGTTCAGTTTGAACTCAATGCCCATGCCGGTGAAGATTTCGCGGCGGCGGGTCATGACCTCTTTTTCCAGCTTGAAGGCCGGGATGCCGAAGGTCAGCAGACCGCCGATTTCCGGATGGCGATCAAAGACCACCGCCTTCACGCCGTTACGGGTCAGGACGTCCGCACAGGCCAGGCCCGCCGGGCCTGCGCCGATGATGGCCACGCGTTTGTCGGTTTGCTTCACGCCGGTCATATCCGGACGCCAGCCCATCTCAAACGCTTTATCGTTGATATAGCGTTCGATGTTACCGATGGTCACCGCGCCAAACTCATCGTTCAGCGTACAGGAGCCTTCACACAGACGGTCCTGTGGACACACGCGGCCGCACACTTCCGGCAGGGTGTTGGTCTGGTGAGACAGCTCGGCGGCTTCAAAAATACGCCCCTCGTTGGCGAGCTTCAGCCAGTTCGGGATGTAGTTGTGCACCGGGCATTTCCATTCGCAGTAAGGGTTACCGCAGGACAGGCAGCGATCTGCCTGTGCTTTGGCCTGGCCTTCTGAAAATGGCTCGTAGATTTCAATAAATTCAATTTTACGGATCTTCAGCGGTTTCTTTGGCGGATCAACGCGCTGCAGGTCGATAAACTGGTATACGTTCTGGCTCATCTGAATTCCTTACTGCGCCTGCACGCGCAGCTCTGCTGCGCTACGACTACGGTGACCCAACAGTGCTTTAACATCGCTGGACTTCGGTTTAACCAGCGCGAATTTCGCAGAGAACGCCGGCCAGTTCGCCAGGATCTCTTCGCCGCGCGAAGAACCGGTATGCTGCACGTGTTCGGTAATCAAACCGCGTAGGTGTTCTTCGTGGATAGCCAGGGTTTCAACGTCCAGCACTTCCACCAGTTCCGGGTTCACGCGTTTGCGGAACTCGCCGTCTTCATCCAGGACGTAAGCAAAACCGCCCGTCATGCCTGCGCCGAAGTTCACGCCGGTTTTACCCATTACGCAAACAATCCCGCCCGTCATGTATTCACAACCGTTATCGCCAATGCCTTCCACTACGGTGATAGCACCGGAGTTACGCACCGCAAAACGCTCACCCGCACGGCCCGCAGCAAACAGACGACCGCCGGTCGCACCGTACAGACAGGTGTTGCCGATGATGCTCGCTTCGTGGCTGCGGAAGGCAGAGCCCACTGGAGGACGCACTGCCAGCAAACCGCCCGCCATGCCTTTACCGACATAGTCGTTGGCATCGCCGGTCAGGTACAGCTCAACGCCGCCCGCGTTCCACACGCCGAAGCTCTGGCCCGCGGTGCCGCTGAAGTGGGCGGTAATTGGATCGGCAGCCAGACCCTGGTCACCGTGCGTCTGAGCGATGTAACCAGAGAGCGACGCGCCAACGGAACGGTCGGTGTTGCGGATATCAAACCAGAACGTTTTGCTCTGTTTGTCATCCACGTACGCTTTTGCCTGCTGAAGCAGCTGCGCGTTCAACACACCGTTATCGAACGGCGGGTTGTTCTCGGTGCAGTAGACCGCTTTGCCTGGATGCGGCTCGGCCGTTTCCAGCAATTTGGACAGCTCCAGTTTCTGCTGCTTGGCGGTGAAACCTTCCAGCTCTTTCAGCAGGTCGGTACGGCCAATCAGGTCGACCAGGCGCTTCACGCCCAGCTGCGCCATCAGCTCGCGGGTTTCACGGGCGATGAAGTCAAAGTAGTTGGTCACTTTGAACGGCAGGCCGTGATAATGGTTCTTACGCAGCTTCTCGTCCTGGGTTGCAACACCGGTTGCGCAGTTGTTCAGGTGGCAAATACGCAGGTATTTACAGCCGAGCGCGACCATCGGGCCAGTACCAAAGCCGAAGCTTTCCGCACCCAGAATCGCCGCTTTGATAATGTCGAGGCCGGTTTTCAGACCGCCGTCCACCTGCAGACGGATCTTATGACGCAGACCGTTCGCCACCAGCGCCTGCTGGGTTTCTACCAGGCCAAGCTCCCACGGACAGCCCGCGTATTTCACGGAGGAGAGCGGGCTTGCACCGGTACCACCGTCGTAACCCGCGATGGTGATCAGGTCAGCATAGGCTTTTGCCACACCGGTCGCGATGGTGCCGACGCCCGGTTCGGACACCAGCTTCACGGAGATCATCGCTTTCGGGTTGACCTGTTTCAGGTCGAAAATCAGCTGCGCTAAGTCCTCGATAGAGTAGATATCGTGGTGCGGCGGCGGGGAGATCAGCGTCACGCCCGGCACGGAATAGCGCAGTTTGGCGATGTACGGGGTGACTTTATCGCCCGGTAGCTGACCGCCTTCGCCCGGTTTTGCACCCTGAGCGACTTTAATCTGAATCACGTCGGCGTTGACCAGGTACGCTGGCGTGACGCCAAAGCGGCCGGATGCCACCTGCTTGATACGGGACACTTTGTTGGTGCCGTAGCGAGCAGGATCTTCACCGCCTTCGCCGGAGTTCGAGTTGCCGCCGATGCTGTTCATGGCTTCGGCCAGCGCTTCGTGCGCTTCCGGGCTGAGCGCGCCGATGGACATCGCCGCGGTGTCGAAGCGTTTGAACAGGTCGGTCGCTGGCTCAACCTCGTTAATGCTTACCGCATCTTCGCCCGGATTCAGCGCCAGCAAATCGCGAAGCGTCGCCGCCGGACGGTTGTTAACCAGCTCAGCATACTGCTGATAATCGCTGTACTCACCGCTCTGAACGGCCTGTTGTAGCGTGCGCACCACGTCCGGGTTGTAGGCGTGATATTCGCCACCGTGAACGTATTTCAGCAAACCGCCCTGATCCAGCGGCTTGCGTGCCAGCCAGGCGCGTTTCGACAGGTTCACCAGATCCTGCTGGAAGTCAGCAAAACCGGCACCGCCGATACGGCTGATCACACCCTGGAAGCACAGGTTAGCGACGTCATCATGGAGACCAACGGCTTCGAACAGCTTCGAGCAGCGGTAAGAGGCGATGGTCGAGATGCCCATTTTGGACATGATTTTGTACAGGCCTTTGTTGATGCCGTTACGGTAGTTCAGCATCACCGTGCGGTAATCTTTGTCGATCGCACGGGTATCCACCAGGCGTGCCAGCGTTTCGTACGCCAGGTACGGGTAGATTGCCGTCGCGCCAAAGCCTAACAGCACTGCAAAGTGGTGCGGATCGCGGGCGCTGGCGGTTTCAACAATGATGTTGGCGTCGCAGCGCAGACTCTTATCGACCAGACGCGTCTGGATGGCACCTACCGCCATTGGCGCAGGCACCGGCAGGCGGTTTTTCGCGATATTGCGGTCGGACAGCACCAGCAGAACGGTACCGTTACGCACCATCTGTTCGGCTTTGTCACACAGCGCATTCACCGTCTCTTCGAGGGTTGTTTCGGTCACGTCGAACGTAATGTCGAGCGTGTCGGCGCGGTAGTGCTCCTCTTTCATGGTGGTGAGCTGTTTGAAATCGGAGTACAGCAGGATCGGTGATTTAAAGGTCAGGCGGTGCGCCTGGCCTTCGGCTTCGCAGAAGACGTTCATCTCGCGACCGATGCTGGTGGCCAGCGACATCACGTGTGCTTCACGCAGCGGATCGATTGGCGGGTTGGTAACCTGCGCAAACTGCTGGCGGAAGTAGTCGTAAATGATGCGCGGCTGGCTGGAAAGCACGGCGAACGGGGTATCGTCACCCATAGAGCCGACCGCTTCCTGACCGTTTTCACCGAGCACCCGGATAACGGAATCCAGCTCTTCGGCGCTGTAGTTAAACTGTTTCTGGAAGCTTGCGAGGGCGTCATCGTCCATCTCGCGGCTACCCACTTCTTCGTCCGGCAGGTCTTCGAACGGCACCAGACGACGAACGTTTTTCTCCATCCACTCTTTGTACGGATGGCGGCTTTTCAGATCGTTATCGGTTTCAGCAGAGTGCAGAATGCGTCCGCCGCGGGTGTCGATAACCATCAGCTCGCCCGGGCCAACGCGGCCTTTCTCGACCACTTCATCGGGCTGGTAATCCCAGATACCGACTTCAGAGGCGCAGGTGATGAGCTTGTCTTTGGTGATGACGTAGCGCGCCGGACGCAGACCGTTACGGTCCAGGTTACAGGCGGCAAAACGTCCGTCGGACATCACGATGCCCGCTGGGCCGTCCCACGGCTCCATGTGCATGGAGTTAAAGTCGAAGAACGAGCGCAGCTCTGGGTCCATGTCCGGGTTGTTCTGCCAGGCCGGTGGCACGAGCAGGCGCATAGCGCGAACGATGTCCATCCCGCCTGCCAGCAGCAGTTCCAGCATGTTATCCATTGAGCTGGAGTCAGAGCCGGTTTCGTTCACGAACGGTGCGGCATCATGCAGATCAGGGATCAGCGGAGTCTGGAACTTATAGGTACGGGCGCGTGCCCACTGGCGGTTACCGGTGATGGTGTTGATCTCGCCGTTGTGCGCCAGATAGCGGAACGGCTGAGCCAGCGGCCAGCGTGGAACGGTGTTGGTGGAGAATCGCTGGTGGAACAGGCAAATGGCCGATTCCAGACGCAGATCCGCCAGGTCCAGGTAGAAGCGCGGCAGGTCAGCCGGCATACACAGACCTTTATAGATGTTCACCAGGTTTGAGAGGCTACAGACGTAGAACTCTTTATCTTCCTGAAGACGCTTTTCAATGCGGCGGCGAGCGATAAACAGACGGCGTTCCATATCGCGTGGACGCCAGCCCGCAGGCGCGTTAACGAAAATTTGTTCGATACGAGGCAGCGAGGAGAGGGCGATTTCACCGAGCACCCCTTCATTGGTTGGCACATCGCGCCAGCCGACAATAGACAGGGTTTCACGTTGAAGTTCTTCTTCGACGATGCGGCGTGAGGCGGCAGCTTTTTCAGGATCCTGATTCAGGAACAGCATGCCGACAGCGTAGTTTTTGGCTAAACGCCAGCCGCGTTCTTCCGCAACGATACGGAAGAAACGATCGGGTTTTTGCAGCAGCAGGCCGCAACCGTCGCCGGTTTTACCATCGGCAAGGATGGCGCCACGGTGCTGCATACGGGCCAGTGCGTGAATAGCAGTACGCACTACCTTGTGGCTAGGTTCGCCTTCTATGTGGGCGATCAGGCCGAAACCACAGTTATCCTTCTCAAGGGATTTATCGTACAACATATCAGTGAACCTCCCCAGGCTCGTCGGGCTTCCCACTGAACTTTACCGTGGCGCACAGGCACAGAAAGAGCATGGCGACGGGGTTTGCGTTTCATACGCGCACCTCGCATTCGCCCTCTTTTTCATCCTTTCGCGCAGGTAAACAAGTTTGAGGACTTGCTTCAGAGGGAATCTCAATTACTGCATAAATATGATGAGCAGGCCGCCCATCCAGAAAGCTTCCAGCGGATTTCCAACTTATCGGGAATTGGTACACAGGTCAAATGGCAATCTTATTTATATAAAAATGTGCTAAACGATATCTATCTATATGTATATAAAAGAAATTTAACTATTTTTACAACGACGAAACGTCCTGGGAAGACGCAGCGGAGTGTGATCTGACTCACTATATGAAAGCGGTATTATCCCTTTAGCGTGCTGAATAGCCGTTTTAACGCAGAATAATAAACTGCATCCCATGACAAACCCGCATAAAGTCACTGTTTTTTAGTGTTGGCGCTATAAGTGAAAAAAACCATCAGAATATAAGGAAAAGTAATCACGGTTGGTGTGAATGAAATTGCAGTAATCTTGATTATTTATTCAAATAGATAAAGGCCGTCCAGGACGATTGATCCAGGTCATCGCCGACAGAGGCTAAAAATGGCAGGCTTGTCCCCTTTCTTCGGGACGGTCTATCAGATTATGCAGTTACAGAAATTAGTCAATATGTTTGGTGGGGATCTTTTGCAACGCTATGGGCAAAAGGTTCATAAGCTGACGCTGCACGGCGGTTTTAGCTGCCCGAATCGCGATGGCACTATCGGGCGTGGCGGCTGCACCTTCTGTAACGTTGCCTCATTTGCGGATGAAGCCCAGCAGCATAACTCGATTGCGGAACAGCTTGCCCACCAGGCGAGCCTGGTTAACCGGGCAAAGCAGTATCTTGCCTATTTTCAGGCTTACACCAGCACATGGGCGGAGGTACAGGTGCTGCGATCCATGTACCATCAGGCGGTCAGCCAGGCCAACATTGTCGGGCTGTGTGTCGGAACACGCCCGGACTGCGTGCCGGAAGCCGTACTGGACTTACTCTGCGAATACAAAGAGCAGGGGTATGAAATCTGGCTTGAGCTGGGTTTACAGACCGCGCACGACAAAACGCTGCACCGGATTAACCGAGGGCATGATTTTGCGTGTTATCAACGCACCACGCGCCTTGCCCGCGAACGCGGGTTAAAGGTCTGTTCGCATTTGATTGTTGGCTTGCCCGGTGAAGGGCAGCAGCACGGTCTTGAGACGCTGGAAAAGGTGGTTGAAACGGGCGTGGACGGTATTAAGCTGCATCCGCTGCATATCGTGAAGGGCAGCATTATGGCGAAAGCCTGGGAAGCCGGGCGGTTAAACGGAATCGAACTCGACGAATATGCGGTGACGGCAGGGGAGATGATCCGCCACACGCCGCCCGAGATTATCTACCACCGTATCTCCGCCAGCGCCCGTCGCCCAACGCTTTTGGCACCGCTCTGGTGCGAAAACCGCTGGACGGGGATGCTGGAAATTGACCGTTATCTGCAAGAAAACGGCGTGCAGGGGTCGGCGCTGGGCCGCCCGTGGGTGCCTCGTTTACCGGCGTCGGCCGCCTAGCAGGCTTCCCAACATGCCGCGTACAATCTGATTGGTGACCTGTCGCGCGGCGCTTTTTGCCATCGTCTGGACCACGCCATCACGTTTCCCCCCGCGTGGCCCGGTGCTGCCAAATAGGATGTCCTTCAGCCCACCCAGAATGCCGTCGTCTACCGCCGCTGATTGACCTTTGGCGGCAGGGGCATCCTGCGATTCGGTGGTCGCCTGTATCCCTTTTTGCAGCATCTCGAATGCGGATTCGCGGTCAATGTCGTCTTCGTACTTGCCGTAAACCGGGGAGTGGTTAATCAAGCCGTTTCGTTCGTCATCCGTTACTGGCCCCATGCGGGAGCAAGGGGCGATCACCATGGCCCGCTCCACGACTGACGGGCTGCCTTTGGCATCAAGGAACGAAATCAACGCTTCGCCGGTACCCAGCGCCTGAATAGCGGCTTCGGTATCAAAGGCAGGATTGGCGCGCATGGTTTGTGCGGCGGCTTTGACGGTTTTCTGATCTTTCGGGGTAAATGCCCGCAGGGCATGCTGTACGCGGTTCCCAAGCTGGCCCAGCACGTTGTCAGGAATATCAGACGGGTTTTGCGAAACAAACCAAACCCCGACGCCTTTGGAGCGGATCAGGCGAATGACCTGTTCAATTTTATCCAGCAGCACCTGCGGCGCATCGTTAAACAGCAGGTGCGCTTCATCGAAGAAGAACACCAGTTTGGGTTTTTCCAGATCGCCGGCTTCGGGGAGTTGCTCGTACAGTTCGGAGAGCATCCACAGCAGGCTTGCCGCGTAGAGCTTCGGCATCTGATAGAGCTTTTCTGAACTGAGAATATTGATGATGCCTTTACCGTTGCTGTCGGTACGCATCCAGTCCTTGATATCCAGCATCGGTTCGCCGAAGAAGTGCTCCGCACCCTGTTGTTCCAGCGTCAGCAATCCACGTTGAATGGCCCCGACGGAGGCGCTACTGATATTGCCGTACTGGTTCTGGAAGGATTTGGCGTTATCACCGATGTACTGGGTAATGGCGCGCAAGTCTTTGAAATCAAGCAGCAGCAGCCCCTGGTCGTCCGCAATGCGGAAGATGATATTCAGAACACCGGTCTGAACATCGTTGAGGTTAAGAAGACGGGCCAGCAGCAGAGGGCCAAGATCGGAGACGGTCGCGCGTACCGGGTGGCCTTTTTCACCAAAGATATCCCAAACCACCACCGGGTTGTTGTGTGGCGTCCAGTCAGTGACGCCGATATTTTTCAGACGCTCGAGCAGTTTTTCAGAGGCCATGCCCTCCTGAGCGACACCGGTTAAATCGCCTTTTACATCCGCCATAAAGACCGGCACGCCAATCTCTGAAAGCGACTCAGCCAGCTTCTGCAACGTGACGGTTTTCCCCGTCCCGGTCGCTCCGGTGATCAGGCCGTGGCGGTTCGCCATCGCAGGCAGTAGAAACAGCTCTTTTTCCAGCGTCCTGGCAATTAACAATGGTGTACTCATGATACGCGTCCTCTCTTAGTCCTGGGAGGAGTATAGGCAACCTGACGGCAAAATGGATGAGTAAATTCCTGACTTTGCGGCGTATTACCCAGTGCGGACTATGCTTTTGCATAGGGTTCACAACATCTTGGGAAACTATGTCCAGATTCTTTTTTAACGACCGCAAACAGCTGGTCAACGACGCCATTGAAGGTATTCTGGTTTCTGCTCCGCAGGCCAACCTCGTTAAACTCGATATCGATCCTGCCATTCGCGTGGTCGCCCGCGGCGACTGGGATAAAAGCCGGGTCGCAGTGATTTCCGGCGGTGGTTCTGGCCACGAGCCTGCGCACGCCGGGTTTGTTGGTAAAGGGATGCTGACCGCCGCCGTGTGCGGCGATCTGTTTGCTTCCCCGAGCGTGGATGCAGTGCTGAATGCGATTGTGGCGGTGACGGGTGACCGTGGCTGCCTGCTAATTGTCAAAAACTACACGGGCGACAGGCTTAACTTTGGTCTGGCGGCGGAAAAAGCGAAACGCTACGGCCTGAAGGTTGAAATGGTGATTGTGGCGGACGATATCGCCCTGCCGGACAACAAGCAGCCGCGCGGCATTGCCGGTACGGTCTTGGTGCATAAGATTGCAGGGTATGCCGCGGAGCGTGGAAAATCGCTCGATGACGTGCGGGCGATTGCCCAGCAGGCCTGCGACAACCTCTGGAGCCTGGGCGTTGCGATGCAAACCTGCAATCTGCCGGGAAGCGATGATGACGAAGGGCGCATTAAGCAAGGCCACGTCGAGCTGGGGTTGGGGATTCACGGTGAGCCTGGGGCTTCCGTCGTGGGCACGCAAAACAGCAAAACCATTATCGACACCCTTGTCACGCCGCTTATGGCGCAGGCGGGCGAGGGGCGTTTTGCCGTCTTGATCAACAACCTCGGCGGCGTATCGGCGCTGGAGATGGCGCTTTTGACGAAAGAGCTGGCCCATTCAGCTCTGAAGGAGAGCATCGCGTACCTTATCGGTCCCGCGCCGCTGGTGAGCGCGCTGGACATGAAGGGCTTTTCACTGACGCTGCTTAAGCTTAACGATCTCTTCGAAAAAGCCATTCATGAAGGGGTCGAAACGCTGGGCTGGCAAAAACCTGTCGCCTTTGCGCCGTTGCGAACGATCCCCCATAGCGCGATTCACGATCGCGTTGAATATACGCCTTCGGCAAATGTGCAGGCGGAAAAGTATGTCTCTACGGTGACGAACACGCTGATTCAGCTGGAGAATCGGTTAAATGCGCTGGATGCCAAAGTGGGCGACGGCGATACAGGATCGACTTTTGCGCAAGGCGCGCGGGATATTGCGCAGCGCCTTGAAGAACAGACCCTTCCGCTTAACGATGTCCCGACGCTGCTGCTGTTGGTGGGCGAGCGGCTGGCAACGGTGATGGGAGGATCGAGCGGTGTGTTGATGTCGATCTTCTTCACGGCGGCAGGGCAGAAGATGCATGATGGGCAGCCCTTACCCGACGCGCTGCTCGGCGGGCTTGCGCAAATGAAGCAATATGGCGGGGCGGATCTCGGCGATCGTACCCTGATTGATGCGCTACAGCCGGCGCTGGAGGCCTTGCAGAAAGGGGATCTTCAGGCCGCGGTACAGGCAGCGCAGCAGGGGGCGGAGGCAACGGCAAAAATGATAAAAGCCGGGGCTGGGCGCTCGTCCTACGTGAACAAAGAGAATCTGGATGGCGTGATGGATCCGGGGGCGGTTGCGATAGCCGAAGTGTTTAAGGCCGTGTCAGAAGCAAAACGGTAACACCGTTACCGTTTTGGGCGTTTGCGCCCTCTCCCAGTGGGAGAGGGTTGGGGAGAGGGCATCCGGCCGCACATTCCCTAACATATTCACATCAAAAATCGGCTTTCAACACCACGCGGTAGCGGGCTTTCCCGTCGCGTACATGCTGGATGGCTTCGTTGATTTTTGACATCGGATACAGCTCGGTGGTCGGTGCGACTTTGGTGCGCCCGGCAAACTTCATCAGTTTGCGCAACTCAAACGGCGTACCGGTTGCAGAGCCAGACACGCTACGATCCCCGCCGATCAGCGTAAACGCCGGAACCGGCAGCGGCTTCATGACGGCGCCCACGGTGTGGAAGTTACCGCCATAGGCCAGCGCTTCGAAGTACGGCTGCCAGTCGAGATCGACGTTAACCGTGTTGATGATCAGATCAAACTGACCGGCCAGCGCGTTCAGCGCTTCAGGATCGCGGCTGTTCACCACTTTATCCGCACCCATCGCCAGCACTTCTTTCTCTTTCGCCGGGTTAGAACTGAACGCCGTGACTTCGCAGCCCATGGCATGCAGGAGCTTGATGGCAATGTGACCCAGCCCGCCAATGCCAATCACGCCCACACGGCTGGTGGCTGTAATATGGTGCATCAGCAGCGGTTTGAAGACGGTGATCCCCCCGCACAGCAGTGGGCCTGCGGATTCGATATCAATGCTGTCCGGCAGCGGAATGACCCACTGCCAGTCGGCGCGCAGTTTGTCGGCGAAACCGCCTTTGTTCAGGATGGTTGGCGTCGCGCCCTCGAGGCAGTTGATCTGGTTGCCGCTGATACAGGCGTCACAGTGACCGCAGCTGCGTGCCGTCCAGCCAATGCCCACGCGCTGGCCGATCTTCAGCCCTTTGTCCTGTGCCGCGCTACCGAGTGCTACGACCCGGCCAATCACTTCGTGCCCGGCAACCAGCGGATAGCTGGAGAAGCCCCATTCGTTGTCGATCATCGAGAGATCCGAGTGGCAGATCCCGCAGTAATCGACCTGCACTTCGACGTCTTCTGCTTTTAGAACGCCTGCATCGTACTCGTACAGTTCAAGTTCTGCACCCGCCTGCGGTGCGGCGTAGCTTTTTATCTTCGACATCGTCTTTCCCCCGTTATGGTGTGAACAGAGAGTGTAGAGCATTCAGTTTACAGCTGCTTAACAGAAGACGGCAGGCGCGAAAATTATAGCGTTTTCAGCATTCTGACTTCGCAATCGACGTGGCCGGTACAGCCCAGCGGTGCATCAATATGCTCAAAGCCCAGGTGCTCATACAGCGCAATGGCCTCTTTGAGGAAGGCCGTTGTTTCGAGGTAGCAGCGGTTAAATCCCTGAGCGTGGGCATGATCCATGGCGATCAGCGCCAGCTTCTTCGCCAGGCCTTGACCGCGCACGGTCGGCAGGAAATACATTTTCTGCAGCTCGCAGATATCTGGCTCGCTGCAGCTCAACGGCGCAACGCCGCCGCCGCCCACCACGTGACCATTCTGCTCGATAACCCAGTAGGCATGGCCTGGCTGGCTGTAAAGTTGAAACAGCTCATCGAGATTCGGGTCAGCCACGGTGTAGCCTTTATCGGCCGTCAGACCATACTCCGCGGAAACGGTACGGATAACGGCGGCGATAGCCGGGTTGTCCTGCTCAGTGATCCGACGCATCGTCGTCGCGACGGGGGTAATCACGCTCATAGCATTACTCATGAAAATAATAGACACACAATTGCTGTTAATAGCACTGCAGAAAGGGGAGTGCAAGCGAGGATATTTCAGGAAGAGAACCCCTTACGCCCTGAAGCGTAAGGGGTAAAAGCATTACAGAGCGGCGATAACGGCCTGCTGCTCGATAAGCTTGGTCTTCGCATCCGCGAAGGCAACCAGGCGTTCACGCTCTTTCGCGATGACCGCTTCCGGGGCGCGGGCAACAAAGCCTTCGTTCGCCAGTTTGCTTTCGATTTTGCCAATTTCTACATCGACTTTCGCCACTTCTTTTGCCAGACGAGCCAGCTCGGCGTCTTTGTCGATCAGGCCAGCCATTGGGATCAGCAGCTCGGCACCGTCGATGATTTTGGTCACAGACACGGGACCTTTGTCATCAGCAGGCAGCACGGTGATGCTTTCCAGACGCGCCATGGTTTTCAGGAAGGTGTTGTTCTCGGTGACACGACGAACAGCCGCCTCGCTGCAGCCACGCAGCAGCAGTTCCAGTGGTTTACCCGGCGCGATGTTCATTTCTGCACGGATGTTACGCACAGCAACGATCGCCTGCTTCAGCCATTCGGTATCGGCTGAAGCCGCTTCATCCACTTTGGCCGCATCGAATTCCGGGAACGGCTGCAGCATGATGGTGTCTGCGCTAATACCCGCAATCACCTTCACGCGCTGCCAGATGGTTTCAGTGATGAATGGAATGATTGGGTGCGCAAGGCGCAACAGACCTTCCAGAACGGTAATCAGCGTGTTACGCGTGCCGCGCAGCTCCGCCTCAGTACCGCCGTTCATTACCGGCTTCGCCAGCTCCAGATACCAGTCACAGAACTGGTTCCAGGTAAATTCATACAGGATGCCCGCAGCGATATCGAAGCGGTAGCTGTCCAGCGCGTCGCGGAACGCTTTCACCGTCTGGTTGAATTCAGCAAGGATCCAGCGGTCAGCCAGAGACAGGGTCATTTCGCCGCCGTTGAAGCCGCAATCCTGATCTTCTGTGTTCATCAGCACGAAGCGGCTGGCGTTCCACAGCTTGTTACAGAAGTTACGGTAACCTTCCAGACGTTTCATGTCCCAGTTGATGTCGCGGCCGGTTGAGGCCAGCGCCGCCAGGGTGAAACGCAGGGCGTCGGTACCGTGAGGCTCGATCCCGTTCGGGAACTGCTTCTCGGTACGCTTGCGGATTTTCTCTGCCAGCTGCGGCTGCATCATGTTGCCGGTACGTTTTTCCAGCAGATCTTCCAGAGAGATACCGTCAACCATGTCCAGCGGGTCGATAACGTTACCCTTGGACTTGGACATCTTCTGGCCTTCGTCGTCACGAATCAAACCGGTCATGTAGACGGTATGGAACGGAACCTGCGGCTTGCCGTCTTCGTCTTTGATGAAGTGCATGGTCATCATGATCATGCGCGCAATCCAGAAGAAGATGATGTCGAAGCCGGAAACCATCACGCTGGTTGGGTGGAACTGACGCAGCGCGTCGGTGTTTTCCGGCCAGCCGAGGGTGGAGAACGTCCACAGCGCGGAGGAGAACCAGGTATCCAGCACGTCTTCGTCCTGACGCAGCGCAATGTCCGCGCCCAGGTTGTTTTCCTGACGCACTTCGTCTTCCGTGCGGCCAACGTAGACATTGCCTTCGTTGTCGTACCACGCCGGGATGCGGTGACCCCACCACAGCTGACGGGAGATACACCAGTCCTGAATATCACGCATCCAGGAGAAGTACATGTTTTCGTACTGCTTCGGCACGAACTGAATGCTGCCGTTTTCAACCGCTTCAACAGCCGGTTTTGCCAGCACATCGGCACGCACGTACCACTGGTCGGTCAGCATTGGCTCGATAACCACACCGCCACGGTCGCCGTACGGCACGGTCAGATCGTGAGGTTTGATCTCTTCCAACAGGCCAAGCGCGTCGACTGCCGCCACAATCGCTTTACGCGCGGCAAAACGTTCCATTTTCTGGAATTCTGCCGGGATAGCGTTAGAGTAAACGTCCGTTTCTTCGCCTTTAGTATCATACACTTCTGCGCTTTCGCGGATATCACCGTCGAAGGTCAGAATGTTGATCATTGGCAGCGCGTGGCGACGACCGACTTCATAGTCGTTGAAGTCGTGCGCCGGGGTGATTTTCACACAGCCGGTGCCTTTTTCCATGTCGGCATGTTCGTCGCCCACGATCGGAATGCGGCGGTCAATCAGTGGCAGTACCACGAACTTACCGATCAGATCTTTATAACGCGGATCTTCCGGGTTAACGGCCACGCCGGTATCACCCAGCAGGGTTTCCGGACGGGTGGTGGCGACAACCAGGTAATCTTTACCGTCTGCGGTTTTTGCACCGTCGGCGAGCGGATAGCGGATGTGCCACATGGAGCCTTTAGACTCGCGGTTTTCCACTTCCAGGTCAGAGATGGCGGTACGCAGTTTCGGATCCCAGTTTACCAGGCGCTTGCCACGGTAAATCAGGTCTTCTTTGTACAGACGGACAAACACTTCTTTCACGGCGTTGGAAAGCCCATCATCCATGGTGAAGCGCTCGCGCTCCCAGTCCACGGAGTTGCCGAGACGGCGCATCTGACGGGTAATGGTGCCGCCAGATTCCGCTTTCCACTGCCAGATTTTGTCGATGAACGCGTCGCGACCGTAATCGTGGCGGGTTTTACCTTCTTCAGCGGCAATTTTACGCTCAACCACCATCTGGGTCGCGATACCCGCGTGGTCAGTCCCCGCCTGCCACAGGGTATTTTTGCCCTGCATGCGCTGGTAGCGGATCATGGTATCCATGATGGTCTGCTGGAAAGCATGACCCATATGCAAACTGCCGGTGACGTTCGGCGGCGGGATCATGATGCAGAAGGACTCTTTGCTTTCATCGCCGTTAGGCTTGAAATAGCCCTGCTGTTCCCAGTGCTCGTAAAGCGGCTGTTCGATATCGCGTGGGTTATATGTCTTTTCCATTATTTCCAGGTTGCCGTATTCAGGTTAAAACCAGCCAGGCGGTACGCTTTGTAACGATCGCGCGCCAGTTGTTTTAAAGATTCTTCGTAAGGGACAAAGTCTACCACTTCTGTGAAAGCGGTGGCAAAATCTGCAAAATCTATCCGCAGGCTAATCAGAATGTCGCGCGCGCTGCTGTTGCGCTTCTGCGGCCAGGCAATTTCTACCGGTGCACCGCCGCGCGGGCCTTCGCCAGACAGGTTATGTGGAACAAAACTCTCCGGCGGACGCGCCCATAGCGCTTCGTCAAGACGGATGGCCTGCTGTTCATCTTCGCAGGCAATCAGAACGCGCTTGCCTGCGCGCCAACGTTCTGCGGCAATCTCACACACCAGTTGTTCAACGGCGCTAAGGCCATCCTGGTGGGTGTCGTTGTCCAGAAGGTAGAACGTTGCATTCTTCATATATGGGGCTTCTTGTGGTCGCTTTAAATGCTTAAGCCGGGTGGCGGTTTCGCCATACCCGGCCTACGGTTTACTGCTGCCTTAACTTACTCTTCGCCGTTAAACCCGGCGCGGTTCAGCAGGAACTGCGACAGCAAAGCGACGGGACGACCGGTTGCGCCTTTGGCTTTACCGGAACGCCATGCGGTACCGGCGATATCGAGGTGCGCCCAGTTGTACTTGCGGGTGAAGCGTGACAAGAAGCAGCCAGCGGTGATAGCACCACCAGGACGGCCGCCAATGTTCGCCATATCCGCAAAGTTTGACTCCAGCTGTTCCTGGTACTCATCACCCAGCGGCAAACGCCATGCGCGGTCGCCAGCCTGCTCTGATGCGCCAATAAGTTCATGCGCCAGCGGGTTGTGGTTCGAGACGAGGCCCGTGATGTGGTGACCCAGTGCAATTACGCAAGCACCGGTCAGCGTTGCGACGTCGATAACCACTTCAGGCTCGAAGCGCTCAACGTAAGTCAACACGTCGCACAACACCAGGCGACCTTCAGCATCGGTGTTCAACACCTCAACGGTCTGGCCTGACATGGTGGTGAGGACGTCACCTGGACGGTACGCGCGACCGCCAGGCATGTTCTCACATCCTGCCAGCACGCCGATGACGTTAATCGGCAGCTGAAGCTCAGCCACCATACGCATCACGCCGTAGACGGCCGCAGCGCCACACATGTCGTACTTCATCTCATCCATGCCTTCGGCAGGTTTGATGGAGATCCCGCCGGAGTCAAAGGTTAAACCTTTGCCGACCAGAACGATGGGGCGCGTGTCTTCAGACGGGTTGCCTTTGTACTCAATGACCGACATCAGCGATTCGTTTTGGGAACCGTTGCCGACCGCCAGATAAGAGTGCATTCCCAGCTCTTTCATCTGCTGCTCGCCGATGACGCGGGTGATGACATTCTTGCTGTATGAGTCAGCCAGCTGGCGCGCCTGGGAGGCCAGGTATGCGGCGTTACAAATGTTAGGCGGCATGTTGCCGAGATCTTTTGCGGCTTTAATACCGGCAGCAATGGCCAGACCGTGCTGGATCGCACGTTCGCCGCTGGTGAGTTCACGACGGGTTGGCACGTTAAAGACCATCTTACGCAGCGGGCGACGCGGCTCGCTTTTGTTGGTCTTCAGCTGATCAAAGCTGTACAGGCTCTCTTTTGCCGTTTCGACGGCCTGACGGACTTTCCAGTACGTGTTGCGACCTTTGACGTGCAGTTCAGTCAGGAAGCAAACGGCTTCCATTGAGCCGGTATCATTCAGAGTGTTAATGGTTTTCTGAATAACCTGCTTGTACTGACGCTCATCCAGCTCGCGCTCTTTCCCGCAACCAATCAGCAGAATACGTTCGGAGAGCACGTTCGGAACATGGTGCAGTAACAGCGTCTGCCCAGGTTTGCCTTCCAGTTCTCCGCGACGCAGCAGCGCGCTGATATAGCCGTCGCTGATTTTATCAAGTTGCTCGGCGATCGGAGAGAGTCGGCGTGGTTCAAAGACGCCCACAACGATACAGGCACTCCGCTGTTTCTCCGGGCTACCGCTTTTTACACTGAACTCCATGCACTACGCTCCTGAATCTTAAAGACAACGGCGGCGGCTACGGATAGAATTGCAACCTTTCGTAACTCATGTCCGCTGTTGTGGTGACTTCGTGTTAATCTTACGTTACTACGGTTTCGACACGTCAGAAAGAATCCTGAAGCGTGAATCCGCCAGGTTTTTTAATCTTAGCGATGATTTCGACGACTCAAGAGAATAAATGACGTTTAAGCCATGAAACAAGCGAAATTCCTGCAAAGAGACGGGTTTTTACGGGCGTATTTAAAGTGATAATCATAAGATATCTGGTGCGGGAGACGCTCAAAAGCCAGCTGGCGATCCTTTTCATCCTGCTGCTGATTTTTTTCTGTCAGAAGCTGGTTAAGATCCTCGGTGCGGCTGTTGATGGCGAAGTCCCAACGAATCTGGTGCTGGCCCTTCTTGGGTTAGGGATCCCGGAAATGGCGCAGCTTATCCTGCCGCTAAGTCTATTCCTCGGCCTGCTGATGACGCTGGGAAAACTCTATACCGAAAGTGAAATCACGGTCATGCACGCCTGCGGCCTGAGTAAAGCCGTGCTGGTGAAAGCGGCTATGGTGCTGGCACTGTTTACCGGTATCGTTGCGGCGGTGAACGTGATGTGGGCCGGTCCATTGTCCTCACGCCACCAGGATGAAGTGTTGGCAGAAGCGAAAGCCAACCCCGGTATGGCGGCGCTGGCGCAGGGGCAGTTCAAACAAGCGACCGACGGCAACTCTGTTCTGTTTATTGAGAGCGTCAACGGCAGCCAGTTTAACGATGTATTCCTGGCGCAGCTGCGTACCAAAGGGAACGCGCGTCCGTCCGTTGTCGTTGCAGACTCCGGCCAGCTTGCCCAGCGTAAAGACGGCTCTCAGGTCGTGACGCTGAATAAAGGTACCCGCTTTGAAGGCACGGCGATGCTGCGTGACTTCCGTATTACGGACTTCCAGAACTATCAGGCCATTATCGGGCATCAGGCCGTGCCGCTAGATCCAAGCGACACCGATCAAATGGATATGCGCGCGCTGTGGAACGCGGATACCGACAGGGCGCGTGCCGAATTCCACTGGCGCCTCACGCTCGTGTTTACCGTATTCATGATGGCATTGATTGTTGTTCCCCTTAGCGTGGTGAACCCGCGTCAGGGACGCGTGCTGTCTATGCTGCCGGCAATGCTGCTCTACCTGGTGTATTTCCTGCTGCAAACCTCGATCCGCTCTAACGGTGCGAAAGGTAAGCTGGATCCAATGATCTGGACGTGGGGAGTCAACAGCGTGTACCTCCTGCTGGCGCTGGGACTTAACCTGTGGGATACGGTGCCGATGCGCCGCATTCGAGCCCGATTCTCGCGTAAAGGAGCGTTGTAATGCAGGCGTTTGGCGTTCTCGACCGCTATATCGGTAAAACGATTTTCTCCACCATCATGATGACGTTGTTCATGCTGGTGTCACTCTCCGGCATTATCAAATTTGTCGATCAGCTGAAAAAAGCCGGGCAGGGGAGCTATGATGCGCTTGGCGCAGGCATATATACCCTGCTTAGCGTGCCGAAAGATGTGCAGATCTTCTTCCCGATGGCGGCTCTGTTGGGCGCGCTGCTGGGGCTGGGGATGCTGGCACAGCGTAGTGAACTGGTGGTTATGCAGGCATCGGGCTTTACCCGTATGCAGGTCGCGCTGTCGGTGATGAAAACCGCCATCCCGCTGGTGCTGCTGACGATGGCCATTGGCGAATGGGTGGCTCCGCAGGCCGAGCAGATGGCGCGTAACTATCGTGCTCAGGCAATATTTGGTGGTTCATTGCTCTCGACTCAGCAAGGCCTGTGGGCGAAAGATGGCAACAACTTCGTCTACATCGAACGCGTGAAAGATAATGATGAACTGGGCGGTGTGAGTATTTATGCCTTCAATGACGAGCGTCGATTGCTGTCCGTGCGTCATGCCTCCTCCGCGAAGTTTGATCCTGAAAACAAGCAGTGGCGACTGTCGCAGGTTGATGAGTCTATCCTCAAAGACCCGAAACAGATTACCGGCTCTCAGACCGTTTCCGGAACGTGGAAGACCAACCTCACCCCGGATAAACTGGGGGTGGTGGCGCTGGATCCCGATGCGCTCTCCATCAGCGGGTTGCATAACTACGTGAAATACCTGAAGTCGAGTGGCCAGGATGCCGGGCGTTATCAGCTCAATATGTGGAGCAAGATTTTCCAGCCCATGTCCGTGGCGGTGATGATGCTCATGGCCTTGTCATTTATCTTCGGCCCGCTGCGTAGTGTGGCAATGGGGGTACGTGTTGTCACCGGCATTAGCTTTGGGTTTATTTTCTACGTGCTTGACCAAATCTTCGGTCCGCTGACGCTTGTGTACGGGATTCCGCCGTTCATCGGCGCCGTACTCCCGAGCGCCAGCTTCCTCCTGATCAGCCTCTGGCTGCTTCTGAGACGCTCCTGATTGGCCTCGCCTCGCTGCTGTAGAACCTGCAGCGAGGCGAATCTCCTGTTGTACCCCGCACTTTTTCTCACAACCTTCAACGCCCTGCCGCGAATTTGAGTATCATTGAGCGATAACGTCGTGAAGGGATCCTCTATGAAGCAAATTCGAATGCTCGCCCAGTATTATGTCGATCTGATGATGAAGCTCGGGCTGGTGCGTTTCTCCATGTTGCTGGCGCTGGCGCTGGTGGTTCTGGCAATCGTCGTGCAAATGGCCGTGACCATGGTTCTGCATGGACAGGTCGAAAGTATCGACGTCATCCGCTCTATCTTCTTCGGTTTGCTGATTACGCCCTGGGCGGTTTATTTCCTTTCAGTCGTGGTGGAACAGCTGGAAGAGTCTCGTCAGCGCTTGTCTAAGCTGGTGGATAAACTGGAGGAGATGCGCGAGCGCGATCTTAAGCTTAACGTCCAGTTGAAGGACAACATTGCGCAGCTCAATCAGGAAATTTCGGATCGCGAGAAGGCAGAAGCAGAACGCCAGGCGACGCTGGAGCAACTGAAAATCGAGATGAAAGAGCGTGAAGTGACGCAAATTCAGCTCGAACAACAATCCTCTTTCTTGCGCTCCTTCCTGGATGCTTCACCGGATTTGGTTTTCTATCGCAATGAAGATAAAGAGTTTTCGGGCTGCAACCGGGCGATGGAGCTATTGACCGGGAAGAGCGAGAAGCAGTTAGTGAACCTGAAGCCGCAGGATGTTTACTCCGAAGAGGCCGCAGCCAAAGTGATGGAGACGGATGAAAAAGTCTTCCGTCACAACGTCTCGCTGACGTATGAGCAGTGGCTGGATTACCCCGACGGGCGTAAAGCCTGCTTTGAGATCCGCAAGGTCCCGTATTACGACCGCGTGGGTAAGCGTCACGGCCTGATGGGCTTTGGCCGCGACATCACCGAGCGTAAGCGCTATCAGGATGCACTCGAGCGTGCCAGCCGTGACAAGACGACCTTCATTTCTACCATTAGCCACGAACTGCGGACACCGCTAAACGGGATCGTGGGGCTAAGCCGTATTCTGCTGGACACTGACCTGACCGGCGAGCAGGAGAAATACCTTAAGACGATCCATGTCTCGGCGGTGACGTTAGGTAATATCTTCAACGATATTATCGATATGGATAAGATGGAGCGGCGTAAAGTTCAGCTTGATAATCAACCGGTCGATTTCACCGGTTTCCTGGCGGATTTAGAAAACCTCTCCGGCCTGCAGGCGCAGCAGAAAGGGCTGCGCTTTGTCATGGAGCCCGCGTTGCCGCTGCCGCATAAGGTGGTGACTGACGGTACACGCCTTCGTCAGATCTTATGGAATCTTATCAGCAATGCGGTGAAGTTTACCCAGAACGGCCGGGTGGCCGTGCGCATTCGCTATGACGAAGGGGACATGCTGCACTTCGAGGTTGAGGATTCCGGGATTGGCATTCCGCAGGAAGAACAGGACAAAATCTTCGCCATGTATTATCAGGTGAAGGACAGCAATGGCGGCAAGCCGGCAACCGGTACAGGGATTGGCCTGGCGGTGTCTAAACGCCTCGCGAAGAGCATGGGTGGAGACATCACGGTGAGCAGCAATCCAGGTAAAGGCTCAACCTTTACGCTGACGGTGCATGCACCTGCGGTAGCGGAAGAAGTCGAAGATACCTTTGAAAATGACGATATGCCGCTGCCCGCTCTGCACGTGTTGCTGGTAGAAGACATTGAGCTTAACGTTATTGTGGCGCGCTCCGTGCTCGAAAAACTGGGCAGCAGCGTGGATGTGGCGATGACCGGAACCGCCGCGCTGGAGATGTTTACCCCGGGCGAATACGATCTGGTTCTGCTGGACATTCAGCTTCCGGATATGACCGGGCTGGATATCTCACGCGAGCTTACACGCAAATATGCTGCTGACGATCTGCCCCCGCTGGTCGCCCTGACGGCAAACGTATTGAAAGACAAAAAAGAGTACCTCGATGCCGGTATGGATGAGGTGCTCAGCAAGCCGCTGGCGGTGCCTGCCTTGACCGCCATGATCAAGAAGTTCTGGGACACCTGTGATGAAGAGGAGAGCACCATGACGTCTGTTGATAGCGCGAAAGTTCAAACGATACTGGATACTGCCATGCTGGAGCAGTACATCGATCTGGTTGGCCCAAAACTGATTACCGACGGCCTGGCCGTATTCGAAAAAATGATGCCTGGCTACCTGAACGTGCTGGAGTCTAACCTTACGGCGCGTGACCAGAAAGGCATCGTCGAGGAAGGGCATAAAATTAAAGGTGCGGCGGGGTCGGTCGGATTACGTCACCTGCAACAGCTGGGTCAACAGATTCAGTCGCCTGATTTGCCTGCCTGGGAAGATAACGTGGGCGATTGGGTCGAAGAGATGAAGCAAGAGTGGCAGAACGATGTGGCAGTACTCAAATCCTGGGTGGATGCCAGAAAAAAATGACCCCGGATAAACCGGGGTGCGCGAATACTGCGCCAACACCAGGGAAATCGTGGCTGCGCCTGATTTTTCGTGTTGTTTTCGCATGGACGCCGCCTGAATATTTAGGCCGCACGCAGATAAGATAGCAAAACTTAACTGGTTTGTTACATGAATCAGTGAAATGTGTGAAGCATAGCGTTTTAATCAGAATTATTAATGTGCTCCAGTACGTTGCAAAGAGAGAGCGTCATGATGAAAAAGATAGGAATTGTGTTGAGTGGATGCGGGGTTTACGACGGTTCAGAGATACATGAAGCCGTCATAACCCTGCTGGCATTGGCTCGACGAGGTGTCGACGTTGTCTGCTTTGCGCCGGATAAAAGTCAGGTGGATGTCATTAACCATCTGACGGGTGAACCTATGGCGGAAACCCGTAACGTATTAATTGAAGCGGCCCGCATTGTTCGGGGACATATCCATCCTTTGAACCAGGTTGATGCGACAGACATTGATGCGTTAATTGTGCCTGGCGGGTTTGGTGCGGCTAAAAATCTCAGTAGCTTTGCGGCGCATGGCGCGGATTGCCAGATCGATCCGGATTTAAAAGCGCTGTCGCAGGCCTTGCACGCTGCGGGAAAACCGCTCGGTTTTATCTGTATTTCCCCGGCGATGCTGCCCAAAATATTTGATTTCCCGCTGCGTCTGACCATTGGAACTGACATTGACACCGCAGAGATCGTTGAAGATATGGGTGGCGAACATGTGCCGTGCCCGGTTGACGATATCGTGGTGGATGAAGACAACAAGATTGTGACGACGCCTGCTTACATGCTGGCACAGAATATCGGCGAGGCCGCCACGGGTATTGAAAAGCTGGTGGACAGAGTGCTGGTTCTTACTGAATGAGCCGCGAGTCTGGTGCGGCGGCGTGGTTTAAACGTCTCCTGTTCCGTATCGCGCTGGTGCTGGCGGTTTTCTGGGGCGGCGGAATCGCCTTATTCAGCATTTTGCCGGTGCCGTTTTCTGCCGTCATGGTTGAGCGCCAGATCGGGGCATGGTTGCGCGGTGATTTCAGCTATGTAGCCCACTCCGACTGGGTGAGTATGGATGAGATCTCTCCGTTCATGGGGCTGGCGGTGATTGCGGCTGAAGACCAGAAATTCCCGGAGCATTGGGGGTTTGACGTGGCGGCAATTGAGAAGGCGCTGGCCCATAACGAACGTAATGAAAACCGCGTGCGCGGGGCATCTACACTTTCGCAGCAAACGGCAAAAAACCTGTTTTTGTGGGATGGGCGCAGCTGGGTTCGCAAAGGGCTGGAAGCGGGGTTAACGCTGGGGATAGAAACGGTCTGGAGCAAGAAGCGTATTCTTACCGTCTACCTTAATATCGCCGAATTTGGTGACGGTGTGTTTGGTGTGGAGGCCGCTTCGCAGCGTTATTTCAATAAATCTGCTAGCCGTCTGAGTATGTCTGAAGCCGCGTTATTAGCCGCGGTCTTGCCCAACCCTATCCGCTTTAAGGCCAATGCGCCATCAGGGTACGTACGAAGCCGTCAGGCGTGGATCCTGCGCCAGATGCGCCAGCTGGGTGGGGAAGGGTTTATGCAGCGGAATAACCTGATGTAGGGCGGGTAAGCGTTACGCTACCCGCCTAAGAGGATGCGATCAGTCTTCGTCAAACCCGGCATTAAACAGTGCGACCACCGCTGCCAGGGCTTCCACTTCCTGTGGGCCGGTTGCTTCTACTTCTATCTGGCGGCCTTTGGCTGAATCCAGCATCAACAGTGCAATCACGCTGTTGGCTTCAGCTTCAGTACCTTCATCATTGCGCAGCAGAACCTCTGCATCGAAACCCTGCATCAGCTCAAACAATTTCATAGCTGGGCGGGCATGCATTCCCAGCTTATTGGTGATTTCAACAGTGTGTTTTACGGTCATGTTTTACGTTTTTCCAGCGTGCGATGACGGGACTGAACGTTCTTCCCGCGCGAGCGGAAGTAATCGGCCAGCTGTTCGGCAATGTAGACCGAACGATGTTTACCGCCGGTACAGCCAATCGCCACGGTCAGGTAGCTGCGATTGTTCGTCTCCAGCATAGGTAACCATAGCTCAAGGTAGCTTCGCGTCTGGTAGATAAAATTGTGAACTTCTGTGTGTCTGTCGAGGAAGGCCGCAACGGGTTTATCCAGACCGGTCATTGGACGCAGTTTAGGATCCCAGTGTGGGTTCGGCAGGAAGCGCACGTCGAAAACATAATCCGCATCGATAGGAATGCCATGCTTAAAGCCAAATGACTCGAACACCATTGTCAGTTCACGCTCGCGTTTGCCCAGCAAACGGGTACGCAGCATCTCTGCCAGCTCGTGAACGGACATTTCCGAGGTGTCGACAATCAGATCGGCGCGAGAGCGCAGCGGCTCCAGCAGGTCGCTCTCTTCGTCGATGGCGCTCTCCAGAGAGAGATTTTTACTGGAAAGCGGGTGCAAACGACGGGTATCGCTGTAGCGACGGATCAGCGTGTTGCGGTCAGCATCAAGGAACAGCAGCTGCGGTGAGAAGGACTCCGGCAGGTTGGTCATCGCCTGCTCAAAGATTTCAGGCGATTCAGGCATGTTGCGCACGTCGATACTGACGGCAGCGGAGATTTGTCTGTCGGCAAGCGTGCGTGCCAGATCGGGCAGCAGCACGACGGGCAGGTTATCTACACAATAAAAACCCATATCTTCCAGCGCGCGCAGGGCGACGGATTTCCCCGACCCTGAACGGCCGCTGACGATCATCAACACCATGTTCCGTTTCTCCTCGGGATAACAGATGTGAAGGCCATCACCTTGTTATGCATCATCCTGATTGCCTTCTGCTTCAGTGATAATTTGATAAAGCTCTTCATCACTTTTGGCTGAACGCAGTCGGCGGCATATGGTTTTATCGGCCAGACGTTTGGCGACCAGCGACAGCGTATGCAGGTGGGTTTTCGTCTGGTCGGCTGGAACCAGCAGTGCGAACAGGAGATCGACCGGCTGATTATCAATGGCGTCGAAGGCGATTGGCGTCTCAAGCTGCACAAACACACCGACGGCACGCAAGGTGTCTTCTTCCAGTTTGCCATGCGGGATCGCGATACCATTGCCAATACCGGTACTGCCCATTTTTTCTCGGGTCAGGATCGCTTCAAATACGACCTGCGGTGGCAGGCCCAGCTGTTTTGCGGCCAGTTCACTGATGATCTCCAGCGCACGTTTTTTGCTCTGGCAGTGAACGCCACTGCGGGTACATTCCTGGTTAAGGACATTGCTCAGTTGTAGAGCGGAATCGTTGTTCATCATAATTTCACCTAAGCGCTAACTGTACAAATGGCCTGTTGTGTTTCACAACAGGCCGTCCTGCACCCGTTAACTGCCCGGACAATTAGTGTTGTTTTAGTTTGTCTTTGTGTTTATTGAGCTGTCGCGCAAGCTTGTCAATCAAGCCGTCGATAGCAGCGTACATGTCTTGCCCTTCCGCACTGGCGTGGAGTTCACCCCCATTAACGTGCAGGGTTGCATCCGAGATATGAGTCACTTTCTCCACTTTCAACACAATATAGACCTGATTGATCCTTTCGAAATACTGCTCGAGCTTCGCGAACTTACCGTTCACAAACTCACGTAACGCTTCAGTAATCTCGACATTGTGTCCTGTGATGTTGAGCTGCATAGTGTCTTCCTTATCGGTTGTGTCAGACCAGTTGTTTACGCTGGTTAGACGGCGGAATGGATAAAGACTCTCGATACTTCGCAACAGTACGACGTGCCACCATAATACCCTGGTCGGACAGCATGGTGGTTAACTTACTGTCACTCAGTGGCTTCGCGGGGTTCTCCGCGGCGATCAACTTCTTCACCAGTGCACGAATTGCCGTCGACGAGGCTTCGCCACCGCCTTCAGTATTCACATGACTGGAGAAGAAATACTTAAGCTCAAAAATCCCGCGTGGACTGTGCAAATACTTCTGCGTGGTCACGCGAGAAATGGTTGATTCGTGCATCTCGACGGCCTGGGCGATATCGGCCAGCACCATCGGTTTCATAAACTCTTCGCCCTGTTCAAAGAAAGCCTGCTGCTGTTCAACAATACAGCGGCTCACCCGGAGCAGCGTATCATTTCGGCTTTCAAGACTCTTGATCAACCATCGCGCTTCCTGGAGATTGCTTCGAATATATTGATTATCGGAGTCGTTACGCGCGCTGGTGCACATGGACGCGTACTGCTGGTTGATTTGCAGGCGAGGAATGCTGTCGGAGTTGAGTTCTACCACCCAGCGGTCATTTTTTTTTCTGACCAGAACGTCCGGGATAACGTATTCGGGTTCGCTGGTTTGGATCGACTGACCTGGGCGTGGATCAAGGGACTGGATCAGATTCACCGCCGCTTTCAGCACGTCCTCTTTCAGACGTGTGACGCGCATCAGCGTACGAAAATCATGATTAGCCAGCAGATCCAGATGATCGCTGATGATTACGCGAGCCTCGTCGATCCACGGCGTCTCTTTCGCAAATTGAGAAAGCTGGATCAACAGACAGTCGCGGAGATCTTTCGCGGCCACGCCTACGGGGTCAAAGCGTTGTACGCGCTTCAGAACGGCTTCGATCTCTTCAAGTTCAATATCTGCGCCGCCGATGCTTTCCAGAATATCGTCAAGCGTAACGGTCAGATAACCGGTATCGTCAACGGCATCGACGATAGAGGTTGCAATCGCGCGGTCGGTATCGGAGAAGGGGGTCAGCTCCACTTGCCACATCAGGTAATCCTGAAGCGACTGGGTCGTTTCGCCCTGATAAACCGGTAACTCATCGTCCTGGTAGTCTGCACGCGTCCCGGATGGGGTTCCTGCCGTGTAGATTTCATCCCAGCTGGCATCGAGAGGAAGCTCGTCCGGCATCTCTTTTTGTTCGAGAGCGTCAACGGTGTCGAGTGTTTCAGTATCCTGCGATTGCTGGGTTTCTACCTCGTCATGAAGATCGGTTTGCTCCAGCAGCGGATTGCTGTCCAGCGCTTGCTGGAGCTCCTGCTGGAGTTCTAACGTGGACAGCTGCAACAGGCGGATGGCCTGTTGTAACTGCGGCGTCATTGCCAGTTGCTGGCTGAGCCTTAATTGCAAACCTTGCTTCATGTTCAGAGCATTTTTCTCCGGTTCGGCGTTACGTTACCTCTACCCTATCAGAGTCTGAAGTCTTCCCCAAGGTACACGCGCTTAACATGCTCATCTTCGAGGATCTGCTGCGGCGTACCGTGGGCGATCAGATGGCCCTGGCTAACGATGTAGGCGCGTTCACACACGGCCAGCGTTTCACGGACGTTATGGTCGGTGATTAAGACGCCAAGCCCGCTGTCGCGAAGGTGCTCAATAATACGTTTAATGTCGATAACGGAGATCGGGTCAACGCCCGCAAAAGGTTCATCCAGAAGGATAAATTTCGGGTTTGCCGCCAGCGCGCGTGCAATCTCAACGCGGCGACGTTCACCACCGGACAGCGCCTGACCGAGGCTGTCACGCAGGTGTTCAATGTGAAACTCTTCCATCAGCTCAACGGCGCGATCATGACGCTGCTCGTTGGTCAGGTCGTCACGAATTTGCAGTACCGCCATCAGGTTATCGAAAACGCTCAAGCGGCGGAAGATAGAGGCTTCCTGCGGCAAGTAGCCGATGCCACGACGTGCGCGAGCATGCAGTGGCAGCAGGCTGATATCTTCATCGTCGATGACGATATTGCCCGCATCACGCGGCACAATGCCAACGACCATGTAGAAGGTTGTGGTTTTACCTGCACCGTTAGGCCCAAGCAGACCCACAATTTCGCCGGAGTTGACGGTCAGACTGACATCTTCTACGACACGGCGGCCCTTATAGGCTTTCGCGAGATTTTTTGCAGTTAATGTTGCCATAACGAATTAGTTACTCTTCTTCTGTGCCGGGGCCTGGTTCTTGCCTTTGTCCTGCAGCTGAGATGGAACAAGCACGGTCGTTACGCGTCCGCCTTTCTCGCTGGAGGCCTGCATTTTTTGCTCTTTCACCAGATAAGTGATCCGGTCGCCGGTGATATTGCTGTCCAGCTGTTCCAGATAAGCATTACCGGTCAGAATCACCAAATCTTTCGCCAGCTCGTAATGCATGTGTGAGGCGCGGCCTTTTACGGGCTTACCGTTGTCCTGCATTTGATAGAAGGTGGCTGGGTTACCATAGCCATCAATAATTTCTTTGCCCTGCTCGCCACCCGGACGGGTCACGACCACTTTATCAGCATTAATTTTGATTGTGCCCTGGGTCATGACGACGTTGCCGGTAAAGGTGACGACGTTACCCTGCATATCGAGAGACTGTGTATCCGACTCGATGTGGATCGGCTGTTCAGTATCGCCCGTCACAGCAAGCGCGGGAAGGCTGGCCGCCAGCATCGCACTGGCGATAATTACTTTAAGGCTGAGTTTGTTTGTTTTGAATTTCATAGGAGGTTCTAACCTTTTCAATCAGCTCGGCGTTTTTGCTGCGTAAGTTCCCGCGCATTCTTAAACCGCTGGAATTAAATGTTGTGCCATACAGTGTGACCAGATCCTGCGACGTTACATCCTGGGTCACCAGGTTGATCTGGGCGTTATCCGTTGTAATCTTGCGCAGTTGCGAGTCAGCGGTCAGGGCGTTGACTTCAACGTGGCCATACAGATAAAGCATACGGTCATTCGTCAGTTTTGCCCGGTCAGATTTAATTGACCACGTCGGCACTTTGTTGGTATCGAATGTCGTCATGACTGGCTGGGTAAACCATGAGATACCGTCATCGGAAAAATATTCAACGTGCTGGGCAATCAGGCGATAGTTCAGCGCACCTTCCGGGCTGTAAACCACGGTGTCGCTGTGATCGCTTTTATAGGTCGGATCGTTCGTGCTGATCACGTCCGTTTGTGTCTCGTCTCGGTCGGCAATGTTAATGCCGATCAGTATCAGTGCGACAAGCGAAAGTAGAATGATAACCCAACGTCTGGTTTTACTCATATCGATTGCCCTTTGGCCTCATCAAGCTTGCCCTGCGCCAGCAGAAGCAGATCGCAGACTTCACGAACGGCGCCACGGCCGCCGTTGATATGGGTAACGTAGTCGGCTCGCGGGATCAGCAGCGGATGCGCATCGGCCACCGCGATACTCAGACCGACTTCAGCCATCACCGGCCAGTCAATCAGATCATCTCCGACATAGGCCACGTTTTCCGGTGCGACAGCCAGTTTTCCAAGTAAATCAGTGAAGGCCACCATTTTGTCGGATTGCCCCTGATACAAATGGGTAATGCCCAGCGTTTCACAGCGGTCTTCTACCAGTTTAGCTTTCCGCCCGGTAATAATGGCAACGTCGATACCTGACGTAAGCGCGCAACGAATACCGTAGCCATCACGTACGTTAAAGGCTTTTAGCTCTTCGCCATTATTGCCCATGTAAATCAGACCATCGGAGAGTACGCCATCGACATCCAGAATCAGCAGACGGATATTTTCTGCCTTTGACATCATGTGGGCACTGACCGGGCCATAACAGGTTGCAAGGGATGCACCCGCATTACTCATTGTCTTATCCTTCATTACACTACGCCTGCGCGCAGCAGATCATGCATATGTACCACACCCAGCAATTGGTCGCCATCGGCAACCATCACTGAGGTGATATGACGGGACTGCATCAGGTTCAGTACTTCCACCGCCAATGTACCTGGGCGTACGCGGATACCGCCTGGCGTCATGACATCGGCGATACCGAGCGTGCGAACATCCACGCCCATATCAAATACACGGCGCAAATCACCATCGGTGAAAATCCCCTGAATTTTCATCTGGTCGTCGCACACTACCGTCATGCCCAGATTTTTGCGGGTGATTTCCAGCAGCCCTTCGCGCAGGGAGGCGGTTTTACTGACGTGAGGGATTTCATCTCCAGTGTGCATTATATCGTTAACTCTCAGCAGCAGCTTGCGTCCCAGCGCCCCGCCAGGGTGGGAAAGCGCAAAATCTTCAGGCGTAAAACCACGGGCCTCCAGCAGCGCAACGGCAAGCGCATCACCCATGACCAGTGCTGCCGTGGTGCTGGACGTCGGCGCAAGGCCCAGTGGGCAGGCTTCTTTAGGCACTTTTACGCAAAGGTGAATGTCCGCCGCACGCCCCATGCTGCTTTCCGGGCGGCTGGTCATGCAAATAAGCGGAACCTGCAGCCGCTTCAGTACCGGGATTAACGCCAGGATCTCATTTGACTCACCGGAGTTCGACAGGGCAATGACGACATCCTGTGGCGTGACCATCCCCAGATCGCCGTGCGCGGCTTCCCCCGGATGAACAAAAAAGGCAGAGGTTCCGGTGCTGGCAAAGGTCGCCGCCATTTTGCGCCCAATGTGGCCGGACTTGCCCATCCCCATCACCACGACTTTTCCGGCACATGTGAATATCTTCTCACATGCCAGCGTAAAATCCTGATTAATGTACTGATCTAACTGCGCCAGACCTTCACGTTCGATCTCCAGAACGTCTTTGCCTGCTTTCTGAAAGTCAAAACCCGGCTGCAATTCTATTTGCGACATAATGCGTTTCCGTTTATCCAGAGAGAAGAGGCGAGAGCCAGTACAGCATCGCCATCCATACGATAAATCCACCTGTCAGCAGCGCGCCCGCGCCTTTGCCGATCTGTCGTTGCCGCCGCCAGCAGAGCAGGGCGAAAACGACGCTGACCAGCAACATCACACCGTAGTCACGCGAAAAGGCCAGGGGGTTAAAGGGCCCCGGTGCGATCAGGGCTGGCAGGCCCATCACGATGGCGATGTTGAAAATGTTTGAGCCTATGATATTGCCTATTGCGATATCGTCTTCACCTTTACGTGCGCCCGCGATAGCCGTGGCGAGTTCTGGCAGGCTGGTGCCGATAGCAATCACCGTCAGGCCGATCGTCAGTTCGCTCATGGCGAAATAGTTCGCCAGCACCGTGGCGTTATCGACCACCATGCGCGTGGCCATCGGCATAATGATCAATGCGACACCCAACCAAAGCAGTGCAACAGGTAACGTGCCTTCACGGGGAAGTTCAGCAACTTGTTCGCGCGTCAGGCTATCTTGGCCCTGTTTTTCAGCCAGTCGGGCGATTTTAACACTATAGAGCAACCAGATAACCGCCAGTGCCAGCAGGAAAATGCCGTCGCTATAGCTCAGCACACCGTCATAAAATACGCAGCCTGCCAGCAGGCTTACGATTAACATTAGCGGCAATTCGCGGCGCAGAACATCAGAATGCACGCGAAAAGGGTGCAGCAGCGCGGCTAAGCCTAAAATAAGAAGAATGTTGACGATGTTAGAGCCAATCGCGGTGCCGATAGCAAGATCGACCTGACCATGCAGCGACGCCGTGACTGAGACAATGATTTCAGGAAGTGACGTGCCGACGCTGACGACGGTCATGCCGATGACGATTGGGGGGACGCCAATCAGCCGGCACAGGATGGATGCCGCAAACACCAAACGGTCAGCACTGTAGACCACCAAAAGTAAACCGATTATTAACAGTGCTGTTGCTAAAAGCATCAAAAGTCCTTTCTTCAGGTATACTCGCCGGTCCACCGCGCAAGATTTGTGGGGCTGCATACAGTCTGAGACGTAGCGAATTCCTAATTTTGACTTTATGCGCCGGAAAAGTAAAACAAATGCCAGCTTTCGCTAACCTCTACGGCTAATATTCTGTAAAAATGTGGGGTTTGGGGCTGATTTAGGCTTCACGTTTCACATGAAGCTGGGCAAGAAAGGAACCGTAAATGAGCCAAACGATGGCGAATATAGTCGATGTCCGTGGTGTGAGTTTTTCTCGCGCCAACAGATTGATATTTGATGATATTTCGTTGACCGTGCCGCGTGGCAAGATTACCGCCATTATGGGGCCGTCGGGGATCGGTAAAACGACCTTGTTACGACTCATTGGTGGGCAGATCCCACCGGATAGCGGGGAAATTCTCTTTGATGGAGAAAACGTCCCGGAGATGTCACGATCCCGCCTGTATACTGTCCGTAAACGCATGAGCATGCTCTTTCAGTCGGGGGCATTATTCACCGATATGAACGTCTTTGATAACGTGGCCTATCCGCTGCGTGAACATACGACGCTGCCGCCAGAACTGCTGAAAACCACGGTGATGATGAAGCTTGAAGCGGTAGGGCTACGCGGGGCAGCCAAATTGATGCCATCAGAGCTTTCAGGCGGTATGGCGCGTCGCGCTGCACTGGCGCGTGCCATCGCGTTAGAACCCGATTTAATCATGTTCGACGAGCCGTTCGTCGGGCAAGATCCTATCACCATGGGTGTACTGGTGAAGCTCATTTCTGAATTGAACAGTGCGCTTGGCGTGACCTGCATCGTGGTTTCTCACGACGTGCCGGAAGTGCTGAGCATTGCTGATTACGCCTATATCGTGGCAGACAAAAAGATCGTTGCGCATGGCAGCGCTCAGGCGTTGCAGGACAATTGTGATCCGCGAGTGCGGCAGTTCCTGGACGGTATTGCGGATGGGCCTGTGCCGTTCCGTTACCCGGCGGGAGACTATCGTGACGATTTATTGGGAATAGGGAGTTAAGCCACTCATGCTGTTAAATGCGTTGGCCGCTCTTGGACACCGTGGCATAAAAACCATCAGGACGTTCGGGCGCGCCGGTTTGATGTTATTCAACGCGCTGGTCGGCAAGCCGGAGTTCCGTAAGCACGCGCCTTTACTGGTGAGACAGCTTTATAATGTCGGCGTGCTGTCGATGCTCATCATCATTGTGTCTGGTCTGTTTATCGGCATGGTGCTGGGCTTGCAGGGCTATCTTGTCCTGACAACCTACAGTGCGGAAACCAGTCTTGGGATGCTGGTGGCACTCTCGCTGCTGCGTGAGCTGGGGCCGGTTGTGGCGGCGCTGCTGTTCGCCGGACGCGCGGGCTCCGCTTTAACGGCTGAAATTGGCCTGATGCGTGCTACCGAGCAGCTGTCCAGTATGGAGATGATGGCGGTCGATCCGCTGCGTCGGGTGATCTCGCCACGTTTCTGGGCAGGGGTGATCTCCTTACCGCTGCTGACGATCCTCTTTGTCGCCGTCGGTATCTGGGGCGGTTCCCTGGTTGGCGTGCACTGGAAAGGCATTGATGCCGGGTTCTTCTGGTCTGCCATGCAAGATGCCATCGATCTGCGAATGGATCTGGTTAACTGCTTGATTAAGAGCGTGGTCTTTGCCATCACGGTCACCTGGATCGCGTTATTTAATGGTTACGATGCCATCCCGACGTCGGCGGGCATTAGCCGTGCAACTACACGTACTGTCGTACATTCGTCGCTGGCCGTACTGGGTCTGGATTTTGTGCTCACCGCACTGATGTTTGGGAATTGAGTTCATGCAAACGAGAAAAAATGAAATTTGGGTTGGCGTGTTTCTGCTGTTGGCACTGCTGGCCGCGCTGTTCATCTGCCTAAGAGCGGCGGATATCACTTCTGTTCGCACTGAGCCGACTTATCGCATTTACGCGACCTTCGATAATATCGGGGGCCTGAAGGCACGCTCACCGGTACGCATTGGCGGCGTGGTAATCGGGCGTGTAACGGATATCACCCTCGATGAGAAAACCTATCTGCCGCGCGTCGCGATGGAGATTGAAGAGCGCTATAACCATATTCCGGATACCAGCTCGCTTTCCATTCGTACCTCTGGCCTGCTGGGCGAACAATATCTGGCCCTCAACGTGGGTTTTGAAGACCCTGACCTGGGAACGACTATCCTAAAAGATGGCAGCGTTATCCAGGACACCAAGTCCGCTATGGTGCTTGAGGATATGATTGGTCAGTTCCTTTACAACAGTAAAGGCGATGATAAAAAGTCTGAAGATGCCCCTGCGCAGAGTGAAGATCATACCCATGCCGCACCGGCACCAGGTGCGGTGAATTAATTTCAGGAGAAGTCATTCATGTTTAAACGACTGTTAATGGTTGCCATGCTGGTTATCGCCCCGCTTACCGCAGCGCATGCGGCAGACCAGACCAACCCGTACAAACTGATGGATGAGGCCGCGAAGAAAACCTTCGACCGTCTTAAAAACGAACAGGCACAAATTCGTTCTAACCCTGATTATCTGCGTGACGTGGTTGATCAGGAACTGCTGCCGTATGTGCAAATCAAATATGCGGGTGCACTGGTTCTGGGCCGCTATTACAAAGACGCGACCCCTGCCCAGCGTGAAGCTTACTTTGCGGCATTCCGTGAATACCTGAAACAGGCTTACGGTCAGGCTCTGGCGATGTATCACGGCCAGACTTATCAAATCGCCCCGGAACAACCGCTGGGTGATGCAACGATTGTCCCTATTCGCGTCACTATCATCGACCCTAACGGCCGCCCGCCGGTTCGCCTGGACTTCCAGTGGCGTAAAAACAGCCAGACGGGTCACTGGCAGGCATATGACATGATCGCGGAAGGGGTGAGCATGATCACCACCAAACAAAACGAATGGAGTGACCTGCTGCGTACCAAAGGCATCGATGGCCTGACCGCGCAGCTGCAGTCCATCTCTCGTCAGAAAATTTCGCTGGACGAGAAAAAGTAATGTCACAGCATCTTAGCTGGTCGCGTGACGGTGAGAGGTTAAAACTGTCCGGTGAACTCGATCAGGATCTGCTGAACCCGCTGTGGGATAAACGCCATGAGGCAATGCAGGGCGTTATGCTTATCGATTTAAGCGAAATCACACGCGTTGATACAGCGGGGGTTGCGCTGCTTACCCACCTTGTTGCCGTGGGGAAAAAGCAGGGGACAAGCGTCACGCTGTACGGTGCGAGCGACAATGTCCTGACGCTCGCGCAGCTCTACAATTTGCCCCTGGACGTATTACCTCGTTAATATTTTCAGTGCGTTACTTCTGAAAGCCCTGACAGTTTCATCGTCAGGGCTTTTTGCTTGTTTAAGACAACGCCACTTTGCTCTAAGATGTTGGGCTTGTTTTCACAATCAGATGATATAGAACCCATGGAAAATAATGAAATCCAGACTGTGCTGATGGATGCACTCTCCCTTCAGGAAGCCCACGTCTCTGGCGATGGCAGTCACTTCCAGGTTATTGCTGTGGGTGAGATCTTCGACGGTATGAGTCGTGTGAAGAAGCAGCAGGCTGTGTACGCGCCGCTGATGGAATACATTGCGGATAACCGCATACACGCCCTGTCGATTAAAGCGTTCACCCCGCAAGAGTGGGCACGCGATCGCAAACTAAACGGTTTTTGAGCTGGGGGCGATACGCCCGCAGCACGGTTGAATTTATAAGAGAGCAATTACATGGACAAATTTCGTGTACAGGGGCCAACGCGCCTCCAGGGCGAAGTCACAATTTCCGGCGCAAAAAACGCCGCGCTGCCAATCCTCTTTGCTGCGTTGCTTGCGGAAGAGCCGGTAGAAATTCAGAACGTACCGAAACTGAAAGATATCGACACGACCATGAAGTTGCTCGGCCAGTTAGGCACCAAAGTTGAGCGTAATGGTTCCGTCTGGATCGATGCCGGCAATGTTAACAACTTTTCTGCTCCTTACGATCTGGTGAAAACCATGCGTGCCTCCATCTGGGCGCTTGGCCCGCTGGTGGCGCGTTTCGGTCAGGGACAGGTTTCTCTGCCTGGCGGGTGCGCAATCGGCGCGCGTCCGGTTGACCTGCACATCTTTGGTCTGGAAAAACTGGGCGCAGAGATCAAGCTGGAAGAAGGTTATGTTAAGGCGTCCGTTAATGGCCGTCTGAAAGGCGCGCACATTGTCATGGACAAAGTGAGCGTTGGCGCAACCGTCACCATCATGTCAGCGGCGACGCTGGCAGAAGGCACCACGATTATCGAAAACGCCGCGCGTGAGCCGGAGATTGTGGATACCGCAAACTTCCTCGTTGCGCTGGGTGCGAAGATCACCGGCCAGGGGACCGACCGTATCACCATTGAAGGCGTTGAGCGTCTGGGTGGCGGCGTGTATCGCGTTCTGCCTGACCGTATCGAAACCGGGACTTTCCTGGTGGCTGCAGCCATTTCTGGTGGCAAGATTGTCTGCCGTAATGCACAGCCGGATACCCTGGATGCGGTGCTGGCAAAACTGCGTGAAGCAGGTGCAGATATTGAAACCGGTGAAGACTGGATTAGCCTGGACATGCACGGTAAGCGCCCGAAAGCGGTGACCGTTCGTACGGCGCCACATCCGGCATTCCCGACCGATATGCAGGCGCAGTTCACGCTGCTGAACCTGGTGGCTGAAGGTACGGGTGTGATCACCGAAACTATCTTCGAAAACCGCTTCATGCACGTACCGGAACTGATCCGTATGGGTGCGCATGCAGAAATCGAAAGCAACACCGTTATCTGCCACGGCGTGGAAAAACTCTCTGGTGCGCAGGTGATGGCGACCGATCTTCGCGCGTCTGCGAGCCTGGTGCTGGCGGGTTGTATCGCGGAAGGCACGACCGTTGTTGATCGTATCTATCATATCGATCGCGGTTACGAGCGTATTGAAGACAAACTGCGCGCGCTGGGTGCAAATATCGAGCGTGTGAAGGGCGAGTAATCGTTCCGGCAGCCCCCTGCCAGAAATGACCGGGGGGTTGCTGTTCCTGTTAAAAAGGGAGCATCACGCCTGCTGCTCTCTCTTCGCTTTTTTCTGGCGCATCATGCGCGTTCTGTCGATAAATTCATGGGTAATAGGATCGTGGTAACGCGATGGCCAGATCACCCACGGGTGTGTGTCCAGCGCCGTAGCGATAATCAACTCACCTTTTGGCCAGGGGCGGGTCAGGGCGTTTGCCAGAGTTGAAGAGCTTAAGCCATTGCGGCGTGATTCTGCTGCAAGGGATGTTCCTTTTTTGCGCAATGCTGCAATGATATCCGCAGAGTGCCAGTCGATAAATTTCGTATCCATAACGCTGTCCTTATGTTCGTAATCACCCTCGCCATTTCTCCTGAAATGACCGCCTTACTATAGCGCCTCCAGGCAATTGTTCTAAAAAGTTCGAGTTACTGGAAGCAATATTCAGAATAAGACATGGCTTTATTCATGCGGCATGTAAGCCGATGATTTAACGTGGGTATGGAATTTATTGGCGCTTATTGGAGTGTCCCCGCACCGGGTGCGGGGAGGAAGGGAGGGATTAGCGATCGCGCTGAACGGCGATGTGGGCAAGGCCAATCAGAGCCTCACGCCAAGGACTGTCTGGGATGACCTGCAGGGCTTCGATGGCTTTGTCGGCCTCTTCTTCAGCACGCTGACGCGTCCACTCCAGCGAACCGCAGATCGCCATTGTTTCCAGTACAGGTTCCAGAAGATGGCGACCATTTCCCTGCTCGATGGCTTCACGGATCATTTTGGCCTGATCGGGTGAACCATTGCGCATTGCATGAAGCAACGGCAGCGTCGGTTTGCCTTCGTTAAGGTCATCGCCGACGTTTTTCCCGAGGGTTTCACCGTCAGCACTGTAGTCAAGCAGATCATCGATCAGCTGGAAGGCGGTACCAAGATAACGACCATAGTCCTGAAGCCCTTTTTCCTCGGCTTCGGAACAGCCCGCCAGAAGACCGGAACATTGTGCTGCCGCTTCAAACAGGCGCGCCGTCTTACTGTAAATCACGCGCATGTAGTTTTCTTCCGTGATGTCAGGATCGTTGACGTTCATCAGCTGCAGAACTTCACCTTCTGCAATGACGTTAACGGCCTCTGACATCACCTCCAGCACCTTCAGCGACCCGAGGCTGGTCATCATCTGGAAGGCGCGGGTATAGATAAAATCGCCCACCAGAACGCTGGCGGCATTGCCAAACGCCGCGTTTGCGGTGGCTTTGCCGCGACGCATGTCAGATTCATCCACCACGTCGTCATGAAGAAGCGTGGCCGTATGGATAAATTCAATCAGCGCCGCGATAGTGACGTGGGCATTTCCCTGATAACCAACGGCTCTTGCCGCCAAAATGGCAATCATCGGGCGAATGCGTTTGCCGCCGCCACTGACGATGTAATAGCCCAACTGATTGATCAGCTGAACGTCAGAGTTGAGTTGTTCCAGGATTGCTGCATTTACACCCGCCATATCTTGCGCGGTTAACTCGTTGATTTTTTCTAAATTCATCGCAAAAGCCGGGCTTTTTATCCTGTTTATCCCATCTTCAATGGGGTAACGAAGGGTTTCGGTTTATCAATAGTAGTGCTGATTGTACTGAAAAAACGGCTCAGATAAACGTTACCGTACGTGTTGTGTTTTTTTTCTTCATGTATTGACGGTAGCACTTGTCAAAGGCTCGCGTTTTGCGTAATATTCGCGCCCTATTGTGAATATTTATAGCGCACTCTGATTCATACGAGGACGTGCGCGGAAGCGGAGTTTATATGTACGCGGTTTTCCAAAGTGGTGGTAAACAACACCGAGTAAGCGAAGGTCAGACCATTCGCCTGGAAAAGCTGGACATCGCAACTGGCGAAGCTGTTGAGTTCGCTGAAGTTCTGATGATCGCAAACGGTGAAGAAGTCAAAATCGGCGTTCCTTTCGTTGATGGCGGCGTGATCAAAGCTGAAGTTGTTGCACACGGTCGTGGCGAGAAAGTTAAAATCGTTAAGTTTCGTCGTCGTAAGCACTACCGTAAGCAGCAGGGCCACCGTCAGTGGTTCACTGATGTGAAAATTACTGGCATCAGCGCCTAAGACCTGAGGAGAGATTTAAATGGCACATAAAAAGGCTGGCGGCTCCACACGTAACGGTCGCGATTCAGAAGCTAAACGCCTGGGCGTTAAGCGTTTCGGTGGCGAATCCGTTCTGGCGGGTAGCATCATTGTTCGTCAACGTGGTACCAAATTCCACGCTGGCAACAACGTAGGTTGCGGTCGTGACCACACTCTGTTTGCTAAAGCAGACGGTAAAGTGAAATTTGAAGTTAAAGGCCCGAACAACCGTAAATATATCAGCATCGTTGCTGAGTAAGGTTTTCTCGGTCCGGTAACGGATTAAAGCCCCGCACCCTGTTGCGGGGCTTTTTACATTGGAAACCCGGTAATTTTTTCTGTAGGGAAAACGGGCATGAAGCAGCAGGCCGGCATTGGTATTCTTTTGGCGCTCACCACCGCGATGTGCTGGGGTGCACTGCCAATTGCAATGAAGCAGGTACTGGAAGTGATGGAACCGCCTACGGTGGTGTTCTATCGCTTTCTGATGGCAAGCATCGGTCTCGGGGCCATCCTTGCTGTCAAAGGTAAGCTTCCGCCATTGCGACTCTTTCGCAAACCGCGTTGGCTAGTGTTGCTGGCTATCGCAACGGGCGGTCTGTTTGGCAACTTCATTCTGTTCAGCTCTTCCCTGCAATATCTAAGCCCCACGGCATCGCAGGTGATTGGTCAACTTTCACCGGTAGGCATGATGGTTGCCAGCGTCTTCATCCTGAAAGAGAAGATGCGTGGTACGCAGGTCATTGGGGCAAGTATGCTGCTCTGCGGTCTGGTGATGTTCTTCAACAACAGCCTGATTGAAATTTTTACCCGCCTGACAGATTACACTTGGGGTGTCATTTTCGGTGTGGGGGCAGCAACGGTCTGGGTGAGTTATGGCGTCGCGCAAAAGGTGTTATTGCGTCGTCTTGCCTCACAGCAGATCCTCCTTTTGCTGTACACTTTGTGTACACTAGCATTAGTGCCGTTAGCTAAACCGGGTGTGATTACCCAGCTTAGTGACTGGCAACTGGCGTGCCTCATTTTTTGTGGCTTGAATACGCTGGTCGGTTATGGCGCGCTCGCCGAAGCGATGGCGCGCTGGCAGGCAGCACAGGTAAGCGCGTTGATTACGCTGACCCCGCTGTTTACGCTGTTATTTTCAGATTTGTTATCAATGGCCTGGCCCGATGTCTTCGTCAAGCCGATGCTCAACTTGTTGGGTTATCTCGGTGCGTTTGTCGTGGTTGCGGGCGCGATGTATTCCGCCATTGGTCATCGTCTTTGGGGACGTTGGCGCAAAAATGAAGCGGTAGTAGTAGAAGTCCCCCGCTCAGGCGAATGAGTTACGGAGAGTAAAATGAAGTTTGTTGATGAAGCTACGATTCTGGTCGTGGCAGGTGATGGCGGTAACGGTTGTGTAAGCTTCCGCCGTGAAAAATATATTCCTCGTGGCGGCCCTGACGGCGGCGACGGTGGGGATGGCGGCGACGTGTGGCTGGAGGCGGATGAGAACCTCAACACGCTGATCGACTACCGTTTCGAAAAATCTTTCCGTGCTGAGCGTGGCCAGAATGGCCAGAGCCGTGACTGTACCGGTAAGCGTGGTAAAGATGTCAATATTAAGGTTCCGGTCGGTACGCGTGTTATCGATCAGGGCACGGGTGAAACCATGGGTGATATGACCAAACACGGTCAGCGCCTTCTGGTGGCTAAAGGTGGTTGGCACGGGCTGGGTAACAGCCGTTTTAAATCATCCGTTAACCGTGCTCCACGTCAGAAAACCATGGGTACGCCGGGTGACACGCGCGAGCTGCAGCTTGAGCTGATGCTGCTGGCTGACGTGGGTATGCTGGGTATGCCTAACGCCGGTAAATCGACCTTTATTCGCGCGGTATCTGCAGCCAAACCAAAAGTGGCGGATTATCCGTTTACCACGCTGGTACCAAGCCTGGGCGTTGTCCGTATGGACCACGAGAAGAGCTTTGTGGTCGCCGATATCCCGGGGTTGATCGAGGGTGCAGCAGAAGGCGCTGGGCTGGGTATTCGCTTCCTGAAACACCTTGAGCGCTGCCGTGTACTGCTGCACATTGTTGATATTAACCCTATCGATGAATCCGATCCGGTTGAAAACGCCCGTATCATTATTGGCGAACTGGAAAAATACAGCGAGAAACTCGCAGGTAAGCCGCGCTGGCTGGTCTTCAACAAGATCGACCTGATGGATAAAGCGGAAGCTGAAGCGAAAGCTAAAGCGATCGCAGAGGCGATGGGCTGGGAAGATAAATACTACCTGATCTCCGCTGCAAGCCAGGTTGGCGTGAAAGATCTCTGCTGGGATGTGATGACCTTTATCATCGAAAACCCAATTGCTCCTGCGGAAGAAATGAAGCAGCCTGAAAAAGTCGAATTCATGTGGGATGACTACCACCGCCAGCAGCTCGAAGAGCTGGAAGCGGAAGAAGATGATGAAGACTGGGACGATGACTGGGATGAAGACGACGAAGAAGGCGTCGAGTTCATCTACAAGCATTAATTCCTGTAAGAAGCCCCTGTTAAGGGGCTTTTTTTTATCCTAACGTTGAGGGCAACCAGCAGCTGGCGATGAGGCCGCCCTGTGCGCCGTTTTCCAGCGTGAGATAGCCGTGGTGGAGCTGAACGATACGCTGCACGATGCTCAGCCCTAATCCGCTGCCACCGTAGCGCTGGTCGAGCCGACGAAACGGTTCGGTAATAGACTGGCGATGCGCTTCATCAATGCCCGGTCCCTGGTCGATCACGCTGACCTGGGTTCCACCGTCATGTTCCATTAATTTCACTTCAATCGTCGTGCCTTCGGGACTGTAGCGCCCCGCATTCTCCAGCAGGTTACGTAGCATCAGACGCAGAAGCACCGGGTCACCCTGAACCGTAAGCGGGCTTTTAGCGGGCCATATTACCCTATGCGCTTTGGCTTCATGCTCAAGGCTGAGCGGCGCGATAATCGTGTCGGTCCAGTTGACGGTTTCGTAGTGGCCGCTTGCCATCGCCTGCCCGGCGCGGGCCAGCATCAGCAGTTGTTCAACGGTGTGCATTAACTGGTCAATACGGCTAATTAAGGGGGTAGCCTGTGCGGAACCCGACTGTGCCATTAATTCCAGATGCAGCCTGATCCCGGCAAGGGGCGTTCGCAGCTCGTGGGCAGCATCGGCCGTGAAGAGACGTTCCTGTTGGATCGTGTGATCCAGTCGCGCGAGAAGCTGGTTCATCGATGCCGTTACTGCGCCAATCTCTTCCATATCGGAATACATTGGTATCGGGGTAAGGTTATCCGCTGAACGGTTCGCCAGGCTGGCGCGTAGCTGATTGAGTGGCCGGGTGATCCATGTCACCGCCCAGAATGAGAAGAGCAAAGTAAAGCCAACCATCACCAGTGAAGGCACCAGCAGCGAGGCAATTGCTTCACGGATCTCTTTCTCTACGTGGTTGTTGCGGGCCTTGGCTGACAGCGTTTCACTGACCAAAAAGCCTATCTGCTCGCGGCTCTCATGCCACAACCAGACCACGCTTATCAGCTGGAAAAATAAAAGAATAACCGCCAGCAAAACCATTAATCGCCGACGCATACTGTTCATTTTTGGCTCTCCAGGCGATAGCCAACGCCACGTACGGTTTTAATCCGATCTTTTCCGAGCTTACGGCGCAGATTATGGATGTGGACTTCAAGGGTGTTAGAGCCGGGATCGTCCTGCCAGGAGTAAATATCCTGTTGCAGGGTTTCACGGTGCACGGTTTGACCGCTGCGCATGATTAGGCGTGTAAGCAAGGCAAACTCTTTCGGCGTGACTTCAACGGGCAGAGTGTGGTGCAGTACCTGCTGGGTTTGCAGATTGAGCGTGAGATCGCCGTCGGTCAGTAAGTTATCGCTGTGCCCCTGATAGCGGCGGATTAACGCGCGCGCGCGCGCCTGAAGTTCGGCCAGAGCAAACGGCTTCACCAGATAATCATCCGCACCGGAATCCAGACCGTTAATTCGGTCTTCAATGGCATCACGCGCGGTGAGGATCAGAACCGGGTTGGCAACACCACGGCGTCGCCATTGGCTTAGCAGCGTGGCGCCGTCTTTATCGGGTAGCCCTAAATCGAGTATCACTAGAGTGTACTCACCGCTCTGGATGAGGGCATCAGCCTCTGCCGCCGTGGCGGCACAGTCCAGAGCATATCCTTCATTGGCCAGCGCGAGCGCCAGCCCTTCCTGCAATAACAGATCGTCTTCAACTATGAGTAGTTTCATCGCTAGTTATTCTGGTAGATGTCCTTATAAAGCCTGCTTTCGAAACGTACCAGCGGAATACGGCGATTACGCTGGTCGGTAGGCTCGACGGCATAGCCGGAAAGATACTGCACGAAAGCCATGCGTTGCCCGCTGGCTGTTGTGATAAAGCCTGCAAGGTTATAAACCCCCTGCAGTGAACCCGTTTTAGCCGAGACTTTTCCATCTACGCCGGCTGCGTGCAGCCCGGCGCGGTACTGGAGTGAACCGTCGTGTCCGGCCAGTGGCAGCATCGAGATAAAGTTTAGCTCAGTGTCATGTTGTGCAATGTACTGAAGCACTTGCATCATGGTGGCTGGGGAAATCAAATTATGGCGTGATAACCCGGAGCCATCGACGGCGATAGTATTGCCAAGATCGATCCCTGCCTGCTGGCGCAGGATCTGACGTACCGCGTCGGAACCTGCGCGCCAGGTGCCCTGAACGCCGAAACGGGCGTGACCGATCGTACGGAATACGGTGTCAGCAATCATGTTGTCCGATTTTTTCAGCATAATCCTAAGTAAATCATGCAGTGGTGCGGACTGTTTGCTGGCGATAACCGTGCCCGGCTGGTTGACCTGCGTCTGGCGCAGCAGGGTGCCAGAATAGGTTATGCCTGCCTGCTTCAGCTCATCTTTGAGGATTGCGCCCGCATAGCTTGCACCGTCCTGAATAGCGAAGGCCAACGGTAGAGGATCGGCGCGTTGCGTCAGGCAGCCGGTGAGCGTGTAGCGGTTGAGATCGCCTGGCACGACGTCCAGCTCGCAATACTGCGCATCCGGCGAACCTTTCGCCAGCGTTCGCACCTGGCTAAACATCGTCACCGGGTAGTAGGACGCCACGCGAATAAAGGCCAGGTCATCTGGTTTGGGCGCGCTGTACAGCGAAACTGAGAAGCAGTTGCGGTCCACAATAGCGGCAGCTGGCGGTGCACTAAAGCACTGCGTCATATCATTCCACGGCCAGCCGGGGGCTTTATCATGACTGGCAAAAATGGAGGTATCGATCAGCACATTGCCATCGATCTTCTGCACGCCAGATTTTTTCAGTACCGCCACCATGTTGCGGATATCCTGGCGCTTAAAGGTGGGATCGCCTCCGAAACGGGCGATAAGGTCGCCTTTCAGTTCGCCACCCTCGACGTTGCCTTTTGTCTCAAGGGTGGTAGTGAAACGGAAATCAGGCCCCAGCTGAAGCAAAGCGGCGAGCGCTGTAATCACCTTCTGGGTACTGGCAGGCAGCGCCATCTGTTGACTGTGATAGTCAATATCAGGTGTCTGCGCTCCGACCTTTTGCACCATTAATGCAAGGTTAGCGCCTGCGGGCAGCTGATTAATGTACTCATCAACATTCGCGGCTTGAGCCGTGAACGTTATACTGGTAGTCAATCCGATGATAAATCTGGAAAATCGCATAGTCTCGCGCTAACAACCCGAAAACAAACCGTCATACTACGGTGCATGGCACTGCAAAGTAAACGATGACCCATAGTGAACTTCGCGGTAAAATGTATATCAAATTGAAAATTGCTGCTGGCCTGGGGCGTTGCTCCCGGGTCGGTTTTCTTTTTGCTTCTGGCTCGCTCATGGTGAGATATACGTGAGAACAGGAGCCGGAGCAGGTGACGCTGCTCCCAACAGGAATGTTTAAGAGGTATAACAAATGCAAGCTATTCCGATGACCTTACGTGGTGCCGAAAAACTGCGCGAAGAGCTGGATTTCCTGAAATCCGTACGTCGCCCTGAAATCATCGCCGCTATCGCGGATGCGCGTGAGCATGGCGACCTGAAAGAGAACGCTGAATACCACGCCGCGCGTGAGCAGCAGGGGTTCTGTGAAGGGCGTATTAAAGATATCGAAGCGAAGTTATCTAATGCGCAGGTGATTGATATCACCAAGATGCCAAATAATGGCCGTGTGATCTTTGGTTCCACCGTTAGCGTACTGAACCTGGACAACGACGAAGAGCAGACTTACCGCATCGTGGGTGATGATGAGGCTGACTTCAAACAAAACCTGATTTCAGTCAACTCGCCAATTGCACGTGGCCTGATTGGCAAAGAGCAGGACGATGTTGTGACTATCCGCACACCGGGTGGTGAAGTGGAATACGAAATTATTAAGGTTGATTACTTGTAATTCGCATCTCCGCTAAGATGTTGATACATTGTAAAGAAAAGAAAAAGGCCGCATAGCGGCCTTTTATCAACTCAAGGAGCGTGGCATTTTGCTCACCTGCTGACAGAAATCCCTCGTTTTACACAGAAAATGTGTTCGATTCAGGATATCCTTAGCGTGGCAGCGAGATTTTACGCTCTTTAGATGGGCGATAGAGCACCAGCGTTTTACCGATGACCTGTACATTACAGGCGCCGGTTTCGCGCACGATGGCTTCCACGATCAGGTTTTTAGTGTCTCTGTCTTCAGAGGCGATTTTCACCTTGATCAGCTCGTGGTGTTCCAGCGCTTGTTCAATCTCGGCAAGCACCCCTTCGGTCAAACCATTGTTGCCAAGCATGACTACAGGCTTGAGCGGATGTGCCAGACCTTTAAGGTGCTGTTTTTGTTTAGTACTCAGATTCATCGTATATTTTTGCTTACGTTGGGATTGAAAACGGTTCATTCTACCGCCATCTCCCTAATATCGCCAAATAGCTGCGTAGAAATTTACGTCACAGGCAAGCAACGATGAACCAGGACGGAAATGTTAAATGACAGGTAAAAAGCGTTCTGCCAGTTCCAGCCGCTGGCTTCAGGAACACTTTAGCGATAAATATGTTCTTCAGGCGCAGAAAAAGGGGTTGCGATCCCGCGCCTGGTTTAAACTTGATGAAATACAGCAAAGTGACAAACTTTTTAAACCGGGGATGACGGTTGTCGACCTCGGTGCTGCACCGGGAGGATGGTCCCAGTATGCGGTTACGCAGATCGGCGGAACAGGCCGAATCATCGCATGCGATCTTTTACCAATGGATCCTATCGTTGGTGTGGACTTCCTTCAGGGCGATTTTCGTGATGAATTAGTGCTGAAAGCGTTACTTGATCGTGTTGGTAGCAGTAAGGTCCAGGTTGTCATGTCAGATATGGCACCAAATATGTGTGGAACACCGGCGGTGGATATTCCCCGCGCTATGTATTTGGTGGAGCTAGCGTTAGAAATGTGTCGTGATGTACTAGCGCCTGGTGGTAGTTTTGTTGTGAAGGTGTTTCAGGGCGAAGGTTTCGAGGAGTACCTTAAGGAAATTCGCTCCCTGTTTGCGAAGGTCAAAGTTCGTAAGCCGGACTCTTCCCGGGCGCGTTCCCGAGAAGTGTATATTGTAGCGACCGGGCGAAAATGATAACCGGTAGATTTCAGGCGAAAGTTTGAATGAAACTGGATATAGAGTATCCTGACGCTGTTTTTAACACAGTTGTAATGTGAGGTTAATCCCTTGAGTGACATGGCGAAAAACCTAATTCTCTGGCTGGTCATTGCCGTCGTGCTGATGTCAGTATTCCAGAGCTTTGGGCCCAGCGAGTCGAATGGCCGCAAGGTGGATTATTCTACCTTCCTGCAGGAGGTCAATCAGGAACAGGTTCGCGAAGCGCGTATCAACGGACGTGAGATCAACGTTACCAAGAAAGATAGTAACCGTTACACGACTTTCATCCCGGTGAACGATCCTAAGCTGCTTGATAACCTTCTGACCAAAAACGTCAAAGTGATTGGCGAGCCGCCAGAAGAACCAAGCCTGTTGGCTTCTATCTTCATTTCCTGGTTCCCGATGCTGCTTCTTATCGGTGTCTGGATCTTCTTCATGCGCCAAATGCAGGGCGGCGGTGGCAAAGGTGCCATGTCGTTCGGTAAGAGCAAGGCGCGCATGCTAACGGAAGATCAGATCAAAACCACTTTTGCTGACGTTGCAGGTTGTGACGAAGCGAAAGAAGAAGTGGGCGAACTGGTCGAGTACCTGCGCGAACCGAGCCGTTTCCAGAAACTGGGCGGTAAAATCCCGAAAGGCGTCCTGATGGTCGGCCCTCCGGGTACCGGTAAAACCCTGCTGGCAAAAGCCATCGCAGGTGAAGCGAAGGTGCCATTCTTTACTATTTCAGGTTCTGACTTCGTTGAAATGTTCGTGGGTGTCGGTGCATCTCGTGTGCGTGACATGTTCGAACAGGCCAAAAAGGCAGCGCCGTGCATTATCTTCATCGATGAAATCGACGCCGTAGGCCGCCAGCGTGGCGCAGGTCTGGGCGGTGGTCACGATGAACGTGAACAGACGCTGAACCAGATGCTGGTTGAGATGGATGGCTTCGAAGGTAACGAAGGTATTATCGTTATCGCGGCAACTAACCGTCCAGACGTACTTGACCCAGCGCTGCTGCGTCCAGGCCGTTTTGACCGTCAGGTTGTGGTGGGTCTGCCAGACGTGCGTGGCCGTGAACAGATTCTTAAAGTTCACATGCGTCGCGTACCGCTGTCGCCAGATATCGATGCGGCAATCATCGCGCGCGGTACGCCAGGCTTCTCCGGTGCAGACTTGGCTAACCTCGTTAACGAAGCGGCACTGTTTGCTGCTCGCGGTAACAAACGCGTCGTGTCCATGGTGGAGTTCGAAAAAGCGAAAGACAAAATCATGATGGGTGCGGAACGTCGCTCCATGGTGATGACGGAAGCGCAGAAAGAGTCCACGGCATACCACGAAGCCGGTCACGCCATTATTGGTCGCCTGGTGCCGGAACATGATCCGGTGCATAAAGTGACGATTATTCCGCGCGGTCGTGCTCTCGGCGTAACCTTCTTCCTGCCGGAAGGCGATGCTATCAGCGCCAGCCGTCAGAAGCTGGAAAGCCAGATTTCGACGCTGTACGGCGGTCGTCTTGCAGAAGAGATCATTTACGGTGTGGAACATGTTTCTACCGGTGCGTCCAACGACATTAAAGTGGCGACAAACCTGGCACGTAACATGGTGACCCAGTGGGGCTTCTCCGACAAACTCGGTCCGCTGCTGTATGCAGAGGAAGACGGCGAAGTATTCCTCGGCCGTTCTGTGGCGAAAGCGAAGCATATGTCTGATGAAACCGCGCGTATCATCGACCAGGAAGTTAAATTACTGGTAGAACGTAACTATGCTCGTGCTCGTCAGATCCTGAACGACAATATGGACATTCTGCATTCGATGAAAGATGCGCTCATGAAATATGAGACAATCGATGCTCCGCAGATTGACGACCTGATGGCTCGCCGCGAAGTGCGTCCGCCAGCAGGCTGGGAAGACCCAGGTGCTTCCAACAACTCTGACAACAATGGCACCCCTCGTGCGCCGCGCCCGGTTGATGAACCGCGTACGCCGAACCCGGGCAATACCATGTCAGAACAGTTGGGCGACAAGTAAGTCACTGCTGTTGAATGCTGTGTCTGTACCTCAAACCCTGGAGCTTGCTCCGGGGTTTTTCTTATCTGTTAAACCATATTAATACCAGGGATTTTCCATGAAACTCTTTGCCCAGGACTCGCATCTCGATCTCTCACATCCGCACGTGATGGGTATCCTGAACGTTACGCCTGATTCCTTTTCTGACGGTGGTACGCATAACACGCTGATTGAGGCGGTTAAGCACGCAAATTTAATGATCAATGCGGGTGCGACCATCATTGATGTCGGCGGCGAATCAACGCGACCTGGTGCGGCGGATGTTTCAGTGGAAGAAGAGCTGGCTCGCGTGGTGCCGGTTGTCGAAGCGCTCGCTCAGCGTTTCGAAGTGTGGATCTCGGTAGATACCTCCAAGCCAGAGGTTATCCGTGAAGTCGCGAAAGTAGGCGCTCACATCATTAATGATATTCGCTCGCTCACCGAGCCGGGCGCACTTGAGGCGGCAGCGGAAACCGGTCTGCCGGTATGTCTTATGCACATGCAGGGGCAGCCGAAAACGATGCAGGAAGCGCCTAAGTATGAAGATGTCTTTGTCGACGTGAATCGCTTCTTTATTGAGCATATTGAACGCTGTGAGCGTGCGGGTATCGCAAAAGAGAAATTGCTGCTCGACCCGGGGTTCGGTTTCGGTAAAAATCTCTCCCACAATTATGAGCTGCTTTCGCGCTTATCAGAATTTCATCACTTCGGTCTGCCGCTGCTGGTTGGCATGTCGAGAAAATCGATGGTTGGGCAGTTATTGAATGTGGGGCCGAGCGAACGCCTAAGCGGTAGCCTGGCCTGCGCAGTGATTGCGGCGATGCAGGGAGCACACATTATTCGTGTCCATGACGTCAAAGAAACAGTAGAAGCCATGCGCGTGGTTGAAGCCACACTGGCGACGAAGGAAAACAAACGCTATGAGTAACCGTAAATATTTTGGTACCGATGGTATCCGTGGCCGCGTAGGCGATGCTCCAATCACTCCTGACTTTGTACTGAAGCTGGGCTGGGCTGCGGGTAAAGTACTGGCGCGTCATGGCTCCCGAAAGATCATTATTGGCAAAGATACCCGTATTTCTGGCTATATGCTGGAATCCGCGCTGGAAGCTGGTCTGGCGGCAGCGGGGCTTTCCGCTTCCTTTACCGGGCCTATGCCGACGCCAGCCGTGGCATACCTCACGCGTACCTTCCGCGCTGAAGCGGGGATCGTCATTTCGGCCTCGCATAACCCGTTCTATGACAACGGCATTAAGTTCTTCTCAATCGACGGCACCAAACTGCCCGACGAAGTAGAAGAAGCGATTGAAGCCGAGATGGAAAAAGAGATCACCTGTGTCGACTCTGCGGAGCTGGGGAAAGCGAACCGTATTGTCGATGCCGCCGGCCGCTACATTGAATTTTGTAAAGGCACTTTCCCGAACGAGCTGAGCCTGTCCCACCTTAAAATTGTGGTGGACTGTGCAAATGGCGCGACTTACCACATTGCCCCTAATGTCTTCCGTGAGTTAGGTGCCAACGTGATTACCATCGGCTGCGAGCCGGATGGTCTGAACATTAACGAGCAGGTCGGTGCAACGGATGTGCGTGCTCTGCAGGCGCGTGTGCTCGCGGAAAAAGCCGATCTGGGGATTGCGTTGGACGGCGATGGCGACCGCGTCATTATGGTCGATCACGAAGGTAATAAGGTCGACGGCGATCAGATCCTCTATATCATCGCGCGTGAAGGCCTGCGCCAGGGCCAGCTGCGCGGCGGCGCGGTGGGGACGCTAATGAGCAACATGGGCCTGGAGCTAGCGCTGAAACAGCTGGGTATCCCGTTTGTTCGCGCCAAGGTCGGTGACCGCTATGTTCTGGAAAAACTGCAGGAAAAAGGCTGGCGTATCGGCGCAGAAAACTCCGGACACGTGATCCTGCTCGACAAAACCACGACCGGGGACGGCATTGTCGCTGGCCTGCAGGTGGTGGCCGCCATGGCGCGTAACCACATGAGCCTGCACGATCTTTGCAGCGGAATGAAAATGTTCCCACAGATCCTGGTTAACGTGCGTTTCACCGCCGGTAAAGGCGATCCGCTGGAAAATGATAACGTGAAAGCGGTCATGGCTGACGTTGAAGCCGCGCTGGGCAATCGTGGTCGCGTATTGCTGCGTAAGTCAGGGACGGAACCGCTGATCCGTGTGATGGTGGAAGGCGAAGATGAAGCCCAGGTAACTGAATTTGCACACCGTATTGCGGACGCCGTAAAAGCTGCATAACGTTTCACAATAAGTGATTAAAAAGGCGGCGTTTGCCGCCTTTGTTTTAAGCAATTAATGGCTTTTTGCTGTTTTTTTCCGCAGTTGATACAATGCGTCGAAAATGCCCTTGCGAAGGACATTCGCTTTGGTTAGTATTCACACCCGCTTCAGTGGGAAACAGAAATCCTGCTAATTGGTCGAAGCATTGGTATGCGGCAAATCCGCAAGGAACAGGTTGATTATGTACGAAGCTCTTTTAGTTGTTTTCCTTATTGTAGCCATCGCTCTCGTAGCGCTGATCATGCTGCAGCAAGGTAAAGGCGCTGATATGGGAGCCTCCTTCGGAGCAGGCGCTTCCGGTACGCTGTTCGGTTCAAGTGGTTCTGCGAACTTCATGACTCGTACAACGGCGATTCTGGCTACGCTGTTCTTCATCATCAGTCTGGTGCTGGGCAATATCAACAGCAACAAGACCAGCAAAGGAAGCGAGTGGGAAAATTTGAGCGCGCCAGCGAAAACTGAGCAGACTCAACCAGCTGCACCGGTTAAGCCAAGCAGCGATATCCCGCAGTAAGTATTCAGTACCGAGGTGGTGGAATTGGTAGACACGCTACCTTGAGGTGGTAGTGCCCTAACGGGCTTGTGGGTTCGAGTCCCATCCTCGGTACCAATATTCCAGAAGAAAGACGTCGTAAGACGTCTTTTTTTTCGTCTGTAGTAAATGTGCAGTGATTTTCGTCGACCCGGTAAGCGCTGCGCCACCGGGCAACATGGCGGGTATTGTTGCGCTTACCCGTTCTACAAAAGGCTATTAAAAAAGGCGCCCTTTGGGCGCCTTTCGCATTAGTGGTTAGCCATTACTTATTATTGCTGTGTTCCAGGTTTTCAACCTGTGGCAGACCATTGCCGGAGCTGGCAGAGAGCAGGCCATTCTCAACATAGTTGAACAGCTTCTCACGGGTGTCGGTAATGTCCAGGTTGCGCATGGTTAACTGACCAATACGATCGTCCGGAGAGAATACGGACTCGCCTTTCTCCATGGTCAGACGCTCGGCTTTATAGGTCAGGTTATCTGACACGGTATTCAGGATGGAGTAGTCGTTACCACGACGCAGTTCCAGAGTAACTTCGCCGGTGATTGCGCTCGCCACCCAACGCTGAAGCGCATCACGCAGCATCAGTGCCTGTGGATCAAACCAACGACCCTGATACAGCAGTTTACCCAGCTGACGGCCATGAGAGTGATACTGCTCGATAGTGTCTTCGTTATGAATACCGGTCAGCAGACGCTCGTAAGCAATGTGCAGCAGCGCCATACCCGGGGCTTCGTAGATACCACGGCTTTTCGCTTCGATGATACGGTTTTCAATCTGATCGCTCATGCCCAGACCGTGACGTCCGCCGATGCGGTTTGCTTCCAGCATCAGTTCTACATCGTCAGAGAACGTTTTGCCGTTCAGTGCAACCGGATGGCCGCGCTCAAAGCGCACGGTCACTTCTTCTGCCTGAATCTTGATGCTCTCGTCCCAGAACTTCACGCCCATGATTGGGTTAACAATCTTCACGCTGGAGTTCAGGAATTCCAGATCTTTTGCTTCGTGCGTTGCACCCAGCATGTTGGAGTCAGTGGAGTAGGCTTTTTCGACGGACATCTTATAGTCAAAGCCACAGGCAATCATAAACTCGGACATTTCATGACGGCCGCCCAGCTCGTCGATAAAGTCGGTATCCAGCCACGGTTTGTAAATCTGCAGTTCAGCATTGGTCAGCAGGCCATAACGATAGAAACGTTCGATATCGTTACCTTTATAGGTGCTGCCATCACCCCAGATGTTCACGCCATCTTCTTTCATCGCGGCAACCAGCATAGTACCGGTCACGGCACGGCCCAGCGGCGTGGTGTTAAAATAGGTCAGGCCGCCGGTGGTGTTATGGAAAGCACCACACTGAATAGCCGCGATGCCTTCGGCAACCAGCTGCTTACGGCAATCAATCAGACGTGCGTTCTCTGCGCCATACTCCCTGGCACGGCGAGGGATGGCATCATAATCGTCCTCATCCGGCTGACCCAGGTTCGCAGTATATGCATACGGAACCGCTCCCTTTTGGCGCATCCACAGCAGTGCAGCGCTGGTATCCAGGCCGCCCGAAAAAGCGATGCCAATACGTTGACCTACCGGAAGATGCTTGAGAATCGTCGTCATAAAATAAAACCCTGCTTGATTGACTGATTAAGAGACCGCTTTCGCTCTCGATGCATGTTTATGCAAAATAAGTGAGTATTCATTTAATCATCTTTTGCCGATGACCGAAAGAGACTCATGCGTTTTTTGTAAAATAATCCCTCTCTTTTACCTGATTGAAGTCGGGTTGACAGGTGGGGTCAACTATCAATATACTGAACGCCGATTTTACGTCCCGTCTTCGGTACCAAATCCCAGCATTATTTGCATTTTCTACCTAAAACGCGTAGAATTTGCCACGTTTCAGGCGCGGGGTGGAGCAGCCTGGTAGCTCGTCGGGCTCATAACCCGAAGGTCGTCGGTTCAAATCCGGCCCCCGCAACCATTTTCCCATAAAGTTCTTTTTCAAATATACTGTGAAGACTTAGAGCCTTCGTAGCTGGATTTGAAAAAATTCTTTTGGAAAGTGCTCCAGGCCACAGTTGTGGCTATAGGGTTCAGTTATCTAAAGCCCCGATTTATCGGGGTTTTTTGTTATCTGACTACAGAATAACTGGGCTTTACGCCCTTTTTTTATGTCTTGGGGGTGGGCTTGTCCACATTAGAGCAAAAATTAACAGAGATGATTACTGCACCAGTCGAAGCACTGGGCTACGAACTGGTCGGCATCGAATTCGTTCGCGGCCGCACATCGACGCTGCGCATCTATATTGATAGTGAAGATGGCATCAATGTTGATGATTGTGCTGATGTTAGCCACCAGGTCAGTGCGGTGATGGATGTTGAAGACCCGATTACCGTCGCGTACAACCTGGAAGTTTCCTCACCTGGCCTCGATCGCCCGATGTTCACGGCCGAGCACTATGTGCGCTTTACCGGTGAAGAAGTGGCTCTCGTTCTGCGTATGGCCGTACAAAACCGCCGCAAATGGCAGGGTGTCATCAAAGCCGTTGATGGTGAGATGATCACGGTGACAGTCGAAGGCAAAGATGAAGTGTTCGCGCTGAGTAATATCCAGAAGGCGAACCTGGTTCCCCACTTTTAATAGTCTGGATTGAGGTGAAAAGCCCGCGATGAACAAAGAAATTTTGGCTGTTGTTGAAGCCGTCTCCAATGAGAAATCACTGCCGCGTGAGAAGATTTTCGAAGCGCTGGAAAGTGCCCTGGCTACAGCAACCAAGAAAAAATATGAGCAAGAGATCGATGTTCGTGTAGAAATCGATCGTAAAAGCGGTGACTTCGATACATTCCGTCGTTGGGTAATTGTTGAAGAAGTGACTCAGCCGACCAAAGAGATCACGCTGGAAGCAGCACGTTATGAAGACGAAAGTCTGAACGTGGGTGAGTACGTTGAAGATCAGATTGAATCTGTGACCTTTGACCGTATCACCACCCAGACCGCTAAACAGGTTATCGTGCAGAAAGTTCGCGAAGCCGAGCGTGCGCTGGTAGTGGATCAATTCCGCGATCAGGAAGGCGAAATCATCACCGGTGTGGTGAAGAAAGTGAACCGCGACAACATCTCTCTGGAGATCAAATCCGAAGGGTTGCCGGGTAACGCTGAAGCTGTGATCCTGCGTGAAGATATGCTGCCACGTGAGAACTTCCGTCCAGGCGACCGTATCCGCGGTGTTCTGTACGCCGTGCGTCCAGAAGCACGTGGTGCTCAGTTGTTCGTGACCCGTTCTAAACCAGAAATGCTGGTTGAACTGTTCCGCATCGAAGTGCCAGAAATCGGCGAAGAAGTTATCGAAATCAAAGCAGCGGCTCGCGATCCAGGTTCCCGTGCGAAAATCGCGGTGAAAACCAACGACAAGCGTATCGACCCGGTCGGTGCATGCGTTGGGATGCGTGGCGCTCGTGTTCAGGCGGTTTCTACCGAACTGGGCGGCGAGCGTATCGATATCGTTCTGTGGGACGACAACCCAGCGCAGTTCGTGATCAACGCAATGGCTCCGGCTGATGTAGCGTCTATCGTTGTTGACGAAGACAAACACACCATGGATATCGCTGTAGAAGCGGGCAACCTGGCGCAGGCGATTGGCCGTAACGGTCAGAACGTACGCCTGGCATCACAGCTGAGCGGCTGGGAACTCAACGTCATGACCGTTGATGACCTGCAGGCTAAGCATCAGGCTGAAGCCCATGCAGCGATCGATACCTTCACTAAGTACCTGGATATTGACGAAGATTTCGCCACTGTTCTGGTAGAAGAAGGTTTCTCTACGCTGGAAGAACTGGCCTATGTGCCAATGAAAGAGCTGCTGGAAATTGACGGTCTGGATGAACAAACCGTTGAAGCCCTGCGTGAACGCGCTAAAAACGCACTGACCACCCTGGCACTGGCTCAGGAAGAAAGCCTTGGTGATAACAAGCCGGCTGATGACCTGCTGAATCTGGAAGGTCTTGATCGTGCGATTGCGTTCAAGCTGGCTGCCCGTGGTGTTTGTACGCTGGAAGATCTCGCTGAGCAAGGCGTTGATGACCTGGCTGATATCGAAGGTTTAACCGACGAGAAAGCCGGCGAACTCATCATGGCCGCACGTAATATTTGCTGGTTCGGCGACGAAGCGTAATAAACTGTAGCAGGAAGGAACAGCATGACTGATGTAACTGTAAAATCGCTGGCTGCTGAGATTCAGACCTCCGTGGACCGCCTGGTACAGCAATTTGCTGACGCAGGGATCCCGAAGTCTGCTGATGACTCGGTAACTGCGACCGAAAAACAAACCTTGTTAGCGCACCTGAACCGTGAACACGGCTCTACGCCTGACAAGCTGACGTTGCAGCGCAAAACGCGTAGCACGTTGAACATTCCAGGTACCGGTGGTAAAAGCAAATCGGTACAAATTGAAGTCCGCAAGACGCGCACCTTTGTAAAACGTGATCCGCAAGAGGCAGAACGCCTTGCCGCGGAAGAGCAGGCACAGCGTGAAGCGGAAGAACAAGCCCAGCGTGAGGCAGAAGCAACTGCCAAACGTGAAGCAGAATTAAAAGCTGAACGTGAGGCCGCAGAAAAAGCGAAACGCGACGCAAGTGATAAAGTGAAGCGTGACGCTGCGGAAAAAGACAAAGTGAGCAATCAACAGACCGACGAAATGACCAAAACTGCCCAGGCTGAAAAAGCCCGCCGTGAAAATGAAGCCGCTGAGCTGAAGCGTAAAGCGGAAGAAGAAGCGCGCCGCAAGCTTGAAGAAGAAGCTCGCCGTGTTGCCGAAGACGCTCGCCGTATGGCAGAAGAAAACGAGAAAAATGGTGTGAATACCGCTGAGCCGACTGAAGACACCAGCGATTATCACGTCACCACATCTCAGCACGCACGTCAGGCTGAAGACGACAACGACCGTGAAGTTGAAGGTGGCCGTAGCCGTACTCGTAGCACTAAAGCCGCACGTCCGGCGAAAAAAGGCAACAAACACGCTGAATCCAAAGCTGACCGTGAAGAAGCTCGTGCTGCCGTTCGCGGTGGTAAAGGCGGTAAGCGCAAAGGTTCCACTCTGCAGCAGAGCTTCCAGAAGCCAGCTCAGGCGGTTAACCGTGACGTTGTGATCGGCGAAACCATCACCGTTGGCGATCTGGCGAACAAGATGGCGGTTAAGGGCTCTCAGGTCATCAAAGCGATGATGAAACTGGGCGCAATGGCCACCATCAACCAGGTCATCGACCAGGAAACCGCACAGCTGGTTGCCGAAGAGATGGGCCACAAAGTTATCCTGCGTCGTGAAAACGAGCTGGAAGAAGCAGTAATGAGCGACCGTGATACAGGTGCTGCGGCAGAGCCACGTGCACCGGTTGTGACCATCATGGGTCACGTTGACCACGGTAAAACCTCTCTGCTTGACTACATTCGTTCTACTAAGGTTGCCTCCGGTGAAGCGGGTGGTATTACCCAGCATATCGGTGCTTACCACGTAGAAACTGACAATGGCATGATCACCTTCCTGGATACCCCAGGCCACGCAGCGTTTACCTCAATGCGTGCTCGTGGTGCCCAGGCAACGGATATCGTTGTCCTTGTTGTTGCTGCCGACGATGGCGTAATGCCACAGACCATCGAAGCTATCCAGCACGCGAAAGCGGCGCAGGTGCCTCTGGTTGTTGCAGTGAACAAAATCGATAAGCCAGAAGCCGATATGGATCGCGTTAAGAACGAACTCTCTCAGTACGGCGTTATGCCAGAAGAGTGGGGCGGCGAAGCGCAGTTCATCCCTGTATCTGCAAAAGCGGGTACCGGTATCGACGACCTGTTGAACGCAATCCTGCTGCAAGCTGAAGTTCTGGAGCTGAAAGCGATTCGTAACGGTATGGCGAGCGGTGCGGTTATCGAATCCTTCCTGGATAAAGGCCGTGGCCCGGTAGCGACCGTTCTGGTTCGCGAAGGTACGCTGCATAAAGGTGATATCGTACTGTGTGGTTTCGAGTACGGTCGCGTTCGTGCGATGCGTAACGAACTGGGTCAGGAAGTTCTGGAAGCGGGTCCATCTATTCCAGTCGAAATCCTGGGTCTGTCCGGTGTTCCGGCTGCGGGCGATGAAGTGACCGTTGTTCGTGACGAGAAGAAAGCACGTGAAGTTGCACTGTATCGTCAGGGCAAATTCCGTGAAGTCAAACTGGCTCGTCAGCAGAAATCCAAACTCGAGAACATGTTTGCGAACATGACCGAAGGCGAAGTTCACGAAGTGAACATCGTTCTGAAAGCCGACGTTCAGGGTTCTGTGGAAGCGATCTCCGACTCCTTACTGAAACTGTCTACTGACGAAGTTAAAGTGAAGATCATCGGTTCTGGCGTAGGTGGTATCACCGAAACCGACGCAACCCTGGCTGCAGCGTCCAATGCTATCCTGGTTGGCTTCAACGTTCGTGCTGATGCATCTGCGCGTAAAGTCATTGAATCTGAAAGCCTGGATCTGCGTTACTACTCCGTCATCTATAACCTGATTGACGAAGTGAAAGCAGCGATGAGCGGCATGCTGTCTCCAGAACTGAAACAGCAGATCATCGGTCTGGCTGAAGTACGTGACGTGTTCAAATCACCGAAATTCGGTGCGATTGCAGGTTGTATGGTTACCGAAGGTAACATCAAGCGTCACAACCCAATCCGCGTTCTGCGCGACAACGTGGTTATCTACGAAGGCGAGTTGGAATCCCTGCGCCGCTTCAAAGATGACGTTAACGAAGTCCGTAACGGCATGGAATGTGGTATCGGCGTGAAGAACTACAATGACGTTCGCGTTGGCGATATGATCGAAGTGTTCGAGATCATCGAGATCCAGCGTACCATCGCGTAATAATCGAGTGTAAGCCGGGATCGCCTCGCGCCACCCGGCAATAATTTTAAAAAGGGGCTTTAGCCCCTTTTTTGTCTGGAGAATTTATTATGGCGAAAGAATTTGGTCGCCCACAGCGCGTAGCGCAGGAAATGCAGAAAGAGATCGCACTCATTCTGCAACGTGAAATCAAAGACCCACGCGTGGGTATGATGACCACCGTGTCTGGTGTGGAAATGTCCCGTGACCTGGCCTACGCCAAAGTGTTCGTGACCTTCCTGAATGACCAGGACGAAGCGGCAGTGAAAAACGGTATCAAAGCGCTGCAGGAAGCCTCTGGTTTCATCCGCTCTCTGCTCGGCAAAGCGATGCGCCTGCGTATCGTGCCAGAGCTGACCTTCTTCTACGACAACTCACTGGTCGAAGGTATGCGTATGTCTAACCTGGTGACCAGCGTGGTTAAACACGACGACGAACGTCGTGTTAACCCTGCGGACGACAGCAAGGAGGACTGATGAGTCGTCCTCGTCGTCGTGGTCGCGACGTGCATGGTGTGCTGCTGCTGGATAAACCCCAGGGCGCTTCCAGCAACGACGTGCTGCAGAAAGTGAAGCGTATTTTCAACGCCAACCGTGCCGGGCATACTGGCGCGCTGGATCCGCTGGCAACCGGCATGCTGCCGGTCTGCCTGGGAGAGGCAACCAAGTTTTCCCAATACCTGCTGGACTCCGATAAACGCTACCGCGTGATCGCCAGATTGGGCCAGCGCACGGATACCTCCGATGCAGACGGCCAGGTCGTGGAAGAACGTCCTGTCACCTTCAGCGCGGAGCAACGTGATGCCGCGCTGGAGAGCTTCCGTGGTGACACGATGCAGGTGCCGTCGATGTACTCGGCGCTGAAATATCAGGGCAAAAAACTCTACGAATATGCGCGCCAGGGCATTGATGTCCCACGTGAAGCCCGCCCGATTACCGTGTATGAGCTGCTCTTTATTCGCCACGAAGGTGACGAGCTGGAGCTGGAAGTGCACTGCTCGAAAGGGACCTATATTCGTACCATCATTGACGACCTGGGCGAAAAGCTGGGCTGTGGTGCGCATGTGATCTACCTGCGTCGCCTGGCTGTCAGTAAATATCCGGTCGAACGTATGGTCACCCTTGAACATCTTCATGCGCTGGTTGAGCAGGCGGAAGCAGAAGGCATTGCCCCTGCAGATTTGCTCGACCCGCTGCTGATGCCAATGGACAGTCCAGCCTCCGATTTCCCGATCGTTAATCTTCCTTTAACATCGTCCGTTTACTTTAAAAACGGGAACCCGGTTCGCACCACGGACGCGCCGTCCGAAGGGCTCGTGCGCGTGACCGAAGGCGATGACGGCAAGTTTATCGGCATGGGTGAAATGGATGGCGAAGGGCGCGTTGCGCCGCGCCGTCTGGTGGTTGAGTATCCGATCGAAGGTTGACGGCGATAACAGCTCACCTTGCGGTAAGCAGGGGAGACGAGTAGAATATCGCGGCTTAACGTCCGGCAATGTGTTTAACATTTTACCGGGCGTACACTGGGATTGCTGAATTAGAGATCGGCATCCTTACATTCTTTATATTTTTGGAGTTTGAAAATGTCTCTAAGCGTTGAAGCTAAAGCTAAAATCGTTTCCGAGTTTGGTCGTGGTACTAACGACAGCGGTTCTACCGAAGTTCAGGTTGCACTGCTGACTGCACAGATTAACCACCTGCAGGGTCACTTTGCAGAGCACAAAAAAGATCACCACAGCCGTCGTGGTCTGCTGCGTATGGTTTCTCAGCGTCGTAAACTGCTCGACTACCTGAAACGTAAAGATGTTGCACGCTACACCGCGCTGATCGAGCGTCTGGGTCTGCGTCGCTAATTCTTGCGAGTTTCAGAAAAGGGGGCCTGATGGCCCCTTTTTTCAACCAGACGGCAGCAATTCACTGGAAACTATTGTATTGTTGCTATAAATGATCTTCATTGCAGAGGTTCGCGCGGCTAATGAGAGGCTTCACCCATGGGGGTGTCGGTTGTCATTAGTCGCGAGGATGCGAAGAAGGTCGGGTTAAATCGTCAGCACACCGGTGGTGTGCTGTCATACATTTAAGAAAGGACAGAATTTTGCTGAATCCGATCGTTCGTAAATTCCAGTATGGTCAGCATACCGTCACGCTGGAAACCGGCATGATGGCACGTCAGGCTACTGCTGCTGTAATGGTAAGCATGGATGACACCGCTGTATTCGTGACCGTTGTTGGCCAGAAGAAAGCAAAACCAGGTCAGGACTTCTTCCCTCTGACCGTTAACTACCAGGAGCGTACTTACGCTGCCGGTAAAATCCCGGGTGGCTTCTTCCGTCGTGAAGGCCGTCCAAGCGAAGGCGAAACCCTGATCGCGCGTCTGATTGACCGCCCGGTTCGCCCGCTGTTCCCGGAAGGTTTCGTGAACGAAGTTCAGGTTATTGCGACCGTTGTTTCCGTTAACCCACAGGTTAACCCGGACATCGTTGCGATGATTGGTGCTTCCGCTGCCCTGTCACTGTCTGGTATTCCATTCAATGGCCCAATCGGTGCCGCGCGCGTAGGTTACATCAATGACCAGTACGTGCTGAACCCAACCCAGGAAGAGCTGAAAGAAAGTAAGCTGGACCTGGTTGTTGCCGGTACTGAAGCCGCTGTTCTGATGGTTGAATCCGAAGCAGAACTGCTGAGCGAAGACCAGATGCTGGGTGCCGTTGTTTTCGGCCACGACCAGCAGCAGATCGTAATCCAGAACATCAACGATCTGGTGAAAGAAGCCGGTAAACCACGTTGGGACTGGCAGCCAGAAGCGGTAAACGACGCGCTGAACGCACGCGTTGCTGCCCTGGCGGGTGCGCGTCTGAGCGATGCATACCGTATTACCGACAAACAGCAGCGTTACGCTCAGGTTGACGTCATCAAATCAGAAACCATCGCTACGCTGGTTGCTGAAGATGAATCCCTGGACGCGAACGAGCTGAGCGAAATTCTGCACGCTATCGAGAAAGACACTGTTCGTAGCCGCGTTCTGGCAGGCGAACCGCGTATCGATGGCCGTGAAAAAGACATGATTCGTGGTCTGGACGTTCGTACTGGCGTTCTGCCACGTACTCACGGTTCTGCTCTGTTCACCCGTGGCGAAACTCAGGCGCTGGTTACCGCAACTCTGGGTACTGCCCGTGATGCGCAGAACATCGATGAACTGATGGGCGAGCGTACTGACAGCTTCCTGTTCCACTACAACTTCCCTCCGTACTCCGTAGGTGAAACCGGCATGGTTGGCTCGCCTAAGCGTCGTGAAATTGGTCACGGACGTCTGGCGAAGCGCGGCGTGCTGGCTGTGATGCCAGAAGCTGATAAATTCCCGTACACCGTTCGTGTGGTTTCTGAAATCACCGAATCTAACGGTTCTTCTTCTATGGCTTCCGTGTGTGGCGCATCTCTGGCGCTGATGGATGCAGGCGTGCCAATCAAAGCCGCTGTTGCGGGTATCGCAATGGGTCTGGTGAAAGAAGGCGAGAACTTTGTTGTTCTGTCTGACATTCTGGGCGACGAAGACCACCTGGGCGATATGGACTTCAAAGTTGCGGGTTCCCGCGACGGTATCTCTGCACTGCAGATGGATATTAAAATTGAAGGTATCACCAAAGAGATCATGCAGGTTGCTCTGAACCAGGCTAAAGGTGCTCGTCTGCACATCCTGGGTGTGATGGAACAAGCGATTAACGCACCGCGCGGCGACATTTCTCAGTTCGCTCCGCGTATCCACACCATCAAGATCAATCCAGACAAGATCAAAGATGTTATCGGTAAGGGCGGTTCTGTTATCCGCGCACTGACCGAAGAAACGGGCACTACCATCGAAATCGAAGATGACGGTACCGTGAAGATTGCTGCAACCGACGGCGAGAAAGCGAAATTTGCTATCCGTCGCATCGAAGAAATTACGGCAGAAATCGAAGTGGGCCGCATCTATGCGGGTAAAGTGACTCGTATCGTTGACTTTGGCGCATTCGTTGCCATCGGTGGCGGTAAAGAAGGTCTGGTACACATCTCTCAGATCGCTGACAAGCGCGTTGAGAAAGTGACCGATTACCTGCAGATGGGTCAGGAAGTTCCGGTTAAAGTTCTGGAAGTTGACCGCCAGGGCCGTATCCGTCTGAGCATTAAAGAAGCAACCGAGCAGTCTCAGCCTGCTGCTGCGCCAGAAGCACCGGCAGCAGAACAGCACGGCGAGTAAGGTTGTCATTTGCCCTCCGCTTTGCGGAGGGCCTATTACCGGGCAGGACGCCTTGTTAGCAGCCGGGGGACAGGACGTTCATCCAATAGTTGTCTTCGGGAGTGGGAAATGAAGCCTTTTTTGCGCTGGTGTTTCGTTGCGACAGCTTTAACGCTGGCAGGATGCAGCAACTCTGCCTGGCGTAAGAGCGAAGTCCTCGCAGTGCCATTGCAACCGACTTTGCAGCAGGAAGTGATTCTGGCACGCATGGAACAAATTCTTGCCAGTCGGGCTTTAACCGATGACGAACGCGCACAGCTTTTATATGAGCGCGGAGTGTTGTATGATAGTCTCGGTCTGAGGGCATTAGCGCGAAATGATTTCTCACAAGCGCTGGCAATCCGACCTGATATGCCTGAAGTATTCAATTACTTAGGCATTTATTTAACGCAGGCAGGCAATTTTGATGCTGCCTATGAAGCGTTTGATTCTGTACTTGAGCTTGATCCAACTTACAACTACGCGCACTTGAATCGCGGTATCGCATTGTATTACGGCGGTCGTGATAAGTTAGCGCAAGATGATCTGCTGGCGTTTTATCAAGACGATCCTAATGATCCTTTCCGTAGCCTGTGGCTTTACATCGTTGAGCGGAAGCTCGATGAGAAGCAGGCAAAAGAGGCACTGAAACAGCGCTTCGATAAATCGGACAAGGAACAGTGGGGATGGAACATTGTCGAGTTCTACCTGGGCAACATTAGCGAAGCAACGCTGATGGAACGCCTCAAGGCGGACGCAACGGATAACACCTCGCTCGCTGAGCATCTCAGTGAAACCAACTTCTATTTAGGTAAGTACTACCTAAGTCTGGGGGATATGGACAGCGCTACGGCACTGTTCAAATTAGCGGTTGCTAACAACGTACACAACTTCGTTGAGCACCGTTATGCATTGTTGGAATTATCGCTCTTGGGCCAGGAGCATGACGACCTGGCAGAATCGGACCAGCAATAGCTGACGACATAAACATCAGCCCGTAATCTTTTGATTGCCATCACCTTAACTGGTGAGGGCGTTGTTGTTCGTCAATACACCTACTTTGAGCCGGTTCACACTTTTCAATGAAAATTGCTAATCATTTTCACGATGAGCTAAGTAGACTGGCCGCCATTAATATCGAGGCACTTGTACTACATGGCTGAATTCGAAACCACTTTTGCAGATCTGGGCCTGAAGGCTCCTATCCTTGAAGCCCTTAACGATCTGGGTTACGAAAAACCATCTCCGATCCAGGCTGAGTGTATCCCACACCTGCTCTCTGGTCGTGACGTGCTGGGCATGGCCCAGACTGGTAGCGGTAAAACTGCAGCGTTCTCGCTGCCGCTGCTGAACAACATTGATTCGGACCTGCGTGCACCGCAGATCCTCGTCCTCGCTCCAACCCGTGAACTGGCGGTTCAGGTTGCTGAAGCAATGACGGAATTCTCTAAACATATGCGCGGTGTAAACGTGGTAGCCCTGTACGGCGGCCAACGTTATGACGTGCAGTTACGCGCCCTGCGCCAGGGCCCACAGATTGTTGTCGGTACGCCGGGCCGTCTGCTGGATCACCTGAAGCGCGGTACTCTGGATCTCTCTAAACTGAGTGGTCTGGTACTGGATGAAGCAGATGAAATGCTGCGTATGGGCTTCATCGAAGACGTTGAAACCATTATGGCGCAGATCCCAGAAGGTCATCAGACCGCTCTGTTCTCTGCAACTATGCCAGAAGCTATCCGTCGCATTACCCGCCGCTTCATGAAAGAGCCGCAGGAAGTGCGTATTCAGTCTAGCGTGACCACTCGCCCGGACATCAGCCAGAGCTACTGGTCTGTGTACGGCATGCGTAAAAACGAAGCGCTGGTTCGTTTCCTGGAAGCAGAAGATTTTGATGCGGCGATTATCTTCGTTCGTACCAAAAACGCGACCCTGGAAGTGGCTGAAGCTCTGGAACGTAGTGGCTACAACAGCGCTGCGCTGAACGGCGACATGAACCAGGCTCTGCGTGAGCAGACTCTGGAGCGTCTGAAAGACGGTCGTCTGGATATCCTGATTGCAACCGACGTGGCAGCACGTGGTCTGGACGTTGAGCGTATCAGCCTGGTTGTAAACTACGACATCCCAATGGATTCCGAGTCTTACGTTCACCGTATCGGCCGTACCGGTCGTGCAGGTCGTGCGGGTCGTGCGCTGCTGTTCGTTGAGAACCGTGAGCGTCGTCTGCTGCGTAACATCGAACGCACCATGAAGCTGACCATTCCAGAAGCTGACCTGCCAAACGCAGATCTGCTGGGCAAACGCCGCCTGGAAAAATTCGCCGCGAAAGTACAGCAGCAGCTGGAAAGCAGCGATCTGGATCAATACCGTGCGCTGCTGGCGCAGATCCAGCCTACCGCTGAAGGCGAAGAGCTGGATATGGAAACTCTGGCTGCAGCACTGCTGAAAATGGCTCAGGGCGAACGTAGCCTGATCGTGCCACCAGATGCACCGATGCGTCCTAAGCGTGAATTCCGCGACCGTGACGATCGTTTCGAACGTCGTGGCGACCGTAACGATCGCAATGACCGTGGTCCGCGCGGTGACCGTCCAGAGCGTGGCGGCGAAGACCGTCCACGTCGCGAGCGTCGTGACGCAGGCGAAATGGAACTGTACCGTATTGAAGTGGGCCGTGATGACGGTGTTGAAGTTCGTCACATCGTTGGCGCGATCGCTAACGAAGGCGATATCAGCAGCCGTTACATCGGTAACATCAAGCTGTTCGGTACTCACTCTACTATCGAGCTGCCAAAAGGTATGCCGGGCGAAGTTCTGCAGCACTTTACTCGCACCCGCATCCTGAACAAGCCGATGAACATGCAGCTGATGGGCGATGCGCAGCCGCGTAATGACCGTGGCGGCGAACGTCGTGGCGGTGGTCGCAGCTTCGGTGGCGAGCGTCGTGAAGGCGGTCGTAGCGAAGGTCGTGGTGGTGAAGGTCGTCGTTTCTCCGGCGAACGTCGTGAAAACCGTGGCCCACGTCGTGACGAAGGTTCAAGCCGTCGCCGTGACGCGTAAGCCTTACGCTACTGACGTAAAGTAAAATATACAGCCCCGATAATCGCTATCGGGGCTTTTTTTATTCCTTTTGTACTCTTGTACTGGTACAGTGCTGCACATTAAAATGCAGAACCACATTTTTGACTGGAGATAAGGCTGTATGGCGACACTAACCACCACCCAAACGTCACCTTCGCTGCTTGGCGGCGTGGTGATCATCGGCGGTACCATCATTGGTGCTGGGATGTTCTCCCTGCCTGTGGTCATGTCCGGTGCGTGGTTCTTCTGGTCGCTGGCGGCGCTGGTCTTCACCTGGTTCTGTATGCTGCATTCAGGGTTGATGATCCTGGAAGCGAACCTGAACTACCGTATTGGCTCCAGCTTCGACACCATCACCAAAGATCTGCTGGGCAAAGGCTGGAACCTGGTGAACGGCCTCTCTATCGCCTTTGTGCTCTACATCCTGACCTATGCGTATATTTCTGCGAGCGGCTCGATCCTGCATCACACCTTCTCGGAGATGTCGCTGAACGTCCCGGCGCGGCTGGCAGGACTGTGCTTTGCCCTGTTTGTCGCGTTTGTCGTCTGGTTGAGTACGAAAGCGGTGAGTCGTATGACGGCGATTGTGCTGGGCGCAAAAGTCATCACGTTCTTCCTGACCTTCGGAAGCCTGCTTGGGCATGTGACGCCTGAAACCCTGTTTAACGTGGCGGAAGTCAATACCTCGTACACGCCATATCTGCTGATGACCCTGCCGTTCTGTCTGGCATCGTTTGGCTACCACGGTAACGTACCGAGCCTGATGAAATACTACGGCAAAGATCCACGTACCATCGTGAAGTGTCTGATTTACGGCACCTTGCTGGCGCTGGGGCTGTATGTGATTTGGCTGTTGGGGACGATGGGTAATATCCCGCGTCCAGAGTTTATCGGTATTGCGCAGAAAGGCGGGAACATTGATGTGCTGGTGCAGGCGCTAAGCGGTGTGTTGAATAGCCGCAGCCTGGACCTGCTGCTGGTCATCTTTTCCAACTTTGCGGTAGCGAGTTCGTTCCTTGGTGTCACCCTGGGGCTGTTTGATTATCTGGCGGATCTGTTTGGCTTTGATGATTCCGCATTGGGGCGTGGCAAAACCGCGTTGCTGACCTTCCTGCCACCGATTATAGGCGGCCTACTGTGGCCGAATGGCTTCCTGTACGCCATTGGCTATGCAGGGCTGGCAGCTACCATCTGGGCGGCAATTGTACCGGCATTGCTGGCGCGTAAATCCCGTAAACGCTTTGGCAGCCCGAAATTCCGCGTCTGGGGCGGTAAGCCAATGATTGCACTGATTCTGATGTTTGGTGTCGGTAACGCACTGGTGCACGTACTGTCGAGCTTCAATGTATTACCGGTCTATCAGTAAACATCGCTTTTCACCCTCTCCCACGGGGAGAGGGTAACAAACCGCGCTGTACTACAATTCTTCTTTCACCTGCATTGCCAGCTCAAACGAGTGCAAACGTGCCTGGTGATCGAAAATCTGGCCATTAACCATAATCTCATCCGCCTGCGTTTCACGCAGAACGGCCTCCAGGCCGTGACGCACTTTTGCCTTATCGCCGACCAAAGACATGCTCAGCGCCTGCTGCACGCCATACTGCTCCGAAGCGGACCACAGTTGATGCATATTTTCCACCGGCGGCGGCAATTGGCCCGTTTCACCGCGACGTAACTTCATAAACGCCTGCTGCATGGAGGTGAACAGGAATTCTGCGTCGCGGTTGCTGTCGGCGGCAATGATGTTGATACACACCATCGCGTACGGCTGTGCCAGACGTTCGGATGGTTTGAACTGCGTTCGGTAGAGGTGCAGCGCCTGGTGCAGCATATCCGGCGCGAAGTGCGAGGCAAATGCGAACGGCAGCCCAAGCTGCGCGGCAAGCTGGGCGCTATAAAGACTTGAGCCTAATAGCCATACCGGGATCTTCTCGCCGTAGCCTGGTACCGGGCGCACGTGCGGGTTAGGGTCACGAGCATCGAACCAGTCCACCAGCTCCGCTACGTCGCGCGGGAAGTTGTCGATATCGCCGCTCATGTGTCGGCGCAGGGCGCGCATGGTTGGCTGGTCGCTGCCTGGCGCACGGCCAAGCCCTAAGTCGATACGGCCGGGATAGAGGGTATTCAGGGTGCCAAACTGTTCGGCAATCACCAGCGGGGCATGGTTCGGCAGCATCACGCCGCCAGAGCCGAGGTGCAGGGTGGTTGTGTTCGCGGCTAGATAGCCAATCAGTACCGAGGTGGCGGCGCTGGCAATACCCACCATATTGTGATGTTCAGCCAGCCAGTAACGATGATAGCCACGTTTTTCAGCCAGTTGGGCGAGATCCAGAGAGTGGGAGAAGGCCTCTCGTGCTGAGGAGCCCTGTGGGATCGGCGCCAGATCCAGCACCGAAAACGGAATGGTTTTATCAGTCATAACAGCTCACTTTGTCGACGGCGTATCTTTTAATAGTGCATTAAATATTGATAACCGTTGTTAACAAAGTGAGCTTTTACAAAACATCCTTCACGTAGCCAACACAGAGGCAGCGTTAATGATGTGTCTAAATTTACACCTGAAGCTCCAGCCCGGCGAGACGCTTCCAGTAACCGTTACAGTCACTGTTGGCCGTCAGCACCAGCGGCGAAGTGCCGTTTTCATTAGCGCGGAAGGCGTCCAGCATCCCAAACACGCTGTTATCCAGCGGAGACAGCCGCACCATATCCACCAGCCCGCTCATTGACGCCAGCTCGTTGCCGAGGTTATACACATACCCGCTCATGGTCTGAATGCCGTTCAGGACAAAGACCTGCTGATTCTCCTGCGACAGCATGCTGCGTCCGTTCGGATATTTAATGCAGCAGGTTTCGCACTCGTCTTTCGGGCGATCTTCCGAGCGCGCCGTAAAGCAGCGGGCAGAGTAGGCGAGCGGCAGATGCCCGTAACTTAGCACCTCCACGTCAAACTGATTGCGGATCCCCAGCTCTTCGCACTGGTTTAGCAAGTTGACCAGCCAGTCTCGGGAGAGTTCTACCGGCATGCACCAGCGCGTCATCCCCTGTTTGAGCAGCAGACGCAAGGTAACGGCGTTATAGCAGTTCAGCGCATGGCCAGCGACAAAGGGCAGCTTGCGTTCGGCACACATGTTCACGACACCCAGGTCGCTTGCTTCCAGCAGGAACTCGCCGTTTTCGACATAGCGTTTTAGCTCGCCGAGTTCAGAGGAGGCCTGCACCAGCGCGAGCGTCGAGAGCACCACCTGTTTGCCGCTGCCGGCGAGGTTTTTTGCCATATCCAGCCAGTCGCCTACTTTGGTGGCGCGGCGCTTGCTGCAGACAGCTTCACCGAGGTAAATCACATCGGCGCTGCTGGTCGCGGCCTGGTGGTAAAAATCTTCCAGCGTCTCTTTTGACCAGTAATAGAGCACGGGTCCTAATGAATATTTCATGGTTTTCTCACTGCCATTTACGGTGATACGCGCCAAGCGTGGTTTGTGTGCCTTCAGACATCGAGCCGAGCGTCTCCATCCAGGCTTGCTGCGGCGCGTAGTTCTGCGGATCGGCCATGCAGCGGTCAATGGCCTGACGCCAGACTTTCGCCACCTGGCTCACGTAGGCCGGGCTGCGCTGGCGGCCTTCGATTTTCACAGAGGCGATATTGGCGGCCAGCAGCTCCGGCAGCAGCTCCAGCGTGTTAAGGCTGGTCGGTTCTTCCAGTGCGTGGTAACGCTCGCCGTCAACCAGATAGCGGCCCTTACACAGCGTCGGATAACCTGCATTTTCGCCGTCCTGGTAACGGTCGATCAGCACTTCGTTAAGACGAGACTCCAGCCCCTGCGGCGTTTGCTGCCAGCGCACGAAGCGGGCGGGCGAGCAGGCACCTACGGTATTCGGTGATTCGCCGGTTAAATAGGAGGAAAGGTAGCAGCGGCCCTCGGCCATGATGCACAGGCTGCCAAAGGCAAAAACTTCAAGCGGCACTGGCGTGACGCGGGCGAGTTGCTTAACCTGATGAATAGAGAGCACGCGCGGCAACACCACGCGGGCCACATCGAAATGCTGATGGTAAAAGCGCACCGCCTCTTCGTTGGTGGCAGATGCCTGAACGGAGACGTGGCGCTCAATATGGGGATAGCGTTCTGCCGCATACTCAAGCATGGCGAGGTCGGCGAGGATCAGCGCATCGGCCCCCAGTTGCGCTGCCATATCCACCGCACGCTGCCAGCGGGCGTAGCCATCAGGGTGCGCAAAGGTGTTGATGGCGATGTGCAGTTTGCGGCGGTGCTGGTGAACGAAGTTAACGGCTTCCTGGAGCTTCTTCTCCGTAAAGTTAAGGCCAGCAAAATGGCGGGCGTTAGTATCATCTTTCAGCCCGATATAGACCGCGTCGGCCCCATTTTCGATGGCCGCCTTAAGCGCCGGAAGGTTTCCGGCTGGGCAGAGCAGCTCCATAGTTTATCCTGATGTAGTCGATCGCAGCGATCGTAAAATTGTTAACGAGCTGGGATTTTAATTAACCCATACGCGACAATTTTTGATTTAAGGCAGCTAATGGCGTATTGATGGCACCAATAATGAGGTTTGCAGGACGACGGTTTGTTGATTTACGCCGCTATGTTGGTCTCTGGATATGGCAAAATAGCAGGACTATAGATATCAGGGAGTAAAGCTCGTGCTGGATAAACTGCGTTCACGTCTCGTACAATTTGGTCCATCAATGCTGAGCGTGCCGGTAAAACTGGCGCCGTTCGCGCTCAAACGCCAGGTGCTGGAACAGGTACTGAGCTGGCAGTTCCGCCAGGCGTTGCAGGACGGTGAGCTGGAATTCCTGGAAGGCCGCTGGTTAAGTATTGAAGTCCGCGATATTGGGCTGCGCTGGTTTACGTCTGTAGAGAATGACCAGCTGATCGTACGAGAGTCCGCCGACGCGGATGTAAGTTTTAGCGCTGACGCCAGCGACCTGCTGATGATCGCGGCACGTAAACAGGATCCGGATACCCTTTTCTTCCAGCGTCGCCTGGTGATTGAAGGGGACACTGAACTCGGCCTGTACGTTAAGAATTTAATGGATGCCATTGAGCTGGAGCAGATGCCGAAAGCGCTGCGTATGATGTTGATGCAAATGGCAGATTTTGTTGAGGCCGGGCTGAAAGCTCCGCCGGAAAGTAAACACACTTCAGTAGGTGAGCCATGCTGATTCGAGTCGAAATTGGGATTGATGCACCGGGTATCGATACGCTGTTACGCCGTTCGTTTGAGAGCGATGCGGAAGCCAGGCTGGTCCACGATCTCCGTGAAGATGGCCTGATCACCCTGGGGCTGGTTGCCACCGATGACGAAGGTCAGGTGGTGGGCTATGTGGCCTTTAGCCCGGTAACCGTTCAGGGTGAAGAACTTCAGTGGGTAGGTATGGCACCGCTGGCGGTGGATGAAAACTACCGTGGTCAGGGTCTGGCGCGCCAGCTGGTGTATGAAGGGCTGGACTCGCTAAACGAGTTTGGTTATGCCGCGGTCGTCACCCTGGGCGAGCCGGAATTTTACGGCCGCTTAGGCTTTGAGCAGGCCGCGCCTCACGATCTTCGCTGTCGCTGGCCGGGGACCGAATCTGCCTTCCAGGTACGCCCTCTGGCGGATGACGCGCTGCAGGGGGTGAATGGCCTCGTAGAGTACCACGATCGTTTCAACCGGTTTTAATCAGGCTTTCGCGTAGCGCCTCAAACGAGCCGTCTCCAATCACGAGGCGCTCTTTCTGGCGTTTCGTCAGTTGCTTAATGCGGTATTCCAGCCGGAGCGCCAGCGATCTATCGCCCACTGGCGCTGAAAAGGCGAGCTGTAACTCTCCCTTCCCCCGCAGTGCTTTTGCCCCTTTCCCCGTTTGATGTTGCAGGAAACGTCGCGCCACATCGGTGGTGATCCCGGTGTAGAGGGCGTTATCAGCGGTTCGAACAAGATAGAGAAACCAGCACACGGTAAGCAGATTCAGTATGTTAAGGTGAATGCACCTTAGCATGAGAGAGAACGAAAATGGAAACACTGGACGCCATTAACCGCTGGCTGGCGAAGCAGCATGTCGTGACCTGGTGCGTGTACGACGAAGGTGAAATGTGGTGTGCGAACGCGTTCTATTATTACGATCCCGAGCGTGTTGCCTTTTATGTCCTCAGCGAAGATAAAACGCGCCATGCTCAAATGACCGGCCAACAGGCGAAAGTGGCTGGCACGGTGAACGGCCAGCCGAAAACGGTGGCGCTCATCCGCGGCGTGCAGTTTAAAGGGGAAATCCGCCGCCTGGATGGGGAAGAGAGCGACGCGCAGCGTAAGCACTATACGCGCCGCTTCCCGGTGGCACTTGTGCTCAAAGCGCCGGTGTGGGAAATCCGCCTTGATGAGCTGAAATTTACCGACAACACGTTAGGCTTTGGCAAAAAGCTGCACTGGCTACGTGCCGAGCAGGCGTAGGGCTTCGCGGTTAAAGGCCGGGAGATCGTCCGGCGTGCGGCTGGTGATAAGCTGATCGTTATCGTTAACCACCTCCTGATCGTAAAACTCTGCACCTGCATTTTTAAGATCGATAACGATCGGCTTCACCGCGGTGAGCTTGCGCCCGCGCACCACTTCTGCACTGATAAGTAGCTGCGGGCCGTGACAGATGGCAAAGACCGGTTTGCCGGTGCCCACAAAGTCTCTGGTGAAGGTCACGAAACGCTCATCCCCACGCAGGGAATCCGGTGAATGGCCGCCCGGCAAGAGCAGGGCATCGAAATCTGACGGGCTAACGTTATCAATGGACGCGTCGATGGTCACACTGGCCTGGCCCTTATGGCCTTTCACGGTTTTACCCGCCTCTTTCTCGATGGTCACCACTTCATGCCCCGCCTGACGAAATGCTTCTGCGGGTGAGGTGAATTCTGAATCTTCAAACTCGTCGGTGATCAAGACTGCAATTTTCTTGCCCATGGTTCCTCCGTTGTTATGGGTTCAGACTGATTTTTTTCCGCTTGTGGTAGATACTTACCTGCAACAGACTTCTAAGTGTGGCTGACCATGCCATGTTCGCAAACGGACAATTCTGTAAAGGGGAAGAGATGAGTCAGGTTTTGATTACCGGTGCGACCGGGCTGGTGGGGGGGTATCTGCTGCGGCTGCTGATCCAGGACCGCCGTGTAAACTACATCGCCGCGCCAACGCGTCGCCCGCTGGCGGATATCTCCGGCGTCTTTAACCCCCACGATCCGCAGCTGACCGACGCGCTGGCCCAGGTGCAGGATCCCATCGATATCGCTTTTTGCTGCCTCGGCACAACCCGGCGTGAAGCGGGCAGCAAGGAGGCGTTTGTCCATGCCGACTACACGCTGGTGGTGGACACCGCGCTTACCGCTAAAAAGCTGGGGGCAAAGCATTTTCTGGTGGTCAGCGCACATGGCGCGAATGCCAGCTCTCCGTTCTTTTACAACAAGGTGAAAGGCAAGATGGAAGATACGCTGATTGCCCAGAAGTGGGAACACTTGACCATTGCTCGCCCCTCCATGCTGCTTGGGGATCGCGACACGCGTCGATTTAACGAATCGCTTTTTGCACCGCTGTTTCGCCTTTTCCCCGGTAACTGGAAAGCCATTGAGGCGCGGGACGTCGCGCGCGCCCTGTTAAAAGAGGCGCTCTCCCCGTCGCAAGAAGGCGTGAATATTATTCCCTCAGCAAAACTGCGTGAAATCGCCAGAGGTGAGGGGTAAACTCCTCCGGCTTATTAAATAACACTCTCCGGGGAATGCTATGACTGGTCAGTCTTCATCTCAGGCGGCAACACCTTTTCAATGGTGGAAGCCCGCGCTTTTCTTTCTCGTGGTCATTGTTGGCCTCTGGTATGTGAAATGGCAGCCGTACTACGGTAAAGCCTTCACCGCCGCCGAAACGCACAGTATCGGTAAATCTATTCTCGCATCGGCAGATTCCAACCCGCTACAGGCGGCATGGGACTATGCCATGGTTTATTTTCTCGCTGTCTGGAAAGCCGCCGTTTTAGGCGTGATCCTCGGTTCGTTGCTTCAGGTTCTTATTCCGCGTAACTGGCTGGTGAAAACGCTGGGACAGCCGCGCTTTCAGGGGACGCTGCTGGGAACAATATTCTCTTTGCCGGGCATGATGTGCTCTTGTTGCGCTGCGCCGGTTGCCGCGGGACTGCGTCGTCAGCGTGTGTCGATGGGCGGTGCGCTCGCGTTCTGGATGGGGAACCCGCTGTTAAACCCGGCCACGCTGGTGTTTATGGGCTTTGTGCTCGGCTGGCATTTCGCGGCGATCCGCCTGGTAGCTGGATTAGCGACGGTGCTGGTGGTCGCTACGCTGGTACAAAATCTGGTGAAAGACAACGCGAGTCAGCCTACGTCGGTTGAGCTGGATCTCAGCGAACCTCAGGGCGGTTTCTTTGCGCGCTGGGGCAAAGCGCTGTGGCAACTTTTCTGGAGCACCATCCCAGTCTATATTCTTGCGGTGCTGGTTCTGGGTGCTGCGCGCGTCTGGTTGTTCCCGCATGCGGATGGTGCCATCGACAACACGCTGCTGTGGGTGGTCGCGATGGCGATTGCAGGCTGCCTGTTTGTGATCCCAACAGCGGCTGAAATCCCGATTGTCCAGACCATGATGCTGGCCGGCATGGGGACCGCTCCAGCGCTGGCGCTGCTCATCACGCTCCCGGCGATCAGCCTGCCTTCGCTCATCATGCTGCGTAAGTCATTCCCGGCAAAAGCCCTGTGGCTGACTGCGGGTCTGGTTGCGTTGAGTGGCGTCATTGTGGGAAGTATTGCACTGTTATAAAAAAAGCCCGGTAGCGCTGCGCTTACCGGGCTGTAGTCAGACGTTCAGGTTACTTGATATAGGTAAAGGCCGTGGTGACGTGTTTCACGCCGCTCACCCGGCTGGCGATATCGGCAGCCGCTTTACCTTCACGATCGGTAACCAGACCCAGCAAGAACACCTCGCCGTTTTCTGTCGTCACTTTGACGTTTGACGATTTCACCTGGTCTGTACCCAACAGCTGGGATCGGACTTTGGTGGTGATCCAGGTATCGGAAGAGGCCGTGCCCAGACCAATTGGCTGTCCCTGGCGTACTTCGTTAAACACCTCTGTTGTCCCTTCTACCCCCATCGCAATTTGTTTAGCGCGAGCGGCGAGTTCCATATTTGGCGCCTGGCCTGCCAGCAGCACTTTGCCCTGATACGCCGTCACGTTGATGCGCGCTTCTTTCTTGATTTGTTCGTCTTTCGACAGCGCACTGTTGACGCGCAGCTCAAGCGTTCCGTCATCTACCTGAGTACCCACAGTACGTGGGTCGGTTGCTGCTTTGGTTCCCACTGCCGCAGTACCTACAACGGCTGCGGCAATACATCCCTGAAGTAGCAGTGCAGACATAAGGACTGCGAGGGTCGATAAAGCCTTCATTAATACTCCTTAATCATCCTGGTGAGGGAAAAGCGTGTTATCGATCAGATCGCATAAGCAGTTTACCGTCAGCATATGCATTTCCTGAATACGCGCACTACGATGAGAAGGAATGCGAATTTCCACATCCTGCGGTCCAAGCAGGCCCGCCAGCTCACCGCCGTCATAGCCGGTTAAGGCAACGATGGTCATGTCACGGGTTACGGCAGCTTCCACGGCTTTGACAATGTCACGGCTATTGCCGCGTGTGGAGATGGCCAGCAGCACGTCTCCGGCATGACCCAGGGCACGCACCTGCTTCGCGTAGATCTCATCGTGCAGTCGATCGTTAGCAATCGCTGTTAAGACCACATTATCGGTATTTAGTGCAATGGCAGGTAAACTTGGTCGTTCTGTTTCAAAACGATTGATCATGCTGGCAGCAAAATGCTGTGCGTTGGCGGCCGAGGTGCCATTGCCACAACAGAGGATTTTGTTGCCGTTCAACAGAGACTGTACCAGCGTCATTGCTGCGCGAGAGATCGCGTCCGGAAGGGCCTCTGCCGCTGCAATTTGAGTCTGGATGCTTTCTGTGAAGCACACTTTAATTCTTTCGAGCACGTTATCCCTTTAAATCTAATTTATGCGTCTTCGCCAAAAGCGTTTTTAAGCCAGTCGATCTCATTTCCGGTGAAGGCTATCACATCGAACCGGCAATCCACAGTATCAAAGCTCCCATTATGGCGGGCAAGCCACAAGTGGGCAGTCTGTAATAATTTTTGTTGTTTGGCGAGCGTCACGCTGGCGGCAGCACCGCCAAAACGAGACGACTGTCGAAAGCGAACTTCAACAAACACGGTGGTTTGACCCTCTTTCATAATCAGGTCGATTTCGCCGCCACGTCCGCGAACGTTAGCGGCGATAAAACGCAGTCCTTTGCCTTCAAGCCAGCGGCGCGCTTTTAGCTCCCACGCGTCGCCGGTCTCTTTACGGCTTAACTGGCCGGGACGATTTGCCCCTGCTGGTATTTGAGCCATGATAACTTCCTGTTGATCACGCAGTCTTGTGTGGCGGTCAGATCGCCGGTGTTGCCGTTAATCTCAAAGCCCGGCACCTGGCGCATCTGGGTAAAGTGGTTCGCCAGCTCCCATGCGTCGACGCCCATTGCGTACAGACGTGCAAGGGAGTAGTCGTTACGCACTGCACTCAACGCCTGTTGCATCAGCGCCGGGTTGCTGCCTGCCAGCATGGGGATCTCGCTGAACTGCAGGCCATCCATTTCCAGGCGGAAATCCGGGCCGGCAGTGCCTTGTGCGCTACGAGAGCTGGCGTAGAGCGTTGCGCTGCTCTGGCTGCCGTTGCGCATGGCAATCATCGGTTTGATGAACGCGATTTCTTCCGGCGTGGCGACGATATAGGCCGCATCCACTTTGCCGCCGCTGATTTGCGCGTCGGTTGGTGGTGCAGGGATCGTCAGGTTGCCGATGGTCACGCCCTGCTGCTGCGGCAGGCTTGCGGTTACCGGGCTGCCGTTAAGTGCGATACCGGCACCGCCGTTCACGCCGGCTCTCAGTTCCGAGGTTGAACCAAATTTCTGTTGCAGCACCACGCCGCCGCCAAGCTGTTGCCACTCCTGCGCGAACGCATTTGCCACGCGATCGCCCAGCGTGCTGCGCGGGATCAACAGCAGCGGCGCCTGCTTACCTTGTTCGTGAATATGACGCGCTGCATCGCGCGCTTCATCTTCAGGAGAAAGGGCGAAGTAACAAATATTGGCGCGGTTCTGAACCTGCTCCGGCTGGTTAAGCGCCAGTACGTTCAGCGTGGTGTTGCTTTTCATCAGCTCTTCCACGTTGTTTTTCAACAGTGGACCGACAACGATACTTGCGCCGTCCTGCTGAACCTGCGCCAGAACCTGATCGAGCGGCTGTGAACTGGTGTCGTAGATTTTCAGTTCTGCACCTGGGTTGGCGCTGGTGGTCGCAACCGCCTGGGGTTGTGAAGCCGGTTGTTGCTCTGGCTGGGTTGTCTGCGGCTGCTCTGTCGCTTGTGCATCAGCCGCAGGAGTCGCCTGTGTTTCAGCAGGAGTCGCCTGTGTTTCAGCCGGTGCTTGAACTGCAGGGGCAGGCGCTGCGACCGGAGGCGTCGTTGGCGCTGTAACCGGGTTCTGCATTGTGCCCTGGGCAGGGGCTTGAGTAGAGGTTAAATCACTGGTTTGCGCGGCGGAAGGGCTAACGACATCGCTCACGTTTGCTGCCTGTGCCGCCTGAGCGGGTACTGCGCTGCCCGTCACGGTTGTTGTACCGTTTTTCGCGGCTTCAAAACCTTGCTGGATGGTACGACCAAACACTGCGGCCTGGCCATTTAACGGCAGCAGCAGCGCGATTTTGCTGGTGGATGCAGGCTTAACATTCTGCCCGTTGACCAGCTGCGTTGGCAGCATTTTTGCACCCGGGTTTTGCGGGTAACGGGTTTGCCAGTCGGTAATACCGGCCTTCAGCATGTTGGGATCGCTGCGGTTGGTGAACCACATCTGTTGCAGATCCAGCCAGCCCTGCAGCACGTTTTCATCTGCGTTGATGACCAGCGCCTGCGCCTGTTCCTGGGTCATGGAGGAAAGTGCCTGCCAGGTTGCGTCGATGTTTTTCTGTTTATCCGCACCGCTCAACAGCGGCTCTTGCGCGATCAGTGCGCGGAGCAGCGTCAGAGAAGGGCGGCCCTGCTCTGCGACAATGCCTGTCTGCCAGAAGCGAGCCTGCTGGTTTTGGTCCAGCGCACTGACGTCGATATTGCCGAGGATCTTTTTCGCGGCATCATAATCTTTCTGTGCGACTTTCAGTTCGGCAGACAGCAAACCCTGCTCACGACGCTGGGTGTCGTTAAGATCTTGCGGCAACTGGTTGAACAGCTCGGCAGCCTGCTGGGTTTTACCTTCTTTCAGCAGTGCACGAATGGCGAGTAATTGCCAGTTGGTCTTGGTATCATTTGAGCTCTGCGACATTTGTTGCAGATAAAAGCCAGAATCAGCCTGAGCTGAACCCTGCATATGGGCAGTGCTCTGATCGGGTGCCTGGGTGCCACAGCCTGCGAAGATCAGGGCTGCCAGCAGCAGAGGCACGCTGCGTGCGGCTTTTGTTCGAAGAAACGTTAACGGTACCATACTGTATCCAGTGATTTTTTTTACGCAATGCTCAATATTAAATCGGCAATACGGACTAAACAATGAAACAACACGAAACGGCAGATAATTCTCAAGGCCAGCTTTATATTGTACCTACTCCTATCGGGAATTTGTCTGATATTACCCAACGTGCGCTCACCGTATTGCAAGCTGTTGATTTAATTGCCGCTGAAGATACCCGCCATACCGGTTTACTGCTGCAACACTTCGCCATTAACGCCCGAATGTTTGCCCTGCACGATCACAATGAGCAACAAAAAGCCGACACGCTGGTGGCGAAACTGAAGGAAGGGCAGAACATTGCGTTGGTTTCCGACGCCGGTACGCCACTGATTAACGATCCTGGCTACCATCTGGTGCGTACCTGCCGTGAAGCCGGTATCCGCGTTGTTCCCTTGCCTGGGCCATGCGCGGCGATTGCGGCCTTAAGTGCGGCGGGTCTGCCATCCGATCGTTTCTGCTATGAGGGTTTCCTGCCTGCCAAATCAAAAGGCCGCCGCGATACGTTAAAAGATCTGGAAGCCGAGCCGCGTACGCTGATTTTCTATGAATCAACGCATCGTCTTCTGGAAAGCCTGGAAGATATGGTCACCGTCTGGGGCGAAGCCCGCTACGTGGTGCTGGCGCGCGAGCTGACCAAAACCTGGGAAACCATCCACGGCGCGCCCGTGGGCGAACTGCTGGCCTGGGTGAAGGAAGACGAAAACCGTCGCAAAGGCGAAATGGTGCTGATTGTTGAAGGCCATAAAGCACAAGAAGACGCGCTGCCCGCCGATGCCCTGCGCACGCTGGCCCTGCTGCAGGCAGAGCTCCCGCTGAAGAAAGCGGCTGCGCTGGCGGCGGAGATCCACGGCGTGAAGAAGAATGCGCTGTACAAGCATGCGCTGGAGCAGCAGGGGGAGTAAGCCCCCTGCGCCTGTTTTCGCCGGGTGACGCTATGTTTACCCGGCCTGCAAATCGACATCCCTGTTTTAGTTCCCTGGCGTCGCCTCAAACACCAGCGTTTCCAGCGGCTGCAGCGTAATCACCACCGCATTCTTATACTCACTCGGTACGGTAGCGTTACTGCCGTAAATCGCTTTCATCGTAAACCGGGTTGCACTGCCTGTCGGGATTTCAAAGTCTTTTGCCAGATCCAGATAGTAGCTTTGCGGCTTATCCGACGGGTTACGCAGTCCGAGGATCGCTTTGTCTTGACTCCAGGATGCCCAGCCGTAGGCCTGAAGCGCTGTCGGGTCACCGCCAATCCAGTGCGTATCTACCAGCACGCTGGCGTTATCCCTTGACCATTTCGCTGCCTGCGCCAGGGTATCCCACTTCGCCTTGTTCAGCATTGAAGGGGTGATATACAGCTCCTGTAGCTGGGTTCCGGTGGCGAAGTAGCTCCAGACCTGGTCGGCAAAATCGCTGTCCGTTTGCACTTTTTCAAGGCCGTAATAGGCATTTTCCGCGCTGACGATACCGTGGTACATCAGCGAGTTCAGCGGGAACAGCGGGCCTTTGCGCACGATGGAGCGGTAGGTTTCGGCATCGCGATAGGTCATCCACTGCTGAACGGGTGTGCCGGGGCCGTAAAGGTTGATGTCATCGCCCTGACGCCAGATGGAATCGGCGTATAACAGCCAGGACGGGCTGGCGTCGGTACCGGTGGTCAGGTTGATAAACAGATTCGGGTTCGCGCTGCGCATGTTATGCAGCAGGGCAATTGAGGCATCAAAATCTGAGGCGAACTGGCTGCCCTTGATATGCGAGTTAGCGTTGCCCATTCCGTCGAGCTTAAACGAGGTAATGTGCTCATTTTTAATCAGATTAATGATCTGCTCGTTGAAATTTTTATAGTAGTTCGGGCCTGACAAGGCCAGTTTCCCGTCCACGGTTTCGAAGCCGTACTCCTTCGCGTGTGAAACGCGAATGTCGCGCGGCTTGTTGTAGCCGCCCCACGGTGAAAGCCACAGCCCGATTGAGCTGTGCAGGCTATCGGCTTTTTCCCGGACTTTGCCAAAGCCGTGGCTGAACGCCGGGCTAAACAGCCAGCGTCCGGTGCGGTCGTCCCAGCCGTCATCCAGCAGGAACGCATCCAGCTTCACGCCGCGACCGGTAATGAATTCTTTATTCCACTCGTCCATGCGGCCCAGCACATCCTGCTCCGTGTACGGATTAAAGAAGCCAATATCCATCCAGCTGTTGTAGTGCAGGTAAGGTTTGTACGGACGAGGACGCACGGCGTCGATAAACAGGTTTACGCTGCGGCGAAGCTGGCTGGTTTCCGGGAAGGTGCCGAAGTAGGTGGTGTAACTTACCGGCGTCTCCGGCTGAATTGGCGTTTTCAGCTCGACGCTGAGATTGGTCGTCGCTTCATACGCGTAGGTATTCACAATGGGTTTATCCGGCAGGATAAAGAATGAATCAGCAACGATCGGCGAGCTGTTGATTGCTCCGTCAACGTAAGGTGCCTGCGACTGCTTTTTGGTCGGGAAGAAGGTGATTTTCGCCACGTCTCGCGGCTGACCGACGGCCGCAATGGTGTAGTCGATGCTGGCATATTTTCCCTTCACCAGGTTCAGCTTCACCGTCACGTTAAAGTCCGGATGGGTAAAGTCGATGACAATCGCGCTGTCCTGTTTCTCTGCGTGCTTGATTTTAAAATCCGCGGTGTGGATTTTGGTCTCATCCGGCAGCGTTAAAAAGAACAGTTCCTGCGGCGAGAGCGGGTGATGAGCGTTTTTGTCTTCCACCACCACCGCTGAAGTGGCGTCATCAAATGAGAGGGCGATGTTGTCATTCTCAAGGGCGTAGTTCGCCGCCAGCGCGCCATGAGAAACAAACAGGGTAAGCATCGAGAGTGTGAGCACTTTTTTCATCAGGGTAAGATTCCTTATTAGTAATGCTTCAGCATTCGGTTGATGGATTGTTCCAGCCAGTAGCGCTGGGTGCCGAAGTTGATACGCAGGTAGTTCTCGCCGTTTTGCACGTAGTGGCTGCCGTCTTCAATGACGACACCGGCCTGTTGGGCAAAATGTTGGGTCAACTCTGTGGCGCTGCGATCGTCCGCGCTGACGTCTATCCAGGCCAGATACGACGATTCCGGGTTCATCATTTTCCAGGCCGGAAAGTGGGTTTGTATGGCATCCGCAAGGTAGCGGGCGTTGCCGCGCAGATACCCGTTGAGCGCGTCGAGCCACGGCAGGCCGTGCTGGTAGGCCAGGATAATCCCCCATACGCCAAACATGTTGGGTGAGGTAATGGAATTCTTCTCAAGCTGTTGGCGGAAGCGCTGGCGCAGCGAAGCGTCCGGGATCATTGAGTAGGAGGTTTTGAGCCCGCCAAGATTGAACGCTTTGTTAGGGGACGTCAGAACGATCAGGTTGTCCTGCGCGGCGCAGCCAGAGGCCAGACAGCTGACGAATTTGCCGTCGAGCAGGTGCTCGGCATGAACTTCGTCGACTACCAGAATCGTGCCGTAGCGCTTACAGAGATCGGAGACCTGGCGTATCTCATCCGCGCGCCAGATCCGGCCCGAAGGGTTATGTGGCGAGCAGAAGAACCACAGCGTTGGACGGTGGGTTTTGAGCTGCGCTTCGACCCGATTAAAATCGAGCTGGTAGCGGTTATCCTCCACGCGCAGCGGGTTAGCAAGAACCTGCACACCCTGACGCTGCGTCGCCATCGCAAAAGGATCGTAGACCGGCGTGTTCATCATCACGCTGTCGCCAGGCGCGCAGAACGCCTGCACCGCGTAGTGCAGCGTGGAAACGGTGCCGTAGGTCAGCGTGATCCACGACTTCTCCACCTCAACCTGATGGCGGGTGCGCTGGAAGGCGATAACCGCGTCGTAGAATTCGTCGAAGCACCAGGTATAGCCGAAGGTGCCATGCTCCACGATGCGTTGGAAACCCTCAATGACGGCGGGCGGTGAGGTGAAATCCATGTCTGCGATCCACAGCGGGATAAACCCCTCCGGGACGTCACCGAAGCGCGAGCAGACAAACGCATGATCCCACTTGCGGCACTTATCGCTTTTACGCTCGATGATTTTGTCGAAATCAAACACAACTACCCCCTGTTAAATTAAGGCTTCAATGCCGGTTTTGACGCTCTGGACCTGCGGGCCGATGATCACCTGAACGCTATGGGCATCCAGCACCACCACCGACAGCGCGCCCGCCGCTTTCAATGCCTGCTGGTCGAGAAGGCCCATCTCCTTCACCACCAGCCGCAGCCGGGTGATGCAGTTATCGAGCGACTCAATGTTCTCTTTGCCACCGAGCGCGCGCAGAATCAGCCCATGATCGTATTTCGATTTTCCGCGTGCGCGGGTATTAGCCTCCACGGCCTGTAGCGCACCCTGGGTATCCACTTCGCGGCCGGGGGTTTTGATATCGTGCTTGAGGATGTACCAGCGGAAGACGAAGAAGTAGATAGCAAACCAGGCAATGCCGACCGGGAACAGCAGATACCATTTGGTCGACATTCCCTGCATCACTCCGAAGATCAGCAGATCCAGAATTCCGCCGTCGGTGTTGCCGATGGTGACGCCCAGCAGGGCCATCACCATCAGGGCCAGGCCCGACATCACGATGTGGAAGACGTAGAGCGCCGGGGCAATAAACAGGAACAGGAATTCAATCGGTTCTGAAATACCGGTAACGACGGAAACCAGCACGCCGGAAAGCAGCAGCCCTTTAATCACTGGACGGTTCTCCGGGCGAGCGGTGCGATAGATGGCGTAAGCCACCGCCGGTAAGCCGAAGATAAAGGTCGGCATAAAACCCTGCGACAGGAACGCGGTGACGTGCGGGCTAAACGGCAGACCGGCTTTCAGCTCGGCGTAGAAGATATTCAGCGCGCCGGCGACTTCATGACCATTCACCATCTCAATGCCGCCCGCCGGGGTGAAACGCACCATTGCCAGCAGGATGTGGTGCAGGCCAAAAGGCTTAAGCAACAGCACGCCGACGCCGTACAGGAAGGGCCCAAAAACGCTGGTGCTCTGGATGACATGGCCGATTCCGGCAATTCCCAGCGCCACGTATTCCCACAGCAGGGGAATGGCCAGACCGACTAACGAAAGGGTGAGGGCGGTGATAATCGGCACGAAGCGAATGCCGCTAAAGAAAGCGAAAGCATCGTGTAAAACCGTATCCTGAAAACGCTCGTGTAGGAAATAGGTGATGACGCCAACCACGATGCCGCCCAGTACGCCCATCTCCAGGGTTTGGATCCCCAAAACGATCGATTGCCCAACCTGTCTCATGGTCGCGGCATCGGCAAGCTGGTGGGTTGCGGTCAGGTAATAGTTGATGCTCATGTTCATCAGCATATAGCCAACAAACCCGGCAAACGCGCCCACGGCCTTATTGCGTTTTGCAAGGCCCATAGGGATCGCCATAGCAAACATCAGCGGCAGGTAGGTAAAGGCAAAGCCGCCGACCATGGCAATAAAACCAAAGGTGAGCTGCGTTAATTCGCCGCCCAGAAAGGGAAAACTCTTGATGGTGGACGGGCTGGTAACAGAGCTACCGATACCTAACAGCAGGCCCATAAAGGCCAGCAGGGAGACCGGGAACATAAAGGTCTTTCCCAGGCTTTGAAAAAACGCCCACGCTTTCGATTTAAACGACTTTTCCTGTGTCATGTAGGGACTCCTCGGATTTTTAGGATAAAGGAAGGCGCTGTCCGGCTTAAGGACGCGCCTTCATATTTGCGAGGCTTATAGTTATTTTTTAGTTATTGATGTAATGCGCGATGGGATCAGGCTTCCGCTGGAAGCAGTAGCCGGTTTGCGGAACCACAAACGGTGATTTTGCTTCTGACCACCTCTTTCATGGCGTCCATGCCAACCCGCATGTAGAAGCGCGGATCGTTGCCCTGCGGGTTTTCGGCAAACCAGGCTTTGACCGCGTCAGAGAAGGCGATTTTCAGCTCGGTTGCCACGTTGACTTTGCAAACGCCCAGCTCGATGGTGCGGCGAACAAACTCATCGGGGACATCGCTCGCGCCGTGCAGCACCAGCGGCACGGTGACCACTTCGCGGATTTCAGCCAGCCGTTGGAAGTCGATTTTTGGTCGCTTGGTATAGAGGCCGTGCGCGGTGCCGATGGCAACGGCAAGGCTGTCTACACCGGTCAGTTCGACAAAGCGTTTCGCTTCCTGCGGGTCGGTCAGAAAGGCACTTTCAGCATCGACGCTCATGTCATCTTCCACGCCGCCCAAACGGCCCAGTTCGGCCTCGACGCTGCAGTCGTTGAGATGGCAGAAGTCGACGACGGATTTCACCAGCTTCACGTTCTGTTCAAACGGATAGTGGCTGCCGTCGATCATCGCGCTGCGCACCCCGGCGTTGACCTTGCGACGAATATCCTCCAGCGACTCGTGGTGATCGAGATGCAGCGCCAGAGGCATGTCGTAGGTGAGGGAGTAAGCGCTGCACAGGGCGTAGATCTCTTCGAGGGCAATATGCTTAAAGGTGCCAGGCGTGCCCGCGAGGATCACCGGCGATCGCATTTCGCTGCACACTTCGAGGATCGCCTGGATCGTTTCTGCGTTATGAATATTGAACGCCGGAACGGCGTAGCCTTTTGCCTGTGCGTCCTGCAGAAGGTATTTGGTTGAGATGATGCTCATGATGCGATCCTCTTAAGCCTGCCACGGATGAATAACAACGCCCTGCACCACACGGTTAACCGTGCCGCTGGCGGATGGGGTATCTGGCGTGTTGCCTACGCTAAGCGACTGGGTCAGCGCAAAGACCTGGGCGTACATCAGGAAGCAGAACGCCTGTTCCATATCGATAAACGGACGGGAAGGTGGCAGCAGAATATGCGGGCCCGCTTCAATTACCGGGTCCGTAACGGCGGCAATGGCCACGACGCGCATGGCCTGGCGATCGCGACGCAGTTCAGCCAGAAGATCCAGATCGTACTGACGCGTGTACGGATGGCTGGAGACATACACCACAACCAGCGTTTCTTCGTCTACCAGCGACTTAGGCCCGTGACGAAAGCCGGTTGGGGAGTCGTAGAATGCCGCCAGCTTGCCTGCCGTCAGCTCCAGCACCTTCAGCGCTGATTCGCGTGCGGCACCTTGTAAACCCCCGCTTCCCAGATAAACGATCCTTTTCCAGGGCTCGTTGCCAAAGACGCCGCGGCTAAAATCGCCGAGCGAGGCGAGGATCGTCTGGCAGCGTTCGGCAACGTCGCGGAAGGTTTTGCTGTTGATCGTTTCCGGTGCGAATACCGCCAGACAGCTCGCCATCATGGTGGTAATGCTGCTGGTCATGGCAAACCCGCGATCGTGCGTTTCGGCAGGCATCAGCAGGGCAAACGCGTTCTCGCTGTCGACGGCGTTCTGGTACAGGCTGCCCGCCTCATTGCAGGTGATCGACAGGTGGTAGCACTCCGGCACAAACTGGTTTGCCAGCTCAACGGCCGCCACGCTTTCCGGGCTGTTGCCGGAGCGCGCAAAAGAGACCAGCAGCAGCGGATGCGCCGCGCTGAGGTAATCCATCGGGTTCGTGACCAGATCGGTTGTGGGTACTGCGGTGATGTTTTTCCCGGTGTGGCTTGCGAGCCACGGCGCAATGATGTCGCCGATAAAGGCCGAAGTGCCTGCGCCGGTCAGGACGATCCGCAGATCGTTCTTGTTGAGCAGAGGCGTCAGGAAGCTGTCGATCGCTGAACGCAGGCTATCGATATTCGTGAGGGAGCGGATCCAGCAGGAGGGCTGTTGGCGGATCTCTTCTTCGGTCCATGTGCCTGTCGTGGCGGAGGTAGGGGTGTACGTTTCTGGCATAACTCAGTCCTTAGTCGCGTGAATTCCACATCAGACGCTTGGCAAATATGTCGCTATCTTTCGTTTCGTTTCACTTGTTCACTTAAGCAGTTAAATAAAATTTATAGAAAAGAAATCGAAAGTTCAATGAAAGAAAAGAAATAAAACGAAAAGTGTGATCGCAAAGGGAGAGGCAATGGAAAAGGAAAGGAAAAGAAAGGCCTTACGATCGGGTTTCGTAAGGCCAACAGGAGACACAGTGAAAGGGCTAAAGGGGGAGAGCCTGACCCTGGATCCAACTCTGCTGAAGGTGTAAACCACCGTCCAGCGCAATAAGATTTGCACGCTTGCCGGGTGCTAACGATCCGAGCTGGTTAGCCATACCCAGCAGCCGGGCAGGGTGCAGCGAGGCCATATGGATAGCGTCTTCAGCAGGGATGTCCGCGTGTTCCACCATATTGCGTACGGCAGCGTCCAGCGAGAGCGTACTCCCCGCCAGGCCACCGGCGGCGGTACGCACAACACCGTTTAGCATGCTGACCTCTTCCCCACACAGGGTGTAGCGCCCGTCCGGCATACCCGCAGCCTGCATGGCATCAGTAATCAGCACCACGCGATCTTTCGCAAGGCAGCAGCACAGGCGCATAGCCCCCGGATGGACGTGATGTCCGTCGGCTATCAGCTCCAGCCAGGCTCGATTGTCCGTAAGCCCTGCGCCAACCATGCCGGGCTCCCGGTGATGTAGCCCGGTCATGCCGTTATAACAGTGCACCAGGCCATCTGCGCCCGCGTCAAAAGCTGCAAGGGTTTGTGCATAGGTGGCTCCGCTGTGGCCTAACATTACGCGTATACCGCGTTGTTTCAGGTGCTGAATTGCCTGCAGCGCGCCGGGTTTTTCCGGCGCAAGCGCCACCACGCGTAGCGTGTTTTGCGAAACGTCAGCCAGGGCGTTCAGCTCTGCAATATCCAGCTCCCGAAACAGCGCCGGCGGATGCGCCCCTTTATTTAGCGGCGTAAAGTACGGGCCTTCCAAATAGCTGCCCAGAACCTCCGCACCAGGCCCTCCGGACCGGGTGCGCCGGGCAATTCGCCGGAGTGCGCCGTGGATATGCTCAAGCGGCGCGGTGACGGTCGTAGGCAGAAATGCGCCCACGCCTTCACGCGCTTTATGCATCGCCAGGGTATCCAGCACGTCTGGCGCATCATCCATCACGTCTACGCCCGCACCGCCGTGGACGTGAATATCGATATACGCCGGGCAAAGCAGTTCAGCATCCCGCACCGCTATGCCCGCAGGGATGGGCTCAATCATGGTGATGACGCCATCGTCCATGCGCAGCTGGTGGTCGTCGAGCCAACCCTGCTCGGTGAGCACACGACGAGCGCGTAACAGCTGGCTCATATCCCTTCCTCGGCCGGGGCTTCTTCGCGACAGCGTGTAAGCTCATCCACCAAGCTGGTCAGCCCGCGATGCCCGCATTCCAACGCCTGCAGACGAAACGCTTCGCTGCTTAATCCGTCGCGTTCCAGCACCATCTCCAGCAGAAGCTGCAGGTTGGTGCCGGTGATCACTTCGCTGCCCGGTTTCTGCATGGCCAGGGTCGATGCCACGCGAAACGGCGTGCCGCCCAGCAGGTCGGTGAGAAACACAATATCGTGCTGCGCGTCCAGTCCGTTTACCGCCTGTTCAAGCTGTTCGGTTAGCCGCGCGGTAGTGGAGGTTTCAGGAAAATCGATGGCGATAAACTGCGGTTGCTCGCCGAGGATCTGCTTCATCGCCTGCTCAAGCCCGCTGGCAAAACCACCGTGACCCGTCAAAATAATGCCTAACATCGCAACCTCTTTGCTTTTACAGGAAGTGACAGAATTTACCCACAACGCCCAGCAGCACGGTGATACCGATCAGGCGCAGCGGGCTCCAGCCGCGGCGCACCAGCCAGAACATGGTCAGGGTGTAGACCAGCGGCAGGAACGCGGGCATGAGCTTGTCGATAACGTCAGCCTGCAGTTTGACAACGGCATCACCCGCCTTGATTTCGAGCGTCGTATTGAGGCGGACATAGGTTGCCACCAGTGCGCCAATCACCGTCATCCCGACAATGGAGGCCGCATGGCCCACCTTTTTGGTGTTGGCTTTGATCAGCGGTATAGCCGCGACGCCCATCCGATACGCGTAATGTGCCAGACCGAAACGCAGGCCGAGGTGCACAACGTTAAACAGCACGATAAAGACCACCGCGCCCAGAATCGATCCCTGTAGCGCCAGGCTGGCACCAATACCGCCGCAAATGGGCAGAAGGGTGAGCCAGAACATGGCGTCACCAATGCCGCCGAGCGGTGCACCTACGGCAATTTTGGTGCTCTGAATGCTGTTCACATCCTGCTTGGAGCGTTCCATCGCCAGGATGATGCCGATAACAAAGGTCACCAGGAACGGGTGGGTGTTGAAGAAGCCCATATGCCCTTTCATGGCGCGCGCCAGATCCCGTTTGTTGGTGTGGATCTTTTTCAGCGCAGGCAATAGCCCGTAAAGCCAGCCGGATGCCTGCATACGCTCGTAGTTGAACGAGGCCTGCAGCAGCATGGAGCGCCAGGCCACGCGGTTAATATCCTTTTTCGTCAGTTCAGCACCGATGCTTTGGTCTTCGTAAATGTTCTCATTCACGCCGGTGAGCAGCGTCTCTTCGCTTTCAGACACGCCCGGCAATGTTGTTTGGTTAGATGCCATCTTCGAATTCCTCTTTCTGGGCCGCAGGCGCCGTCGGTTCAGGTGATTTACGCATCAGGTCGATCAGCGCCATTGCCAGGGCAGCAGCCGCGATCGCCAGTACCGGAAGCTTGAGCCATGCCGCAGCCACAAAGCCGATAATGAAGTAAGGGATGTAGACGTTTTTCATCATGATCTTCAGCAGCACGGCGAAGCCGATCGCTGGCATGATGCCGCCCGCCACGCCGAGGCCGTCAATCAACCGTGCTGGCAGGACGTCAATGGCGGTTTTCGCATGTTCCGCGCCGAAGTAGATCGGCAGGAAAGCGCACAGAAAGTAGAAGATACCGAGAGCCAGCAACGCCAGATAGTTAACCCGTTCAATGCCGTTGGTGTCGGCGTTTGCCGCCATGCGATCGCAGCGGGACATCACGCCAGACATGACGGAAAACAGGAAGGTGATCCCCATCTGTACCGCGACGGCAAACGGGACGGCAACGCCAACGGCCACTTCTGGCTTCACGCCGGTGCTAATGGCAAACGCGGTGCCCACGATGGTGCCGATGATGACGTTAGGCGGCTGTGCGCCCGCCAGCGGGGCCAGCCCCATCCAGACCAGTTCCAGCGTACCGCCGGTAAGAATACCGGTGTGCAAATCGCCGAGAATCAGGCCAACCAGCGGCCCAAGTACCACCGGGCGGTGCATGTGCGTTAAGCCGTTAAACATATCCAGACCGGCGATAAAGGCGAGAACGCCCAGCGCCAGAGCCTGCAACAGACTGATTTCCATTGTGAATCCCTCAGAGCAGTTTAAAGAGATCCAAAGCAGTCTCTGTTGGCACGCCCTGAACGAAGCATTCCACTCCGGCAGACTTCAGGCCGTTGAACGCGGTGATATCGCTCGCGTCGACAGATACCGTTTTGGCAATTTGTTGTTTGCCATTGGCGTAGTGCATGTTTCCAACATTGATACGGGTGATGGGCACGCCGCCCTCAACCAGCGTCAAAAAGTCGGCGGGTGATTTACAGACCAGCAGGATTTTCTGGCGGTCGGCGGCACGGTGAATGTTGTCGATCACTTTTTGCAGCGACCAGAAACGCACGGCAATCCCTTCCGCGAGCACCATTTCCATCAGGTTTTGCTGAACCGGATCTTCAGCCACCTCGTCATTTGCTACCAGCACCAGGTTCGCCCCCGCAAACCCCACCCACTGCACGCCTACCTGACCGTGGATCAGGCGTTCATCGATGCGGCATAAGACAATGTTTGGCATAGCGTTTTCCTCATTTTTATTTATGCGTTTTGAGTCGTTACGCCTTCGCAGGCGGCGTGGTACTGCTGAAGTATGTCCTGAATGTGGTTGATGATGAGTTCCCGCGGTGTCGACTTGAGAGCGCCTTCGCGAACTTTGCTGTACTGCAACGGCAGGTACTGGCTGATGAGCGGCAGCGGGAGAGGTTCGTCTGCCAGGTTGCGCACCAGTCGCTCAAAGGCCTCGTCAATCTGGCTGTCGGGCCAGTAATAGCGCACGCGGTCGGAGTAGCTATAGCCGCGTGCCAGGCGGCGTGCATTGCTGTCGCCGTGGTAGTGGCTTTGCCAGTATTCCGGCCGGTCGAGCATCACGTTTTCCAGAACATGGCGCAGGCCAGAGCTGGCTTTTGCTGGCAGCAGTTCCTCTTCAATCGCGGCCAGAGAGAAGAGGGCTTCGCGCAGGGCAAAGGTCAGGGCAGGGCCGACTTTCAGTATTGCGAAGTGATCGGTTACCAGCTGGCGCAGCGCCTGCGGTGTCTGGTAGTCGGTGGAGTGCGCTTCAAATACCAGGGTGTCGTAGGCTTCAACCATTTTGCTTAGCGCGACGGCTTTGTGCGGTTGATAGTCGCAGACGTGCGCATGGTCGAATTCCACGCCGGGCTGAACCACCAGACCAATAATGCGCGGCCAAATGTCGTTTAATCCTTCCATTTCGAAGGCGTGACGGTGCGCTTCAAGCGTTGCGCGGGCCGCGTCCGGCGTCGTGACTTCAAGCTCGGTGAGCGTTTCGTGCGCGCCACCGGGAACCGGCACTTCCGTGCCGATAACGTAAACCAGATCGGATGCGCCAAACTGTGCACGGCAGGTCTCTTCGGCAATTTTCGCCAGACGTGCGGCGCGCCCGGCGACGATTGCGTCGGTCAGGGGAACCGGATCGTCCTCGCAGGACATGCTGCAGTCGAGGTGGATCTTTTTGAATCCGGCTGAAACATAGCTTTTGATCAGATCGTCAGCATTGGCCATCGCCTGCTGCGCAGGCAGATTTTGCCAGCGGTTGGGGCCCAAATGGTCTCCACCGAGGATGAGGTTTGACGTCTGGAAACCAAGAGATTCTGCTAGCTGGCAGACAAACCCATGAAAATCAGCGGGCGTCATACCGGTATAACCGCCAAACTGATCCACCTGGTTGGAGGTGGCTTCAATCAGAAGCGGTGTCTGATGCGAATGCGCGTAACGAATTGCAGCTTCAAGTACCAGTGGATGCGCGGAACAGACGGCGTAGATCCCGTTTGCATTCCCCTGTTTATGGTGTTCCACCATTTCTGTCAGATGTTTCACTTTCCTCTCCGTTTCGGATGGTTAGGATATTTATCTTTCGTTTTGTTTCATTTAATCCTGCATTACGGTGATATAAAAATAAAACGAAAGATTTTGGTTTTCCGATCTGTTTCACAAAAGAAACACAATGAAAGCTTTCAGCGCCCGATCATCTTACGTCTATAGGCCTGGCAGGGGTTGCATTCCCGTAAAAGAAAGGCCTTAATAGGCAAAACGAAATGAAACGAAAGTTTATTTATTAAGGAGCTCGTATGGGCAGCACCGATTCATCCGCGGAAAAGCGCGTCACCGGCACCAGTGAAAGGCGAGAGCAGATCATTCAGCGGTTGCGGGCGCAGGGAAGCGTGCAGGTTAACGATCTTTCTCATCTTTACGGCGTATCGACGGTAACGATCCGCAACGACCTGGCCTTTCTTGAGAAGCAGGGCATTGCCGTTCGCGCCTATGGCGGCGCGCTGATTTGCGAAGGCAATATGCCGGGCGTTGAGCCTTCCGTGGAGGATAAAAGCTCACTGAATACGGCGGTGAAACGCAGTATCGCGCAGGTGGCGGCAGAGCTGGTGAAGCCTGGGCACCGCATCATTCTGGATTCCGGTACCACGACGTTTGAGATCGCGCGGATGTTGCGTCAGCACACGGACGTGATTGCCATGACCAACGGGATGAACGTGGCGAATGCGCTGCTGGAAGCGGAAGGGGTGGAGCTGCTGATGACGGGCGGGCATCTGCGGCGTCAGTCGCAGTCGTTCTACGGCGATCAGGCGGAGCAGTCCTTACAGAATTACCATTTTGACATGCTGTTTCTGGGCGTCGACGCCATCGATCTCGACCGCGGCGTGAGCACGCATAACGAAGATGAAGCCCGCCTGAATCGCAAAATGTGCGAGGTTGCCGAGCGCATTATCGTTGTCACGGACTCTAGCAAATTTAACCGCTCAAGCCTGCATAAAATCATTGATACACAACGAATTGATATGATTATTGTCGATGAAGGTATTCCGGCGGAAAGCCTGGATGGGTTGCGTAAAAGCGGGATTGACGTAGTGCTGGTTTAAGGGGGCATGCGTTGCCCCTGACCCTAACCCTCTCCCCATAGGGGAGAGGGGAAAGCTCGGTGCGGTTGGGAATATGAATCAGGTCACCGGCGCCGGGTTAAACACCGCCAGCTGATTGTGTAATCCCCATTGGTCAGAGAAGGTTTTCTTACGGCCACTCGCCACGTCAAGAATGAAGTGGAACAGCTTCCAGCCCACATCCTCAATGCTCTCTTCCCCGGTGGCGATGGTGCCCGCGTTGATGTCCATTAAGTCATACCAACGATTGGCCAGCTCGGTACGCGTTGCCATTTTGATCACCGGAACCGCCATCAGGCCGTACGGCGTGCCGCGCCCGGTGGTAAAGACCTGCACCGTAATGCCGGACGCCACCTGCTGCGTGCCGCAAACGAAATCGCTGGCCGGCGTTGCGGCGTAGATCAAGCCGCGTTTGGTAGGGCGCTGACCGGGAGAAAGCACTTCCACAATGGCGCTCTGACCTGATTTGGCAATGGAGCCGAGGGCTTTTTCGACAACGTTTGCCAGACCGCCTTTTTTGTTGCCCGGAGACGGGTTGGCGCTGCGGTCGGTTTTACCCATGTCGAGATAGTTATCGTACCAGGCCATCTCCTCGAGCAGGCGCTTGCCGACCTCTTCGTTGATGGCCCGCGGCGTCAGCAGATGAATGGCATCACGTACTTCTGTCACTTCGGAGAACATCACCGTTGCGCCACAGCGGACGAACAGGTCTGACGCATAGCCCACCGCCGGGTTGGCCGTTACGCCGGAAAACGCATCGCTGCCGCCACACTGTGTACCCACCACCAGCTCAGAGGCCGGGCAGGTTTCACGCTGGCGCGCGTTCAGTTTGTTCAGGTGGCGCTCGGCAACCTGAAGAATATCATCGACCATCGATTTAAAGCCGACGTGGTGTTCGTCCTGCAAACGCACGATGCTGGCATCGTCCACCGGGATGGCTTTGACATCTTCGGTGCCCTGCAGCAGGCGTTCAGGCTGCAGCTTTTCGCAGCCCAGACCAATCACCATGACTTCGCCGCCAAAGTTCGGGTTCAGCGCGATGTTGTGAATAGTGCGGATCGGCACGACCGCCGCCGGCGCATTGATCGCCACGCCGCAGCCGTAAAGGTGGTTCAGGCCCACGACGCCGTCCACGTTTGGGTATTTCGGCAGCAGATCGCGTTCGATGATTTTCACCACGTAATCCACCACGCCCGCCACGCAGTGCACGCTGGTGGTAATACCGAGCAGGTTTTTAGTGCCGACGCTGCCGTCCGCATTGCGGTAGCCTTCGAAGGTATAGCCTTCCAGCGGCGGCAGCGGTTCAGGAACACGGGTAGCCAGCGGCAGCGTGTTCAGCGGCGGTGCTTTTGGCAGCTCAACCAGGGATTCCTCAATCCAGCTACCCTGCGGGATGGCGCGAACGGCGAATCCTATCACCTCACCGTAACGCACAATTTCCCCGTGAGCCGGAATATCCACCAGCGCAACTTTATGGCCTTGTGGAATATGCTCAATCAGCTCCAGGCCATTCGGGAACCGGGTTCCTGCTTTTAAGCCATTGTCGTTAACAATAATCGCCACGTTATCGGTGTCGTGAACTTTTATATAGAACGCCGTCGGCGACGCTTGTCGAATTTCAATGTCGGCCATTGTTCAGTATTCTCCAGCAAAGTGTCTGATATTAAATGCAGCCAGGGTGGTTTTTATTTTCTTATTGTAGAAATAAAGACGTGGCTTTCTTAAATAAAGAATGTCAGGACTTGTGAGATAAAAATGTGATCGCGATCACTCCCCAATATCAGAGAAGACACCATCTCATGGCGAATGATTGATTCTGTGCATCAGCGCCCAGTGTCTTGTGCGTGTGCACAAACTATTATTGTTTAATCATTTCAATATTGAGCATTCGTCCAGTGTGAAGGCTTGAGGTGGTGTTTATACTGAATCACGATTTGATTGCGTCTGGTTAATTACCTGATATTACCTGCTATCGATAAATAATCAGGGAATACTCCTTCTAAAAATTATAAATATAAAACTATCGATGTGCCCGAGGAAATAAATATGATACTGGATACCGCTGTAGAATCGAAAAAGGGTGTACCCACCCGATATTTAATTCTGCTGATTATTTTTATCGTCACGGCCATTAACTATGCCGACCGTGCGACGCTGTCGATTGCCGGCACCGAAGTGGCAAAAGAGCTACAGCTCAGCGCCGTTTCAATGGGTTACATCTTCTCCGCGTTCGGCTGGGCCTACCTGCTGATGCAAATCCCCGGAGGCTGGCTGCTCGATAAGTTCGGCTCCAAAAAGGTTTACACCTACAGCCTGTTCTTTTGGTCACTGTTCACCTTCCTGCAGGGGTTTGTGGATGTCTTCCCGCTGGCCTGGGCGGGCGTCTCGATGTTTATCATGCGCTTTATGCTGGGCTTCTCGGAAGCGCCGTCATTCCCGGCGAACGCCCGAATCGTCGCGGCATGGTTCCCGACCAAAGAGCGCGGTACAGCGTCTGCTTTATTTAATGCGGCGCAATATTTCTCGCTGGCGATCTTCTCTCCGCTGCTGGGCTGGCTGACCTTCGCCTGGGGCTGGGAGCATGTCTTCACCGTCATGGGCGTGATTGGCTTTGTGCTGACCGGCGTATGGGTGAAGTTTATCCATAATCCGACTGACCACCCGCGTATGTCAGAGCAGGAGCTGAAGTTCATCTCCGAAAATGGCGCAGTGGTGGATATGGACCACAAAAAGCCAGGAGCCCAGGCAGCGAGTGGTCCGAAACTCCACTACATCAAACAGTTATTGACCAACCGCATGATGCTGGGCGTATTTTTTGGTCAATACTTTATCAACACCATTACCTGGTTCTTCCTCACCTGGTTCCCGATTTATCTGGTGCAAGAAAAAGGGATGTCGATTCTGAAGGTCGGTCTGGTGGCCTCCATTCCCGCGCTGTGTGGTTTTGCCGGCGGCGTGCTGGGCGGAGTGTTCTCGGATTATCTGATTAAACAGGGCAAATCGATAACGCTGGCGCGTAAGCTGCCAATCGTGCTCGGCATGCTGCTGGCGTCGTCCATCATCCTGTGTAACTACACCGACAACACGACGCTGGTGGTGGCCCTGATGGCGCTGGCGTTCTTCGGCAAAGGTTTTGGCGCGCTGGGCTGGCCAGTGATTTCCGACACCGCGCCAAAAGAGATTGTTGGCCTGTGCGGCGGGGTGTTTAACGTCTTTGGTAACGTGGCGTCCATCGCGACTCCACTGGTAATTGGTTATCTGGTCAGCGAGCTGCATTCGTTCAACGCGGCACTGATTTTCGTTGGCTGTTCAGCGTTGATGGCGATGTTCTGCTACCTGTTCGTGGTCGGCGACATCAAACGTATGGAATTGCAGAAATAAGCAAAGGTATAAGCGATGAGTAACGATATCTTCCCGAACAAGTTTAAAGCGTCCCTTGCGGCAAACCAGATCCAGATTGGCTGCTGGTCAGCGCTGGCAAGCCCTATCAGCACTGAAGTGCTGGGTCTGGCCGGTTTCGACTGGCTGGTGCTGGACGGCGAACACGCGCCAAACGATATCAGCACCTTTATCCCACAGCTGATGGCGCTGAAGGGCAGCCATAGCGCGCCGGTGGTACGTGTCCCGACGAATGAACCGGTGATCGTTAAGCGCCTGCTGGATATTGGTTTCTATAACTTCCTGATCCCGTTTGTTGAGACCCAAGAAGAAGCCGTGCAGGCCGTGGCATCCACACGCTACCCGCCTGAAGGCATTCGCGGCGTGTCCGTTTCGCATCGTGCCAATATGTTTGGCACCGTGCCTGACTACTTCGCCCAGTCCAATAAGAACATCACCATTCTGGTGCAGATTGAGAGCCAGCAGGGCGTTGATAACGTCGATGCTATTGCAGCAACCGAGGGTGTTGATGGCATTTTCGTCGGCCCAAGCGATCTGGCTGCTGCGTTCGGTCATCTGGGCAATGCGGGTCATCCGGATGTACAGCGCGCCATTCAGCACATCTTTGCCCGCGCCAAAGCGCACGGCAAACCGTGCGGTATTTTGGCACCGGTTGAAGCAGACGCCCGCCGTTATCTGGAGTGGGGCGCCACGTTTGTTGCCGTCGGTAGCGACCTCGGCGTATTCCGCTCTGCTACGCAAAAATTGGCTGACGCTTTTAAAAAATAACCATCATTGAGGAAAAGTTTATGACGCTGAAAGTGGGTTTTATCGGCCTGGGTATCATGGGTAAACCAATGAGTAAAAATCTCATTAAAGCAGGTTACTCAGTGGTGGTGTCAGACCGTAATCCAGAAGCGGTGGCGGACGTTATTTCTGCCGGTGCAGAAGCAGCATCAACCGCGAAAGCCATTGCCGAGCAGTGCGATGTGGTTATCACCATGCTGCCAAACTCCCCGCACGTAAAAGAAGTGGCGCTGGGTGAGAACGGCATTATCGACGGCGCGAAGCCGGGTCTGGTGGTGATTGACATGAGTTCTATTGCCCCACTGGCGAGCCGTGAAATCAGCGACGCGCTGAAAGTGAAAGGCGTAGAGATGCTGGATGCGCCGGTCAGCGGCGGTGAACCGAAAGCTATCGACGGCACGCTGTCAGTGATGGTGGGCGGCGACAAGGCGATTTTCGACAAATACTACGACCTGATGAAAGCGATGGCGGGTTCCGTGGTGCACACCGGGGAAATCGGTGCGGGCAACGTGACCAAGCTGGCGAACCAGGTGATTGTGGCGCTGAATATTGCCGCCATGTCTGAAGCCCTGACGCTGGCAACCAAAGCGGGCGTTAACCCGGATCTGGTTTATCAGGCGATCCGTGGCGGCCTGGCGGGAAGCACCGTACTGGATGCGAAAGCGCCGATGGTGATGGATCGTAACTTCAAGCCAGGTTTCCGTATCGACCTGCATATCAAAGATTTGGCGAATGCGCTGGATACTTCCCACGGCGTGGGCGCGCAGCTGCCGCTGACTGCCGCCGTCATGGAAATGATGCAGGCACTGCGTGCAGACGGTCTGGGCACTGCCGACCACAGCGCCATTGCGTGCTACTACGAAAAACTGGCGAAGGTGGAAATCTCTCGCTAATAAAAACGGGCGCGGGAACGCGTCCGGTATTTTTGCCGAGTGCAGTAACAGGCTACAACTATGAAAATTGTAATCGCTCCAGACTCTTATAAAGAAAGCCTTTCTGCCACCGAGGTAGCTCAGGCGATAGAAAAAGGATTTCGGGAGATTTTCCCCGATGCACTTTATGTTTCTGTTCCTGTTGCTGACGGTGGAGAAGGGACAGTCGAAGCGATGATCGCCGCCACCCAGGGCGCTGAACAGCATGCTGTGGTTACCGGTCCGTTGGGTGAAAAGGTTAACGCCTGCTGGGGGATGTCCGGCGACGGCAGCACAGCCTTCATTGAAATGGCGGCCGCCAGCGGTTTGGCGCTTGTGCCTCCAGCCCTGCGTAACCCGCTCGTCACCACGTCACGCGGTACCGGAGAGTTGATCCTCCGCGCGCTGGAGAAGGGGGCGCGCAATATCATTATTGGCATCGGGGGGAGCTCAACCAATGATGGAGGGGCCGGAATGATGCAGGCGCTGGGTGCCAGGCTTTGTGATGCCAACGGCACTGAAATCGGCTACGGCGGCGGTAGCCTGATGGCGCTTAACAGTATTGATGTCTCGGGTCTGGATGCCAGGCTGAAAGGCTGCTCCATCCGCGTGGCGTGCGACGTTACCAACCCGCTGGTGGGCGAGAAAGGCGCATCGCGGATCTTTGGCCCGCAAAAAGGGGCCACCGAGGGGATGATTCTCGAACTGGATGCCAATCTCAGCCACTATGCCGATATGATTAAAAAATCACTGCAGATCGACGTGAAGCATGTCCCTGGCGCAGGTGCCGCTGGGGGAATGGGGGCGGCGTTAATGGCGTTTCTCGGCGCCGAGCTCAAGAGTGGCATTGAGATTGTGACCCAGGCGCTTAACCTCGAAGAACATATCCACGATTGCACCTGGGTACTGACGGGGGAAGGGCGCATCGACAGCCAAAGCATTCATGGTAAAGTGCCCGTCGGCGTCGCGAAGGTGGCTAAAAAATACCATAAGCCGGTGATCGGTATTGCCGGTAGCCTGACGCAGGATGTGGGCGTGGTACATCAGTACGGCATCGACGCCGTGTTCAGCGTATTGACCAGTATTGGCTCACTTGAAGAGGCCTTCCGCGGGGCATTTGATAATATTTATCGCGCCTCGCGCAACATCGCCGCCACTTTACAGGTGGGGATGCACACCCAAGGGTGACAGCGGCACGCAAACCCTCTATACTTCGCGCCGAAGCTGACCAGACAGTCGCCGCTTCGTCGTCGTCCCCTTTCGGGGGGAGACGGGCGGAGGGGAGGAAAGTCCGGGCTCCATAGGGCAGGGTGCCAGGTAACGCCTGGGGGGGAAACCCACGACCAGTGCAACAGAGAGCAAACCGCCGATGGCCCGCGCAAGCGGGATCAGGTAAGGGTGAAAGGGTGCGGTAAGAGCGCACCGCGCGGCTGGTAACAGTCCGTGGCACGGTAAACTCCACCCGGAGCAAGGCCAAATAGGGGTTCACATGGTACGGCCCGTACTGAACCCGGGTAGGCTGCTTGAGCCAGTGAGCGATTGCTGGCCTAGATGAATGACTGTCCACGACAGAACCCGGCTTATCGGTCAGCTTCAACTTCTTAAAGAACCCCGCTTCGGCGGGGTTTTTGCTTCTTAACGCCACCCGGCGATGTTTACAAACGATATCAATTCTCAAATTTGCGATGTGCAGCACATTTCACTGTTTTTCTCGCCAGTGCATCTCATCGTCTGCCGTTGATGATCGTAATCACAAAATTTCGCGCTAAAAAAACTTCACTTTATAGTGTTGTTAAGTTGTTATGGTTGTTGCTTTAATGGAATCGAGTCTTTTCTTAATTGGTATGTATATATTGAAACTGAATACATTTGTCCTGTAAATGTGTGACGTATTCCACTCTTTTAGTTGAGTTCAGAAAAGGATTATTGGTTAATTTGATAAACCATAAAAATTGTTTAAATGAATAATGACTACTTATTAACCTTTAATTGCCTGAAAGATAATCTTTATTGATATTTATAAATAGAGAAATTCGGCTCATGTTATCGCCATAAAATTAATTTATTACCCCTTGTTTTATTGATCAATATCAGCGTAATTACACCTATTTACGCATGTAACTTATTGATATATATTGTTTTTATTGTTGTTTTGCAAAGTGGAGTGGCGGTGTGAAAAGGCAAATTGTGAGTAACAGCACATACCCCTTCAAACAATATTGAGTAGAATCCACACCGTCATAGGGAAATAAGCGCAGAATATTATGAACACTATTATTCTACCGAAAACACAGCACCTGGTGGTATTTCAGGAAGTCATTAAAAGTGGCTCCATAGGTTCTGCTGCAAGACAGCTGGGTCTGACGCAACCTGCGGTCAGCAAAATTATCAGTGATATCGAATCCTACTTCGGGGTCGAGGTCATGGTTCGCAAAAATACGGGCGTAAAACTGACTGCCGCGGGCCAGGTTTTGCTGTCGTATTCCGAGTCGATCACCCGTGAGATGAAAAACATGGTGAGCGAGATAAACAGCCTCAGCTTCAGCGCCGTCATGGACGTCTCCTTTGGCTACCCGTCGCTGATTGGTTTCACCTTCTTGTCCGGGATGATCAAAAAATTCAAGGAAGTGTTCCCAAAAGCGCGCGTTTCCATGTATGAAGCGCAGCTCTCCTCTTTCCTGCCGGCAATTCGCGACGGTCGGTTAGATTTCGCCATTGGCACCCTGAGCGATGAAATGCTGCTACAGGATCTCCATGTCGAGCCGCTGTTTGAATCGGAGTTTGTGCTGGTCGCCAATCGGTCACGAACGTGCACCGGTTCGACGACACTGGCATCGCTCACGCACGAACAGTGGGTGATGCCGCAAACCGATATGGGCTATTACAAAGAACTCCTGACTATCCTGCAAGACAACCACATCAGCATTGAAAACATCGTCCAGACCGATTCCGTCGTCACCATTTATAACCTTGTCCTGAATGCCGATTACCTGACGGTGATCCCCCGTGACATGATTGCGCCGTTTGGTTCCGACCAGTTTATTGTGCTGCCGGTTGAAGATGAATTGCCCGTGGCGCGTTATGCCGCCGTGTGGTCAAAAAATTACAGTATTAAAAAATCAGCGTCAGTATTAGTTGAACTGGCAAGACAATACTCGGCAATGAATATCGAAAAACGACGATGAATTAGCAGTGTCCATTTTAATACACCCAGAGCGGGTATTTATTTCGCTCTGATACCCTGACTTTGCCTGAAGAAAATGAATTATTATAACGAGGATATTATGCACATTACCTACGATCTCCCGGTGACAATTGAAGATATTCAGGATGCCAGAAAACGCCTGGCAGGAAAAATATACAAAACCGGTATGCCGCGTTCAAATTACCTCAGCGAACGCTGTAAGGGCGAAATATTCCTGAAGTTTGAGAATATGCAGCGTACTGGCTCCTTTAAAATTCGCGGTGCGTTTAACAAATTAAGCTCGCTGACCGATGCTGAAAAACGCAAAGGTGTGGTGGCGTGCTCGGCGGGGAACCATGCGCAGGGCGTATCGCTCTCGTGCGCCATGCTGGGTATCGACGGCAAAGTGGTGATGCCGATGGGCGCACCGAAATCCAAAGTGGCTGCCACGCGCGACTACTCCGCAGAAGTGGTGCTGCATGGCGAAAATTTCAACGACACTATCGCTAAGGTAAGCGAAATTGTGGAGATGGAAGGTCGTATTTTTATTCCGCCCTACGACGACCCGAAAGTGATTGCCGGGCAAGGTACCATCGGCCTGGAAATTCTCGAAGATTTATATGATGTGGATAACGTAATTGTCCCTATCGGCGGCGGCGGTTTAATTGCGGGTATTGCGACTGCGATTAAATCCATCAACCCAACCATTAATATTATCGGCGTGCAGTCTGAAAATGTTCACGGCATGGCGGCCTCATATCACGCCGGGGAAATAATAACCCACCGAGTGGCCGGAACATTAGCGGACGGTTGCGACGTTTCGCGTCCCGGTAATTTAACCTTCGAAATTGTTCGTGAATTAGTCGATGACATTGTGCTGGTCAGCGAAGACGATATTCGCAACAGCATGATTGCCCTCATTCAGCGAAATAAAGTGGTAACGGAAGGCGCTGGCGCGCTGGCCTGCGCCGCATTATTAAGCGGTAAGCTCGACCACTATATTCAGGGCCGTAAAACCGTCTGCATTATTTCCGGTGGCAATATCGACCTCTCCCGCGTTTCACAAATTACCGGCTTCGTTGACGCATAAAGGATGACCTATGAGCAACACTGAAAGCATTATTGTTGGCCAGACAAAAACGTCGACCTGGCGTAAGTCTGATACCACCTGGACGCTGGGCCTGTTCGGCACGGCAATTGGCGCAGGCGTGCTGTTCTTCCCGATCCGCGCCGGTTTTGGCGGCTTGATACCCATTCTGCTGATGCTGCTTTTGGCCTACCCAATTGCATTTTATTGCCACCGCGCGCTGGCGCGGCTGTGCCTGTCCGGCAGTAACGTCTCCGGCAATATCACCGAAACGGTAGAGGAGCACTTTGGTAAAACGGGTGGGGTGGTGATTACCTTCCTCTACTTCTTTGCGATTTGTCCGCTGCTGTGGATTTACGGCGTGACCATTACCAACACCTTTATGACCTTCTGGGAAAATCAGCTCCAGATGCCCGCGCTGAACCGTGGCTTTGTAGCGCTGTTCCTGCTGCTGCTGATGGCCTTTGTCATCTGGTTCGGTAAAGACCTGATGGTGAAAGTGATGAGCTATCTGGTGTTCCCGTTTATCGCCAGCCTGGTGCTCATTTCTCTGTCGCTGATCCCGTACTGGAACTCTGCGGTTATCGACCAGGTTAACCTGAGCGACATCGCCTTTACCGGCCATGACGGTATTCTGGTGACGGTCTGGCTGGGGATTTCCATCATGGTCTTCTCCTTTAACTTTTCGCCAATTGTCTCCTCGTTCGTGGTCTCCAAGCGCGAAGAGTACGAAAAAGAGTTCGGAAAAGCGTTCACCGAGCAGAAATGTTCCAAAATCATCGGTCGCGCCAGCATGTTGATGGTCGCGGTGGTGATGTTCTTCGCCTTTAGCTGCCTGTTCACGCTCTCCCCACAGAACATGGCCGACGCCAAAGCGCAGAACATTCCGGTGCTCTCTTACCTGGCGAACCACTTTGCTTCGCTGTCAGGCTCCAAATCTACCTTCGCCACGGTGCTGGAATACGGCGCTTCTATCATCGCGCTGGTTGCAATCTTCAAATCCTTCTTCGGCCACTACCTGGGCACGCTGGAAGGGCTGAACGGCCTGGTGCTGAAGTTCGGTTACAAGGGCGACAAGAAGAAAGTCTCCGTGGGCAAACTGAACACCATCAGCATGGTCTTCATCATGGGATCGACCTGGGTTGTGGCGTATGCCAACCCGAACATTCTGGATCTGATTGAAGCCATGGGTGCGCCAATCATCGCCTCTCTGCTGTGTCTGCTGCCAATGTATGCCATCCGCAAAGCCCCCGCGCTGGCGAAATACAAAGGCAGAACCGAGAACATCTTCGTCACCGTTGTCGGGCTGCTGACCATTCTGAATATCGTTTACAAATTGTTCTAAACCAAAGCTCAGGAAGAGCGGAGCCACACCATGATTGAGTTTCCGGTTGTACTGGTTATTAACTGCGGATCGTCCTCTGTTAAGTTTTCGGTGCTGGATGCCAGCAGCTGTGATGCCCTGATGACGGGCATTGCAGACGGCATCAACACTGAAAAGGCCTTTATTTCCGTGAATGGGGGTGAGCCAGTCACGCTGGCTCACCATGACTACGAAGGGGCGCTGGCTGCCATCGCCCTGGAGCTGGAAAAGCGTGACCTCATGAGCAGCGTGGCCTTAATTGGCCACCGCATTGCGCATGGCGGCGAGCTTTTCAGCGAGTCGACCCTTATCACTGAAGAGGTCATTGCGCAGATCCGTCAGGTTTCCCCGCTGGCGCCACTGCATAACTACGCCAACCTAAGCGGCGTGGAAGCGGCAGATCGCCTGTTCCCGGGCGTGCAGCAGGTGGCGGTGTTTGATACCAGCTTCCACCAGACGCTGCCGCCGCAGGCGTATCTGTACGGGCTGCCGTACCGCTATTTTGAAGAACTGGGTGTACGCCGCTACGGTTTTCACGGCACCTCTCACCGCTACGTGGCCGGTCAGGCATATGCGCTTCTCAGGCTGTCCCCCGATGACAGCGGTCTGGTGATTGCTCACCTCGGTAATGGCGCCTCCATCTGCGCGGTGCGCAACGGCGAAAGCGTCGATACCTCCATGGGCATGACGCCGCTGGAAGGGCTGGTGATGGGGACGCGCTGCGGCGATGTGGATTTTGGCGCAATGGCGTGGATTGCCCAGCAGACCGGCCAGTCGTTCGAGGATCTGGAGCGAGTGGTAAATAAAGAGTCCGGCCTGCTCGGGATCTCCGGTATGTCCGCCGATCTTCGCACGCTGGAGACAGCATGGCACGCGGGACACCCGCGCGCGCGGCTGGCAATCCAGACCTTCGTGCACCGCATTGCACGGCATATTGCCGGTCACGCGGCGTCGCTGCACCGTCTGGATGGCGTGGTGTTTACCGGCGGCATTGGTGAAAACTCAACGCTAATCCGTGGGCTGGTGGCCGAACGCCTCGCGGTCTTCGGTATCACCCTGGACGAAGCCAGAAATGCGCTGCCGGGCAGCGCAGGTGAGCGCGTTATTACCACCGAATCGTCCCGTACAGCCTGTGCGGTGATCCCAACCAACGAAGAAAAAATGATCGCGCTGGATGCCCTCCGTCTTGGAAAGGTCACTCCGGCTGCGGCTTACGCCTAATTAAGCGAGAATGTCATGAACGTCACAATTGATACAGGCGTCGCGCCTTACAGCGACGCATGGGCCGGGTTTCGCGGTGAAGAATGGAAAGACACCGTTAACGTGCGCGATTTTATTCAGCACAACTACACCCCATATGAAGGCGATGAAACTTTCCTCGCGCAGGCGACGCCAGCAACGACGGCGCTGTGGCAGAAGGTGATGGTCGGCATTCGCCAGGAGAATGCCACCCACGCCCCGGTAGACTTTGATACCAACGTCGCCACCACCATTACCGCCCACGGGCCGGGCTATATCGACGAAGATCTGGAGACGATTGTCGGTCTGCAAACCGACAAGCCGCTCAAGCGCGCGCTGCACCCGTACGGCGGGATCAATATGATCCGCAGTTCATTCGAGGCCTACGGGCGCGAGATGGATCCGCAGTTCGAATACCTGTTTACCGATCTGCGCAAAACCCATAACCAGGGCGTGTTTGACGTCTACTCGCCGGAGATGATGCGCTGTCGTAAATCCGGCGTGCTCACCGGTCTGCCGGACGGTTACGGACGCGGGCGCATTATCGGTGACTATCGCCGCGTGGCGCTGTACGGCATCAGCTATCTGGTGCGCGAGCGTGAACTGCAGTTCGCCGATCTGCAAGGAAAGCTGGAGCGCGGTGAAGATCTGGAGGCCACGATCCGCCTGCGTGAAGAGCTGGCGGAACATAAGCGTGCGCTGTTACAGATCCAGCAGATGGCCTCAAGCTATGGCATTGATATTTCTCATCCGGCCATGAATGCCCAGGAAGCGGTGCAGTGGGTCTACTTTGCCTACCTGGCGGCGGTGAAATCCCAGAACGGCGGGGCGATGTCGTTGGGACGCACGGCCTCGTTCCTGGATATCTACATTGAACGCGATATGCAGGCCGGACGCCTGAACGAGGTTCAGGCTCAGGAGCTGATCGACCATTTCATCATGAAGATCCGCATGGTGCGCTTCCTGCGCACGCCGGAGTTCGACACGCTGTTCTCCGGCGATCCGATCTGGGCCACGGAGGTGATTGGCGGGATGGGGCTGGACGGCCGAACGCTGGTCACCAAAAACAGCTTCCGCTACCTGCACACGCTGCACACCATGGGGCCTGCGCCAGAGCCAAACCTGACGATCCTCTGGTCTGAACAGCTGCCGATCGCGTTTAAAAAATACGCCGCACAGATGTCGATCGCGACCTCATCGTTGCAGTATGAAAATGACGATCTGATGCGCGCCGACTTCGACAGCGATGACTACGCGATTGCCTGCTGCGTTAGCCCGATGATCATCGGCAAGCAGATGCAGTTCTTCGGCGCGCGTGCCAACCTCGCCAAAACGCTGCTGTACGCCATCAACGGCGGAGTGGATGAGAAGCTGAAGATTCAGGTTGGGCCAAAAACCGAGCCGCTGCTGGATGAGGTGCTGGATTACGACACCGTGATGGCGAGCCTCGATCACTTTATGGACTGGCTGGCGGTGCAGTACATCAGCGCGTTGAATCTTATCCACTACATGCACGATAAGTACAGCTACGAAGCCTCGCTGATGGCGCTGCACGATCGGGATGTTTATCGCACCATGGCCTGCGGCATTGCGGGGCTGTCGGTGGCAGCGGATTCCCTCTCTGCCATCAAGCATGCGACGGTGAAACCGGTGCGCGACCATACCGGTCTGGCCGTTGATTTTGTGATTGAAGGCGACTACCCGCAGTACGGTAACAACGACGATCGCGTAGACAGCATTGCCTGCGATCTGGTGGAGCGCTTTATGAAGAAAATTCAGGCGCTACCGACCTACCGCGACGCCGTACCGACGCAGTCGATCCTGACCATTACGTCGAACGTGGTTTACGGCCAGAAGACCGGTAACACGCCAGACGGACGACGTGGCGGCACGCCTTTCGCACCGGGTGCAAACCCCATGCACGGGCGAGACAGAAAAGGGGCGGTTGCATCGTTAACCTCTGTCGCCAAACTGCCGTTCACCTACGCCAAAGACGGCATCTCTTACACCTTCTCCATCGTGCCGCAGGCGTTGGGTAAAGATGAAAGGGTGCGTAAAACCAACCTGGTGGGTCTGCTTGACGGGTATTTCCACCATGAAGCCACCGTTGAGGGCGGGCAGCATCTGAACGTTAACGTGATGAACCGGGAGATGCTCCTGGATGCCATTGCGCACCCTGAGCATTATCCGAACCTGACTATCCGTGTTTCAGGCTACGCGGTGCGGTTTAATGCGCTAACGCGCGAACAGCAGCAGGATGTGATTTCCCGAACGTTTACCCAGGCAATATGACGTAAGCCAGACCCCACGCCCCCTTTCATAGGGGGCATTTTTTTGCCCGCTGAACATACAAAATTGTTTATATAATTACTCACACATATTCATCCGCTCTTGAAAAACAATGCTCCTGCTTTTCCCTTTAACAGAATGTAAGGACAGTAAGATGATGAAAATGATCCGTATCGCTTTGGTTGCGGCTTCACTGGTAGCGTGCAGTTTTACGGCGCAGGCGGCCAATGTAGAAGCTGCTCCGTCACCGTCGCAGGACCCGCTGGTTCAGCACCTGAAGCTGAGCAACGAGCAGGTGAAGAAGATTGAAGACCTTCACCAGACGCTCGAACAAAACGTCAGTAAAATCCCCATGACCGGCGTCAAAGACGGAGCGCTGATCGACATGTTCCAGGCAGGGAAATGGGACGAAAACACGGTGAGAAGCCAGCTTGCCGCCTTTAGCAAGATTGAAGAGCAAGCCCGCTATTACCGCGTGAGATACTACTTCGACGTTAGCCAGGTGCTGACGCCGGAACAGCGTAAGCAGGTGAAAACCGATATGGCGAACGCGCTGGCAGAGTGATACGGGAATCATTCGTATAGCATAAAACCTCACAGAATCACTTCTATTGAATTCTGTGAGGATTGATTCTGGGCATCATGCTGATGCCCGTTCATTCCATGCATCTGAGAATTGAATATTACCTTCACAATAGGTCCAGGTCGCTTTTTCGTAGCGCAATTGAATAGACTCAAGGTGACCAGTACCAGGACAGTTACGAGTATCGTTAACTATAGGGGAGATAGAGACAACTTTCACACCTTCTAGCACCGTTCTAAAATATTCGACCTCCCAACCTGCATCGTTAATTCGGTAATACCTTATCTCGACTTTCATCAGGTTTTGGCCTGTCGCTACTGCCTTATAAAGGTATGGAGATGAGCTATCAATTTCCTTCTCGAACAGGAAAGGCGCGTGTTTTCGCGTTCCTGTTAATCTTCCGGAGAGTGGATCGGTTGGGATACTCAAATTATGTGTTAAACCTCTAATTTCAACACTCCCTTCACGATCCTGTACATCACATGAACCTTTGATAAGTGAACCCCCATCATCATAAAACCAGGCATGAACAGGAACAGCCATAATAAAAACTCCTCTTATATATTAATCGTGGAACCATTTTCCAGCTTTTACCGCTTCAGCAAACATTCTTACCGTTAATGGCTTTGATACTTGCTTAATCGGTTTTTTAGTAAACCATTTCCTTAAAAACCAGGTTTGAGTCCAGGGGAAGTAATTCTCAGTGTTAACGTCGATAAGATACTCTTTTTCGAATTTCTCAATGGCATATACAATATCATCCAGGTCTGTGTAATCCTGTAAAACATCATCCAGCTCAAGCGGAATTCTCTTACCCGTGAACGTTCCTTGTTCTGGCAGGGTGTCCCTGAAGAATTTCAAAACATCGGTTTCACTATTCATATTTACCAAATCCGATCCTTAGGGTGAGCAATCGTATTATAGCGTGATAGCGTTTTGTAACTTATCATTGCAACATCTGCAGCAAGTATGGTTATCCCTAATGCAGTATCCAACGGCCAATGAACGCACCTAAGTTTTTAGTATACATTGGTTTTCTATATTTGAAGCTTGCAATAGTAATTGTAGGCAGTCGGTGTGGTAGCTCTACATTCAGAAGATCTCGCAAGTACTTAGATGCTATGGATGTGCCTATTGTAGCCGTTTCTGGCTTTGTTCTGGTTTCAAGAATACGTAAACCAAGAATCATAGTGGCCATCATTATAGCATCCTTTAATCCGCCGAACTGTTCATCGGTGGTATCCAGGAAAATCCAAAAAAATAACTCAGACGCAGAAATGTTACATACACCTTTATAAAAATATGTTCCATTGAGCTCTTCAACGGTGTCCATAGTATAACTATGCTCTTCATATGGTTTATTGTCATGTCATCCTATAAAAATTAGAGGGCAGAGAGTAGGATATTCATCTTTATAAATTCCGAAATATTCGTTTTTTCAAAAGTGCTATAATTTTTGAAGTGCACCAGTTTTAGAAAGTCTTAGTTATTTTTTACCCGTTCATGGCGATTTTTTTCTCCCTCGCTCTGGTTAAGGTTTCCTTACGCCAACAATAAATGGCTGTTGCAATCTGAATCGCTATTTTCAGCGGGATGATCTGCGACGGTGCGTCTAATAGCTGCGCGATGAAGGTGTCAACCAGCGTGGGAAGCGCCTGGAAAGCGGTGATGATGGCGCTGGATGATACCGCCGTGACGGGCAATGAAGGGATTATGGCGCACGATGTAGAGCAGTCGATCGCCAATCTTTGTGCACTGGCGTGTCGGTCAATGCAGGCCACGGATCGGCAGATTATCGACATTATGACGAGCAAGGTGTCGTGATTTTTGGCCCCCTCTCCCCATAGGGGAGAGGGAACAGATCGTGAGGAACTGTATTACACCGGCAAATCAATCAGCAGCGCGCGCAGCGGTGTATCTGCCACCAGGGTGATATTCGCTTCATCACGAATAAACGCCCCGTCACCGCAGGTGAGCGCTTCTTTCTCCTCCGCGTGCGTGACGGCATGCACGGTGCCGTGAATCGACTGCAGATAAGCGCGCGGGCCGTGGAGCTGGAAGCTCGCCTGTTCACCTTTCTTGAGTTCGATGTGGTGCAGCCATACCTGCTGCCTTAGCTGCAAACTGCCCTTGCTGCCATCCGGTGATGCGATCAACTGTTGTTTATCGCCCGTCAGATCTATTTTCTGCACCAGCGGGTTTTCCCGCTCTGGGCAGGCATCCAGCCACAGCTGCATACGGGTCAGCGTCTTGTCTTTGCTGAGGTTGTGCTCGCTGTAGCTCATGCCGGGCTGCGTGGAAATTAACAACGCTTCGCCAGCCTTTGCCTGGACATGATTGCCCTCGCTATCGCGGTATTCTGCCTCGCCTTCCAGGATCAGGTTCAGGATATCGACTTTCGGATACGTTCGCGGCTGGAATGCGCTGCCTGGGGCAAGCACTTCCTGATTCAATACGCGCAGTGAAGCGTAACCGAGGAGTTTCGGGTCAAAGTAGTGTCCAAAGGAAAAGGTGTAGCGGGCCTGCAGCCAACCGAAATCGGCTTGTCCGCACTGTTTAGCTGTTCTTGTCGTAATCATAAACTTGACCTCTCTTTACACTAAAACAATGGTAAAGGTATGGACGCTTCATTGTTAGCCAGATATTCTGCCCGGTATGTTCAAATTTCCTGAATGAGAACGAGATGGCTAAAGAGAGAGCATTGACGCTTGAGGCGCTGCGCGTCATGGATGCGATTGACCGACGCGGGAGCTTTGCCGCCGCAGCAGATGAACTGGGGCGCGTTCCGTCTGCATTGAGCTATACCATGCAGAAGCTGGAAGAAGAGCTGGACGTGGTGCTTTTTGACCGCTCCGGTCATCGAACAAAATTCACCAATGTTGGGCGGATGTTGCTGGAGCGCGGGCGCGTGCTGCTGGAAGCGGCGGATAAACTGACTACCGACGCCGAAGCGCTGGCGCGCGGCTGGGAAACGCATCTGACGCTGGTGACCGAAGCGCTGGTGCCTACCGAGGCGCTGTTCCCGCTGGTGGACAGGCTGGCAGGTAAAGCCAATACCCAACTGTCAATTATCACCGAAGTGCTGGCGGGCGCCTGGGAGCGTCTGGAGACGGGCAGGGCGGATATCGTAATTGCACCGGACATGCACTTCCGCTCATCGTCTGAAATCAACTCCCGTAAGCTCTACAGCGTGATGAACGTGTACGTTGCTGCGCCAGACCATCCGATTCACCAGGAGCCGGAGCCGCTGTCTGAAGTGACGCGCGTGAAGTATCGCGGCGTGGCGGTTGCGGATACGGCGCGCGAGCGCCCGGTGTTAACGGTACAGCTGCTGGATAAACAGCCCCGTCTGACGGTGACGTCGCTGGAAGATAAGCGCCAGGCGCTGCTGGCCGGGCTGGGGGTGGCAACCATGCCTTACCCGTTTGTCGAAAAAGACATTGCGGAAGGGCGGCTGCGGGTGGTGAGCCCAGAATATACCAGCGAAGTGGATATCATTATGGCATGGCGTCGTGACAGCATGGGCGAGGCCAAGTCGTGGTGCTTACGTGAAATTCCGAAGCTGTTTGCCCACTACAATAAATAAGCGAGTAGGCCCGGCAAGCGCAAGCGCCACCGGGCCTTAATTTATGTGCCTATTTTAGGATCGGGACCAAAGCGGTTATCGCCCTGGGTGCCACGCTGGCAGTTGAAGATCAGGATCACAATCCAGCCTACCACCGGGATCAGCAGCAGTAGTAACCACCAGGCCGAACGATCGGTATCGTGCAAACGTCGAAACTGTACGGCCCATGACGGCAGCAGAATAAATATGCCGTAAATTGACGTGAGAACACCTTCTCCGCCAGCGCGCTGCCAGCCGAGTATTTTATCGACGATGCTCAGCACCATGAGCAGGATAAAGTTCACCAGAACAAACATCCAATACTCTTTGCGGCGAGCGCGTCCACCAAATCCAACGTAATTGCGCAGTACTTTTAAATACCAATCCATTTTTCCTTGCCTCAATAATCAGTTAATCACTTGTTTTCCAGGCGATCGAGGTAAGGATAGATTCTTACTGTGAATTAAAAAAGGGAATCAATGGATTCCCTGAATATTTAGCCAAAACGGACGTCGCGCCCGTGCGGTTCATCCAGATCCTGCCACGGACCGATGGAGATAATGCCCGTTGGGTTGATGGTCTTATGGCTGCGGTAATAGTGGGTGCGGATATGGCCAAAATCGACCGTTTCGGCAATGCCCGGCATCTGATAGATATCACGCAGGAAACCGTACAGGTTCAGATAGTCACTGATGCGGTGCTTGTCGCACTTAAAGTGGGTGACATAAACCGGATCAAAACGCACCAGCGTTGTCCACAGGCGGATGTCCGCTTCCGTTAGCCGATCGCCCGTCAGGTAGCGGTGCTGGCCGAGGATCTGCTCCAGGCGCTCCAGAGATTCAAACACGTTTCCAACCGCTTCATCGTACGCGTCCTGGCTGGTGGCAAAACCGGCTTTGTAGACCCCGTTATTCACGTTGTCGTAAATCCAGCTGTTAAGCTCATCGATTTTATCGCGCAGCTCAGGCGGATAATAATCTCCGGCACGGGCACCGTGCGCGTCAAACGCGGTATTGAACATGCGGATGATCTCGGCAGACTCATTGCTGACGATGGTCTGGTTTTTCTTGTCCCACAGTACCGGTACGGTGACACGTCCGGTGTAGTGCGGATCGGCACGCAGATACAGCTGGTAAAGGAATTCATGATGGTACAGATCATCACCCGTCGCGGCAGGGAAGTTACTGTCAAACGTCCAGCCGTTTTCCAGCATAAGCGGATTGACGACGGAAACCGGAATTAACGACTCCAGGCCTTTCAGTTTGCGCACGATAAGCGTGCGATGCGCCCATGGGCACGCCAGCGATACGTACAGATGATAACGATCTTTCTCGGCGGCAAAACCGCTTTCGCCGCTTGGGCCAGCAGCACCGTCAGCGGTCAGCCAGTTACGGAAGGCCGAAACTGAGCGCTTAAAGCGTCCTCCGGTGGATTTGGTGTCATACCAGACATCCTGCCAGACGCCGTCTACGAGTTGTCCCATTTTTTTCTCCTCCGTCAGATAGCAAAAGCGAGGAGATGTCTCCTCGCTTTGTATTCAATCAGTATAGCGTGATTACCACTTCTTATTCAGAACGCGGTCAATGCTGTATGCACCTGGACCAGTGATAGCCAGCAGCAGGAAGCCGCCCGCGATGGTCAGGTTTTTCATGAACATCAGGGAGTTCATGCCTTCCGCAAAGTTGCTGTGGAAGATGAACGCTGTCAGCAGGGTAAAGCCTGCGGTGAACAGGGCAGTGGTACGGGTCAGGAAACCGAACAGTACGGCCAGACCGCCGCCGAACTCAAGCAGAATGGTCAGTGGCAGCAGGAACCCCGGCACACCCATCGCTTCCATATATTGCTGGGTACCCGCATAGCCGGTGATTTTGCCCCAACCTGCGGTAATAAACAGAATTGGCATCAGAATGCGCGCGACCAGTACACCAACATCTTCTAATTTTTTCATTTTATTCTCCAGGGAACCACATCAGCGGCTTAACTTTATTTGTGTGCAAATTCGGGTAGATACCGCGTCTTTGCTGTCGATGGAGAGCATCATAAACGTGACGAATGGCAATTGTTAGCTAGGAAAACTGTCAGTCTTCTTCAAAGATATTGAGTAAGGGGGCGTGCGCACATGTCACCTCTCTCACAGGCAGAGAGCAAAAAAAAACGGTAACCAGGGTTACCGTTTCGCTTTTTATCACCGCAGCTTTTGCTGTCGCAGCGTTGCTTTCATCAGACGCCAGGCGCTCCAGACGCCAAAACTGCGGCGCGTCCAGCGAATGAGTTTACTCGGGTGACGAACGCCCCAGATGGCCATAATACTGGTACCGACCATCGCCCAGGCGCGTACGTTCAGGAAGGTATTCCAGCCACGATCGAGCGGACGCGTTGCCTCAATCCAGTCGCGGCGGCTGGCGGACAGATCCAGCCTCTGCTGCTGGATCTGGCTCAACAGATACGCTTTGCGTTTCTGGCGTTCGACTTTGTCGCTCACGGCTTGTCATCCTCCAGCAGGCTACGATCGTTTGCCAGCTCCTGGCGCGTGTGGCGCAGGAAGGTAGACTGACGCGCTTTGCGTAGCGTCCAGAGGCCGCCAATGAGCGCCCCGGCCAGAAGCACGACGGTGGTCGCAATCATGGCGTTAAGACGATACTGCGGGTCGATGGCCCAAATGATTAACACCATCAGGCTCATCAGACCAAACGCGGCGAAAAGCATGGTCAGGCCAAGCATCAGCAGCATCTGGAAGAGGTTAGCTTTTTCTTCTTCCAGTTCGACGACTGCCAGCCGGACTCGCGTTTCGGCAATGCTGACCAGCGTGGTTAATATTCGCTGGCCAATGCCGAGGACGTTATGTGCAGGCCCTTGTGCGTGACGTGGATCTTCCATATCAGCGACGCGTGAGCAGGACACCCAGCACCACGCCTACCGCGGCACCAATACCTACGCCCGTCCAGGGATTATCGCGGACATATTCATCAGCGCGAGCAGCCGCTTCACGGGTCTGCTTCGCCAGCGCATCACCGGTTTCACCCAGGCGATGACGGCTCTCTTTCAGTGCCTGTTCCGCTTTGCTGCGCAGTTTGCTGACTTCTTCTTTTGACTTTTCAGTAGAGGAGTTCAGCACTTCCTCCAGGGTGTCCGCCAGGGATTTAAGTTCAGCGCGCAGATTTTCTGAAGTGGTATCTTTTGACATGATTCTCTCCTGTTGAGATTTCCGTTAACTCAATAATCGCGAGCTTCAAGCGCTTTCAGGTCGTCCTGCGCTTCTTTCAGCTTCTTCTCACGCTTAGCAATTTTCTCCGCATCACCTTTCTCTTTCGCTTCCTGCAGGTCGTGGCGACGCTCGGCAACCTCGTCCTTCTGCTCAGCGATTTTTTTCTTGTGATCGGCACGTAACTTGCTGTCCGAACAGTTGGCTTTCACCTCGCTCAACGCTTTTTTCAGCCCATCGACGCGGTGCTGATTGTTATGCTTTTCGGCAAAAGTGATTTCACGCTGTATATCCTGTTCTTTCTCCTGACAGAGAGAATTTGCGAAGGACACAGTGCTAACAGAAAAAAGGGTAAGAGCCAGAACGATGCGGTATTTCATTATAGAAACCTTCCATTGTGTTACGGCCTAAGCCGTTATCCAGAGTCAAGCGGAGTACAGTCGAGGGGTGCTCCGCGTACTTAAGCATAGTAAGCAAACGGGTAGATCACCAAAGTGAGTGAAAAGATTCGGAATCCTGGTAATTACCCAAATCTGCGTGATGTATCGCGCAGTAGCGACAACCAGGCCGCAGGATGGCTGTTATCTTCCTGCTGGGCAATGATATACCCATGAGGCAGGGTGCGGTCGAGAACGGCTTTTGCTGCGGCGCTTTGCGCGCTGGAATCAAACTTAATCAATAAAACATCATCCTGCGGGGTGATGCTTTTAAAGCGGATACCGTTGGCGTCCAGATGATGCCAGACTGAGAACCCGTCAGGCACGCTGGTGCCCTGATTGACAGGACGGATCGCCAGCGTGGATTCCTGATGCTGAAGGGTGGCATAAACCAACAGCATTGCGCAGAGCATCACCAGCACCACCATGGCATAAGAAAAACGACGCAGGGAGAGCGGTGAGATAACCATCGTTAACCCTTGGCCCCGTATTTCTTTTTCCATAGCACGACCAGCGAGCCAATCAGGCCAAACACCAACAGAACCACCGGCAGCAGCATCAGGCAGGACATCAGCTGGTCTTCATATTTCATGAAGACTGGCGTTTTACCGAGCGCGAAGCCCAAGGTCGTCAGGATCAGCACCCACAGCAAGCCGCTCATCCAGTTAAAGAACTGAAAGCGAGCGTTGCTCAGGCCGGAAAGACCGGCAATGGTGGGCAACAAGGTGCGCACGAAGGCGATGAAACGGCCGACCAGTAGCGCGGAAAGCCCGTGCTTATGGAAAAGATGGTGCGCCCGCTGGTGATAATGCGCGGGAAGATGGGACAGCCAGTTTTGCACTATTCGCGTGTTGCCGAGCCATCGTCCCTGGATATAACTCACCCAGCAGCCAAGACTGGCCGCGACGGTCAATAAAAATAGGGTTTGCGGGAAGGACATTGCGCCTTTCGCACACAGCACGCCCACCAGCACCAGTAAACTGTCGCCGGGTAAAAACGCAGCGGGCAGCAATCCGTTCTCAAGGAACAAGATCATAAATAAGACGAAATAGAGCATGCCAATCATGGAAGGGTTGGCCAGCGTTTCGTAATCCTGAGCCCAGAGGGCGTTCAGCAGTTGGGTCAAAAGTTCCATTCAGTGTTCCTGGAAATCGGTTAACGTCACGCCTGTTATCCGGGAAAAACAGCACAGCGACATTGTAGTGATTTCATTATGGTCGCTCGCGGACACGGTAGTATGTGGCCAACACTGTTCCCTGTTAATTGGCTGGTTAGCAAGCACTAACTTACAAATAAGCGAATTGAATCCAATTGTAACAAAGCCCAACGTTCTACGTCACAGAATTTGCAAGCTAAAGTGATTTTGGCGTAAGCCATGGAGGGGGGCGAGGAGTTTTACAAAGGCTGACACTATATATGTTTTGCTTACCCACTCTCGCGGAAAGGCGCAACGAAGCGCCTGCCGGCGAAAAGGGAAACTATTTTGCCAGATTGGCCGCAGTATCGAGGTGAACGACCGGATTATCTGCAAAAAGGTAGCGGTCAGCGTTGAATTCGAAGTCATCACTGGTTTCATTGAACAGCATCTGCTTGGTGTTTTCCAGGTGCTGCCACATCGCCAGTTTAGCCGCGTGCGGATCTTTGCGAATCAGCGCCTTAAGAATCTGATCGTGATCGTCGCACCAGTTATCCACGGTACGTAAATCGATATGATCGTGCAGTTTCTTCCAGTACGGGTTATGAACGCGTTGAGTCCACATTTTTTCGACTATTGCGGCCAGCGCTGTATTCTGGGTCGCGAGTGCGACCTGAACATGGAACTGAAGATCCCATTCGGAATCGCGGAAGCATTTTTCCTTGCGCGCATTTTCCTGTATTTCCATCAGCTTCATGATGTCCTGCTTGGTCACCTGCGTGGCCGCGAACTCCGCAATATTGCTCTCGATCAGCTGGCGAGCCTGGAGCAGCTCAAACGGACCATAGCTGGCAAACTCCAGACTTTCGTCCGGTACCGGGGAGTGTTTGGCCTGGTTGGAAATCACATGAATGCCGGAGCCTTTGCGAACTTCAACGTAGCCTTCGACTTCCAGCATGATGATGGCTTCACGCACGACGGTACGGCTCACGCTCTTTTCGTCTGCGATAAAGCGCTCTGCGGGAAGTTTGTCACCGACAAGATAGACACCTTGCTCGATGCGATCTTTCAGCTCGGCGGCAAGTTGTTGGTATAAACGACGTGGTTCGGTGATTTCCATATGCGCTCCAGGCAGGGTACGGCGGATTATTTGTTATACCACTTTTGCGTGCCAGTCTCCATATTTTGCCATTAAAAAAGCCGCCCGGAGGCGGCTTCTGTGAGACGAGAATTTCGCTAACTTTGCGTGGCGGGTCCCCCAAGGGACTCTTTCTGCAATTCGTCGGCGGACTTACTTTTCAGCACCGTCCAGATAACCACCGCACCCAACAGGTCGAAGACGGCCAGCACGGCGAACAGCGGGCTGAAGCCAATGGTATCTGCCAGCGCGCCCACTACCAGGGCGAACATGGTACTTGCGGTCCAGGCTGCCATACCGGTCAGGCCGTTTGCGGTTGCCACTTCGTTACGACCGAAGACGTCAGAAGAGAGCGTAATCAGCGCACCGGACAGGGACTGGTGAGCAAAACCACCGACACACAGCAGGGCGATAGCAACATACGGGCTAGTGAACAGGCCGATCATGCCCGGGCCAATCATCAGCAGTGCACCCATGGTGACAACCATTTTACGGGAAACGATCAGGTTCACGCCAAACCAGCGCTGGAACAGCGGTGGCAGGTAACCCCCAACGATACAACCCAGGTCAGCGAACAGCATTGGCATCCAGGCAAACATCGCGATCTCTTTCAGGTTAAAGCCGTAAACTTTAAACATGAACAGTGGGATCCAGGCGTTGAACGTACCCCATGCCGGTTCTGCCAGGAAGCGTGGCAGCGCAATACCCCAGAACTGACGGGTGCCCAGAATCTGCCAGACGGTCATTTTTTTGCCGTTGTTGGTCTGGTGCTGAGATTCCTGACCGCCAATGATGTATTCGCGCTCTTCAGAAGACAGTTTTTTCTGGTCACGTGGGTGTTTATAGAAAATCAGCCACGCCATTGCCCATGCAAAACTCAGGACGCCAGAAATAATGAACGCCATCTGCCAGCTATGCATCACGATAGCCCATACAACCAGCGGTGGTGCAATCATCGCACCGATGGAAGAGCCCACGTTGAAATAGCCGACCGCAATAGAGCGCTCTTTTGCCGGGAACCACTCGGAGCTGGCTTTCAGGCCCGCAGGGATCATTGCCGCTTCTGCTGCACCGACCGCACCACGCGCCAGCGCCAGTCCACCCCAGCTGCCTGCCAGCGCGGTTGCGCCACAGAACACCGCCCAGGCGACGGCGAAGAAGGCATAACCGATTTTGGTACCCAAAATATCAAGAACATACCCAGCAACAGGCTGCATTACGGTATAAGCCGCGGAATACGCTGCAATGATGTAGGAGTATTGCTGCGTGGAGATATGCAACTCTTCCATCAACGTTGGTGCCGCTGCTGCCACGGTGTTACGCGTCAGGTAGCCTAGCACGGTGCCTAACGTCACCAGTGCGATCATGTACCAACGTAACCCTTTAATTTTACGCATGTAAAACCTCATCGTTATGTTATTTCCGTGCCGGGGCACGGCAACCTCTCAACCGAGTTCGGGAGCTGTTGTGTAACGGGAGGGGCGTAACCGGGAGAATTTCCCGGAACGGCCCGAACCTTGCCATAAGTAAGCGTGCATAAGTCGGTTTCCGTACCGTTAAATCCGATGCATTAAACACCGGGAATGCATTCCGTCGGCTTATTGTTTGCGACGGCGAAAAGATAACTTGTCATACAACTTTAAAAGGTGAGTGACATCACAAATGTGTGATTCTTTGTAGGGACATTATCTTGCGTAGATAAAGCCAGTGCTGGCGCGGTCTGGAAGAGGGTTTACTCCATTTGGGGTAATTTATTTGTCGACGTTTATTGATCTAACTCACGAAAAAAACTTCGGTCTCTGGAAATTGGTGTGATAACTTTGCAGCATCTGAACATAAGCTTTCTGACGCTCTCGTTACGAGGAAGACGATAATGACGCCGTTTATGACCGACGATTTTCTGCTAGATACCGAATTTGCGCGCCGCCTGTACCACGACTACGCAAAAGACCAGCCAATTTTCGACTACCACTGCCATTTACCCCCGCAGCAGGTTGCCGAAAATTACCGTTTCAAAAACCTGTATGACATCTGGCTGAAGGGTGACCACTATAAATGGCGTGCGATGCGCACCAACGGCGTGGCAGAGCGCCTGTGTACCGGTGACGCCACTGACCGCGAGAAGTTTGACGCCTGGGCGGCGACCGTTCCGCACACCATCGGCAATCCGTTATACCACTGGACGCACCTCGAGCTGCGTCGCCCGTTCGGCATCACCGGTAAGCTGCTCTCCCCAACCACCGCTGATGAAATCTGGGATCGGTGCAATGAATTGCTGGCGCAGGATCGCTTTTCTGCACGCGGCATCATGAAGCAGATGAACGTGAAGATGGTCGGTACGACCGATGATCCCATTGACTCGCTGGAACACCATGCCGTGGTGGCCAAAGACACCACTTTTGATGTCAAAGTGCTGCCAAGCTGGCGTCCGGATAAAGCCTTCAACATTGAGCAGGCCACCTTTACTGACTACATGGCGAAGCTGGCAGAAGTCTCTGATACCGATATTCGTCGGTTCTCCGATCTTCAGATCGCGCTGACCAAACGTCTGGATCACTTTGCGGCACACGGTTGTAAAGTGTCTGACCACGCGCTGGACGTGGTGCTGTTTGCAGACGCCAACGAAGCCGAGCTGGACAGCATCCTGGCGCGTCGTTTGTCCGGCGAAAGCTTAAGCGAGCACGAAGTGGCGCAGTTCAAAACCGCCGTGCTGGTCTTCCTCGGTGCAGAATACGCGCGTCGCGGCTGGGTACAGCAGTACCACATTGGCGCGCTGCGTAATAACAACCTGCGCCAGTTCAAACTGCTGGGCGCAGACGTGGGCTTCGACTCCATCAACGACCGCCCGCTGGCGGAAGAGCTGTCCAAACTGCTGAGCAAACAGAACGAACAGAACCTGCTGCCGAAAACCATCCTGTACTGCCTGAACCCGCGTGATAACGAAGTGCTGGGCACCATGATCGGCAACTTCCAGGGCGAAGGCATGCCGGGCAAGATGCAGTTCGGTTCCGGCTGGTGGTTCAACGACCAGAAAGACGGTATGGAGCGTCAGATGACGCAGCTGGCGCAGCTGGGTCTGTTAAGCCGCTTTGTCGGGATGCTGACCGATAGCCGCAGCTTCCTGTCCTACACTCGCCATGAATACTTCCGTCGCATTCTGTGCCAGATGATTGGCCGTTGGGTGGCTGCGGGTGAAGCACCGGCAGATATCCAACTGCTGGGCGAAATGGTGAGAAACATCTGCTTTAACAATGCGCGTGACTACTTCGCCATTGAACTGAACTAAGGCCGTTTGAGGTTGATATGCAATACATCAAAATCCATTCGCTGGATAACGTTGCCGTAGCGCTGGCGGATCTGACCGAAGGCGAAGTGGTGACAGTAGAAAACCAGACTGTCACGCTGCGTCAGGCGATTGCACGCGGGCATAAATTTGCCGTGTACCCTATCGCCAAAGGGGAAAACGTCGTTAAGTACGGTTTGCCTATTGGTCATGCGCTGGCGGATATTGCGCCGGGTGAACATATTCATTCCCACAATACCCGCACCAATCTAAGCGATCTGGACGAGTACAGCTATCAACCTGATTTCCAGGCGGAAGACGGTCAGGCGGCGGATCGTGAGGTACAGATCTACCGCCGCGCCAACGGTGATGTGGGGATCCGAAATGAGCTGTGGATCCTCCCAACCGTGGGCTGCGTGAACGGGATCGCGCGTCAAATTCAGACGCGCTTCCTGAAAGAAACGCACGATGCTGAAGGCACCGACGGTGTGCACCTGTTCAGCCACACCTACGGCTGCTCGCAGCTTGGTGATGACCATATTAATACCCGTACCATGCTGCAAAACATGGTGCGCCACCCGAATGCGGGCGCGGTGCTGGTGATTGGCCTGGGCTGTGAAAACAACCAGGTTGACGCTTTCCGCGAAACGCTGGGCGAATTCGACGCCGATCGCGTTCACTTTATGGTGTGCCAGCATCAGGACGACGAGGTGGAAGCCGGCTTGGAGCAGCTTCATCAGCTGTATGAGGTGATGCGCCACGACAAACGTGAACCGGGCAAGCTGAGCGAACTGAAGTTTGGCCTGGAATGCGGCGGCTCTGATGGCCTTTCTGGCATCACCGCGAACCCGATGCTGGGCCGTTTCTCGGACTACGTCATTACCAACGGCGGCACCACTGTGCTGACCGAAGTGCCGGAGATGTTCGGCGCAGAGCGTATTCTGATGAGCCACTGCCGTGACGAAGAGACGTTTGATAAAACCGTCACCATGGTGAATGACTTCAAACAGTATTTTATCGCCCATAACCAGCCGATTTATGAGAACCCGTCGCCGGGCAACAAAGCGGGCGGGATCACCACGCTGGAAGAGAAATCCCTCGGCTGTACCCAGAAAGCGGGTGCCAGCCAGGTGGTGGACGTCCTGCGCTACGGCGAACGCCTGAAAACCCACGGCCTTAACCTGCTAAGCGCACCGGGTAACGATGCAGTTGCGACCAGCGCACTGGCCGGTTCAGGCTGCCACATGGTGCTGTTCAGCACCGGTCGCGGCACGCCGTACGGCGGCTTTGTCCCGACGGTGAAAATCGCCACCAACAGCGAACTGGCCGCCAAGAAAAAACACTGGATTGATTTCGATGCGGGTCAGTTGATCCACGGCAAAGCGATGCCGCAGCTGCTGAACGAGTTCGTCGACACCATCGTCGATTTCGCCAACGGCAAACAGACCTGTAACGAGAAAAACGATTTCCGCGAGCTGGCCATCTTCAAAAGCGGCGTCACGCTGTAAATTTTAAAGCTTTAAAATCAAAACAGCGTTTCATATAATGAAGCGCTGTTTTTCTTCCTGAACACAGGACACTTTCATGACCGCGTATTGGCTAGCCCAGGGCGTTGGCGTCATCGCCTTTCTGATTGGTATCACCACCTTCATCAACCGCGACGAGCGTAAATTCAAGATCCAGCTTTCCGTCTATAGCGCAGTGATTGGCGTGCACTTTTTCCTGATGGGGGCGTTCCCGGCCGGGTCGAGCGCGATGCTTAACACCGTGCGTACGCTCATTACCTTGCGCACCCGCAGCCTGTGGGTGATGGCGGTATTTATAGTGCTGACGGGGGGAATAGGGCTGGCGAAATTCCATCATCCGATAGAGCTGCTCCCCGTGATTGGCACCATTGTCAGTACCTGGGCACTGTTTCGCAGCAAAGGGCTGACCATGCGCTGCATTATCTGGTGCTCAACCTGTTGCTGGGTGATCCACAACTTCTGGCTAGGGTCGATTGGTGGGACGCTGATTGAAGGCAGCTTTCTTATCATGAACGGGCTGAACATTATTCGCTTCTGGCGCATGCAGCAGCGCGGTATTGATCCCTTCAAAGTGGAAACGCAGGTGCAGGAAGAGAGCCCCTCCGTCCGCTGACGGAAGGGCGGCGGGATTAGCTGCGCAGGGCGTTCTTCGCCAGACGAGCATCTTCCGCCTGACACACGGCGGCGGTGAACATCACGTCGGTAGAAGAGTTGATTGCGGTTTCACAGGAGTCCTGCAGCACGCCGATGATGAAACCAACGGCCACCACCTGCATGGCGATCTCATTCGGGATGCCGAACATGTTACACGCCAGGGGGATCAGCAGCAGCGAACCTCCTGCCACGCCAGACGCGCCGCAGGCGCAGAGCGCGGCCACTACGCTTAACAGCAGCGCTGTTGGCAGGTCTACCGGGATCCCCAGCGTATTGACCGCCGCCAGCGTCAGCACGGTGATGGTGATCGCCGCGCCTGCCATATTGACTGTCGCCCCCAGCGGGATAGATACAGAGTAAGTATCTCTGTCCAGATTCAGCTTCTCGCACAGCGACATGTTGACCGGAATATTGGCTGCCGAGCTGCGGGTGAAGAAGGCGGTGACGCCGCTTTCACGCAAGCACATCAGTACCAGCGGATACGGGTTGCGACGCGTCTGCAGGAAGACCAGCAGCGGGTTGATCACCAGCGCGACCACTGCCATACAGCCAATCAAGACCAGCAGCAGCTGCGCATAACCCCACAGCGCGCCGAAACCGGTCGTCGCCAGCGTCGACGAAACCAGCCCGAAGATGCCAATCGGCGCGAAGCGGATCACCAGCGTCACGATAAAGGTCACGGCGCTGGAGAGATCGTTAATCAAATTTTTCGTGGTGTCATTGCTGTGACGCAGGGCGAAGCCCAGACCGATCGCCCACACCAGAATGCCGATGTAGTTTGCGTTGATCAGCGCGTGAATCGGGTTGGCGACAATGCTCATCAGCAGGCCGTGCATAACCTCAACGATCCCCGCGGGCGGGGTAATGTTGGTTGCACCCGTAGTGAGCTGCAGCGTTGACGGGAAGAGAAAACTGACGACAACCGCGGTCAGCGCGGCCGAAAACGTCCCCAACAGGTACATCCACAGGATCGGGCGAATATTGGTTTTTTGCCCTTGCTGGTGGTTAGCGATAGACGCCATCACCAGGGTCAGAACCAGAACAGGGGCCACGGCTTTCAGCGCGCCAACGAACAGCGTGCCGAGCAGGCCGGTCGCCTCGGCGGCAGGTTTTGAGATCAGCGCCAGCGCGACGCCGAGCACCAGGCCAACCAGGATTTGCTTAACAAGGCTGCCGCGCGACAGGCGCGCAAGCAGACCCGATGATGATGTAGTCATGGATGTTCCTTAAGTGAAATTGCGTTCCATCCCGGATGTGCTCTAAGTCACATTTATGTCCGGATGTAAGTAAATGTTTGCCTGGTCGAGTATAGGGAAAGTGGCGGGGGAGGGAAGCGTAAACTGCTGGATTTTACGTGTTGCATCATGTTTTTTAACTGTTCATTTACAAAAATGTGTGCACCCTCTCCCTGTGGGAGAGGGGCAGGGTGCGGGCATCAGCCTGCCCCGAACATTTTACTAAACCTGCTGTTTTTTATCGTGCTGGCGGTTAACCCAGGTATTGATAAGCAGCGTGACGATCAGAATGCCAAATACCACGCCAAGCGAAATGGCGATTGGAATATGGTAGAAGTCGACAATCAGCATTTTTATACCGATAAACACCAGGATCACCGACAGGCCGTACTTCAGCATGGAGAAACGCTCCGCCGCGCCCGCCAACATGAAGTACATCGCGCGCAGACCGAGGATTGCGAACAGGTTCGAGGTCAGGACGATGAACGGATCGGTTGTCACCGCAAAGATGGCCGGAATGCTGTCGACCGCGAAGATCACGTCGCTAAGTTCAACGAGGATCAGCACCAGCAGCAGAGGGGTGGCAAACAGCAGACCGTTCTTGCGCACGAAGAAGTGCTCGGTTTCGATCTTATCCGTCATGCGCAGGTGACCGCGGATCCACTTCACCAGCGGGCGATCGCCTATGGCTGAACCGTCTTCTTTTGCCAGCGCCATTTTGATCCCGGTAAACAGCAGGAACGCACCGAAGACGTACAGCAGCCATTCGAACTGGGTAATCAGCCAGCTGCCGGCGAAGATCATGATAGTACGCAGGATAATGGCACCCAGCACGCCGTAGACCAGCACGCGGCGCTGCAGGGCTGCCGGCACGGCAAAGTAGCTGAACAACATCAGCCAGACAAAGACGTTATCGACCGCCAGGGCTTTTTCAATCAGGTAGCCTGTGAGGAAAGCGAGCGCCTGAGGATCGGCAACCGCGCGGCCTTCGGTGGAGGCCAGATACCACCAAAAGGCGGCACAGAAGAGAAGAGAGAGGGTAACCCACACCAGCGACCAGACGGCAGCCTGTTTCATGGACATGCCATGTTCGCCGCGACGTCCCTGCAAAAAGAGGTCTATCGCCAGCATGATAAGCACGACGATCGCGAATCCGCCCCACAACATTGGAGTGCCGACAGAATGCATACTATTTTCCTTACACATAAAAAAACAAAAACGGCTAAGGTCAGAAGACGATAGCCGTTAGCTTTTTATGCATAGACCTCGCCTTCCGGCAAGGTCTCACTTACAACTGAAAAGCCATGCTTTTCAGTTGCCCGGCGACCGGATGCGGTATTGCACGCATCGTAATGACGATCCACCGGCAAGGAAGTTACTCCCCTTTGCGAGTAACAAAGTATGTCAGACCATTGGTTTCGTCAATGGTCTCCACGGTTTCATTACACAGCTTTACGCGATAGCTTCCGCGCCCACGCCGTCTGCCGGGAAAACTACGCCGGTTTGACGGCGGATCTCCGTTTGCAGTTTGGCCGTGGTGCGGCTGACCGCCAGCCCAGGGTGATTCACTTCATTGTTTTCTACCAGGCGAGCAAAGACCTCTGCCTCATAGAGCATAGTGTTAATATGCTGAGGCTGCGTCAGCTCCTGCGCTTTACCGCCGCGCGGTACAAAGCTCAGCTTCTGGCATTCGGAAATCTTCTCGACAACCAGCGATCCCGCTTCGCCCTGAATTTCACTCGGCAGGACAGAATCACTCACTTTGGAGTGCTGCAGCGTGACGCTGAAATCACCGTAGTCCAGCACCACCAAACCGTGCGCATCGACACCGCTTTCGAGCAGGCTGGCGGTCGCCGTTACGCCGTGCGGCTCGCCCCAAAGCGCCACGGCAGTGGCCAGGCAGTAAAAACCGATGTCCATAATCGAGCCGTTCGAGAAGGCGGGATTAAAGGTGTTCGGGTTTTCACCGTCCAGATAGCGCTGGTAGCGTGAGGAGTACTGGCAGTAGTTGATAAAGGCTTTGCGCACTTTGCCCAGTTTCGGCAGAGATTGCTGTAACAGCAGGAAGTTTGGCAGGCTGGCCGTTTTAAACGCCTCGAACAGCACCACCTGATTTTCGCGGGCAAGCTGGATGGCGGTTTCCACTTCCTGGATATTCGACGCCAGCGGCTTCTCGCAAATCACATGCTTTTTATGGCTGAGGAACAGCTTAGTTTGCGGGAAGTGAAGGGAGTTCGGGCTGGCAATATAGACCGCGTCGATGGCGTCGCTTTGCGCCATCTCGTCGAGCGAGGTGAACAGATGCTCGACCAGGTAGTCGTTCGCAAAACTCTGCGCCTGCTCAAGGCTGCGGGAATAGACTGCGGTGAGCTTATATTTGCCGGTTTCATGGGCGGCGTCGACGAACTGGCGCGTGATCCAGTTCGTACCAATGACTGCGAAACGTATCATAAACGTTTACGTACTCCGTAGCTGGGAACCTTTAGCCACTGTAGCACGTCATCATGACAATTCGCGTGCGCTACTGCGCATTACTCTTTAACGATAAATGCGTAAGCCACAGGCGGGTATCAAACTCCAGCTGATGGTACTGCGGCTCCATGTGACAGCACAGGGAGTAGAAGGCTTTGTCGTGCTCTTTCTCTTTCAGGTGCGCCAGCTCATGCACCACGATCATCCGCAAAAAGGCTTCCGGCGCGTTGCGAAAAACGGTCGCCACGCGGATTTCGGCCTTGGCTTTCAGCTTGCCGCCCTGAACGCGAGAGATCGCCGTGTGCAGGCCGAGCGCGTTTTTCAGCACGTGGATCTTGTTGTCGTACATCACCTTATTGATCGGCGGCGCGCTCTTCAGGTACTGGCTTTTTAGATCCTGCGTATACTGCCAGAGGGCTTTATCCGTCGCGAAATCATGCGTGCCGGGGTAGCGTTTTTCCAGCACCGCGCCCAGCTTTTGCTCGGCGATTAAGCTACGAACCTGAGTCAGTAAGTTCTCCGGGTAGCCCTGGAGATATGTTAGTTGGTTCATCAAAAGTCCAAATTAATGCAAAAACGTGTATATCCGTCATCCTTCACGTTGTCTCTGCGTTGGCTGCGTCTGCTCACCCCAGTCACTTACTTGAGTAAGCTCCCGGGGATTCTCAGACTTGCCGCCTTGATACAACTTGAATGATTTTGGGTATATACTCACGCACCCTTTTCAGGGATAACGCCGAAATTTTACCATTCAGGAGGGCCGATGAGCCACTTAGACAACGGTTTCCGTTCACTCAACCTTAAACGTTTCCCGGAAACGGACGACGTCAACCCGCTTATGGCGTGGGAAGCGGCGGATGAATATCTGCTGCAACAGTTGGATGAGACTGAAATCAGCGGCCCGGTTTTGATCCTGAATGACGCGTTTGGCGCGCTGGGCTGTGCGCTGGCTGAACACACGCCTTACAGTATCGGTGATTCCTACTTAAGCGAGCTGGCGACGCGTGAAAACCTGCGCCACAACGATATCGAAGAATCCAGCGTGAAGTTTCTCGACAGCACTGCAGAATATCCGCAGGCGCCGGGCGTCGTGCTGATTAAAGTGCCGAAAACCATGGCGCTGCTGGAACAACAGCTGCGCGCGCTGCGCAAGGTTGTGACGCCAGAAACGCGTATTATTGCCGGTGCTAAAGCGCGTGATATCCACACTTCAACGCTGGAACTGTTCGAGAAAGTTCTGGGGCCGACCACCACCACGCTGGCGTGGAAAAAAGCCCGTCTGATCAACTGTACGTTTAGCGCGCCAGCGCTGGCCGACGCGCCAGAAACGCTGAGCTGGACGCTGGAAGGGACAGACTGGACCATCCACAACCACGCGAACGTCTTCTCTCGTACCGGTCTGGATATCGGCGCACGTTTCTTTATGGAACATCTGCCGGAAAATCTGGAAGGTGAAATTGTCGATCTCGGCTGCGGTAACGGCGTTATTGGCCTGACGCTGCTGGCGAAGAACCCGCAGGCCAGCGTCGTCTTTAGCGATGAGTCGCCAATGGCGGTCGCCTCCAGCCGTCTTAATGTTGAAACCAACATGCCGGAGGCACTGGATCGCTGCGAGTTTATGATCAACAACGCGCTGTCGGGCGTGGAGCCTTTCCGCTTCAACGCCGTACTGTGCAACCCGCCGTTCCACCAGAAACACGCCCTGACGGACAACGTCGCCTGGGAGATGTTCCACCATGCGCGCCGCTGCCTGAAAATCAACAGCGAGCTGTACATCGTGGCCAACCGTCACCTGGACTACTTCCACAAGCTGAAGAAGATTTTCGGCAACTGCACCACGATTGCCACCAACAACAAGTTCGTGGTGCTGAAAGCGGTTAAGCTGGGTCGTCGCCGCTAAATTGTCAGTGCAAGCTGGGTGCCCTGCGCAATGGCGCGCCGGGCATCCAGCTCCATCGCCACATCACACCCACCAATTAAATGCACCGTTTTACCCGCCGCACGCAGCGGATCGGCGAGATCGCGCTTCGGCTCCTGTCCGGCACATAAAATGATGTGATCCACGCGCAGCAGCTGGGGTTCACCGCCGATCAACACATGCAGCCCATCGTCGTCGATCTTCTGATAACTCACCGCCGGGATCATCTTCACGCCGCGCGAGAGCAGGGTGGCGCGGTGGATCCAGCCGGTGGTTTTCCCCAGCCCTTCGCCCGGCTTGCTGGCTTTACGCTGCAGCATCACAATCTGACGCGGGCTTTTCGGCAGCTGTGGCCCTTCCGGGCGCAATCCACCGGACTGATTCAGGCTGGTATCAATGCCCCATTCTACGCAAAACTCGGCGATGTTCTGGCTGGTGGCTTCACCCGGCTGGCTTAGGTACATGGCCGTATCAAAGCCGATCCCGCCGCAGCCGATGATGGCCACCTTCTCGCCGACCCGCGCTTTATCGCGCAGCACGTCAAGGTAGCTCAATACCTTCGGATGATCGATGCCCTCGATCGCCGGCGTGCGCGGGGCGATCCCGCTCGCCAGAATCACTTCATCAAAACCGATCAGATCTTGCGCGTTCGCAAACTGGTTGAGCCGCAGATCGACTCCTGTGAGTTCGATCATCCGGCGGTAGTAGCGCAGGGTTTCATAGAACTCCTCTTTGCCGGGGATCTGTTTGGCGATATTGAACTGCCCGCCGATCTCCGCGAGCGCATCGAACAGCGTTACGCTGTGCCCGCGTCCGGCGGCATTCACGGCAAACGCCAACCCTGCCGGGCCAGCACCGACCACGGCCAGACGCTTTTTCACGGCCGCCGGCAGCACCGGCATTTTGGTTTCGTGGCAGGCGCGGGGGTTTACCAGACAGGAGGTGACTTTGCCGACGAAGATCCGATCCAGACACGCCTGGTTACAGCCGATACAGGTGTTGATCTCATCTGCGCGACCGCTTTGCGCTTTGGACAGCAGTTCGGCATCGGCGAGGAACGGACGCGCCATCGACACGATATCGGCGTCGCCTCGGGAGATCACATCGTCCGCTACCTGCGGGTCGTTAATGCGGTTGGTGGTCACCAGCGGGATTGCCACTTTGCCTTTCAGTTTGCGCGTCACCCAACTGAATGCCGCGCGCGGAACCGGCGTGGCGATGGTCGGAATACGCGCCTCGTGCCAGCCAATACCGGTATTGATGATCGTCGCTCCCGCAGCTTCGATGGCCTGCGCCAGCTGTACGGTTTCGTCAAACGTACCGCCACCTTCGACCAGATCGAGCATCGACAGGCGGAAGACGATAATAAAATCCGCGCCCGCACGCTCGCGCACGGCGCGTACGACCTCCACGGCAAAACGCATGCGGCGTGCATAATCACCGCCCCATTCATCGTCGCGCTGGTTGGTTCGGGCAGCGAGGAATTCGTTAATCAGATAGCCTTCGGAACCCATAATCTCAACGCCGTCATAGCCCGCTTCACGCGCCAGCGCCGCACAGCGGGCGAAGTCGTCAATGAGCGTCAGGATCTCGTCATGCGTGAGGGCATGCGGCGTAAAGCGGTTAATCGGTGCCTGAATGGCTGACGGCGCGACCAGATTTGGCTGATAGCTGTAGCGGCCGGTGTGCAGAATTTGCAGAGCGATTTTGCCGCCCTCTTTGTGAACCGCGTCGGTCACAATGCGGTGATGCGGCAGCTGCGCCGCGTCGTTAAGCACCGCGCCGCCCTCCATCCCCACGCCGGATGCCGCGGGGGCCACGCCGCCAGTGACAATCAGCGCCACGCCGTGTCGTGCACGTTCGGCGTAGAACGCGGCCAGGCGTTCCGCACCATCAGGATGCTCCTCCAGACCGGTGTGCATTGAACCCATCAACACGCGGTTTTTGAGCGTAGTGAACCCCAGATCGAGGGGGGCAAATAACGACGGGTAGCGGCTCATAGTCTCTTCCAGTGTAAAATTATTGTTATGTGGTCGGATGAGTTACTAATTTAGCCAGCGGCAGCAGAAAGGTAAAAGCGGGATCGAATGATTGTGATAGATCTCAAAGAACTTCCCCTCACCCCGGCCCTCTCCCAAAGGAGAGAGGGAGAAAGGCCGCACGAAGCAATCCCCTCTCCCCTATGGGAGAGGGTTAGGGTGAGGGGCGAGTGTCGCGCACCAGCCCCGGAGCCTGCCACATGGACGTGGTCAGCCCGCTATCCACCAAACCAAGCTGGTCGGCGTAGACCGCCTGCCATTTTTGCATCATCCCGTCGTACAGCTCGCGGTGTTCCGGGTTGGGGGTGAATACCCGGCTCCATTTCACCAGCCGCTCACCGGTTGAAGCCATATCTGAAAATAGCCCAGCGCCCGTTCCGGCTGCAATGGCGCAGCCCAGCGCCGTCGCCTCTTTGACCTCCGGCACGCGCACCGGCAACCCGGTGACGTCACTTAAAATCTGGCTCCACAGCGCACCTTTGGCGCCACCTCCCGCAAACACCAGGCTTTCGAACGCGACGCCAGAGAAGCGGGAAATCTGCGCCAGGTTGCAGGCCGAGACAATCGCGGCATTCTCTTCCAGGGCGCGGAACAGCGTGGCTTTGTTGCATTTTTCCGGGTCGATGGAGAGGTTAATAAACGACGGTGCCGCGTGGTACCACTGCTTAAAATGCATCGCGTCGGAGAAAATGGGCATCACGCCGTGCGAACCCGCGGGAACACGGCTGGCCATCTCCTCCAGCAGGGAGTAAGTATCCATGCCCATGCGTTCGGCAATCAGCTTCTCCTCGGCGCAGAAGGCGTCGCGGAACCAGCGCATGGTTAACCCGGTAAAGAAGCTGATCGACTCTGCCTGCGCCATGCCGGGGATCGCATGCGGGTTCACGCGGATGTTCATGTCAGGATCGGTTCGCACCTGAGGCAGATTCACCACCTGCTGCCAGAATGTCCCGCCCAGCACCGCGGTTTGTCCGGCTCGCACGACGCCTAACCCCAGACACCCAAGCTGCACGTCACCACCGCCCATCACGACCGGCGTACCTTCACGCAGGCCACACTGCTGCGCGGCCTCTTTGGTTACGGCACCCAGCACGGTGCCCGTCTCTTTCACCGGGGAGAGAATATCGGCGCGCAGCCCGGCCATGTCGAGGAGCGCCGGGCGCCAGTCGCGGGAAAAGAGATCCAGCATGCCGGTGGTGCCTGCGTTCGACGGGTCAACCGCCAGTTCGCCGGAGAGCTTCGCCGCCAGCCAGTCGCTGATCATGGTGATGGTCGCCGCGTTGCGATAAATATCCGGGCGATGGTGCGCCAGCCACAGCAGGCGCGGCATGGCGCTGAGCGCCAGCGTCTGCCCGGAAACACCGTACACTTCGGATTCAAAACGGTAGTCGTGGATCTCTTTGAGTTCGGCCACCTCGCGGCTGGCGCGGGCGTCGACGTTGGCGCAGGCCCAGATGGCCTCGCCGTTGCGGTCATACAACACAATGCCCTCGCGCATCGAGCAGCAGGCGACCGACTGAATATCGGCGGCGCTCAGGTGCGCACGCTCCAGCGCCTGATGGATGCACTGGCAGGCCAGCCGCCAGTTGGTATCGAGGTCAAACTCCATCGACCCCGGCACGTTCTCCACGCTCAGGTGTTTCCATTCGGCCTGGCCGACGGCAATCTGGTTGCCCTGCAAATCGAAAATAACGGCGCGAACGCTGCCTGTCCCTGCATCTAACGCTAAAAGGTAACTCATGAGTTTGCCTCGTTGTTAGCGCGGGAAAGGCAGGCTCTCAGTTCGCCAGAGCCAGCACCGCGCGGGCTGTCGTCTCTTCCGTCACCAGGCCATTGATACGGCGACCTTTGAGTGCGGCATAAATCGCATCGGCTTTCTCTTCACCTCCGGCCACGCCAACGATGGTGGGTAACTGCGCCAGTTCATCGAGCGTTACGCCCAGTAATTCACGGTGGATCTCCAGTTCGTCTACGCATTCCCCTTCGGCATTGAGGAAATAACCCAGGATATCGCCCACGGCGCCCTTGCGGGCATACATCAGCTGTTCGCCTTCACTGATATAGCCGGAACGTAAAATCGTGGCATCGCGGCGCTGGTTCACCGCACCAATTCCCACCACGGCAACATCGGCTGCGGTAGCGGCGAGGATCACATCCCGCACGCTGGTTTCGCGTTTTAAAATCCCGGCCACTTCGGCGGACGAAACGCGAAGCGGCGCCGGGATCATGCTGACGCTACAGGCCGCATCCAGCTGACCGATGCCGGTCATATACGGCCCCACACCGCCCGAAAGCGTGACCAGGCGGATCTGCTGTGAACTAATAAAGCCGCTTAAGTGTTGCAGGCTGCTCATGGTGGTTTCACCAAATCCCACCGCCAGCAGTTGCCCGGGCTCCAGTACGCCCATTAACGACTGCGCCGCGCCAATGCCTAACCGCACGTTCATCGGCGGGGTATTCAGGGCAGGCAACACCCGCACCAGCTTCAGACCAAAGCGCCGCTGTAGCTCGGTTTCCAGCGCCAGACATCCTTCATAGCGGGAATTTATCTGGACGCGAATCACCCCTGATTGACGCCCCTTTTCCAGCAGGCGTGAAATCTTCAGACGGGGCAGGCCAAGTCGCTCGCCAATATCGTTCTGGGTCAGGCCGTCGTGGTAATAGCACCAGGCGACGCGTGCCACCAGTTCCTCTTCCGCCAGTGCAAGCCCTGCAAACCGGCCTTCTTCAGCAATGCGTTTATCGCCCATATTTGAACTCTTATAAAAATTTAGATCATATGTTCGTGATGGCGCGGGTGGAAAATGTGAGCCACGCGGCAAAACGGATCTTTTAGATTGTTTCTGGTTTATCTGGATCTTAATCGATAAAACTGTGATCCCTGCACGGTTGTAAATATAGTTCACCGTCTACGCTTTTGAACATTATTAATTCTAAAAATCATTTGTTCAATGGCGGGGCGATGATGACACCACTTATCGAAGCACGTGATATCTGCAAACAGTTTTCTGGCGTACCGGTGCTAAAAGGCATTGATTTCACGCTACTTGCGGGCCAGGTGCATGCGCTGATGGGCGGAAACGGTGCGGGAAAATCAACCCTGATGAAGGTCATCGCCGGGGTAGAGACGCCGGACAGCGGTGAACTTTCGGTCGAGGGCCAGTCATTTGCGCGCCTTACTCCGGGGCAGGCGCATAAGCTCGGCATTTATCTGGTTCCTCAGGAACCGCTGCTGTTTCCCAACCTGACGGTGCGGGAAAATATCCTGTTCCGGCTGCCGCATGAAAGCGATCGGGGAAAGCGGCTGACAGAGAAACTCCAGCAGCTGCAGTGCCAGCTCAATCTTGATGCCACCGCCAGCACCCTGGAAGTGGCGGATCAACAGATGGTGGAGATCCTGCGCGGGCTGATGCGCAATGCGAAGATCCTGATCCTCGATGAACCCACCGCGTCACTTACTCCCGGCGAAACCGAACGCTTATTCCGCCAGATCCGCGCTTTACAGGCGCTCGGCGTCGGCATTGTCTTTATCTCGCATAAGCTGCCGGAAATCCGCCAACTGGCGAACCACGTCTCGGTGATGCGCGATGGCACGGTGGTGCTTAGCGGGGAAACCGCGCGGTACGACGATAACGCGCTGATTGCCGCCATGACACCGGTCAGTCGGGATCAGGGGTTAAGCGACGCGCAAAAACTGTGGCTGGCGCTGCCGGGCAATCGCCGCACGCAGCCGCAGGATTTCCCGGTGCTGCGCGTGGAAGATCTCACTGGCGAGGGGTTTATCGATCTGAATCTTGAGATCTACGCCGGGGAGATCGTCGGTCTTGCCGGGCTGGTCGGATCCGGACGGACGGAATTTGCCGAAACGCTCTACGGCCTGCGTCCGGTTCGCGGTGGGCGAGTCTGGCTGGAGAATCAGGAGATCACCGGCGATCCGGTCTTTTCCCGGCTGGATAAAGGGCTAGTGTATCTGCCGGAAGACAGGCAGGTGTCCGGGCTGTTCCTCGATGCACCGATCCGCTGGAACACCGTGGCGCTGAACGAACCTTCAATCTGGCAGCAGCGCAAACGGGAATCTGCGGTGGTGGAGCGCTATCACCGGGCGCTCGGCATCAAACTCAACCATGCGGATCAAACCGTGCGCACGCTTTCCGGCGGCAATCAGCAGAAGGTGCTGCTGGCGCGCTGTCTGGAGGCTAACCCTCTGCTGCTGATTGTCGATGAACCGACGCGCGGCGTGGATGTGTCGGCGCGGGCTGATATCTATCAACTGATCAAAAGCGTGGCGGCGCAGAACGTGGCGGTGCTGATGATCTCAAGCGATCTTGATGAGTTCCCAGGGCTGGCTGACCGCGTGCTGGTGATGCATCAGGGCGTACTCAGCGGCGAACTGCCGCGCCATGCCGTCAGCCTGGAACGCATGATGGCGCTGGCGTTTGGAGGGCAATCATGAAGACCTTACTGAAAAATCGCGAGCTGAGCGCGTTTCTGGCGATCCTCGCCCTGTTCGCCGTGCTGGTGTCGCTCAACCCGTCCTATTTCAGCCTGCAGACGTTGGGGATGATCTTCGCCAGCGCGCAAATCCTGATCCTGCTGGCGCTCGGTGCCGCACTGGTGATGTTGACCCGCAATATTGATGTCTCCGTCGGTTCCACCGTTGGGCTGTCTGCCATTGCGGTGGGTGTGGCGCTAAACAGTGGTTACAGCCTGCCGGTGGCGATGCTTTTTGCACTGGCGATTGGCGCGCTGGCGGGAGCATTCAACGGTTTTCTGGTGGTGGGGCTGCGCATTCCGGCGATTGTTGCCACCCTCGGCACGCTGGGGTTGTACCGGGGCGCAATGCTGCTGTGGACGGGCGGGAAGTGGATTGAAGGCTTGCCGTCGAGTCTGAAAAATCTCTCGGAGCCGGTTGCCATCGGTATTTCACCGCTCGGCATGATGGTGCTTTTTTTAGCGGCCGTCGGGGCGTGGACGCTGTCACGTACCGCCGTCGGTCGGGATTTCTACGCCGTTGGCGATAACCTTGCCGCCGCGCGCCAGCTGGGCGTTGCGGTGAACCGCACGCGGATGATCGCCTTTACGCTGAACGGCATGCTGGCGGCCTGCGCCGGGGTGGTCTTTGCCTCGCAGATTGGCTTTGTACCCAACCAGACGGGCAGCGGGCTGGAGATGAAAGCCATCGCCGCCTGCGTGCTTGGCGGCATTTCGCTGTTGGGCGGCACCGGTACGCTGATCGGCGCGTTTCTCGGCGCGTTCTTCCTGACCCAAATCGACACGGTACTGGTGCTGTTTAAACTCCCGGCCTGGTGGAACGATTTTATCGCCGGGCTGGTGCTGCTCGGCGTGCTGGTGCTTGACGGACGTCTACGCCAGGCGTTGGCGCGCCATCAGCGAGCGCTGAAATACAGCCGCTTCCAGCCGGGTAATAAAGGGGGAAAGCACGTCACCCCCTTTCCAAAACGCAAAAAAGAGGTGGCGTAAATGAAGCTTAACTGGGAAAGCGCGCTGCTGATTTTACTGGTGCTGGAGATCCTGCTTTTTGGCGCCATCAACCCGCGCATGCTCGATATCAACATGCTGCTGTTCAGCACCAGTGATTTTATCTGCATTGGCATTGTGGCGCTGCCGCTCACGCTGGTGATCGTCAGCGGCGGGATCGATATTTCTCTCGGCTCGACCATTGGCCTGTGCGCCATCGCGCTGGGGGTGATGATGCAGGCCGGATGGCCGCTGGCGGTCGCCATCCCGCTGACATTGCTGCTCGGGCTACTGTGCGGGGTTGTTAATGCGGCACTCATTCACTATACCGGCATCAGCCCGCTGGTGATCACCCTCGGCACGCTCTACCTCTACGGCGGCGGGGCGCTGCTGCTGTCGGGTATGGCTGGCGCGACGGGTTACGAAGGTATCGGTGGCTTCCCGGACAGCTTTACCGCCTTTGCCAACCTCACGGTGCTGGGCCTGCCGATCCCGCTGGTGCTGTTCGCGGTAATTACCCTGTTCTTCTGGCTGATTACCCATCGCGGGCGCTTCGGACGGCATCTGTTTTTGATCGGGCAGAACCCGCGTGCGGCACGTTACGCGGCGCTGTCGGTGAACGGTATGCCCTACGCGCTGTATGGCCTGGTGGGCGTGGCTTCGGCCATTGCTGCGCTGGTGATGGTCTCCTATTTCGGTTCGGCGCGTTCGGATTTAGGACGTGACCTACTCATGCCTGCACTCACCGCCGCCGTGCTTGGCGGGGCGAATATTTACGGGGGGTCAGGTTCGGTTCTGGGTACTGCACTGGCAGCGCTGCTGGTGGGGTATCTGCAGCAGGGTTTACAGATGGTCGGCATCCCCAACCAGGTGTCGAGCGCGCTGTCAGGGGCGCTGTTGGTTGTGGTGGTGATGGGACGTTCGCTGAGTCTGCACCGTGAATGGGTGCGCAATTTCTTCCTCAAAACTACCCGGAGCGTAAGATGAAAACAAAACTGATAGTCCTGGCGATGGCGCTCAGCTTCGCGTCGGCGCAGGCGGCAGACCGCATTGCCTTTATCCCTAAACTGGTGGGGGTCGGTTTCTTTACCAGCGGCGGCAACGGCGCGAAAGAGGCGGGTAAAGATCTGGGTGTCGACGTCACTTACGACGGCCCAACGGAGCCGAGCGTTTCCGGCCAGGTACAGCTCATCAATAACTTTGTTAACCAGGGCTATAACGCCATCATCGTCTCCGCCGTGTCGCCGGACGGCCTCTGCCCGGCGCTGAAGCGCGCGATGCAGCGTGGGGTCAAAGTGCTGACCTGGGATTCCGACACCAAACCAGAATGCCGCAGCATTTACATCAACCAGGGCACGCCGGAACAGCTCGGTGGCCTGCTGGTGGAGATGGCCGGTAAGCAGGTCAGTAAACCGAATGCCAAAGTGGCGTTCTTCTACTCCAGCCCTACGGTGACGGACCAGAACCAGTGGGTGAAAGAGGCGAAAGCCAAAATCGAAAAAGATCATCCCCAATGGCAAATCGTCACCACCCAGTTTGGCTACAACGACGCCACCAAATCCCTGCAAACCGCGGAAGGGATCTTAAAAGCCTATCCGGATCTGGATGCGATCATCGCCCCGGATGCCAACGCGCTGCCCGCCGCGGCGCAGGCCTCGGAAAACCTGAAGCGTGAAGGGGTGGCGATTGTCGGGTTCAGTACCCCTAACGTGATGCGACCGTACGTCGAGCGCGGTACGGTGAAAGCCTTCGGCCTATGGGATGTGGTGCAACAGGGCAAAATTGCGGTCAATGTCGCCGATCGTTTATTGAAAAAAGGCGATCTTAACGTTGGCGACAGCGTAGACGTAAAAGGTATCGGGACGCTGAAGGTCGAGCCGAACAGCGTGCAGGGCTACCAGTATGAAGCGAAGGGCAACGGTATCGTGCTGCTGCCGGAGCGCGTGGTGTTCACCAAAGAGAACATCAACAAATACGATTTCTGACGGGGGAACAAATGGCTGATTTAGACGACATCAAAGACGGCAAGGATTTTGGCATCGGTACACCGCAGCAGAATGTGCCGTACACGCTGAAGGGATGCGGCTCGCTGGACTGGGGCATGCAGTCGAGGCTTGCGCGTATCTTCAACCCAAAAAGCAACCGCACGGTAATGCTTGCCTTTGACCACGGCTACTTTCAGGGACCGACCACCGGCCTTGAGCGGATCGATCTCTCGATTGCCCCGCTGTTTGGCGAAACCGACGTGCTGATGTGTACCCGCGGCATTCTGCGCAGCCAGGTGCCTGCCGCCACGAACAAGCCGGTGGTGCTGCGTGCGTCCGGCGGTAACTCGATTCTAGGCGAGCTCTCCAACGAGTGCGTGGCGGTCGCGATGGAAGACGCCCTGCGCCTGAACGTCTGCGCGGTGGCGGCGCAGGTCTATATTGGCAGCGAGTTTGAGCATCAGTCGATCAACAACATCATCAAGCTGGTGGATGCGGGGGCGCGCTACGGCGTGCCGACGCTGGCGGTAACGGGAGTAGGCAAAGAGATGGCGCGCGATGCACGCTATTTCTCCCTTGCCAGCCGTATTGCCGCCGAAATGGGGGCGCAGTGCGTCAAAACTTATTATGTGGACGACGGCTTTGAAAAAGTGACGGCCAGCTGTCCGGTGCCGATCGTGATCGCCGGCGGTAAAAAGCTGCCGGAGCACGAGGCGCTGGAGATGTGCTGGCGGGCGATAGACCAGGGTGCATCCGGTGTCGATATGGGGCGTAACATCTTCCAGTCCACTGCGCCGCTGGCGATGCTGAAAGCAGTGAAGAAAGTGGTTCATGAGAACATGAACGCGCGGGAAGCGTTCCAGTTCTGGCAGGAAGAGAAACAGGGAGAAACAAAATGAATGTGACGTTAGTGGAGATCAACATTAAACCCGAGCGGGTTGACGAATTTCTGGATGTCTTTCGCGCCAACCACGAAGGGGCCATTCAGGAGCCAGGAAACCTGCGCTTTGACGTGCTGCAGGATCCTCGGGTGAAAACCCGGTTCTTTATCTACGAAGCGTATAAAGACGACGAGGCCGTGCTGGCGCATAAGAAAACGCCGCATTACCTGGCCTGCGTGGACAAGCTCGAGGAGCTGATGTCAGAGCCGCGCAAAAAGCGCAGTTTTGTCGGGCTGTTGCCGGCGTAATAGATTGCCGGGTAAGCGCGAGCGCCACCCGGCGTTTTTCAGGCCAGCTCAAGGCTGACAAGCAACCTCGCCAGCGCATCGCGCGGCTCGCCCTGTAGCGCCTGCAGCGGGAACGGCAGCGCGGGTTCGGCCACTTTCCCCATCATCTCTGCCGCTGCCGCCATCACCCGCAGGCTGCCGTAACGACGGAACAGCGCCCACAGCGGTTCAAGCCGCTCGGATTGCGCCTGCGTGCGTGAACGCGCGATCGCCATCGCAGCCTTCGGAAACAGCCCGCCGACCACCGAATACCAAACATCAAATCCGGCTTGCAGCGCGGATGATGCCTGCCAGTCCCCGCTGATCCCCATCGTCACGTTCTTCGGAAGGCGATCACGTACCAGGGCAATATCCTCCGGCACGCGGCCAAATTTCACCGAGCCAATATTGGGCAGCGCTGCCACGGCAAACATCAGCTCATGGGTAAACTCAAACCCCGTTGTGCCGGGATTGTCGTAGACGCACAGCGGCACAGAGAGCTGGCGGGTGACCGTCTCATAGAGCGAATAGACTTCATCCGCCGTCAGCCGCTGGTACGACACCGGCGCCATTAGCACGCTGGACGCACCGGCAGCCTGCGCATCGTCTGCCAGACGCAGTATATCGTCCAGCCGAAGCGCGCCGATGCTGACCATCACGGGGATCTCTTCGGCGTGTTCCGCCGCACAGCGGGTAATCTTCGCCCGCTCTTCAACGGTGAAATAGGCATAGCTGCCCGTCGAACCGAGTATGCCCAGAGAATCCACGCCTGCATCGACCAGCGGTGCCAGCAGGTGCGTAAAGGCCCGCTCGTCAAACTTTCCGTCTTTCAGAGGGGTTAAGGGGAAAGCGCTTAATCCGTGAAACATCGTTATCTCCTCTTACAGCTCCAGCAGCTGGATATGCGCCGTTGCGCCAGGCATCAGCCGTTGCAGATGGGTGACCAGCTCCTCACCCGCCTCTTCCAGCGCCGCAAGCGGCATTGACGGCAGGCTTTCAAGGATAAACCACATGCTTTGCGCCTGGCTGTCCAGGCGCGTGCGCACTCCCTGTCGCCAGTTCCAACGGCGGCAGGTCACGCCGATATCGTCACGCCAGATGACCTCGCCCGCTTCCGGGTACTCCACCACCGGCTGGCCCTCTTTGAGCGTATCAAAGGGTTCATCACCTTCGGAAAGCGTCAGGCTCGGCGCGCCGGCGTAGGCCGCGAGATTCTCTCCGCCAACCGGAATGGCGTAGCGAATGCTTACCGCATTGTAGATATCCACCACCGGATCGAGGGGCGGCAGCGAGCCGTCTTTCAGCACCCGCTTACGCAGCGCGGATGCCGAGCAGGGCGTGCGTTTCGGTTTTGCGCCGAAGGCTTTAAAGACGTTGTCCCATTCTGCCAGGTGTGCTTCGGCCCAGGGCACATCATCATTGAGCACCTGCTGACAGGCCTGCGCCAGCACCGCAGGCGCAACCTCCGGATGGGCAATGGGGGCGGCGTCTACCAGAATGCTCAGTGCCCGAAAGCCTGGGGCGATCCCGTCGAGACGCGAATCTATTGACGGCGTAACAAGAGACATAAATAATCCTGTATTGACTGTTTTATACCATGGTAGTGACCAATGACTGATAAAGTCAATATAATGACTACGCAGGGCGCCGATATCGCCCAGGTAAGCCTGGCAGTGGCGAACCGTATCCGCAGCTGGCGTAAAGAGAAAAAGCTCTCTCTGGATGAGCTTTCACGCCGTGCCAGCGTCAGCAAAGGCATGCTGGTGGAGATTGAAAAAGGGGCAGCCAACCCCAGCATCGCCATCTTATGCAAACTGGCCGCCGCGCTGGGGATTTCTGTTGCTGATATCGTTAACGTGTCCAGCGAGCCGTTGGTGCACATTATTGAAGAAGAGGCGATCCCTGTTCTGTGGCAGGGCGCACAGGGTGGACACGCCAGATTGCTGGCGGGAACCGCTGGCCCGGACATGATTGAGCTCTGGCAGTGGGAAATGCATCCCGGCGAACGTTTTAGTTCGTCAGGACACCCGGCGGGGACGTTTGAGCTTCTTCACATCAACGAAGGTGTGTTAACCCTGACGGTCGACGACAACGTCACCCAAATTGCGTCGGGCGCGTCGGCGGTGGCGAAAACGGAAGCGGCGCACGTTTACGCCAATGAAGGGAAAGGTTTACTGCGGTTTACGATGACGGTGGCGGAATTCCATCGCTAAAATTCCCCCTCCGCTAAGAGGGGGAGGGGATATCACGCTTCTTCCACGCTTACCCGCAGTGCTGCCAGCGCTTTGCGCGCAGATTTCAACACCTGCTCGCATTGCTCGATGGTCAACGTCAGGGGCGGTTCAATACGAATGGTTTTCGAGTTGTTGAGCGTCCCAGCGACCAACACCCGCTGGCGGAACATCTCGCTCGCGAAGTTGTAGCCGATTTCGTTATCAACAAATTCGATGGCCATTAGCATCCCTTTCCCACGCGCATCCTGCACCAAATCCGGGTATTCCCGGGCCATCTGGCGGAAGCCATCCAGCAGCATGTCGCCTTTTTGCTCCGCCTGCGCAGGCAGGTTTTGCTCCAGCAGCACGTTGATGGTTGCCAACGCAGCCGCACAGGCCAGCGGGTTACCCCCAAAGGTGGTGGTGTGCAGGAACGGGTTGTCGAACAGCACGGAGAAGACCTCTTCGGTCGCGACCGTTGCGCCAATCGGCATCACGCCGCCACCAAGGGCTTTTGCCAGGCACAGAATGTCCGGTTGAACGTTCTCGTGCTCGCAGGCAAACATCTTGCCAGTGCGCCCCATGCCGGTTTGCACTTCGTCGAAGATCAAGAGTGCGCCAAACTCATCGCACAGCTGACGCACCGCAGGCAAATAGCCTTGCGGCGGCAGGATCACCCCGCCTTCGCCCTGGATAGGCTCCAGGATCACCGCGGCCACGTCGTCGCCCGTTTTACGGCACTCGTTCAGGATTGTGCGCATGGCCGAGATATCGCCAAACGGCACGTGGCGAAAGCCCGGCAGCAGCGGCATAAACGGTTTACGGAAGGTGGATTTCGCCGTCGCCGACAGTGCGCCCAGTGATTTACCATGGAACGCGCCGCTGGTGGCGATAAAGGTGAATTTCCCGCGTGGGGACTGGTACGCTTTGGCGAGCTTAAGCGCCGCTTCGACCGATTCGGTGCCGCTGTTGCTGAAGAAGCTGTACTTCAGTTTGCCGGGCGTTAATGCCGCCAGCGTTTTCGCGAGCATGGCACGCAGCGGGTCGAGCAGTTCCTGGCTATGGAGAGGTTGTTTCGCAAGTTGATTCTGTACGGCGGAAACGACAACTGGATTACGGTGCCCCACGTTGAAAATACCAAAGCCACCCAGACAATCGATAAACTCCTGTCCCTGAGTGTCGACAAGCGTGTTCAGACCCCCCGCTTGCCATTCTACGGCTCCGTAATCCCCGCCGGCGGTAACAGATTTGCGATACTCCAAAAATCCCGGATTCACATGCTCTTTAAAGTAATCAATGACCTCTCGGTTAAGTTGTTTCATCTCCTCATGGTCAAGCGTTCGCTTTTCGATGAGATTCAGTGCGTGCGCGGTACAGGCAAGAGCCGAGGCGCTGGAAGGTAACCTGTTCAAAATGTGCTCCCGGGGATCGCGTATCACATGATACTGCGTTAAGTATTGCAGGGATTACGCCACCTCAGAGGACTTAACGAAAATCGGGATAAACGCCAGGTTAACATTATGTTGCACAATATTTAATCATGCCGATGAAAGCCAAACGGGATGAAGGCGCAGGAAAACAGAGGTAGGTTTTGTCGTGGATTTCGTCAATAGCACTCGCGTGGTGCACGCCGTGCTTCTTAAGTGTGCGTTAACAGATCATGCTTTGTGAGTAATTTCTTTACGAAAGTATTTTAAATCAATTAATTACAAAAACGCACAGAAAGTGCGGTTTATCCGCAATTTGCGATCTCAATCATATTTAACAACTAAAGATAAATTGTTTACCGCCGAAAAAACAATAAACCACAAAATTAACATTCGAATAACCTGCAAGGGATGCCCACAATGTCCTCTCCTTCCTATGTCACCCAGAATGAATACCCGCTGGACGATGACACCACCCTCATGTCGACTACTGACCTCCACAGTTACATGACGCACACCAACGATACCTTTGTGAAGGTGAGCGGCTATTCACTGAATGAACTGCTGGGACAGCCGCACAATCTGGTGCGTCATCCGGACATGCCGAAAGCGGCCTTTGCCGATATGTGGTACACGCTGCAAAAAGGTGAACCCTGGAGCGGCATAGTGAAAAACCGCCGTAAAAATGGCGACCACTACTGGGTGCGTGCTAACGCCGTACCGATGGTGCGCCGCGGGCAGGTGACGGGCTATATGTCTATTCGCGCGAAGGCGACGGCTGAAGAAATTGCGGCCGTGGAGCCGCTCTATAAGGCACTGAACGAAGGGCGCTGTAAAAAACGGATCCACAAAGGGCTGGTGGTGCGTAAGGGGTGGCTCGGAAAGTTACCGGCGATGCCGCTGCGCTGGCGCGTGCGCAGCGTGATGGCGGTGTTGTTTATGCTGATGGCCGCGACTCTTGCGGCAACGTCAGCGGGGTGGGCGTCGTTCGTGGCGGCAGCGGTGGTGATGCTGTTGGGCACGCTGCTGTTTGAGCAGCAAATTGTCCGCCCGGTTGAGAACGTGGCGAGCCAGGCGCTGAAGGTCGCGACCGGCGAACGTAATAGCGTGCAGCACCTTAACCGCAGCGACGAGCTGGGGCTGACCCTGCGCGCGGTTGGGCAGCTAGGACTGATGTGCCGCTGGCTCATCAATGATGTCTCAAGCCAGGTGGTGAGCGTGCGTAACGGCAGCGACAGGCTGGCGCAGGGCAATGAAGATCTCAACGACCGCACGCGTCAGACGGTCACCAACGTGCAGCAGACCGTGGCAACCATGAATCAGATGGCGGCGTCGGTACAAAGTAACTCCGAAACCGCCGCTGAAGTCGACAAGCTTTCCATGGCGGCCAGCAGCGCGGCGACCAAAGGCGGGAATGCGATGCAGACGGTGGTGAAAACTATGGATGACATCGCAGACAGCACGCAGCGCATCGGCTCAATTACCACACTGATTAACGACATCGCATTTCAGACCAATATTCTGGCGCTGAACGCGGCGGTTGAAGCGGCAAGAGCCGGGGAGCAGGGGAAAGGCTTTGCGGTGGTGGCTGGTGAAGTGCGCCATCTTGCCAGCCGAAGCGCCAACGCCGCCAACGATATCCGTAAGCTGATTGATGCCAGCGCCAGTAAGGTGCAGTCCGGTTCCGACCAGGTGCACGCGGCGGGCCGCACGATGGACGATATCGTCGAACAGGTTAAGAACGTGACCCAGCTCATCGCGCAAATCAGCCACTCCACGTCTGAGCAGGCTACCGGGCTGTCGGAATTAACCCGCGCGGTGGCGGAGCTGGACGGCATCACGCAGAAAAATGCCGATCTGGTTGAGGAGAGCGCGCAGATCTCCGCCATGGTGAAGCACCGAGCAGGGCGTCTTGAGGATGCGGTAACCGTCCTTCATTGAGCGTGTAATGTTCCAGAAAAGCCGTTTGCTCCAGAAGGTGCAAGCGGCTTTATATTTTCCTGATTGTAATTATTATTGTGGTTTATTGTTAATATAATATTAAATAACTAAAGAAAGTGAATGAGTTATTTATTCCTGCCTAAGTCAGTTTTCCACGATGCTATTTCATAAATGCCGTGTCAGATGGATACATAACGATCGATGCGCCGAAATTAATAGTCTGTGCCTATCCATTGTGTAGGTTATGAAATATAAAAACGATCAAAGTCATAAAGTTAGCGATGTAGTTACCGATAACGGTGATTGTCTGGGAAATAATCACATCGATGGAGTAAATATGTTCTTACATGACGTAAAGATCGGCACAAAATTATTTCTGGCGTTTGGGTTCTTTATTGTTCTGATGGTGGTCAGCGCAAGTTTGTCCTTGCTTAGCCTGAATCGCGCGAATCACGGGATGCAATCCATCATTACTAACGATTACCCGACCACGGTAAAAGCGAACCTGTTAATCGACAACTTCCAGGAATTTATCAGCACCCAGCAGCTCATGCTGCTGGACGATCGGGGGACGTACACGGCGCAATCGCAGGAGCACCTGAAAGAGATCAGTGCGAACATCACCGTTATCCTCGACGGCCTGAATAACACGCTGCATGACGCAAAATCACAGCAGGTGCTGGCGGATATCCGCAGCGTGCGCCAGCAGTATCTCGATTCCCGTTTCCGTATTTTGCAGGCGGTGCAGAATAACGATCGCACGGGGGCCATCCAGGAGATGATGACCACTACGCTTAACCTGCAACAGGCCTACAAAGCGAAAGTGCAGGCGCTGATTGCAATTCAAAATAACGAGATGCAGAGTGCGGGCACGCAGGTGGATGGCGACTTTAGAACGAACCGATTGCTGCTGATCCTGATCACCCTCTTTAGCGTGGTGGCCGGCAGCCTGATTGGCTGGTTCATTGTGCGCTCGATTACGCGTCCACTGGGCAAGGCGGTGAACTTTGCCCAGTCCATTGCCGACGGCGATTTAACCGGCAGTATCGCCTCACATGGCAAAGATGAAACGGGCATTCTGCTCTCTGCGCTGATGGAGATGAAAACGCGACTGCTGGAGATTGTGCAGCAGGTACAGACCGGCTCTGAGAACATCTCCAGCGCTGCCGCGCAAATTGTGGCGGGTAACCAGGATCTGGCCGCGCGTACCGAAGAGCAGGCCAGCTCTGTTGAACAGACGGCAGCGTCGATGGAACAAATTACCGCAACGGTGAAGAACACCGCCTCCCATACCGGAGAAGCGACAACCCTCTCCGCGGATGCCGCCACCGTGGTGAAAAATAACGGCGAGATGATGAAGCAGGTGACCAGCAAAATGCGCCTGATTAACGAAACATCAAACCGGATGTCCGACATTATTGACCTGATCGACGCCATCGCCTTCCAGACCAATATTCTGGCACTGAATGCAGCCGTTGAGGCCGCGCGCGCGGGTGAACATGGCCGTGGCTTTGCCGTTGTGGCGGGGGAAGTGCGCCAGCTTGCGCAGAAGAGTGCGTCATCGGCCAGTGAAATCCGCCAGCTGATTGAAAGCTCTACCAGCCAGACCCAGGACGGGATGAACCTGGTTGAGAAAGCCAGCGGGCTGATTAACGGGATGGTGGGTAACGTGGAAGAGATGGACGTGATCCTGCGCGAAATCCGCCAGGCCAGCCATGAGCAGACGGAAGGGATCTCGCAGATTAACAGCGCGATAGGCCTGATTGACGCCACCACCCAGCAGAACTCCGCCCTGGTGGAGGAGTCTGTGGCCGCCGCGGCATCGCTTAACGAGCAGGCGATGCACCTGAAAGAGCTGGTGCGCGTCTTCCGCGTGAGCGAACGCGCGCTGGCTTAATCCAGCTGGGAGATCTCCAGCGCCGCGCGGTCGATCGCGCCGATAATCTGCTTAAGCTGCGCGTCGCTGAGCTCTCCCTGGTTCACCTTAAGGTCTAACACAGCTTTGAAGTTATCCAGCGCCCGCTTCATTTGCGGGTTTTTGCGCAGCTGAAAACCGACGGATCGCGCTTTGATACGTGCCTGAATCTGTTCCAGCTGTTCCTGGTTTTCGTCCAGCCAGCGCTGTCCGTCCAGGGTGATCGCAATTTTCTTGCGGCCATTCTCTTCTTCCGTAATGCTAATAAACGTCTGATCCTGAAGAAAATCCAGCGTTGGGTAAATCACGCCTGGGCTAGGGGTGTAGTTCCCCTGCGTCATGTTTTCGATCTCTTTGATCAGCTCATAGCCGTGGCTGGCGTTGCGTGTCAGGATATCCAGAATCACCAGCCGCAGGTCGCCGTGACCAAAGAATCGCGGCCTGCGCCCGCCGCCCTCGTGTTCAAGTCGCATGCTATTTCCTCATAACAGATATATCTAAAATATATCTAAGATATATTTAGATGCAATCTAAAAATTCTTGCATTCTGTCTTATTAGCAATCATTATCATTTAAAATTGATTTCGATATATCGTATTCACCCGACAGAAGGCATTCAAATGACATCTACCCGCTACCCACAGCGCGTCCGTAATGACCTGCGCTTTCGCGAGCTGAATGTGCTCCGCGTTGAGCGCGTTAGCGCTGGTTTTCAGCGTATTGTTTTAGGCGGCGAGGCGCTGGAAGGCTTTAGCTCCCGCGGTTTTGACGACCACAGCAAAGTCTTTTTCCCCGTGCCGGGCGCGACCTTTGTTCCGCCGGTAGTGACGGATGAAGGCATCGACTGGGGGGACGGAGTCCGTCCGCAGGCGCGCGACTACACGCCGCTCTATGACGCGGTTAATCATGAACTGGTGCTCGATTTCTTTATCCATGATGGCGGCGTTGCCAGCAGCTGGGCGGTAGACGCCAAAGTGGGTGACAGGCTGACTATCGGCGGCCCGCGCGGTTCGCTGGTGGTGGCGGAAGATTACGCCTGGCAGGTGTATGTCTGCGACGAGTCCGGTATGCCTGCACTGCGCCGTCGTTTAGAGGGGATCGCCAAACTGCCGGTACGCCCGGAGATCCATGCGGTGGTCACCGTCGGTGATGAAGCTTACAAGGACTATCTGGCGCACCTGAGCGAATTCAATGTCACCTGGGTTGTAGGCCATAGTGAACGGGCGGTGGCTGACCATCTGGCCACGTTGAAAGTACCGGCGGAAGATTACTTTATCTGGCTGACCGGAGAAGGAAAGATGGTGAAAAACCTGAGCCGTCAGTTTGAAACCGATGCGATTGACCCACAGCTTGTGCGCGCCAGCGCATACTGGCACGCCAAATAATCAGGCTGCGGGATCCAGCTGCGCTTCGCTCACCTGATGTTCGAGCGAGGCGCGAACCTCGTGCAGCGCTTTCTCCTGCTGGGCAAAGTAGGCTTCCATGTTGTTGAGGGAAGAGACCAGCAGCCAGGACTCTTCTTTCTCCAGCTCCGCCAGCTCGTTCACTAAGGTGTCGATTTGCTCGCGAACCTGCGCCATTTTTTTGCGGATGCGTTCCAGGTCGTTCAACCTGTCGCTGGCCATCAGCGGCTCAAAGCCCTGCTGCAAACGCGCCACCAGTGAACGAATGGCTTTTACATCCCCGCGCTGTTTGGCCTGGTTGAGCTGCACCATCACGGTGTTAGCTTCTTCTTTCAGATCGTCAGCCACCAGGTCCGGGTGGCAGAGCTTGCTCGCCTGACGCCAGAGGCGTTTTAGCTCGTTCCGATCTTCTTCCGACAGGTCTTTGCCTTTACGCAAACGCACTTCCGCATCATGGTGCTGCTCGCGGTATTTTTCGTACTCTGCATTGGCCTCGTCCCGCGCCTGACGGGCAGGCTCTTCTTCACGGGTTAATCCGCTCTCAAGCTCCAGCGCTTCGGCCAGTAAATTGGCAATCAGGTTGCTTTGCTGCTGCAGATGCTTACGTGCCTCGGCGGCACGCGTGGAATCGGCGGGCAGGTCCCGCCAGCGCTGGGTCAACGTTGCCAGCACCTCCACCGCCTGCGCCATATAGCGCTGGCAGCGGCGATAATCTTCTTCCCGACGGCGGGTTTCCGCCTGCTGACGACGCAGGTTCAGTTCGGCAAGCGTTTTACGCAGGGCGAGGATCTGCTGCATCAGCGGGCCCAGCCGCGAGAAATAGAGATCGTTGAATTCATCAAGCTGTTGAACGCGCGCGTTGCGACGGTCAATCAGATCGCGCAGGCGTTCTTCCAGGGCTTTTAGCTCCATTTTGCTGGCGGCGAGCTGAGGGTCACGCCACTGCGTAATGGCGCGCTGGCTCTGCAACCAGGCGGTAATGGCCCGGATGGCCGCGGTGTAGTTTTCCTGCTCAAGCGCCACGACGATGGCCTGTAACTCTTCGTCAAACGCTTCGCTTTTCAGGCGTGCCAGCTGGCTCTGGATGATGTCGTCATCTTCCAGTTCGATGGCATTTTTAATGATTTCTAGCCGTTTGATCGGTGTGCTCATGATGCCTTTCGCCTGGGCGCTTAAGTATTTGAGTTAAGGTTAGTTGTTGCAAAAGCTACAGGAAATAATACACACGGATGATGATCGGCGCGATGGGGGATTTCTTTAGTTTTATCAGATTTATGCCAAGCAAAAATCTGAAAATGCAATGGGCATGACCCTGTTTTGTTTACGGATGTTTACGTTGGTAATGTTTTGACATAAATTGCTCATAATTTAACAACAAGTATGAAAACGGACTTAAGGCAGGAGTGACAGTGATGTTAGGGACTACGTCGAAGGTGTGGGTGCTGGCAGGCGCTACACTCGTGGGGGCTGGCGTCGCGCAGGCTGCTCCCTTGTCACCGGCCGATCGCAGTACTATTCAGCAGCAACAGCAGCAGTTACTGGATGAAAACCAACGCCAGCGCGATGAGCTTGAGCGTAGCGTGGTATTACCGCGCAGGGTTAAACCTGACACCTCCTCCGCTCCGCAAGGCCCGTGCTTTGTCATCTCCCGCATAGAACTTTCGGGCGCAACCCTGATGTCACCCTCAGTACGAAATCAATTGCTCGCGCCCTGGGCCAATCAATGTCTGGATATCTCCCGTCTTAACAAGCTCACCAACAGCGTTTCCGACTGGTATATCAGCCGTGGCTATATTACCAGCCGCGCGTTTTTAACCGAGCAGGATCTCTCCGGCGGTGTACTGCATCTTGCGGTGCTGGAAGGCAAGCTTCAGCAAATACGGCTTGAAGGCGTTCCGGCACGCACGCTGAAGGTGACCTTTCCCGGTCTGGAGGGGAAGGTGCTCAATCTGCGCGATATTGAACAGGGTATGGAGCAGCTCAACCGGGTTCGTCAAACACCGGTTGAAATTGAAATTTTACCCGGCGACAGGCAGGGCTACTCGGTCGTCAACCTGACCGCTACGCCTGAGTTTCCGCTAAGTGGTTCCCTAAGCTTCGATAACAGCGGGCAAAAGAGCACCGGTACCGGGCAGATTAACGGGGCGCTATACGGAAACAACCTGCTGGGATGGGCGGATAAGTGGTTTGTCAGCGGTGGGCGCAGCAGTGATTTTTCCAACAGCCTGGATGCACAAAATTTTGCTGCCGGCGTCAGCGTGCCGTATGGCTACGGGTTACTGGACTACAGCTATAGCTGGAGCAATTACCTCAGCACCCTTGATAACAATGGCTACCTCTGGCGCTCGAGTGGGGACACACAAACGCACCGTTTAAATGGAACCTGGGTGCTGTTTCGCAACGGCGATATCAAAACCAGCGCGTTGGCAGGCGTAACTCACCGGATCAACCACAACTATCTCGATGATGTCCTGCTGGCAACCAGCAGCCGAAAACTTTCAAGTTTTTCATTAGGCATCAACCATACGCAAAAAGTGGCCTCCGGCGTGGCGACCCTTAACCCGACGTTTACCCAGGGCGTGCCGTGGCTGGGGGCAGAAGACGATAACGACAAACAGGGTGATGTGCCGAAAGCAGAATTTCGTAAATGGAGCGTTAGCGGCAGTTTTCAGCGCCCTGTTACACAGTCGATGTGGTGGCTAAGCAGCCTCTATTTTCAGTGGTCGCCAGACCGGCTGTACGGCAGTGAACGCCTGACGCTGGGCGGTGAAGCTTCCGTGCGCGGTTACAAGGAACAGTACATCTCCGGCGATAACGGCGGTTACTGGCGAAACGAATTGAATTACTCCCTTTTAACACTCCCGTGGGTCGGCGATGTCGGCCTGCTGGCCGCCGTTGACGGTGGCTGGTTGAAGAAAGACGGGGTGGATCGCTATGCCTCCGGCACGCTTTGGGGGGCCGCACTGGGGCTTACGTCGGTAAACCGATGGTTCTCAAGCCAGCTTACCGTGGGAACGCCGGTCGATTATCCGGACTGGCTGGCGCCGGATCACCTCACGATGTATTACCGCGTATCAGTTGTTTTTTAAGGGACAGGGATGATGGAAAAGGGTCAGGTTCGTTTTTCACAGCGTGTACTTAGCACTTTACTGAGTGTGCTATTGGCCACGCAGCCACTGCTTCCTGCGGTCGCGGCCACGATTGCACCGACCGGGAATACGCAGGTTGATAAAGCGGCCAACGGTGTTCCGGTGGTCAATATTGCCACCCCTAATCAGTCCGGCATTTCCCATAATAAATACACGGACTACAACGTGGGCAAAGAGGGGCTGATCCTCAATAACGCCACCGGGAAGCTGAACCAGACGCAGCTTGGCGGCCTTATCCAGAACAACCCTAATCTTAAGGCCGGGCAGGAAGCAAAAGGCATCATTAACGAAGTGACCGGCACGAGCCGTTCCAGCCTGCAGGGGTATACCGAAGTCGCGGGCAAGGCGGCTAACGTGATGGTGGCGAATCCCTACGGCATAACCTGTAACGGCTGCGGGTTTATCAATACGCCGAATGCGACGCTGACCACGGGCAAACCTGTTTTTGATGCCAGCGGCAATTTACAGGCGCTGGACGTGAAAAAAGGCAGCATCACCATCGAAGGGCAAGGGCTGGATGCCAGCAGCACCGACGCGCTGTCGATCATTTCACGCGCAACCGAAGTGAACGCCGCCCTTCATGCGAAGGATTTGAAGGTGGTTGCCGGAGCCAACCGTGTCGGCACAGACGGTAGCGTGCAGGCACAGCAGGGCGAAGGCAGCGCTCCTGTGGTGGCGGTAGATACCGGCGCGCTGGGCGGGATGTACGCCAACCGTATTCATCTGGTGTCCAGTGAGAAAGGTGTCGGGGTTAACCTCGGCGACCTGAATGCCCGGCAGGGAGACATCACTCTGGATGCCGGTGGCAAACTTACCGTTAACAACAGCCTTGCCAGCGGTGCGCTCATTGCAAAAGGTGAGCGCGTTTCCCTGACGGGGGACCACAAAGCGGGCGGGAACCTGAGTATTACGGGTCAGGAAAATGTCGAGCTTAACCAGGCGACGCTCCTGACGGACAAAAATCTGCAGTTAAACGCGGGTGGCAACCTTGTCCTGAACGGTACAACACTGACGTCCGGGCAAGATATGGCAGTAAGCGGTAAGCATATTGAGCAGGACCGCACCGCCCAGGCGAATGCGGCGGGGACCATCACCCTGACGGGTGAACAGAGTGCAGCCCTGAAGGGGCAACTTGCCGCCGGAAAACAGTTAAATATTGCTGCGGGATCGCTGGAAAACACAGGACAGTGGACGGCAGGGGAAGCGGCAACAGTTAAAGCGCAGCGCTTTGATAACCGCGGGGCGGTGCAGGGGAAAATCCTGAACATTGCGGCCAATACCCTCAACAGCACCGGGAGCCTGAACAGCGGCAGTTCGCTGACAATCAACGCCGATACGCTGACTCTGCAAGGCGATACCGGTGCCAAAGGTCACGCAACCCTTACCGCCAGTGGAACGCTGGACAACCGTGGAAATGTGGTCAGTGACGATATGCTGACCATCAACGCCAGCCAGATGACGAACAGCGGCATGCTCTCTGGGGCGAAAGGGGTTAACGCGACGGCGTCCTCTGTCGTGACGGCCTCCAAATCGGTTATCCACAGTGACGGTAACCTTACCCTGAATGGACAAGAGACAACCCTGGCCGGAGAAATCAGCGCCGGGGGGGCTGTCACTGTTACTGGCCGCACGCTGACAACCGCCGCCACGTCACAGCTTCAGGGGCGTGACGTGAAGATCGCGGTGCAGAATGCGCAGCTTGCGGGGACGCAGACGGCATCCGACACGATGGACCTGTCGGCGCGCGAGGGCTTAACGCACGCTGGCAAAACGTCAGCGGCTACGTTGACGGCAAACGGCGCGCAGCTGAATAACAGCGGTGTGATGACAGCGGATGCCCTGCGCCTTGAGGCTCCGCACATCATCAATAGCGGTCTGCTGAAGGGAGGTAAAACGTTATCCCTGGTCGCGACGCTGCTTAATAACAAACAGCCCGGGATGATCTATTCCCCTTCCGCGCTCGCGCTTTCAGTCCAGGATCTGAACAACGCCGGGGTGATTACCAGCGATGCCACCCTTTCGTTAACCGGAACGCAACTGACCAACAGCGGTGAACTAAGTGGCAGCACGCTCGCGCTCAATGCAGGTACGTTAAACAACAGCTCGAGTGGATTGCTTCTGGCACAAGGCGATAGCCACATCACGGCGAAAACGTTGACCAACGCAGGCGCTGTCGCCGGTCAACGCCTGACGTTAAATGCCGACCGTCTCGACAGCAGCGGTCTATTGCAGGGTGAGTCGGCGCTGACGTTAACCGCAGGGATGCTGAACCTGCTTTCTGGCTCGCGAGCACTGACCAGCGGTGAACTGCGGTTGTCCGCAACGCAGTTAAACACCGCAGGGCAGATACAGGGAAAAACCGTCAATCTGGCGGCTCAAAACTGGCAGCAAGACGGTAGCCTGCTGGCAACGGACACCCTTTTTGCAACGGCTGAAGACGCTCTGAACAACACTGGCGACATCATGAGCCAGGGGAATTTACAGATGAGCGCCTCATCGCTGGATAACCGGGGACGGCTGCTGTCCGAGTCCGATACCAGCCTGTCCGGGGCGCTGATAAACAACCGCGGCGTGGTGCAGGGGAATACCCTGACGGCGCATGCGGACACGATTGCCAACAGCGGTACCCTGACTGGCCTTGCAGCCCTGACGCTGGCATCACGTCTTGAAATGGCGGCACCGCTGTTAACGCTGACGAACAGCAATACCGGCGCGTTGCTAACCGCCGGGACGTTAACGGTTACCTCGGCGGCAACGACTAACGCCGGACAATGGCAGGGTAAGCGCATTCTGATCAGCGCGGATACGCTAACCAACAGCGGTGCTATTCAGGCGGAAGACACGCTAACCGCTACGCTAACCGGTAATCTGAGTGGAACGTCGGGCAACAAAATCACAGCGAACGGTGACATGGCGCTTTCAGCGCTCGGAATGAATAACACCGGACAATGGATCGCAAAAAACCTGACGCTGAACTCGGCCTCTTTGGCGAACAATGGGGAGATTACCGGAGTTGAAGGGCTTGGGCTCACGCTGACCCAGCGGCTGGATAATCAGGCGAGCGGTAAATTGCTAAGCGCAGGCGGGCTAGCGCTGGATTCGGGCGAAATAAACAACGCCGGGCAGATTCAGGGAGGGGCAACGCGTCTTTCGGGCAAAACGCTTAGCAACAGCGGGCGTGTCCAGGGGGAATCGCTGTACCTGAATACCAGCGGAGAACTGAATAACGCCGTGGGCGGCGTGCTGCTGAGCCAGAATACGCTGGGCGTGACGTCCCCCACGCTGGTCAATGCCGGAACAATCCAGGGCGGGGGCGATGCTTCGCTTTCTGCAGCGACCCGCATCCAGAATGACGGCAGCCTGCTTTCAGGCGGGAAGCTCACGCTGACGGCACCGGAACTGGCCAACGGTGGGGTGGTACAGGCGGTATCGTTACTGCTGAATGTGGTTAAAGCCGCTAACGGTGGGCGTATCCTGGCGACCGGTAGTGCTGAACTGCAGGGGACCACGCTTAATAACACGGGCACGCTTCAGGGCGCAGCGCTGTTGGTGAATTATCAGAATCTGACCAACAGCGGCACGGTGCTTGGCACCTCGTCGCTAACGGTGAAGGGTGATGCTGTTACCAATACCGCCGGCGGAAAGCTGTTTAGCGCGGGTAGTCTCGCACTCAACAGCAGCTCGCTGACCAGCGCAGGCCAGATTGTGGCGCTGGGCGATGCTACGCTGCAGCTGCTAAGTGCGCTCGATATCCGTGGCACGGTGGCTTCCAGCAAGACCTTGTCTCTCACCTCTCAGGCAGGCATAACAAATAACGGCACGGTGCAGGGGAACAGCCTCGTTCTGAACGCGGGTGGCGCATTGACCAACAACGGTCAGCTTACCGCGGGTGATGGGAACAGCGCCTTCAGCGCGCAAAATATTCTGCTCAACGCTGCCGGCAGCGTCTCTGCAGGCGGTGATGTGGTAATGACTAGCCTAAGTGACATTACCATCAACGGATTTACGGGTACGGCAGGCAGCCTGACGATGAATGCGGCGGGTATGCTGCTCAATACCGCGCTGATTTATGCCGCGAACAATATGCAACTCTTTGCTGACCGTATTCATAATATCTATGGCGATATTCTGGCGGGAGACAGCCTGTGGATGCAGAAGAATGCCGCAGGGGCGGTGAATGTTGAGATCATTAACCGTTCCGGCACCATCGAAACAACGAGGGGTGATATTACCCTCAGAACATCAAATCTGCTGAATGAAGCTGATGGCCTGACGGTGAGCCAGTACGAACGCGAACAACCGGACAGTATCCCGGACGCTGGTGACTATCTCCTCCCCTCTGACAAAAACGGCAGACCCTCAGACTTTACACTAAGCCTTGGTGAATGGTTCGATACTCCTGACGATATCATCTGGAGTTACTGGGGTGAGACATGTGCAGGGAATAGCCAGGTATGTCGGGAAAGATACAGTTACCTGCTTCTGGGGAACGATATCCGCCGTTATGTACTGAGTGAATCTGCTGTGGAGGCATCGGCGAAAGGGGGGGCTGCACGTATTGCCTCTGCTCGCGATATTACAATCAACGCCGGGGTGCTTGATAACCGGGGTAGCCAGATCCTTGCTGGACGTAATGCCACACTGACTGGCGGGACGCTGAACAATCTGTCAGCTGAAAGCGGGCGCAGTGTCACCTATATTGAGGCCGAATATCGTTGCGAATGGTTCTCTACCCTGTGTGACACGGTCCCGAATACATATCAAGGTAGTAGGGAGTACGGCGTCTGGTATTCTGCGGGGCTGGGTATTAACAAGAGCAGACTGGAAACTATCAGTATTCCATATATTTTAGGTGAACGTACGACAGAGTTTGAGCCTACCGGTAGCTCATTCCGCGCAGTAATCAGCGCAGGCGGCACTATTTCCTCCAACTTCACTCACGATATCAGCAATACCCTCGTCACCGCGAACGCTGACGGCTTTAGCAATACCATTACGGCGCCAACGCTGACCCCTCTTAGCAATCAATCTGTTGGCGGTGGCGAGCAGGCTCAGTCTCTCGTTAAGGCAACTGTCCAGGACGTCACCACGCCGCAATGGCGAGATGCGGTGACGGATGCGCTGCAGGATCTCAGCGGCAGTCACGCGCTGGATAGCACGACAGGCAAAGGTGCGGATACCAGCGCTTACCCGCTACCTGCGGGCAATAACGGCTATTTTGTGCCGTCCACCGATCCTGACAGCCCCTACCTCATAACCGTTAACCCGAAGCTCGATGGACTGGGACAGCTCGATCCTGCTTTATTTGGCGATCTCTACGCGCTGCTCGGCATGAAACCAGGCGATGCACCGCGTGAAACCAACGGTGCGTATACCGATCAGAACCAGTTCCTGGGGTCATCCTATTTCCTCGACAGGCTGGGGCTGAACCCGGATCGTGACTACCGTTTCCTCGGTGACGCGGCGTTCGATACCCGTTACGTCAGCAATGCGGTGCTGAACCAGACCGGGAGCCGCTACATCGACGGCATTGGCTCCGATCTGGAACAGATGCGTTACCTGATGGATAGCGCAGCCGAACAGCAGAAAACGTTGGGTTTGCAGTTCGGGGTCGCGCTGAGCGCAGAGCAGATTGCCGCACTGGATAAGAGCATGTTGTGGTGGGAGAGTGCCACCATCAACGGCCAGACGGTAATGGTCCCGAAAGTATACCTGTCGCCCAAAGATGTCACCGTGCATAGCGGCAGCATCATAAGCGGCAACGATGTTCAGCTGGCAGGCGGTAACGTCTCCAACAGCGGCAGTACGATTGCGGCGTCTAACCAGCTTTCTGTCGACAGCAGCAATAGCCTGAGCAACCTCAATGCAGGGCTGATCTCTTCGGGGGGCGGGCTGAATCTGAGTGCGCTGGGGGATATCAACAACGTTGGGTCCACCATCAGCGGTAAAACGGTCGGTCTTGAAAGTGTTACCGGCAGTATCAACAACATTACCCGCACACAACAGTGGGATGTTGATGCGGGAAGCGTGCACTTTGGCGGGACGGATGTAGGCAATACGGCGTCTATCACCGCGACAGACGGGCTTGCCATGCGTGCTGGACAGGATATTAACATCGCGGGCGCGAATGTTTCTGCAGGCGGCAGTCTTGGTATGGCGGCGGGGAATGATATCAACATCACCGCCAATGAGATCGCTCAACGTGAGGGGCGTTCAGGGCGCAACCAGGCGACAACCGAGTCGGCATCCGTTACTCATCAGGCAAGTACCCTCAGCGCTGGCGATGACCTCACGCTACTGGCTGGCCGTGACATTAACGCCCGTGCGGCTGCAATAGCCGCGGAAGGGGATGTCGGTATTCAGGCCGGGCGGGATGTGAACCTGCTGGCCGAAGCCACAACGGAAAAAACCAGCAGCAAAGCGAAGAAAGAAACCGCTGTTGATGAGTCCGTACGCCAGCAGGGTACGGAAATCGCCAGCGGCGGCAATACGGTGATCATTGCCGGGCGAGACGTGACGGCACAGGCTGCAGACGTTACGGCGCAGGGCGATATCGGCGTGGCGGCTGGCCGTGATGTGAACCTGACCACGGCAACGGAGAGCGATTATCGCTACCGGGAGAAAACCAAAACCAGCAGCGGGTTCCTGAGTAAAAAGACCACCCACACTATTGAGGAAGACAGCGCGACGCGGGAGAAAGGTTCTCTGCTTAGTGGCGACAACGTCACCGTTCAGGCGGGAAATAACCTGCTGGTGAAGGGCTCGGCCGTGGCAGGCGACGGTGACGTTGCGCTGTCAGCGGGGAACAACGTGGACATCGTGGCGGCCACCCAGTCGGACACTTCATGGCGCTTTAAGGAAACCAAAAAGTCTGGCCTGACGGGAACGGGAGGCATCGGCTTCACCATCGGCAGCAGCAAAACGACCCATGATTTGCGCGAGCAGGGCACGACCCAGAGTGAAAGTTTCAGCACCGTCGGCTCGACGGGGGGTAACGTCAGCATTACCGCAGGCAGGCAGGCGCACATCGGCGGGGCGGACATTATCGCGCAGAAAGACATCAACCTGACGGGCGACAGCGTGTTGATTGAGCCGGGCCACGATAAACGTACCCGCGACGAGAAATTCGAGCAGAAGAGCAGCGGCCTGACGGTGGCGCTGTCCGGTGCGGCCGGCAGCGCGGTGAACAGCGCGGTGACGACGGCGCAGAGTGCGAAGCAGAGCAGCAATTCGCGTCTGGCTGCACTGCAGGGTACGCAGGCTGCACTCTCGGGCGTCCAGGCCGGGCAGGCAGTGGCGCTGGATCAGGCGAAGGGCGCTTCTGATAAAGCCAACAACAACACCGTCGGCGTGAATGCCTCTCTGGGATCGCAGTCGTCGACATCCACCTCGCATATGGAGAGTGAGACAGCCGCGGGCAGCTCCCTGAGCGCGGGCAATAACGTTACGGTAACGGCGACCGGCACGGATATTACGGTTGCGGGCAGCCAGATTAAGGCCGGTAAAGACGTGACGCTGGATGCTCACCGGGACGTGAACCTGGTCGCTTCGCAGGACACGCAGCTGACGACGGGGAAAAACAGCAGCAGCGGCGGCAGCATTGGTGCCGGCGTGGGGTACGGCTCCGGGGGCGCGGGCATCAGCATCTCGGCGAACGCGAACAGCAGCAGGGGGAGCGAGAACGGTAACGGGGTCTGGCAGAACGAGACCACGGTGGATGCCGGCAACCGTGTGACCATCAACACCGGGCGGGATGCGACGATTGCCGGTGCTCAGGTGAGCGGCGACCGCGTGGTGGCGGATATCGGGCGCGACCTGACGATAGCCAGCACGCAGGACAGTGACCACTACAACAGCAGGCAGAACAGCGTCAGCGGCGGCGTGGGCTACACCTTCGGCCCGGGGGGAATGGCGTCCGCGAACATCAACGCCAGCCGGGACAAAATGACCAGCGATTACGACTCGGTGCAGGAGCAGAGTGGGATATTCGCAGGCAGCGGCGGTTTTGATGTGAAGGTGGGTAGCCACACGCAGCTGGATGGGGGCGTGATTGCCTCGACGGCGACGGCGGATAAAAACACCCTCGACACGGGTACGCTGGGCTTCAGCGATATCGACAACCGGGCGGACTTTAAGACTGAACACCAGGGCGCAGGTATCAGCACGGGCGGGAGCATCGGCGGTCAGTTTGCCGGGAATATGGCGAACGGCCTGCTGGCAGGCGGGGGTAACAGCGGGCACGCGGAAGGGACAACCCGGGCGGCGGTAAGTGATGGGACAATTCACGTTCGTGACCAGGGGAACCAGAAGCAGGATGTGGCCGACCTGAGCCGGGATACGGAGCATGCGAACGGCAGCATAAGTCCGATATTTGACAAGGAGAAGGAGCAGCAGCGCCTGCAGGAAGTGCAGCTGATTGGCGAGATAGGCAGCCAGGCGGCGGATATAGCGAGGACGCAGGGGGAGATAGCAAAACAGAACGCGATGAAAGACCCTGCGGCCCTGACGGCGGCGGAAGCGAAGCTGAAAGCCGAAGGCAACACCAGTCCGACGGCAGAACAGATAGCCGACCAGGCCGGACGTACGGCCATGCAGAATTATGGCACGGGAAGTGACCTGCAGCGGGGTATCCAGGCAGCGACGGCGGCGCTTCAGGGGCTGGCGGGTGGCGATATTGTGGGCGCGCTGGCAGGGGCGTCAGCCCCGGAGCTGGCGCACCTGCTGAAGGGGCCAACGGAAGGCAATGCAGCCGTTAACGCCCTTGCCCATGCTATACTGGGCGGCGCGGTGGCGGCACTGCAGGGAAATAGCGTGGCGGCGGGCGCGACAGGTGCGGCAGCAGGTGAGCTTGCGGCGAGAGCGATTGCGGGTATGCTGTACCCGGGCGTGAAGGACCTGTCAACGCTGACGGAAGCACAGAAGCAGACGGTCAGCACGCTGGCGACGATAGCGGCGGGCATGGCCGGCGGGCTGGCAGGAGACAGTACGGGGTCTGCGGTAGCTGGCGGGCAGGCCGGTAAGAATGCTGTTGAGAATAACTCACTCAGTGGTGATCGGGCCCGCGAAGCGGCGAAACAGGCTGCTGAATCCCTGAAAAATCAGGTCAGGGAAAAGCTGGGGGACGGTACAACCTCTTCCATCGCAAACGGTATTATCAATGCCCTCGCTGATACCGGTGATGCAGCACTAGGCTCAGCGGATTATGCTGCTGATGCGGCCATGGCGCTGGCAGCCTGTGCTGCGGGTGATAGTTACTGCAGCAAGGCCATGAGTGACCTGGCCGGGAAGAATCAGGCGGTGGCGGATACCGTTACTGCACTGATGCAAAGCGAAACTTGGTCATCGGTTGCGGATACGGTTAAACAGGCGGCTGGCGGAAATCAGGCAGCGCTGGAAGCGACAGGCGGGTTACTGGCTGGGATTATCCTGCCGGGTAAGAAAGTTCCACATACGCCTAATGCCGGTGCGGTTGGGAATATGGGGGAATTTTTTAAACAGTCTGGTTTTGGTAGCCAAATGAAAGAAAGTGCTCAGAAAACAAGCCAGCTCTTTCAGGGGCAAAGCGTCTATCAAGCGAAGGGGCCTGTTGGAGATTATATTGTGAAAGGAGATAAGTATTATCTCGATGGGTTACACAAAGATCATATTGAGGTTTTTGATAGCAAAGGAAAAGTTAAAGCTGTCCTGAATATTGATGGGTCTTTTAATGATGCAAAAACTAAGGCCGCCAGAGCTGAAGGGCGGAGGTTACCAAAATGATTGATATTAGTATGTTAGATAAATTCAAAGATGCTTATCTGGAGCTGTTAAAAAAGAAGGCAGGAAAAGTACTTGATACAGATGATCTTTATTTGGCTGAAGACTATTCAATTGTTGAGAGTATCCAAAGAGATATAAAGAATCTTAACTTGACAATCGAATTGTTTTTTAATGCGAAAAAAAATAACGATGAGTTGGCAATGCAGGCAGCTTTATTGCGTATATCAACCTTTTTATCAGGACTATATAGCGTTTTTGATCAGACAAAGGAGGATGTAGATCGATTTACCTTGCTCCCAGATACGGTAGATTTTCCTGATGATTATAAGATCCCAGAACATTACCATTATCCTTTTAAATAATTCTAAGATCCCGGCCCCAAGGCAGGGATCTTTACTTAAGTCACACCTTCTCAAGAACGGCCTTAGCGGTCACACCCTGCAAAAACGCCAGCACCTGCTGCCAGGGCTTCGCGGTGATGACCAGGCAGCTAGGCATGACGCGGATATAAAGCGGTGTATCGGTGATAAATCTGGCTTCTTCCATCCAGCGACCGTTAAGCCGCGAGCTGGCACTCTGGGTATTGTTCGGGCGAAAAAGACGCGTCGGGGAAAAAGTTGCAGTTCCGGAAGTACAGCAGGCAAATACAAAAGGAATTGTTCATTATGGCAAGGACGGCGCTCATATAGTGCCTGCGCGTCCATGATCGGGAGGTTATGATGAAAAGTAATTATGAATATATAAAAAGATTAAAGTTATCAATGCAATCAGCCCTTCTTGGTGCTGTTTCTGAAAATATGAGAAACATAACTGTAGATATCTGTGGAAATAAAATCTTGCTGTGTTTTTTTATTGATGGACAAGTTCGGGATGATGATAAAGAAAACATATCTATAATTGAAACTGAAGTCATAGCGGATTTTGAGGATGACTTTGATATAGAGACCATCATAAAAAGTATTGACTGCCCAGAGCCAATCATACTTAGTCAGGGTTATAGTGTTTTTCAAAGAAAAGAAAACTAATTATAAAAGAACATGCAATAACAAAGGTGTTAAATAAAAAGAAGACCCTGGCCCCAGAGCCGGGATCTTTTTATCAGCCGCCAGTATTACCCAAAATGCCCATTTCCGCGCTTGATTACAGGCTGATCGCCGGCGTCGTTCAGTACACCGGGGAACAACGTGGCGGCCATCCCCTGGCGGGGATATCTCTCTTCTTATCCTCACAAGCGGATATCATTACGCGCAACCAGCGATGCTCTGACGCGTTCAGCCATAACAAGCGGTAAATGCCATCCTTAAAACAGATCGTGCGTACAGCAGGTCGCTGGCGCGTCACAGCGTAGCCAAAAAAATGATGCGCAGACCAAAATCGCACTACACCGCACCCGCCTGCGGTTTTTGGATCATAAAAATTTTTCAGTTTTATTTTTCTGCAAACCAGACTGCCAGACCGCGCCAGCGCTGGCGGCTTTGCGTAAAACCAGAACTGAAAAGATTGAAAAGAATTTCAGTATTTTTCAGTTTAGTGGATCTTAACAGGATCTAACTGTGAGCTTAACATCAAGAAAAATATGAATATTTATTAATTTTTGTGAGTTGAATGGATCAAGTTATGTTGGTGCTAGGAGGGAAATCAAAACCCGCGAAACCAAGTAGGGTGCGGGTTTGTGGACAGTAATCTTTTATATTAAAACTGAAATCTATGCTTTCTTTTTTCTCTCGTCCCATGACTCAAGAATGTACAAAACAAGCGTATGAGCCGAGTTAATTGCAAGCCTTGCATGGCGAGGCAGAACGTTATAGGACTTTCTTCCTGCGCCGTGTGCTGTGCTGGCATGTGTACGAAAAGCGCCGATACCATCTACTATAGAGAACAACCCTGTGAGGATTCTGCGCAGATCATTATCCTCAATGACTTGTGGATTCATTCCTAAACTATCTTTCACTACTTTCCAGACACTTTGAAGGTCTTGTTTGGCGGGCATTTGTAAACCTTCATCTGTAATATAAATTTTGCATACAGATTCAAGAATGTTACATGCAGCCGAAACTGATTCTTTTGGCTCTTTTTGAATGTGCTCCAGGGCTCGATTGAATTCCATTTCAATCGCAGGCATGTTTCTACCTTCAATTGCCTCTTGCAATGATAGCGATGGCTTCGATCCACCAGAAGCAATAAAGCCGCCTGTCATGTAAGAGAAACCGTATTTAGCCAACATTTTATTTATGTTTTCTTTGAAGGTTGGCTCGTTTTTGTTATCTGCAAGAAAGCTGAACGGAGATGGTGTAGGGTAAGATTCCTCACTCTCCATGTACCCCTCAATCAACTTGCCGAGTATCGATAAAGGGTCTTCGCATTCTTTATTAATTCTACGTAGCCATTCTAAGGCTTTTACATGCTTTGAACCTTCGGGGGCATCTCCCGGAGCATCTGCATAGAAAAAAAGACTATTTAGACCAGCGTGGGTTTCTACAGATGATATGTGATCGGCTACAACTGACACTAAAGGCTGCGGAATTTTTCTTTCCATTTTCCTCTAACTCGTCGTTTGAAGGGTTGGTGCGTTGGCTAAGTCGTGCGACACTTTTGCGACACAACGGAAGAGAATAGCTAGTTTTACAAGGGTTTATTATGGATATGCTACTGATATTAAAGGGGAAATCTGGTGGCCCCTGCTGGACTTGAACCAGCGACCAAGCGATTATGAGTTCATACAGCAACAACCGAAAATCAATAGTTTGCATTATTTATCATTGACATAGGTTGTCATTGTTTGCCACTAATTACCCATTATCCGCCATTTCTACCGCCACTTTATCGCCACTCATCGCCAATGGGTTTAGCTTAACAGCATCTTCTAAATGGTCAGGGGCAAAGTGGGCATATCGCATCGTCATTTTAATATCAGTATGGCCGAGGACTCGTTGCAGGACCAGAATATTACCACCATTCATCATAAAGTGACTGGCGAAGGTGTGACGCAGAACGTGGGTCAGTTGCCCTGCCGGTAATTCGATGCCTGTTCTCTCAAGAGCAGACCTAAACGCGCCATAACAATCACTAAATAGCCGACCTGCTCGGTCATCTGGTAGGGTGTTAAATAGCTCCTTGCTAATAGGGACGGTGCGGTTTTTTTTGCCCTTCGTGTTGATATAAGTGATTTTGAAATTTGTGAGCTGACTTTTTTTTAATTGTTCGGCTTCAGACCAACGTGCGCCAGTCGCAAGGCAAATTTTTACCACATTGACCAAATCCTGATTTTCATGGCGCTGGCATTCAGCAAGCAGTACGGTGATCTGCTCCTGATTTAGCCAAGCCATTTCCATTTCTTCAGTGCGGAAAGGGCGCATATTTTTTAGCGGGTTTTCTCCTTTCCATTCGCCAAGCCGATTAAGCTCATTGAACACTGCGCGAAAGTAGGCCAGCTCAAGATTAAGTGTTCGAGGCGATACCTCTTTAACCCTATTTGAACGGGCATATTCACCCTTTAGCCTCTTTTCCCGGTAGCGGGAAAACATCTGCGCATCGAAATCGCGTGCGAGCGGTTCGCCCATACACTCAAAAGCATGATGCATCGCTAACTGGCGTTTGAGACCGTCTTTGAGGGTAATACCGTGAGCGCTATACCATGAGTCAATTAGGTCTTTTAACGTGCGTCTGTCTTCCTTTTCTTCCTGCCACGGGTTTTGTACTGTGTACTGTTCAAACGCCAGCGCCTCGCCTTTGGTGGCGAATTTCTTTCTGATGCGTTTGCCTTTTGCCCCGTTCGGATAAAGCTCGCAAATCCAGCCGCCAGCAGGGTTTTTACGGATCGCCATCAGTTAACCTCACTGTAGATACCCACCACACGACCAATCAGTTTTATCTCATCAAAGCCGCATTCAAAGGGCACTTTCCCACCTGCAACGTGGAGTTTCTTACCGGGGAGAATGGTTAACTCGCGAATGCTGTTTGCTCCTTCAATATCTACCAACCATAGGCCATCGGAATGTGGGGAATCTTGATCAACAAAATGCAACTTTCCTTCTGCTCGAACTGCAATCCCTTTTGATATCTGCGTACTCAAAATATTAGGGTCAATGCTCAATATGGAATTTTTCTCAAGAACACCTTCCTTGAGAATATAAAGATCCATTTTTTTAGGATCAGTGATTGAAGGGCTGGTTTCGAATTGTTCCCCCTCCCCGGTCAGAATCCACCTGAGACTTGCACCAGTTTCAAGCGAGCAGAACGCCGCTAGATCGTAAGAGATGGTGCCGCGTGTGTATCGGTTCTGCAGGGAACTTGGTGACATTTCAAAGTGATTTGCGAGCTGCAATTTTTGGGTGAAGCCATAAACAGAGATGATCCTGTCAAGGATAGTTAGAGGCTCAAAAGTGTTTTTGTTTATGCTCATTAGTGTTTTCCATGTTGACCAATGCTCAAAAGTTAATTACATTGCTCATCAGTGAGGTGTGTATGTTGGCAAACATTGGGGAATGAGAGGCCAACATTGTCTAAAACAGTAAATAGGGAATCATGCATCATGGCTTCTGAAATCGCAATCATCAAAGTACCAGCCCCCATCGTTACCCTGCAGCAGTTTGCTGAGCTGGAAGGTGTCTCCGAGCGTACTGCTTATCGCTGGACAACTGGTGATAATCCTTGCGTGCCAATTGAACCGCGCACAATACGTAAAGGTTGTAAAAAAGCCGGTGGTCCCATCCGCATTTACTACGCACGTTGGAAAGAAGAGCAAATGCGTAAAGCTCTGGGTCATTCACGTTTTCAACTTGTTATTGGTTCGTAATTCACTTTATGGCAAAGGGAAGGGGGGATCATGTTTGATTATCGTGTTTCCAAACATCCGCATTTTGACGAAGCCTGCCGGGCTTTTGCGCTGCGTCACAACATGGCGAAGCTGGCAGAACGTGCGGGAATGAACGTCCAGACGCTGCGTAACAAACTGAACCCGGAGCAACCGCATCAGCTCACGCCGTCGGAAATCTGGCTGCTTACCGATCTTACTGAGGACTCCGCACTGGTTGATGGCTTTCTGGCTCAGATTCACTGTCTGCCATGCGTACCCATGAACGAAGTGGCAAAAGAGAAGCTGCCGCATTACGTCATGAGCGCTACTGCTGAAATCGGACGTGTTGCTGCCGGTGCCGTATCGGGCGATGTGAAAACCACCGCAGGCCGCCGCGATGTTATCAGCAGCATTAACTCTGTTACTCGTCTGATGGCACTGGCTGCCGTTTCGATGCAGGCGCGTTTGCAGGCCAACCCGGCGATGGCAAGCGCGGTGGATACCGTGACGGGCCTCGGCGCTTCGTTTGGTCTGATCTGAGGTGGTTATGCTGACTAAGAAACCATCTTTCGCGTCACTTCTCATAAAGCAAAGCCAGGCAATGCACTACGGTCACGGCTGGATCATGGGGAAGGATGGCAAACGCTGGCACCCGTGCCGCTCTCAGGATGAACTGCTGGCTGACCTGTCCACAACCAAACAGGGGAAATCATGGCTATTGAAGGCGCTACGGCGACTATTCCATTAAGCCCCGGTGAACGCCTGGACGGACTGAACCATATTGCGGAATTGAGGGCTAAAGTGTTTGGTCTGAATATTGAGCCGGAGCTTGAAAGGTTTATTAAAGATATGCGCGATCCACGCGACGTAAATAATAAACAGAATGAGCGGGCACTGGCAGCCATTTTTTATATGGCAAAAATTCCGGCAGAACGTCACGGCGTCAATATTAGTGATCTGACTACTGACGAAAAGCGGGAGCTGGTGAAAGCAATGAATCATTTTCGTGCAGTGGTGAGCTTATTTCCCAAACGGCTAACCATGCCGAATTAATCCACAACAGAAATTAATGGCGTAAACCCGCCGGGCTTCTTATTGCCCAAATTCAGGAGAAACAACTATGCGAAATATCGAAACCCGTACCACTAAAACCGGACCAGATGATGCTGGACTCAATCTGTTGCTGACTGAGGCACGCAAAGAAGAACGCCGGGGACGCGCAGATGTGATTGCTGCACGTCTGGATTCTTTAGCTGCCCGTATCGTGTCACGTCAGCTTAACCACACGGAAGCGGCTGAGCTGCTGCGTCAGGAAGCTGTGAAAATTCAGAACGAAGCGCAGGAGATCCACTGATGGCTGATTCAATGGACCTCGTACAGCAGCGTGTTGAAGAAGAACGCCAGCGCCACATCCACACCGCCCGCAATAAAGCGCCGGGCGTTTCCCGTGTTCTCTGCATTGATTGCGATGCGCCGATCCCGCCAGCTCGCCGCCGCGCCATTCCGGGCGTGCAGTGCTGCGTCACTTGTCAGGAAATAGCAGAGCTGAAAGGCAAACATTACAACGGAGGTGCTGTATGAGCACTATCCTGAAATGGGCGGGAAATAAAACCGCCATCATGCCGGAACTGAAAAAACACTTTCCTGCTGGCCCGCGACTGGTTGAACCTTTCGCGGGTTCATGCGCTGTAATGATGGCGACAGACTATCCTCATTATCTTGTTGCGGATATTAATCCCGATCTTATCAATCTCTATAAAAAAATTGCCCTTGATTGTGAAGCTTTCATATCACGCGTAAAAAATATTTTTGCGATAGCGAATAGAGAAGTTGCTTATTACAACATTAGGTATGAGTTTAATCATTCCTCTGAAATTACTGATTTCATGAAAGCAGTATATTTCCTTTATCTCAATCGTCATGGTTATCGTGGGCTGTGCCGCTATAACATGAGCGGTCATTTTAATGTCCCTTATGGTAATTATAAAAATCCGTATTTTCCTGAAAATGAAATACGCGCTTTCGCAAAAAAGGCTCAACGCGCAACGTTTATCTGTGCCAGCTATGACGAAACACTAGCGCTGCTGCGGGCTGGAGATGTTGTTTATTGTGATCCACCATACGACGGCACATTTAGCGGTTATCACACTGCCGGTTTTACAGAGGACGATCAGTATCATCTGGCGTCTATTCTTGAGCGCCGGTCATCAGAAGGTTATCCGGTTATCGTGTCCAACAGCGACACATCCCTGACCCGTTCGCTTTATCGTAATTTTACCCGCCATCGCATCACTGCAAAGCGCAGCATGGGTGTGGCTGCCGGTGAGAGTAAATCTGCAGCAGAAATCATCGCCACAAAATCAGCAGGCTGGTTTGGTGTCGATTTGGCGTCCGGTCCAGATATCTCGGTGGAAACTGAGGTGCGGGCGTGGCAGTGAGTAAAATCACATTACATTATGCACCAACCACCGGCGGCTCGAATGAGGCCGCCGTGGCCTTTTCATGGAATAACCCTAAAAAAGCGGTTAACCCATATCTGGACCCGGCGGAAGTTGCGCCGGAGTCTGCGCTTTCAAACCTGATCGCTCTTTACGCTGCGGATAACGAGCAGGAGCAGCTGCGCCATGAGGCGCTGAGTGATGAGGTCTGGGAACGCTATTTCTTCAATGAATCCCGTGATCCTGTCCAGCGCGAAATGGAGCAGGACCGGCTGATTAGTCATGCCAAAATGGCGCGCGAGCAGCAGCGTTTTAATCCTGATCTGGTCATTCTGGCTGACGTTAACGCCATGCCGTCCCACATCAGCAAGCCTCTGCTGGAACGGATTAAATATTTCCATAGTCTGGGCAGAGCAAAAGCCTATTCCCGCTACCTGCGCGAAACAATCAGGCCGTGTCTTGAGCGGCTGGAGCGCGTGCGTGACAGTCAGGTGTCTGCCTCTTTCCGGTTCATGGCGAGTCATGACGGGCTGGAGGGGCTGCTGATACTGCCTGAAATGAATCAGGATCAGGTCAAGCGCCTTTCCACGCTGGTTGCGGCACATATGAGTATGTGTCTTGAGACGGCCTGCGGTGATCTGTTTGTCAGCGACGATGTTAAACCAGAAGAAATCCGCCAGGCATGGGAAAGGATGGCTGCAGAAGTCTTGCGGCTTGAAGTTATTCCGCCAGCATTTGAGAAGCTGCGCAGGAAGAAGCGCCGCCGTAAGCCCGTGCCTTATGAGCTGATTCCAGCTTCGCTTTTACGCATGATGTGTGCGGACTGGTGGTATGGCAAGTTGTGGCAGATGCGATGCGAATGGCGGGAGGAACAGCTGCGTGCCGTCTGCCTGGTCAACAAAAAAGCGTCCCCGTATGTCAGCTATGAAGCCGTGATCCACAAACGCGAGCAGCGGCGCAAATCGCTGGAGTTCTTCCGCTCGCATGAGCTGGTCAACGAAGACGGTGACACGCTGGACATGGAAGACGTGGTGAACGCCAGTAACAGCAACCCGGCACACCGCCGTAATGAAATGATGGCCTGTGTTAAGGGACTGGAGCTGATAGCGGAAATGCGCGGAGACTGCGCAGTGTTCTATACCATCACCTGCCCGTCACGCTTCCACGCAACCCTCAACAACGGCAGGCCTAATCCGAAGTGGACCAGCGCTACCGTCCGGCAGAGCAGTGACTATCTGGTTGATACGTTCGCCGCTTTCCGCAAGGCCATGCACAAGGCGGGATTACGCTGGTATGGCGTCCGCGTGGCAGAGCCGCACCATGACGGCACCGTGCACTGGCATCTTCTGTGCTTCATGCGCAAAAAAGACCGCCGTTCCATCACTGCGATGCTGCGCAAATTTGCCATCCGTGAAGACCGTGAGGAGCTGGGCACCAACACCGGGCCGCGCTTCAAGTCCGAGCTAATCAACCTGCGCAAGGGTACACCGACCAGCTACATCGCCAAATACATCAGCAAGAACATCGACGGGCGCGGGCTGGCTAAAGAAATCAGCAAAGAAACTGGCAGATCGCTGCGTGACAGCGCCGAGCATGTCAGCGCCTGGGCGTCACTGCACCGTGTCCAGCAATTTCGTTTCTTTGGTATTCCAGGGCGTCAGGCATACCGCGAGCTGCGCTTGCTGGCTGGTCAGGCGGCGAGAGTTCAGGGGGAGCGCAAAGCGGGCGCGCCGGTACTGGATAATCCGCGTCTTGATGCGGTACTGGCGGCTGCTGATGCGGGCTGCTTTGCCACCTACATCATGAAGCAGGGCGGTGTACTGGTTCCGCGCAAACATCACCTTGTCCGCACGGCATATGAGCTTAACGACGAGCCGAGCGCCTACGGCGATCACGGTATCCGTATCTATGGCATCTGGTCCCCTATTGCAGAGGGCAAGATTTGCACGCACGCGGTGAAGTGGAAAAAGGTTCGTAAGGCCGTTGACGTTCAGGAGGCGGCAGCCGACCAGGGCGCTTGCGCCCCTTGGACTCGTGGCAATAACTGTCCCCCTGTTGAAAATATGAACAAATCAGGGGGTGATTTACCCGATATAAAAACCATGGATGAGAAGGAGTTGCAGGAATATCTCCACAGCATGGGCCAGAAGGAACGGCGGGAGCTGACAGCCAGGTTAAGGCTGGTAAAACCGAAGCGGAAAAAAGCATATAAACAGACTATTTCGGATCAGCAGCGCCTGCAGCTTGAGGCAGAACTGAGTTCCAGAGGGTTCGATGGTAGCGAGTCAGAGATTGACCTGCTTCTGCGCGGCGGCAGTATTCCGTCAGGTGCCGGGCTGCGTATTTTTTACCGCTACCACCGTCTGCAGGAAGATGACAAATGGCGTCAGTGCTACTGATGCCGCAGCTTTAACAATTCTTGCTCTTATTGATCCGCATCAGAGCGATCTAATTGACAGATAAAAAACGGTTTACATTCGCAAACCTCTACTATACTGTAAATATAAACAGTGGATATATATACAGTTATTGTGTGTCCGAGGTAGTGATAGGAGGGAAAATGCAGGATTATCTTTTGGAGTCGTTGAAGCTCCAGCGCATTGATTTTTTTATCAAGCTTGTAGCGGCTAGTGAGTGCAGCGACGAAGAAAAGCGGCTGGCTATCCAGTGGGTGTCCGAACTGACAGACGAGCTGATGGCGAAAATCCGAAGCCATGAATACTGCCGGTCGATGGACGTAACCAGTTAGAGGGGAATCTGTATGCGCATTGAAATAATGATCGATAAAGAGCAGAAGATTAGCCAGGCTACACTGGACGCCCTTGAATCCGAGCTTTACCGTAATTTGCGCCCTCTGTATCCCAAAACAGCAATTCGTATCCGCAAGGGCAGCGCCAACGGCGTTGAGCTGAGCGGGTTAAAACTGGATGAAGATAAAAAGCGAGTGATGGAAATAATGCAGCAGGTCTGGGAGGACGACAGCTGGTTACATTAGCGAACGTTGCGGACGATAAAACTGGTTTTTATCGTCCGCAAGGTTGAACAACGAGCCGCGTAAGGCGTTAGAAACTGGTAGTGAAAAGTGATTTAAGAATGCCTTGTTCCCCTGAAACTATGGCCTGTGCAGCAACATTCGACAGCTTTCTTGATTATCATAAGTAACTTGAAGTTTAGGGAGGATTCTGATGGTATACATGAAAAATGTATCGTGTGTTGCTTTGGCAAAAAGGAGTTTTAGTGGACAACGGCTCAATCACCTTCTTTGATATTACTGCTTGTGGGTTTTATCGTTTAAAGAATAAACCCGAAGAGCTTGATTATAAATTCGGCGATCTTATGGGGGTTTTGGACGATTTAGAAGGGTGGCTCAAGGATAAAAATTTTGAGCAGACTCTCCCATGGAATAAAGAAGAACAACCTCTGCGTACACGAGTTTACAGTCGAGGTCTTGTAAGAGACAGCCAGACTAAAGATGCAGTAATTGTTTTATACCGTGAAGTGGGGAACGGTAACGGAATACATGGTATTAAGGTCGGTTCTAAAGTTAGTGGTGATAGTAAAGGAACGATTAGGGCGGGAAGAGAACATGGTGAGGATAAAATAATTTGGGGTGAACCCTGCTATTACTGGATTATTCCTGAGCTGAATAAAATAGCATCAATTAGATTCCCCCATTCTTTCGCTGATACTTATCTTTTTGCACAATACTTTATTCAGCATGTAAATAATAATAGTAAGTTAGGTAAAAGAACGAAATCTAAGCGTACATTTGAATCAGCTAAGACCCCTGGTCGTTGTGTGGATGTCTACAATACTAAGTTTCAATATAAAGATGGTAAAAATGAGATAAACTGTATCTTCAAGTTTGTATTGGAAGAAACAAAACTTAAAGCCGCTGAGGAAAACTTTGAAAGGTTGAGGCATAAAATTACACACACATTGATAAAGGATACAACGGTAATAAACCAAAATGACACAAGGCAACCATTGTTGAAGTTAACAAGTGTAGCTTTAGCGTCTCTGGTAGGTGAAGAGAAGCGTAATAAACTTATTGGGGCACCGCCTGTTTTGGAACAACCTCGTAAAATTGAAGTTAAAATTGACGGTGCACCATCATCGGATGAGCTTAGAAATCTCTTCTCAATGAGAGGTGAAGAGTCTGAATGGGATGTGGGTTTTTTACTGGCTGATCGTGCTAATCCGGTTTGGCTCAGTAGCTATGTTGCCAGGACTAAACTTCCTCTTCAAGATTCGGATGGGTTTGAGCATTATTCAGCGCGTTTTTTACTAGATGAAATAAACAAAATTCGTGATGATTTGATTAGTGAAGTAAAATATGCTGAGGAAGCATCCATTAAAGAATCTGAAGCTGCATCCACAAAAAAGATAGCGGAAGGTTGATATGACAGAAACGGAAGGTTTGATAATAACAGTTGCAAAACAGCAGGCGATTAATTTTGTTGCTGTTGTTTTGTGCTGCGTTATAAGCTATTTTTCGTTCAAAAGTTTTTCCTATAATGATGCAAAAGATATTTTAGGTGCGCTTATAAATATTTCAGCATCTATATTCACTATTGTCGGTTTATGGGTTGGTTTTTTATATCCGAATGCAATGAATAGTATTGTTAAGGATGATGTAAGTTATATAAAGAATGAGCATGACTCACCAAGAATAGAAAAATTAGTTTATACGATAATCACATCTGCTTGTGTTATGGCTGGGATTCTAATTTTCTTTTTGGTTAAGGCAATGTTTTATTCATTACCTGTTTATCATGCCAATAAAGACTTGTTTAAATACATTGGTATTTTCTTCATTTACTTTATTAGCTGGATGCAATTAAAGTGCGTTATGAGCCTAATTTTGAGTAATTTACATTTTGTTAATCACTTACATGGGCGTTTAGCAAAAGCAAAATTAGAACACTATGATGAATAAAGTGTTCGTATTGGTGGGAGTTACTGCGGATGTTTATCCTCAATAAGAGTAAGCCTCCTTTTACATGGGAATCACCGTTCTAACAAGCTTTGCATGTCTATGCTGCATGAATCCGCATGATCGTTTAAGGATCGTTTTTGCTGAGGCCCGCCAGAACTGGCGGGCTTTTGCTTATGTCATGCAGGTGCATGAAAACCACTACGCAAAGCGGGCAGGCGTGGCGGGGATACGAGCGCGCGCAACGGGGTGAAATGGTAAAAATCCGGCGCAATCTCCGGCACGCTGGCGGCTTCAATCGGTGAGGGTGAGGGAGCGGCAGCAAAAAAGAAGCGCCCCGCAGAATGCTGCTGGGGCGCTGTGAGAGGTGGTATTGTTGTCGCGGTGCGGTGGATCAGTCGTTGCGCTTGTCTTCTGTCAGTCCCAGCGTGTACGGCTCAAAGCGGATCACTTCTTCGCCCAGCCAGTCGTTAAGCTCCTGCAGTCGCTTCTGCAGCGGCATCAGCTCGTTGCGGACAAAGACGCGGCTGGCCTTTTCCACATCACCAAAGCCGCCGGTATTGTTGGGAATAATGCCCATCATCTGCGGCGGTACGCGGTGCGCTGCCATCATGTCATCGCGGCTCACGTTCTTGATGTTCAGAAACTCATCTTTCGCCGCAACCTCTGATAACGGGATGATCTGGATGCCGTCCTTTTTACCGTTGGGTGAATACATAAACAGGTTGCGGAAGTTGCCCGGACCTTTGGCGCTTTTCATTGCCTGGCGGATATTGTTCACGTCCTCCTGATTCTGTGCTGCGTCGGTCATGTACATGATGAAACCCGCGTGGCTGCCGTTGATGTAATACTTCCGGCGGAACAGCGTTGCGGACTCGTTGAGCAGAGTTGACGGAATGGCAGAGAGATAGCCGGGCAGCCCGTAAATCTCCTGGTTAATATCCGGCTCCAGCAGATGAAAGATGCTGCCCTGCGTAAATTCATAGGGCTGCGTGGTCAGTCCATACTGCACAAACCAGTAGGTGTCGAGATCCACGCCGCGCCGTGTGTACTTCGCCAGTGCTGGCTCCAGCGAGAGAACGCCGCCGAGTCGGTTGGTGCGCTTTTCCAGATAGGCGTTGCCGAACACCAGATAGTCCTGGACGAAACGGGCAAAAGCCTGCTGGCTGAGCAGGCGGTGCGGGATGTAGGTACTGCTGAGAATGTCACGCTTTACGGCAATCGGTGAGCTGTGATGCACAGCGGCGCGATAGGTCCGCGCCAGTCCGTCAAAGCTCACTGGCGGCTCATACCAGCGGTCCATCTGCACGCATTCCACGTAGTCCAGCAATTCGCGTCGGTCTAACACCGGCACCGGGTCGCCAAAGCTGAACGCCTCCGCCGCAGCGCCGCCTGATTTAGCGTTATGATCTACCGCTGCGCGGTTATTCTTGTTTTTATGCTTGCTCATGCCGCCTGCTCCTTGTCAGCCTGGGGCCATTCGCACATAAACAGCATTTTCCAGTCCTCTGCTGATAACTCTTTTTTCATGTCATTCAGCCATTCATCATCAAAGAGCGCGGCTCCGGTTGCGAGCGTTGCCCCGGATGCTGCAGCGTCATCAGCGGTAAAGGTCATGCTGGTTGTGCTGTTGCGGGCAATCAACTTCTTGTATTCCTGCCATGCTTCCGGGCTGGGGCTTGGGGTGGTGTAGTAGGTAGCGTGATAGCGCGCGTGCATGGACAGGCTTTTGGCGAGCGCAATCATATTTTTCGGGGAGTCCGCCCAGGCATACTCTGACACGTAGACGTTTCCATGGAGCGCGGCGGCGAGACTTTCCGGCCCGATAAAATAAATGACCGCACCGTTTGGTAGTTCCAGATGCGCTTTACCTGATTTTATTTTCCCAAGATGTGTCCAGGCTGCGGCCTCACTTAAAAAAGCTGATATGTAGGTTTTGACGGTCAGGGCTGATGCAGGGGTGCAGCCCAGAAAAATCTGGTTGCGTCCGGTATGCAGTGCATCGTTCAGGGCTTCGTAGGCGAAAAAGAAATCTGCGCCAGCCTGACGCATTTTTGTAAGCACGCGGTTTCTGCTGCGTGCGCCACTGTTCCATTCATGCTGATAAGCAAAGAAAGGGCAATCTAAAGGCAGACTGGCGGTAGTCATGAGGTTAGTTGGGGTTGAGTGCATCAGAAAATCTCCACAATGTTGCTGGTATTGGCGGCTTCGCCCTGCAGCGGTTCGTTAAACAGTGCGTGCATCGTTGCCCAGGCCAAATCTGCGTGGCTGGCTTCTTCGCTGCGGCTGGCTTCGTAGGTAGGGCGGTTGCCGCTGGCGGTAGTGGCGCGGCGGATAGCCATAAAGGACTGCGCAATGTCGGTGTGTCCTGCGTCAAACTCCAGACGGCGGTGGCTGATAATGTCGTATGCCTTGAGCACCAGGGCGTTTTTGACGTTAGGGTTATAGACAAACTCCCGCACGGCAGGAAAGAACGCTTTCACGTTCTCGTAGACACCGTGACCGACGCCGGTTGAGTCGATGCCGATATAAGTCACGTTGTACTGCTGCGTCAGTTTTTTAATGGCGTCAGCCTGGGCGCGGAAATCCATCCCGCGCCACTGGTGCCGCTCAAGAATGCGGAACTTGCCACCCGGTACGGTTGGCGGAGCCACCACCACGCACCCGGCGCTGTCACCGTTCTGCGTGCCTTTCGCCGGGTCGTATCCGATCCAGACTTCGCGCCAGCCAAACGGGCGCAGCGCCAGCGCCTGAAAATCGGACCAGACTTCCCAGCTGTCCACCATGCACGCCTGCAGCTCGCTGAGCGGGAACACTGACGCCAGATCGTCAATAAATTCGCACATCAGCAGGTTCTGGTATTCGTCCGGGCTGTACTCCATGCGGAGCTGGTCCAGGTCGAACAGATTACAACCGCCGCGCACCGCATCCTCCACGGTGACGATCTGGCGGTACTGTCCGTCCGGGCAGAGCACGCCGCGCGCGAGGTTGCTGTGGGTCAGGTCAATATCCACCTTGTCCGCTTTGGCGCGGCCCCGGTTGAACAGTGCGCCGGACCAGAACGGATAGGCGCTGTGGGTCAGGCTGGACGGCGTGGAGAAGTAGGTTTGTCGCCATTTCTTGTGAATGGCCATACCGGAAGCAACCTTGCGCAGCTCCTGGAATTTCGGTATCCAGAAATATTCATCAAGGTACAGGTTGCCGTGGTAGCTCTGCGCCGTGCGGGCGTTGGTGCCGAGGAAGTACAGGCACGCGCCGTTGCTGAGCGTCATCGGGTCGCCTTTCAGCTCAACATCCACCTCTTTTGCAAAGTCGATGATGTACTGCTTAAAGACGTGCGCCTGCGCCTTACTGGCTGAGAGGAAAATCTGGTTGCGCCCGGTGGTGATGGCGTCAATCAGCGCCTCACGGGCAAAAAAGTATGTTGCCCCGATCTGGCGTGATTTAAGCAGGTTGCGAATGCGGTGTTTTACGCCTGCCTGCCACCAGTGGCGCTGATATTCAAACATACCGTTACGGAAGATTTCTTCCAGCTTTTCGGTCTGTTCGTCGGTGAAAACATTCTTTTCGGGCTGGCGTCGTGGCCCTTTGTTACGATTGGCGACGTTCGGGTTTAAGTCAGCTTCGTTCCCGCCATCGTTAAATTTACCGATCCGGGCGTGGCGCTCTGACTGGCGCGCCAGCAGGTCAATTTCCTTGAAGTCTTTCCCTTCTTTCTGCTCCTTCATGATGAGCTGGCAGTAACGTGCGGCGGTGGTGAGCTGCATCTGATCCAGCGGCCCATAGTCGCCCCACTTGTCGCGCTTTTTCCAGCTGTGAACGGTTGCAACTTTCTCGCCCAGCATTTCAGCAATGCGGGCTACGCGGTATCCCTGAAAGTACAGCAGCATGGCCTGCCTACGGGGATCGAGGTCTGCGGGGGTCAGTGTCGTGTTCATGGCCCAAACATACGGCCTTGCCTGACGGCTTTCCCCGGCTGCGGTTTGTGTGGTTTACCGTACAAGTGCCGCGCGTTGTTTCACTCCCCCCATCACCGCAAACATAAGGCTCCAGTAAGTTATTTCTAACGGAGCACGGCTCATGACAGTGAAAGCAAAGCGTTTCCGTATCGGGGTGGAAGGTGCCACCACTGACGGGCGCGAAATCCAGCGTGAATGGCTGGTACAGATGGCTGCCAGCTATAACCCGACGGTCTATACCGCGCTGATTAACCTTGAGCACATCAAGTCTTATCTGCCGGACAGCACCTTTAACCGCTACGGCAGGGTGACGGGGCTGGTTGCAGAAGAAATCAAGGACGGGCCGCTGGCGGGCAAGATGGCGCTTTATGCCGATATCGAACCCACGGACGCCCTGGTGGAACTGGTGAAGAAAGGCCAGAAGCTTTTCACCTCCATGGAGGTCAGCACGAAGTTTGCCGACACCGGCAAAGCCTACCTTGTGGGGCTGGGTGCGACGGACGATCCGGCAAGCCTTGGCACCGAAATGCTGGCATTCAGCGCCAGCGCCGCGCATAACCCGCTGGCGAACCGTAAGCAGAACCCTGAAAACCTGTTTTCGGAAGCGGTTGAAACGCTGATTGAACTGGAAGAAGCCCAGGACGAAAAGCCGTCCCTCTTTGCCCGCGTCACCGCGCTGTTCACCAAAAAAGAGCAGACCGATGAGGCGCGTTTCTCCGATGTGCATAAAGCCGTGGAACTGGTCGCCACCGAGCAGCAGAACCTGAGCGAACGCACTGATAAATCCCTGTCCGAACAGGACAAGCGCCTTTCTGAGCTGGAGTCCTCCCTGCAGGAGCAGCAGACCGCCTTTGCCGAGCTTGAGAAAAAGCTGAGCAGCGAAGACAGCCGTAAAGACTACCGCCAGCGCGCGCCGGGCGGTGACGCACCGGCAGGCACCCTGACCAATTGCTGATGGAGCATAAAACCCGATGAAAAAGAAAACCCGCTTTGCCTTTAACGCTTACCTGCAGCAGCTGGCGCGCCTGAACGGTGTGGAGATTGAAGAACTCTCCAGTAAGTTCACCGTAGAGCCGTCCGTGCAGCAGACGCTGGAAGACCAGATCCAGCAGTCTGCCGCTTTTCTGACGCTGATTAACATCACGCCGGTCACTGAGCAGTCCGGTCAGTTGCTGGGGCTGGGCGTTGGCAGCACCATTGCCGGAACCACCGATACCACCACCAAAGAGCGCGAGCCTACCGATCCGACGCTGATGGAAGACGTGGAATACAAATGCGAGCAGACCAACTTTGATACGGTGCTGACCTACGCAAAACTGGACCTGTGGGCGAAATTCCAGGACTTCCAGGTGCGTATCCGCAACGCCATCGTCAAGCGTCAGGCGCTGGACCGCATCATGATCGGCTTTAACGGCGTGAAGCGTGCCAAAACCTCCAATCGTGCTGAAAACCCTCTGCTGCAGGACGTCAATAAAGGCTGGCTGCAGAAAATCCGCGAAGACGCGCCGGATCACGTCATGGGCAGCACAACAAAAGACGGCGCAACAACTGCAGGCGCGGTCAAGGTGGGTAAGGGGGGCGACTATGCCAACCTGGACGCCGTGGTGATGGATGCCGTCAACGAGCTGATCGACGCGGTTTATCAGGATGATGACGATCTGGTTGTCGTCTGCGGACGTGAACTGCTGTCTGACAAGTATTTCCCGCTGGTCAACAAAGAGCAGGACAACAGCGAGAAAATCGCCGCCGATCTGATCATCAGCCAGAAACGTATGGGCGGCCTGCAGGCTGTGCGCGCGCCTTACTTCCCGGCAAATGCCCTGCTGATCACCCGTCTGGATAACCTGTCCATCTACTGGCAGGAAGACACCCGCCGCCGTTCTGTTATCGATAACCCGAAACGTGACCGGATTGAAAACTTTGAATCCGTCAACGAGGCGTATGTGGTCGAGGACTACCGCTGCGCGGCGCTGGTTGAAAACATCGAAATCGGTGATTTCAGCGCGCCTGCCGCACCGGAAGGTGGGGAATAACGCATGAGCCTGAGTCCCGCACGGCAGCACCGCCTGCGCATTCAGGCCGAACAGGCCGCCCGTGAGGGCGGCAGTGTTCGCCATGCGTCGGGCTATGACCTGATGCTGCTGCAGCTGGCAGAAGACCGCCGCCGCCTCAAGGGCGTCCAGTCCACGGTGAAAAAGGCGGAAATCAAGGTGGAACTGCTGCCGAAATATTCCGCCTGGGCGGACGGCGTGCTGGCTGCCGGAGGTGCGCAGCAGGATGACGTGCTGATGTACGTGATGCTGTGGCGTATTGACGCCGGTGATTATGCCGGTGCGCTGGAAATCGGGCGTCATGCGCTCCGTCATGGCTGGGTGATGCCGCTGGGCAACCGTAACGTGCAGACCGTGCTGGCAGAAGAAATGGCAGACGCGGCGCAAAGCGCTCTGCTTGCTGCTGCCGGTTTTGATGCCGATCTGCTTTTGCAGACGTTGGATCTGACAACCGATCTGGATATGCCGGATCAGTCGCGGGCGCGCCTGCATAAAGCCATCGGCGCTGTACTGAGCGAAAGCAACCCGGCATCTGCCCTGAATCACCTTACCCATGCGCTGCAGCTCGATCCCCGCTGCGGTGTTAAAAAAGAAAAACAGCAGCTGGAGCGCAGACTGCGCAATGACAGCCGCTAAAGAACGTGCCCCGCGCACGGGCGGCACGGGGTGGCGAAAGGCAATGCCACATCAAAACCCCGTCCACCGCCCACTTATTCAGGAGAAAGCCGCATGAAGTTTGTTGCGCCCGAACAGGCACCGGAACAGGCGGAGGTCATCAAAAATACGCCGTTCTGGCCTGATGTGGACCTGTCGGAATTTCGCAGTGTGATGCGCACTGACGGCACGGTGACGCAGCCGCGTTTAAAGCAGGTCGTGCTGACGGCTATTTCTGAGGTTAACGCTGAGCTGTACGACTTCCGCAACCGTCAGCAGATGCTGGGCTGGCGGACACTTGCAGATGTTCCGGCAGAAATGCTGGACGGCAAAAGCGAGCGTATCCAGCACTACCACAACGCCGTTTTTTGCTGGGCGCGCGCCGTGCTCAATGAGCGTTATCAGGACTATGACGCCACAGCGGCAGGCGTGAAGCGAGGGGAGGAGCTGGCGGAGGCCAGCGGCGATCTGTGGCGTGATGCCCGCTGGGCTATCAGCCGGGTGCAGGATGCACCGCACTGTACGGTGGAGCTTATCTGATGAAAGTGCGTGCGCATCAGTATGACACGGTGGACGCGCTTTGCTGGCGTCATTACGGGCGCACGCAGGGTGTCACTGAGCAGGTTCTGCAGGCAAATCCGGGGCTGGCTGAGTACGGCCCATTTTTACCGCACGGGCTGCAGGTGGAGCTGCCGGACATTACGGCGTCAACCACGGCGCAGACCGTCCAGCTATGGGACTGAATTATGACGCTTGAACGAATCAGCGCCTTTATCACTTACTGCATCGCCGTGCTGCTGGCATGGCTGGGCGATCTGTCGCTCAAGGATGCGTCAACGGTTGGCGGCGTACTGATTGGTGTGCTGATGCTGGCTATCAACTGGTACTACAAACACCAGTCTTTCAAATTGTTACGTGGCGGCAAAATTTCACGGGGGGAATATGAATCCTTCAATCGTTAAGCGCTGCCTTGTCGGGGCGGTGCTGGCTATCGCCGCCACGCTGCCCGGTTTCCAGTCGCTTCATACCTCCGTTGAGGGGCTGAAACTGATTGCCGATTACGAGGGATGCCGTCTGCAGCCTTATCAGTGCAGCGCGGGCGTGTGGACTGACGGGATCGGCAATACGTCCGGTGTGGTGCCGGGCAAAACCATCACGGAACGGCAGGCGGCGCAGGGACTTATCACCAACGTGCTGCGCGTGGAGCGGGCGCTGGATAAATGTGTGGTGCAGCCGATGCCGCAAAAGGTCTATGACGCGGTGGTGTCGTTTGCTTTCAACGTGGGCACCGGCAACGCCTGCAGCTCCACGCTGGTTAAGTTGCTGAACCAGCGGCGCTGGGCGGATGCCTGCCATCAGCTGCCGCGCTGGGTATATGTCAAAGGTGTGTTTAATCAGGGGCTGGACAACCGCCGCGCGCGGGAAATGGCCTGGTGCTTAAAAGGAGCATAACGGAATGAAAAAGAAAGTCATGAGCGTTTTTTTCCAGCTGGCATGGGCTGCGCTGTTGGTTATCAGTCTGCTGTATCCGCGCAGCGGTGCGCCGGTTCTGGTTGGTGCGTCTGTCTGGGTGTCATGCTTCCTCGCCTGGCTGCTCGCTGCGCTGTGCGCTGTCGGGTGGTTCGCCGGAGATCGGGCGCGCGATGAGGTCAGGGCGGCATTACTTAAATTCAGGGCGCACCCCGTAAAACCCGTGCGTACATGGGTAATCAGGCTGCTTATTGTTCTGTGCCTGGCGTTTTCGGGATGGGTGATCACCCTGGTGTTTTACCTGCTGACGCTGGTTTTGTATCAGATTGCCCGCGCGCAGCTTCATGAGCCGATGGCGGCCTGATGCGTGCGCTGGCGGTAGTGCTGGCGCTGGCACTTGCGGCGCTGGGCTGGCAGTCGTGGCGGCTAAACAATGCCAGCCACACCATCGAAACGCAGGGCGCGGCGCTGAAAAGCAAAACGCAGGAGCTGTCGAAGAAAAACAGCCAGCTGATCGGCCTCTCCATTCTGACCGAAACCAACAGCCGGGAGCAGACGCGGCTTTATGCAGCAGCGGAACAGACCACCGCACTTCTGCGCAGCCGCCAGCACCGGATCGAGGAACTGAAACGTGAAAACGAGGATTTGCGCCGCTGGGCTGACACTCCTTTGCCTGCTGACATTATCCGGCTGCGGGAGCGTCCGGCCCTCGCCGGAGGTGCAGCTTACCGTGAGTGGCTGTCCCAGAGTGACGCAGTGCCGCCTGGAAAGGTCAGCGCCGCGCAGTAACGGCGATCTGAATGCGGTGCTGGATGAAACCGAGGCCGCCTGGGCGGTCTGTGCTGACAAAGTGGACACAATTATTGCGTGTCAGGAGCGAGACAGTGAACAAACCGCAGTCCTTACGCAGCGCCCTGAATAAAGCGGTTGCCTATGTCCGGGACAACCCGGACAAGCTGCACCTTTTCGTTGATAACGGCTCACTGGTGGCAACCGGTGCCAGCTCCATGTCATGGGAATACCGCTACACCCTGAACGTGGTGATCGAGGATTTCAGCGGCGACCAGAATCTGCTGATGGCTCCTGTGCTGCTGTGGCTAAGTGACAACCAGCCGGACGCCATCAACAACCCGGATCTGCGCGAAAAACTGTTCACCTTTGAAGTGGATATTCTGCGCAACGATGTGTGCGATATCAGCCTGAACCTGCAACTGACGGAGCGCGTGCTGGTCAGCACTGACGGCAGCGTGTCGAGCGTTGAAGCGGTGCCGGAGCCGGGCGAACCCGAAGAAATGTGGACGGTGAAACGTGGATGAGCTGCAGAGGGTGGATGACTGGCTGACGGCGCTGCTGGCAAATCTGGAGCCTGCTGCACGCAGCCGTATGATGCGGCAACTGGCGCAACAGTTGCGCCGGACGCAGCAGCAGAACATCAGGCTGCAGCGTAATCCTGACGGCAGCGGTTATGAGCCGCGCCGGGTGACGGCCCGCAGCAAGAAGGGGCGCATCAAACGCCAGATGTTTGCAAAGCTTCGCACCACAAAATACCTGAAAACCACCGCCAGTGCGGACTCCGCCAGCGTGCAGTTTGATGGCAAGGTGCAGCGCATTGCCCGTGTTCACCATTACGGCCTGCGGGATCGCGTCAGCCGAAAAGGCCCGGAGGTCCGCTACGCTGAGCGCCGCCTGCTGGGCGTGAATGATGAGGTGGAAACCGTCACCCGTGACACTCTGCTGCGCTGGCTGGCGGGGTGATCTTTGTGCCACCGCTGGTACAAGCGCCCGCGCTGCCTCCCTTTTCCCTCTGATGGCAACCTTTCGTTATGAATGCACAACTGACCGAAATTATGCGCCTTATCACCAACCTGATCCGCACCGGCACCGTGACCGAAGTGGACCGGGAAAACTGGCTGTGCCGGGTGAGAGTGGGCGAGCTTGAAACCAACTGGATTAACTGGCTGACGCTGCGTGCCGGTGGTGCCCGTACATGGTGGTGTCCGTCGCCGGATGAGCAGGTGGTGCTGCTGAGTATGGGCGGCAATCTGGAAACCGCTTTTGTGCTGCCCGCCATCTACTCCAATCAGTTTGCGCCGCCATCTGATTCCGTGGACGGTTGCGTGACGGAGTACCCGGACGGGGGCTGGTTTGAGTATGAACCCGCCACCGGGCGGTGGCATGTCCGGGGCATCAAATCCATGGTGATCGAGGCGGCGGACAATATCACCCTCAAAACCGGTGAGTTTGTGGTGGAGGCTGACACCACGCGCATCAACAGCGAGATGGTGATCAATGGCGGCGTCACCCAGGGCGGCGGCGCGATGAGTTCCAACGGGATCGTGGTGGATAAACACGGTCACACCGGCGTTAAGTCCGGCGGCGATACGTCAGGAGGACCGGTATGACGCTGTATATCGGCATGAGCCAGGGCAACGGCAAGGCCATTACTGATACTGACCATCTGCGCCAGTCAGTGCGGGATATTCTGCTGACCCCACAGGGCAGCCGGATTGCCCGTCGGGAATATGGTTCCCTGCTGTCCGCCCTGATTGACCAGCCGCAGAATCCGGCGCTACGCCTGCAGGTCATGTCTGCGGTCTACGTGGCGCTGAGTCGCTGGGAGCCACGGCTTACGCTGGATTCCATCACCATCAGCAGCAATTTTGACGGCTCCATGGTGGTTGAGCTTACCGGGCAGCGCAACAATGGCGCGCCGGTTTCCCTTTCGGTATCTACAGGAGCAGACAATGGCAGTGATTGACCTTTCCCAACTGCCCGCGCCGCAGATAGTGGACATGCCGGATTTTGAGTCGCTGCTGGCTGAGCGCAAGGCCGCCTTTGTGGCCCTTTACCCGGTAAATGAACAGGAGGCTGTTATGCGTACATTAGCGCTGGAATCTGAACCCGTCACCAGGCTGCTGCAGGAAAGCACCTACCGCGAAATACTGCTGCGCCAGCGTATTAACGAGGCCGCGCAGGCGGTCATGGTGGCGTATGCCATCGGTGGCGATCTCGATCAACTGGCAGCCAACTACAACGTGAAGCGCCTGACGGTAACGCCTGCTGACAACGACGCGGTGCCGCCGGTTGCTGCCGTCATGGAAAGCGATGAGGCGCTGCGCCTGCGTGTTCCGGCTGCGTTTGAGGGATTATCCGTTGCAGGACCGACGGCGGCCTATGAGTTTCACGCCAAAAGCGCGGACGGGCGCGTGGCAGATGCCAGCGCAACCAGCCCGGCACCGGCGGAGGTAGTGCTTACCGTGCTGAGCCGTGAGGGTGACGGTACGGCAGGGGCTGATCTGCTGGCGGTGGTGGAGCAGGCGCTTAACAGCGAGAACGTGCGCCCGGTGGCAGACCGCCTGACGGTGCGCAGCGCCGAAATTATCCCGTACAGCGTGGATGCGACGATTTTTCTTTATCCGGGACCGGAAGCTGAGCCGGTGATGGCGGCGGCAAAAGCCAGCCTGCAGAAGTACATCGCCAGCCAGACGCGGCTGGGCCGTGATATCCGTCGCAGCGCCATTTATGCCGCGCTGCACGTTGAGGGCGTCCAGCGTGTGGAGCTGGCTTCCCCGCTTACAGATGTTGTGCTGGATAAGACGCAGGCGGCATCCTGTACAGAATGGAGCGTGACCAACGGGGGCACGGATGAATAGCCTGCTGCCGCCCGGTTCATCGGCGCTTGAGCGCCGACTGGCGAATACCTGCAGCGGGATTTCCGATCTGGAGGTGCCGCTGCGCGATCTGTGGAACCCGGCGACATGTCCGGTCATTTTTCTGCCGTATCTGGCGTGGGCGTTTTCCGTTGACCGGTGGGACGAAAGCTGGGCGGAGAGCGTCAAGCGCCGCGTGGTGCAGGATGCTTTCTATATCCATCAGCACAAGGGGACAACCAGCGCAGTGCGGCGCGTGGTGGAGCCGTTTGGTTTTCTGATCCGCATCATTGAGTGGTGGCAGACCGGCGAGACGCCGGGGACGTTTCGCCTGGACATTGGCGTGCAGGATCAGGGCATCACGGAAGAAACTTATCTGGAACTGGAACGCCTCATCAGCGATGCCAAACCGTGCAGCCGCCATCTGATCGGCATGTCCATCAACCTGCAGACCAGCGGCCCCTATTTTGTGGGGGCAGCCACCTACACCGGCGAAGAAATCACGATTTATCCGTATATCAACGAAACCATTATTTCCGGCAGCACCGCTTATGAGGGCGGGGTGGTCCATGTTATTGACACAATGAGAGTGAATCCATGAGCGCAAAATTTTATACCCTGCTGACGGATATCGGCGCGGCGAAACTGGCAAGCGCCGCCGCGCTCGGTGTCCCGCTGAAAATTACCCAGATGGCGGTGGGCGACGGCGGCGGCGTACTGCCGACTCCAAGCGCACAGCAGACAGCGCTGGTTGCTGAAAAGCGCCGTGCGGCATTGAATATGCTGTATATCGATCCGCAGAACAGCAGCCAGATTATTGCTGAACAGGTGATCCCCGAAACCGAGGGCGGTTGGTGGATTCGTGAGGTTGGTTTGTTCGACGAAACCGGCGCACTGATTGCCGTCGGAAACTGCCCTGAGAGCTACAAGCCGCAGCTGGCGGAAGGCAGCGGGCGCACGCAGACCGTGCGCATGGTGATGATTACCAGCAGCACCGACAATATCACCCTGAAAATTGATCCGGCAGTAGTGCTTGCAACCCGCAAATACGTGGATGACAAGGTGCTGGAGCTTAAGGTGTATGTGGATGATCTGATGGCGAAGCATATCGCCGCCATTGATCCGCACACGCAGTACGCGCCGAAAGAAAGCCCGACGCTGACAGGCACGCCAAAAGCGCCCACTGCGCCAGCCGGAACCAATACCACGCAGATTGCCAGCACCGCGTTTGTGCAGGCTGTGGTCACTGCACTAAATAACGCGCTGGCGCTTAAGGCCCCACTGGCAAGCCCGGCCCTGACCGGAACGCCAACGGCACCCACTGCTGCGCAGACAGTCAACAATACGCAGGTTGCCACCACGGCATTTGTGAAATCTGCTATTGCTGCACTGGTGGCATCATCCCCGGCGGCGCTGGACACGCTCAATGAACTGGCGGCAGCGTTGGGTAACGATCCGAATTTTGCCACCACCATGACAAACGCGCTTGCCGGTAAGCAACCACTGGACAACACGCTGACAGCCCTTTCTGGGAAAACAGCGAGTGAGATTCTTGCATATCTCGGTATGTCAGATGCTTCCAAGCGTAACGGTATAACCGGTGCGTTATCCGGTAGTGGTTATATCAAAATACCTTTATTGATCGGTTCTGTTGAACGCGTTTTCATCATTCAGTGGGGCACTGTTTCTAATGGTGGTTCTGGGCTATCCGGTAGTACAACGTTTCCAGTCGTTTTCCCGTCGGCATTTCTGGGCGGCTCATTTGGGCCGTTTGATACTGAAAACGGTGGCTTCAGTGTTTCGTTTAATCAGCGTACAAATTCAGGGTTTACTGCAATATTTCGTGACGTGTCCAATTCATCTTATCCGCACGTTCCTAACCGACTACAGACAACTTCCTATCTTGTATATGGGTACTAACTATGACCGACTTTATTTACAGCCTATCCAGAAATCTCTTTTATGATGCTTCTCTGGAGGAGGAATACAAGCAAAGTGGCAACTGGCCTAGTGACGGAGTGATTGTTAGCGAATCAGTCTTTATGACTTTTTCGGCAACGCCTCCTGATGGAAAAATAAGGGTTTGTGGTGCTGATAATTTTCCTGCCTGGTCTGACACCCCTCCAGTTACAGGTGCTGAATTACTTCGAGTTGCTGAGTACAAGCGCACGCAGCTTATGTCTCAGGCAAATGAGATTATCCAGCCACTACAGGATGCAGTTGATTTAGACATTGCAACGGAAAAGGAGGCGTCTCTTTTACAACTCTGGAAAAGGTATCGAGTGAATCTCAATCGCGTAGATACATCGCTGGCTCCTGATATTGACTGGCCTGAACAGCCAGAAGATTAATCACATCCCCGCAGTTGCGGGGATTTTTTTACCCCTTCCATTGTGCCATTCCCCACACATAGCCCGGCGCGTGCGCCGCGCGCATATCAACCAGAACATAGGCACACCCCCTGTAAACCGGAGAGACTGCCTTATGGCTCAGGATTACCACCACGGGGTGCGCGTTGTTGAAATCAACGAGGGCACCCGATCCATTACCACGGTGAGCACCGCCATCGTGGGTATGGTCTGCACCGGCGATGATGCTGATGCGTCCATGTTTCCCCTCAATAAGCCGGTTCTGTTGACCGATGTGCTGACCGCCAGCGGTAAAGCGGGCGAGTCCGGCACGCTGGCCCGTTCGCTGGATGCGATTGCAGACCAGGCTAAACCCGTGACCGTCGTTGTGCGCGTGGCGCAGGGCGAAACCGAAGCGGAAACCACCTCCAACATTATTGGCGGCGTGACCGCTGACGGTAAAAAAACGGGCATGAAAGCGCTGCTTTCGGCGCAGTCGCAGCTGGGTGTCAAGCCGCGCATTCTCGGCGCGCCGGGACACGACACACAGGCGGTTGCCACTGAGCTGCTGAGTGTGGCGCAGAGCCTGCGAGGGTTTGCCTACCTGTCAGCTTACGGCTGCAAAACGGTGGAAGAAGCGATTGCCTACCGTGACAATTTCAGCCAGCGCGAGGGGATGCTGATCTGGCCTGACTTCATCAACTTTGACACCGTACTGAATGCAGATGCGACGGCTTACGCCTCCGCCCGTGCGCTCGGCCTGCGTGCCAAAATTGACGAGCAGACTGGCTGGCACAAAACCCTGTCCAACGTGGGCGTGAACGGTGTCACCGGCATTTCCGCTGATGTGTTCTGGGATCTGCAGGACCCGGCAACCGATGCGGGGCTGCTGAACCAGAACGACGTCACGACGCTTATCCGCAAAGACGGCTTCCGCTTCTGGGGTTCCCGCTGCCTCAGTGACGATCCGCTATTTGCCTTTGAGAATTATACCCGCACGGCGCAGGTGCTGGCTGACACCATCGCAGAAGCGCACATGTGGGCGGTGGATGGCGTGCTTAACCCGTCGCTGGCCCGCGATATTATCGAAGGTATCCGCGCCAAGCTGCGCAGCCTGAAAACGCAGGGCTACATCATCGGCGCAGACTGCTGGCTGGATGAGTCAGTGAACGATAAAGACTCCCTGAAAGCCGGGAAGCTCACCATCGACTACGACTACACGCCGGTGCCGCCGCTTGAAAACCTGATGCTGCGCCAGCGCATCACCGATCAGTACCTGCTGGATTTCTCCAGCCAGGTCAGCGCGTAAGGGGACACCATGGCTTTACCACGCAAGTTAAAACACCTGAACCTGTTCAACGACGGGAACAACTGGCAGGGGATCGTTGAGTCTCTGACCCTGCCGAAATTCACCCGCAAATTTGAGAAGTATCGCGGCGGCGGTATGCCGGGCGCGGTGGACGTGGACATGGGGCTGGATGACGGCGCGCTGGACACGGAATTTTCAATCGGCGGCACCGAACTGCTGTTGTTCAAGCAGATGGGCAAAGCCACGGTTGATGGCATCCAGTTGCGTTTCACCGGCTCCATTCAGCGTGACGATACCGGCGAAGTGCAGGCCGTTGAGCTGGTTGTGCGCGGGCGTCATAAAGAAGTGGATTCCGGCGAGTGGAAAACCGGCGAGAGCAGCACCACCAAAGTCAGCAGCACCAACAGCTACGCGAAGCTGACCATTAACGGTGAGGTGCTCTATGAGGTCGATCTGGTCAACATGGTTGAAATCGTTGACGGCGTGGACCTGATGGAAGAACACCGTAATGCCCTCGGCCTCTGATTAACCTTAACGGCGCGGGCAGCCGCGCCAGTATTTCATTAACAGGAAACGAACATGAGCGACAAACTGACTGAAAAGACCGTAAAACTGGATACCCCCATCATGCGCGGTAAAGCTGAAATTACCGAGATTGTGCTGCGCAAGCCGCAGTCAGGTGCACTGCGAGGCACCCGTCTGCAGGCCATTATGGATATGGACGTGGGCGCGATGATGACTGTGATCCCGCGTATCTCCACCCCGACGCTGACCGCGCAGGAAATGGCAGAGCTGGACCCTGCCGATCTGACAGCAATGGCTGTAGAGGTGGTGACTTTTTTGTTGCCGAAGTCGGTGCTTGCCGATTTGCCGACAACCTGACGGTTGATGATCTGGTGGCAGACATTGCCACCATCTTTCACTGGTCGCCGTCCATCACTGACGTTATGCCGCTGACTGATGTGCTGGAGTGGCGGCATAAGGCAATTCAGCGAAGCGGGGCCAGCGATGAGTGATAATAACCTGCGACTGCAGGTAGTTCTGGGGGCGGTGGATAAGTTGACCCGCCCATTTAAAAATGCACAGGCTGGCTCTAAGGAGCTGGCATCAGCTATTCGACAAACCCGCGATCAGATTAAAAAGCTGAGTGATGCTGGAGGTCAGCTTAAATCCTTCGACCAGCTAACTCAGAGTGTTAGCCGTACTGGTGCCGAACTGGATCAGGCGAGGCTACGCGCTCAAATGATGACGCGCGAAATGTCATCTTTGGAATCCCCAACAAAAAAACAAACGCAGGCGCTTGAAGCTCAGTGGCGTGCTGTTTCACGTCTTGAACAAAAACAGCAACAGGAAACTCGCCAGATGGCGGCAGCCAGGGCTGAGCTTTATCGGCTGGGGTTATCTGCTGGGGGCGGAGCGCGCGAGACGGCACGGATTGCACGGGAAACTGAGCGGTATAACCGACAATTAGCTGAACAAGAGCGCAGGCTGCGTGAAGTTGGCGAGCGTCAGCGAAAGCTCAACGCTATCAAAGCCAAGGCAGAAAAGACCCGCGAGTTAAGGAACTCTCTGGCAGGTAATGGTGCAGGGGCGATGGCGGCTGGGGTAACTACTGGCATGACGTTGCTGGCTCCAGTAAAAGCCTATTCGGAATCAGAAAACGCAGCGAATCAGCTCGCTGGTTCAATGATGGGACCGGGCGGAAAGGTAGCGCCTGAATTTGAAAAAATTAACCGGCTTGCAGTTGCTTTGGGCGATAAGCTGCCGGGAACAACAGCCGACTTTCAGAACATGATGACTATGCTACGCCGTCAGGGTATGTCGGCGCAGGTCATCCTGGGCGGCTTGGGAGAGTCAGCCGCTTATCTTGGTGTGCAGTTACAGATGGCCCCCACTGCAGCTGCTGAATTTGCAGCTAAGTTACAAGATGCTACTCAGACCTCCGAAAAAGACATGATGAATCTGATGGACGTGATCCAGAAAGGATTCTACGCGGGGGTAGATTCAGGAAATATGCTGCAGGGTTTCTCAAAAATCAGCAGCGCGATGGATATTATTCATAAAAAGGGATTGGACGCGGCTAAGACATTTGCTCCTCTATTGGTTATGGCTGATCAGGCTGGTATGGCTGGAGAGTCAGCCGGTAATGCCTACCGAAAAGTATTTCAGTCCGTCATGAATACAGAAAAAGTGAAGGATGCTAATGATGAACTAAAAGGCACTGGCGTTAGGTTCGATTTTACGGATGGCAAGGGGGAATTTGGCGGGCTGGAGAAAATGTACACGCAGTTAGCTCAACTCCAAAAGCTTAATACTGAGAAAAGGTTAGCTACTCTAAAAGGTATTTTTGGGGATGATGCGGAAACGCTGCAGGTGCTAAATATTATGATTACCAAAGGCATCTCAGGGTATCGTGAAACGGCTTCAAAGCTACAAAATCAGGCTTCTCTACGCGAGCGTGTTGATGCCTCCTTGAATACTCTTGGTAATAAATGGGAAGCCGCTACAGGTTCCTTTACCAATGCTATGGCTAGCATCGGTGAAACAGTTGCCCCAGCATTAAAGAAGCTGGCTGACTGGTTGGGGGAACTGGCGTCACGTCTGGATGGTTTTGTTAAGCGACACCCACAATTGACCTCTGCGCTGTTTAAGCTGGCAGCTGGGTTTGCCATTGTTGCCACCGCCGCTGGAGTTGTTTCACTGGCGCTGGCGTCCGTGCTAGGGCCGATGGCAGTAGTACGAATGAGCGCAGGGGTGATGGGGCTAAAATTTTCATCTGCATTTGGTCTTATTGGGAAAGCAATCACTTCTGTTGGCAAGTCAGTTATATGGCTGGGCCGATTGATGTTTGCAAATCCTATATTGGCTGTCATTGGACTGATCGCCGCTGGTGCTATTTATATCTGGCAGAACTGGGACACGCTTGGACCAAAATTCAAGGCAATGTGGGATGCCGTATGTAATGCCACAAGTACGGCATGGGATTGGATTAAAGAAAAGGCCAGCGCCGCATGGGAGGGGATTAAGTCACTGTTCTTTAATTATACCTTGCCGGGATTAATAGCTAAAAATTGGGATGCAATAAAAACTGGAGTTTCTGGGGCGTGGGCCAATATCAAACAATCTATTAGTGATAAATGGAATTCGATCCTGGCTGATGCTGTCGCGCTTCCTGCGAAGTTTCAGGAAATGGGCAGCGCCATTATTGACAGTATTCTCAATGGGATTAATGCCAAATGGGAGACTCTTAAAAGCAAGCTTTCCTCAGTCACCGATTATCTGCCTGACTGGATGACCGGAAATGATAAAACACAAGGCAAAGCACAGGTGCAGGTGGTTGGTGGAGCAGCGGCTGCTGCGGTTCCGTTTGCCGGAATGTATGACAATGGCGGCACGATCCCGCGTGGTCAGTTTGGCATCGTAGGGGAGAACGGCCCAGAAATTGTGAACGGTCCCGCAAATGTTACCAGCAGACGGCGCACTGCCGCGCTGGCTTCCGTCGTTGCAGGTGTCATGGGCGTAGCGGCAGCGCCTGCGGAGGCAGCACCTTTCCATCCGTACAGCCTACCAGCAATGGCATACAAACAAAGTCAACCTGTGAAATCTGCCAGCGTACCGTCAGTGATCCGTTATGAGATTAACGCGCCCATTCATATCACTGCCCAGCCTGGGCAGAGTGCGCAGGATATTGCCCGCGAAGTCGCGCGGCAGCTTGATGAGCGCGAGCGCAAAGCCAGAGCGAAAGCGCGCAGTAACTTCAGTGATCAAGGGGGATATGAATCATGATGATGGTGCTGGGGTTATATGTTTTCATGCTGCGTACAGTGCCATATCAGGAGCTGCAGTATCAGCGAAGCTGGCGACACGCCGCCAACAGTCGGGTGAACCGGAGACCATCAACGCAGTTTCTTGGCCCGGATAATGACTCGCTGACGTTATCTGGCGCACTGCTGCCGGAGGTCACCGGCGGCAGACTCTCATTGCTCGCGCTGGAGCAAATGGCAGAGCTGGGCAAAGCATGGCCCCTTATTGAGGGTAGCGGGACCATTTACGGCATGTTTGTGATCGAGAGCTTGAGTCAGACAAAAACGGAATTTTTTGAAAGCGGAATGCCTCGCCGTATTGAGTTTACGCTGACCCTGAAAAGGGTTGATGAGTCGCTGTCCGATATGTTCGGCAGTCTCAGCGATCAGCTCAGTAACCTGCAGGACACTGCAACGTCTGCGATAGGTAATATTAAAAATACGGTTGGAGGGTTGCTGCAGTGAATTTTAGCTCTGATCTTTTTGATCTGAACAGCAAAAGCCCGGCTTTCAGTATCACCATTGAAGGTAAGGACGTGACCACCGTGCTGGATGCGCGCCTGATGAGTCTGACGCTGACAGATAACCGGGGTTTTGAGGCTGACCAGCTTGATTTGGAGCTGGACGACGCCGACGGGCAGATTGTTCTGCCGCGACGTGGTGCTGTTATTCAGCTGGCGCTGGGGTGGAAAGGCCAGCCGCTTTTCCCGAAAGGGGCGTTTACTGTCGATGAGATTGAGCACAGCGGTGCTCCTGATCGTCTGACTATCCGTGCTCGTAGCGCTGATTTCCGTGAAACCCTCAATACCCGGCGCGAAAAGTCATGGCACCAGACAACCGTCGGCGATGTGGTAAAGGAAATTGCAGCACGGCATAACCTCAAAATGGCGCTAGGTAAAGACCTGACGGACAAGACGCTGGATCACATGGACCAGACCAATGAAAGCGATGCCAGTTTCCTGATGAAGCTGGCGCGCCAGTATGGTGCGATTGCTTCCGTTAAGGATGGAAAACTGCTGTTTATCCGGCAGGGGCAGGGAAAAACGGCGAGCGGTAAACCGCTGCCGGTTATCACCATAACCCGCCAGGCCGGTGACGGTCATCGTTTTACTCTGGCTGATCGTGGTGCCTATACCGGCGTTATTGCCAGCTGGCTGCATACCCGTGAACCCAAGAAAAAAGAAACAACCAGAGTTAAGCGCCGTCGGAAGAAAACCACCACACCCAAAGAGCCGGAAGCAAAACAGGGTGATTATCTGGTGGGAACGGATGAAAACGTGCTGGTTCTTAACCGTACTTACGCAAATCGCAGCAATGCTGAGCGTGCGGCAAAAATGCAGTGGGAGCGTCTGCAGCGTGGTGTTGCGTCATTCTCCCTGCAGCTCGCAGAGGGTCGGGCAGATCTCTACACCGAAATGCCGGTAAAGATGAGCGGCTTTAAGCAGCCTATCGACGATGCCGAATGGACCATAACAACGTTGACGCATACGGTCAGCCCGGATAATGGTTTTACTACCAGTCTGGAGCTTGAAGTTAAAATTGATGATTTAGAACTCGAATAGTAGTAAATTCACTAAAGTGAATTAAAAAACGTCAAATGAGGTTCTGATTATGATGAATTGCCCTAAATGTGGACATGCAGCGCATACAAGAAGCAGCTTTAGGGTATCGGACCAGACAAAAGAACGTTATTGCCAGTGCCAAAATATTAACTGTGGTGCTACTTTTGTTACTCATGAAACCGTTGTGAGATACATTACTACTCCCAACCTAATTGATCATGCCCCACCACACCCATCAACGGGAGGGCAGGGCCATATGAACTTTTAAAACCACTGATTAGGTTTACATTTTTTCGATTAAACTGGTTCTGTATTCTTCAGCTTGCTTGAAGTCCATGGAACCAGTTTTTTTACACTCAATCCCACCGCCATCGATTTTATAACCCTGATCGGACGTGACATTCCATAGAGTGATTTTTTTGATTGTCTCTGGATTCCACTTGTTCATAAAGTAGTCATCACATATCGCACTGAAAATGGATTTTGCAGCGTCTATCATTAGTGCTTGCTTGTTGTATCTGACGGTCAGCTCACCATCTTCCAGTACATGAGTCCTGGTATCATAACCTGCTATCAGATTGTCGATAGAGTTGGGTATTTTGTCCGCGAATGCGCTCTGAGATGTGATTAGTAACAGAGCTAATAAAGGTTTTTTCATGAGAGATCGCCCTTTAAAAGTAAAAGTACGTGAAAAACTACCGCCATTTCATCGCCACTAAAAAATTAACCAACAAAAAAGCCACTCTTTCGAGTGGCTTAATTATGTGATTTTAAAGCTAAAATTTGGTGGCCCCTGCTGGACTTGAACCAGCGACCAAGCGATTATGAGTCGCCTGCTCTAACCACTGAGCTAAGGGGCCGTGGCGGTGAATTATAGAGTAACTCCCCGCAGCAATCTACCCATTCACACCTGCATGCTGTTTTTATAAACAACACATAATCAATCCTTTATACTTTACCGATGATGCATCGTTCGGGAGTAAAGATGATCAACGATATTCTGGCCCCTGGCTTACGGGTTGTGTTCTGCGGCATCAACCCGGGTAAGTCCTCCGCGCACACCGGTTTTCACTTTGCCCATCCGGGGAATCGCTTCTGGAAAGTTATCCATCAGGCAGGGTTTACCGACAGGTTGCTCAAGCCGGAGGAAGAGCAACATCTGCTGGATACGCGCTGCGGGATAACCATGCTGGTTGAACGCCCTACGGTGCAGGCGACCGAGGTAAACCTGCATGAGTTGCGCAGCGGAGGGCGGGAGCTCATCAAGAAAATAGAAGATTACCAGCCAGCAGCGCTGGCGATCCTCGGCAAGCAGGCCTACGAGCAAGCCTTTAGCCAGCGTGGGACACAGTGGGGCAAGCAGAGCATTATGATTGGTGTCACCCAGGTATGGGTGCTGCCAAACCCAAGTGGGTTAAACAGGGCGACGCTAGATAAGCTGGTTGAAGCGTATCGCGAACTTGATGAAGCGCTGATCGTGCGCGGGTTGTAATTGCCGGAGCCAGAGGCTCCGGCATGACGATCAGAACTCGAAGCGTGCACCCATGTTGTAGCGGCGTCCTTCCAGGATAGAGGACTGGTTATAGGACGTTTTGTAAATCGGGTTCACGTCGAACAGGTTATAAACCCCCGCCATCAGCGTGATGCTCTTGTTGAGATGGTAGCGAGCGCCTAAATCGACCAGCGCATAGGCATCGGTCGAGGTTGATTTACCCGTGTTAGGCGTATTGCTGCGCCAGATGGCTTTGGTCCACAGCTCCAGGTCATTGCGCGCATTCCACGTCAGCGACAGGTTAGCCATACTGCTCGGGAACTCGTTCAGCGCCTCGCCTTTGTATTGACCGCTTTTTTGCTCGCTGTGGGTATAGGTGTAGTTCGCGTTCGCCTTCAATGCCGGTGTGACCTGCCAGTCGCCGTTCAACTCCAGCCCATAGATTTCCGCGTCGCTGACGTTGAAATACTGCGAGACTTCTTCAGCTTCATAACCGTTGTAAATACACTTCTGCGTGGCTGTAGCGGTACAGATGGTGTAATCACTGATCTTGTCTTTGAATTTGGTGAAGAAGACGGTGGCATCCAGCTCCAGCGTGTCCTGCTGCCAGTAGACGCCCATCTCGGTGTTGACGCTCTGTTCCGGCTTCAGGTCATTGTTACCGATCCCAATAAACGAGTACGGATAAGCACCGTAGACGCTGGTGAAACCTTCGTTGTTCTCGCGCAGGTCCGGCTTTTTGTAGCCTGCGGACACGCCGCCCTTCAGCGCCCAGTTTTCATCAATCGTCCAGTTGCCGTAGAGTTTTGGCGTCACGTGGTAGCCGAAATAGCTGTCGTGATCGAGACGCGCCGAGGTGGTGAGGGTGAAATCTGGCACCATCATCCACGCATCTTCAGCGAACACGGCCCAGCCGTTACGGGTGATCTTGCTGACCGGCGTCACGCCCGGCACTTCTTTGTCTTCAATACCGAAGGTGTCGTCCAGCTCATTACGGGTGAAGTTGATGCCTAGCGTGAGCTTATGGTCGCCCAGCGAGAAGGTATTCGCGCTGTTGGCCTCGTAGTTACGCTGCTTGATAAACTGCGAGCTCATGCCCGGCACGCGATATTCCGTTTTGGCGTTCTCGTAGCTAACGAAGTTCTTCACTTCCAGCAGGTCATCGCCGTACCAGGCGTGCTGAGACAGTGACGCGGCATCGCGATCAAAGTCCCATTGCCAGGCTTTATCATTGTGTGATTTTACCTGATGCCCTTTGACGACGTTCAAATCCCACAGCTGGGTGTCGGTGGGCGACATGTTGATGGTCGCGTCCAGGTTACCCGCCTGGTGCTTTACAAAGCGTTCATCTTTCACGCTATCGTCATCGCGACGATCGAGATAATCCGCCGCAAGGCTCACCCCAAGCTTGCCCGGAATGACCGGTCCCATCAGGAACGCGTTGGTCTGGTTGGTGTTGCCGTACTCGCTCTTCTCCTGCAGAAAGTAGTTGTTCTCCAGCACGCCGGTCCATTTATCCAGGTTGTAGCCTTTTTTGGTGATGACGTTAACCACGCCGCCAATGGCGTCAGACCCATACAAAGAGGACATCGGCCCGCGGATCACCTCAACGCGTTCGATAGCGGCAATCGGCGGTAAAAAGGCTGCTTCGGTGCCGATATGGTGGCCGTAAGGGCGGGATTCGCGGGTACCTTGTTTGATGCCGTTGACCATATAGGAGGTATAGGTTGAGTCCATGCCGCGCATCTGTACGTCGCCCGTGGCAAGGCTTCCGTTGCCGTTACCCACTAGAACACCCGGCATCTCGCGCAGCGCTTCGGTAACGTTTTGGTTAGAACGGGTGTTCAGCTCTTTCTCGCCGACAACCGAGATAGTCGCTGGCGCTTCCCGGCGTTCCTGGGCGAAACCGGTGGCGGTAACCACGAGCTGGTCTTCATTAGCTGGTGTCGTTTCCTCGGCAAAAACAGCCGCAGGAAGGCTGGCAAGGGCGAGCGAAATCGCCAGCGCCATACGTGTCTGGTTAATCACAAAGCAATCCTCAGAATTGGGTTAAATCGAGCTTGAGCACGTAGTCGGCCTGGTGGGCTTTTTCATCCTGCTTGACGCTGACGAACAGCGTTTTGCTGTCAGGCGAAAGCACCATGCTATTCGGCATCGCTGCCGTTTTGAGGGTGTGCTTCAGGCTGTAGGTGTTGGCGTCGATAACGCTAATCTGACGGGCATTGCGATGGGTAACGTACACTTCGTTGCGCGCCGCATTGTAGAGGGCCGCAATGGAATTCGGTGTCGCCACACGGTGAACGATCTTACCGGAGTCGAGCTGCACAACCAGCACGTCGGCGGTGTTGGTATCAGCGACAAACCCGACGCCTTTGGCGGGGTTCAGGGCGATATTCAGGAAGTAATGTTTTGGTTCAGCTGGGTCCACTTTCACGCGGGAGATAACCTGGGACGTTTTGCCATCCAGCGTTACCAGTTCGCCTTTGCCGGTGACGGCATACACTTTGCCGCCGGCTTCGTCGACTGCAAAACCGACCGGATCCATCCCTTTCAGGGTATGCGCAAGCGTCTGGTTTTGTGTATCGACAACCCACAGCACGCCTTTGCCTTCACTGCCAATCCCGGAGACGTAAAGACGCTGGTGTTTCTTATCGAGCACCACTTCACGGACGTGCGCTTTGTTTTCATCATCCGCGAGCTGGAGCGTCTTCACTTCTTTGTTGGTGCGGGTATCTAGCAGGGTTAATGAGCCATCCAGCGCATTGCCCAACCAGAGAATATGGTTGGCTTCATCCAGCGAAACCGCGAAGGGGCGGCGTTGGGTCGCGATCCGCTTATCCACCTTCAGCGAATCAGCTGAAAGCAGGAACATTTCGCCGGCGGTTTTGTCTTTATCGAAAGAGGGGGCGGACGCCGCATAGACCGCGTTTTGTCCGGCATCATAAGCCAGTTCGTAAACGCCGTGACCCAGCGGTTGGGAAGAGAACCGTTCCTCGGAGAAGTCCTTTGCAAAGGCAGAACCCGCATGAAGGGCCAGAGAAATGGCGAGCGCGCAGAGAGATTGATTTTTTAAAATTTTGAAATTCATGTAATTTTTCTTTACAGTAGTTTACGAAAAGAAAAATGATAATGAAAATAAATATCATTTACAATTGCATCTATTGTGGGTGATACCTACTAATTTTTGTACTCTGCGGAAAATCCCAAAAAAAAAGCTCCCCGGAGGGAGCTTTTTATATTCAGGACAGTTTAGTCGTCCAGGAAGCTACGCAGCACTTCAGAACGGCTCGGATGGCGCAGTTTACGCAGCGCCTTCGCTTCGATCTGACGAATACGTTCACGGGTAACGTCGAACTGTTTACCCACTTCTTCCAGCGTGTGGTCGGTGTTCATATCGATACCGAAACGCATACGCAGAACTTTAGCTTCACGGGCAGTCAGGCCAGCCAGAACGTCGTGCGTGGCGGCACGCAGGCTCTCGGTGGTCGCCGAGTCCAACGGCAGCTCGAGGGTGGTATCCTCGATGAAATCACCCAGATGCGAATCTTCATCATCACCGATTGGTGTTTCCATGGAGATTGGCTCTTTAGCGATCTTCAGCACTTTACGGATCTTGTCTTCTGGCATCAGCATGCGTTCAGCCAGCTCTTCCGGCGTTGGCTCACGGCCCATCTCTTGCAGCATCTGGCGGGAGATACGGTTGAGCTTGTTAATCGTCTCAATCATATGTACCGGAATACGGATGGTACGCGCCTGGTCCGCGATAGAGCGGGTGATAGCCTGACGGATCCACCATGTTGCGTAGGTGGAGAACTTGTAACCACGACGGTATTCAAACTTATCTACCGCTTTCATCAGACCAATGTTGCCTTCCTGAATCAGATCCAAGAACTGCAGACCGCGGTTGGTGTATTTCTTGGCGATAGAGATAACCAGACGTAAGTTCGCTTCAACCATCTCTTTCTTCGCACGGCGGGCTTTCGCTTCACCGATGGACATGCGACGGTTGATGTCTTTCACCTGCTCGATAGTCAGGCCCGTCTCTTCTTCAATCTGCTGCAGTTTCTGCAGGCCGCGATGCACGTCTTCTTTCACGTCGTGCAGTTTTTCAGACCACGGCTTGTTCATGGCGATAGCGGCGTTGAACCAGGTTTCGCTGGTTTCGTTACCGGTGAACAGAGTGATGAAGTTTTTCTTCGGCATTTTGCACTGTTCAACGCACAGCTTCATGATGATGCGTTCCTGGGTACGTACGCGATCCATCATCACGCGCATGCTGTTAACCAGGTAGTCGAACTGTTTTGGCACCAGACGGAACTGTTTGAAGACTTCAGACAGTTTCAGGATCTCTTCCTGAGAAGCGGCGTGACTGCGACCCTTCGCTTTGATGGTGTCGCGGGCCAGTTCGTACTGGGTACGCAACTCACCAAATTTCTCACGCGCCAGCTCTGGATCGATGCTGTTGTCATCATCGCTGCTGTCGTCGTCATCTTCTTCTTCTTCGTCTTCGTCATCATCCATCTCTTCCTGAGACAGTTCAGAACCGACGTGAGTGGCGGTTGGCGCCATATCTTCTTCAGCGTTCGGGTCAACAAAGCCGGTGATCAGGTCAGACAGGCGAGCTTCTTCAGCTTCAACGCGATCGTACTGCTCCAGCAGATAGGTGATCGCTTCAGGGTATTCGGCAACAGAACACTGAACCTGGTTGATCCCGTCTTCGATGCGTTTCGCGATGTCGATCTCGCCTTCACGAGTCAACAGTTCAACGGTGCCCATTTCGCGCATGTACATGCGGACCGGGTCAGTGGTACGCCCGATTTCAGATTCCACGCTGGACAGTACCTGTGCAGCAGCTTCTTCCGCATCTTCGTCGGTGTTGTTGGAGGTTTCAGCCAGCAACAGATCATCGGCATCCGGTGCTTCTTCCATCACCTGAATGCCCATGTCATTGATCATTTGGATGATGTCTTCGATTTGATCTGAATCGACGATATCTTCCGGCAGATGGTCATTGACCTCGGCATAGGTCAGATAGCCTTGCTCCTTACCGCGTTGGACAAGAAGTTTCAGCTGTGACTGCGGGTTTTGCTCCATAAGACGGTATCCACACTTATTCGTTTGATTGGTGTCGGCGCTGGTTTGCCGACCTTTAAAGCGAGGGCGTACTTATATTTTTGCCGCTGCCTCTCAGTGCGGCTGCCGGGGGCTTCCCGATCGATATTCGGCACTTAAGCCGTTAAATACTTTTGTCTTTCACTTACTTTTTCGCCAGCTCTTGGTTTAACATCCAGAGCTCCCGGCGTTCTTCGCTGCTTAAACCCTGTGTGCGCTCGCGAGCAATTAACTCTTCCTGGCGCAGTTCAAGCATCGAATCAAACATATGGTTGAGTGAGTCGGTGAACGTTTGTTCAGCGATATCCTTATCTGCTATATCGTCCCACATCGACAGTTTTTCAAGGGTAGCGGCTTCTTTTGTGCCGCGATAATGTTCTAAAAGTTGTCCGGTGGTCAGACCTGGCTGCGACAAACAAGTGTTGACCAATTCTGAAAATAAGCCAAGTCCGGGCAATTTTTCGTGGTTCAAACCCGCCAATGACGGCACTTGCGGAGCAAGTTCGGGGTTTTGTACCAGTAACCCTATCAGTATACGCATGGTTGTGCGTTTTAGCTGAGGCGCGGGGCGAACCGTGCCGTTTTCAGCCTGTTTTGGCATTAAACGTTCAAGCTGGCTGTCATCCAGAATGCCGAGCTTGTTGCCTAGCTCCTGACGCAGATAGATGCGCAGCGTTTCGCCGGGCACCTGGCTGATTAACGGCAGTGCCAGCGTACTGAGCTGCGCGCGCCCGTCAGGGGTACTCAAATCGACCTGCGGCATCAGGCTATTAAACAAAAACGTGGAGAGCGGCTGAGCCTGCTCCATCCGCGCTTCAAACGCCGCTTTGCCCTCTTTACGCACCAGCGTATCCGGATCTTCGCCGTCGGGCAGGAACATAAAACGCAGCTGACGCCCGTCGGTCATATACGGCAGCGCCGTTTCCAGCGCGCGCCAGGCAGCATCGCGTCCCGCGCGGTCACCGTCATAGCAGCAGATAACGTTATTGGTCACCCTGAACAGCAGCTGAATATGATCGGCCGTCGTGGAGGTGCCTAACGACGCCACCGCGTAGTTAATGTCGTACTGTGCCAGTGCGACAACGTCCATATAGCCTTCGACGACCAGAAGACGCGGAGGTTCCGCATTATCTTGCTGCGCCTCATAAAGACCGTAAAGCTGGCGGCCTTTATGGAAAATATCGGTTTCCGGGGAGTTGAGGTACTTCGGCATGCCGTCACCCAGCACGCGACCACCAAAACCAATTACCCGGCCACGCTTGTCGCGAATCGGGAACATTACCCGTTCACGGAAGCGGTCGTAGCTTCGTCCCTGGTCGTTGGTGACCAGCATGCCTGCATCGATGAGAGACTTACGATCTTCGCTATTGCCGCCAAAACGCTTTAACACGTTGTCCCAACCGGGCGGGGCGTAACCAATAGCGAAACGCGCAATGATATCGTCGCTCAGTCCGCGCTTATTCAAATACTGACGCGCAGGCTCAGCCGCAGAGTGCTTAAGAGACTGTTGGTAAAACGAATTCAGACCATCCAGCAGTTGATACAGCGTTTGCCGTTGATGGCGTTCTATCTGGCTTGGTCCACTGCCTGCTTCATAGGGCACTTCAAGGTTGTGCATCGCCGCCAACTCTTCGACGGTTTCAACGAACTCGAGCTTGTCGTAGTTCATGAGAAAATCGACGGCATTACCGTGTGCACCACAGCCAAAGCAATGGTAGAACTGCTTTTCACCGTTTACGGTGAAAGAGGGGGTTTTTTCGTTATGGAACGGACAGCACGCATGGTAGTTCTTGCCCTGCTTTTTTAGCTTTACCCGCGCGTCGATGAGATCGACGATGTCGGTTCTTGCCAGCAGGTCATTGATAAAAACGCGTGGGATTCTTCCGGCCATATGCCCCAAAAATTACACTTCATCCTTCAAACTGTCTCTGCGTTGGCTACGTTCGCTCATCCCAGTTACTTGCTTAAGTAAGCTCCGGGGATTCACTCACTCGCCGCCTTGTTACAGTGTGAATGATTTTGTGTAAATGCTGATTTATAAACGAAAACAAGCCGCGCATTCCTTCCGGAAGCACGGCCTTACGACTATTACTCTGTCTGTCAATTGAGAGCGTGCGCCCTCAACAGATTAGTACAGACGAGTACGGCGTGCGTTTTCGCGAGCCAGTTTCTTCGCGTGACGTTTCACTGCAGAAGCTTTAGCGCGCTTACGTTCGGTCGTTGGTTTTTCATAAAACTCACGACGACGAACTTCAGCCAGAACACCTGCTTTCTCGCATGAGCGTTTGAAGCGACGCAGTGCAACGTCGAACGGCTCGTTTTCACGTACTTTAATTACCGGCATGTAACTCTCACCTTTAATAAATTCGGTTTGCCGCTGGCATCAACGCCAGCTTATTTCAAAATGGTGCGGAATTTTACTGCAAATGCTGCTGCTTTGTAAAGCACCGATGCGATTTTGAAAGGGACTTTAATAAGGGTGAGGAGTATACACGAGCCGATGTCCTGGGGCGAACAAAGTTTTACATCAACCCGCCCAGGCTCTACACTGCGCGGTATTGAAACGAGGTAAATCAAGTCATGCGTGTACTGGGTATTGAAACATCCTGCGATGAAACCGGCATCGCCATTTACGACGACGAAAAAGGGCTGCTTGCCAACCAACTGTATAGTCAGGTGAAATTGCACGCTGACTACGGCGGTGTGGTTCCTGAACTGGCCTCTCGTGACCATGTGCGTAAAACCGTTCCCCTGATCCAGGCGGCGCTGAAAGAGGCCGGATTAACGGCAAAAGAGATTGATGCCGTCGCGTATACCGCCGGTCCGGGCCTGGTTGGCGCGCTGCTGGTCGGCGCAACGGTTGGGCGTTCACTGGCGTTTGCATGGGATGTACCGGCCATTCCGGTTCACCATATGGAAGGCCACCTTCTGGCGCCCATGCTGGAAGATAATCCGCCAGCGTTTCCGTTTGTGGCACTGCTGGTTTCGGGTGGACACACCCAGCTGATTAGCGTGACCGGTATAGGTAAGTATGAACTGCTGGGCGAGTCAATTGACGACGCTGCGGGGGAAGCCTTCGATAAAACCGCCAAGCTGTTGGGTCTGGATTACCCCGGTGGCCCGATGCTCTCAAAAATGGCGGCGCAGGGCACCGAAGGGCGTTTTGTTTTCCCGCGCCCGATGACCGATCGCCCGGGGTTAGATTTCAGCTTCTCTGGCCTGAAGACGTTCGCGGCGAATACTATCCGCAATAACGAAAACGACGAGCAGACTCGCGCCGATATCGCCCGTGCGTTTGAAGATGCCGTGGTGGACACGCTGATGATCAAGTGCAAACGCGCACTGGACCAAACCGGATTTAAACGTCTGGTGATGGCGGGTGGCGTAAGCGCCAACCGAACGCTGCGTGCGAAGCTGGCGGAGATGATGCATAAACGTCGTGGGGAAGTGTTCTACGCCCGCCCGGAATTTTGTACCGATAACGGGGCGATGATCGCTTACGCCGGTATGGTGCGTTTGAATGCCGGAGCAACGTCCGATCTGAGCGTTTCCGTGCGCCCACGCTGGCCGCTGGCGGAGCTGCCGGAGGCGTGATTTTTTGCCCGGTGGCACAGCTGTGCTTACCGGGCCTGCACACTCTTCACATGTCACCGGGCGATAAACCCGGCTTCACGTTCTACCGATAATCTTCGGCATCCACATCATATCCCGACGGCTCCCAGCGAATCGCCAACAGCGATGCCAGGCCGATAAAGGGCGCCATCGCAATCACCCAGAACACTGCGGTATCTAACGATGCCACCAGCAGCGGGAATAAGAACAGCGACAGCGTTGAGCTGCTGCGCATCAGCGTTTGATTGAGGCCAACGCCTACCCCACGCAGTGAGGTTGGGTAGCTTAGGGAGGCAAACGTCATGGTGTGCGCGCCCGGCCCAAAGCCCTGACCAAACAGGAACAGCGCCAGCATCGCCACGGCGACAACGCCTTCTGCTGCACCTTCAGGGCGACCAATCAACGCCAGGCCAAGCAGCGCGACCAGCTGGCAGGCATAGCCCGCGAGCGACATTCGCCATGCGCCGAAGCGTGGAACGTAGCGCACCGCCAGCAGACCACCCACAAAGGCGAACAGCAGGTTAAGTACCAGCGAGATCAGGATGGTGGTCAGCATCGACTGCACAAAGAAGCTGGAGATAATCACCGGCAGGCCAAACGCGACGGCGTTATAGGCGAAAGAGGAGACCACCGACAGCAGCGTGGCAAGCGTGGTGCGCCGCAAATAGATACCGCGGAACAGGTTCAGGTAGTTTGACCATTTCGCCTTATTCACCACCGGTGCGGGCTGGCTGAGTGCATCCTGCGGTACGTGGGCGTTAATGTTGTACGACTGCCGCAAGATGGACGCCGCCTCTTTCAGGTTGCCTTGATTCGCCGCCCACACCGGGGATTCGCTCATGTAGCGACTGCGGATGGCAATAATCACCAGCGCAGGTACCGCGCCAAAGCCGAGGATCAAGCGCCAGAGCCAGTCGCTGTGACTTTCCGGCAGCACGGCGTAGAAGAAGAGGACCAGCAAGTAAGAGATGCTGATGGCGGCATACCAGGTGGGGCACCACATGGCGACGCTAGAGGCCTTATTCCCCGGACCTTTTAGTTTGGCAAACTCGCTTAGAAAGGCCATTGCCACGGGAAGGTCGATCCCCACGCCAAGACCCATCACAAAGCGGGCGCCCGCCAGCACATACTCGTTTGGGGCAAACGCGCAGGCGATAGCGGCGACCACGAAGAACACCATATCGGCCATAAAGACCCGGTAGCGGCCAATTTTATCCGTGAGATAGCCGCCGAGCAGCGCGCCGACGATGGCACCAAACGTAATGGCCGAAGCCACCATGCCCGTGCCTGCTGGCGTCAGGTTAAATTCGCGCGTGATGTCTTTGATGCCAAACGCCAGCGCGCCGAGATCGTAAGCGTCAAGGAAAATCCCGCCCAGCGCGATACCGATGACGATACGGGCATTAGCCCGACCCTGAGAGCCGTCGTTGACCAGACGTGAGACGTCGGAAGCACTGCGTACCCACTTGATGTCGCCATCAGGGGCGTTTCCTGCCGTTGAAAGGGGAGTTGTTTCGGTGATTTCTGCCATTTTCTTTTTATGTGGTTGTGTTGTGTCTTAACAGTTACCACAGGCAGAAGGTGACTAATATCACATTTGGTTATAAGGCATAACTAACTGTTTATTGGCCGCCTTTTTTCTTTCTCTTGAGCTTCGTCCAGATCTTGGTTTCCTGGCGTCGCCACAGACGCTGAATATTATCGTGGTGGCGCAGGAGGATCAGGCAGGAGAGCATGGAGACCGGGAAGGTGAACTGCGGTTTGAACCACCAGACGTAGAAAGGCGCGATCAGCGCGCTGACGATGGCGCCCAGCGAGGAGTAGCCGCTCAGAAGAATGGTCAGCAGCCAGGTTCCCGCCATTACACCGGTTAAATCCCAGCCGATAGGGGCAATAGCGCCAAACGCGGTTGCCACGCCTTTACCGCCTTTGAAACCAAAGAATACAGGCCAGATATGCCCCACGCAGGCGGCTATGGCAATCAGCCCGAGCCAGAATGGCGTAACGCCCAGCGCATATGCGCCCCATACGGGTAGCATCCCTTTCAGAACATCAAAAACCAAAACCGCTACGGCTGCTCCCTTGCCGCCAATTCGTAGTACATTGGTCGCTCCGGGATTCCCGGAGCCGCTTACGCGTGGGTCAGGCAACCCGGCGATGCGGCAGACCAGAATGGCGCTGGAGATTGAGCCGCAAAGGTAGGCGAGGATTATCATTCCAGGCGCGATTGCACTCATAACGCTGTTCCGTTTTGAAAATGTATCTGTATTCTCAGCATCTGTGGATAATACGCATAATTCGCCGGAAGTGGTATCCGGTTTAGCCAAAAAGCAGGCAGGTCGTGATGGATATTGTATTTATAGAGCAACTTTCGGTAATCACCACTATTGGTGTTTACGACTGGGAACAGACCATCGAGCAGAAGCTGGTGTTCGATATCGAAATGGGCTGGGATAACCGCAAGTCGGCAAAAAGCGATGACGTAAATGATTGTCTAAGCTATGCCGACATCAGTGAAACGGTAATCGGCCACGTAGAAGGTCAACGTTTTGCGCTGGTAGAGCGGGTGGCGGAAGAGGTCGCTGAACTGCTGCTCAGCAAATTCAACTCACCGTGGGTACGCATCAAACTCAGTAAACCGGGTGCGGTCGCGCGTGCCGCCAATGTGGGCGTCATCATTGAGCGTGGCACAAATCCGAAAGAAAAGATTTAACGTCATAATAGCTAAACCATTTTCGGTTATACCGGTCTTAAAGCTGTATCTTTCACGGTAGCCTTTATGGAAACCGTTTTTTTATATCTTTTTAGGGGTTTATAGATGAGCGATATGCACTCGCTGCTGGTGGCGGCAATACTGGGTGTGGTCGAAGGATTGACGGAGTTTTTGCCGGTGTCCAGTACCGGACATATGATTATCGTGGGTCATCTGCTGGGTTTTGAGGGAGATACCGCAAAGACGTTTGAAGTTGTCATTCAACTGGGGTCTATCCTGGCGGTTGTCGTGATGTTCTGGCGTCGGCTGTTTGGTCTGATCGGCATTCACTTTGGCCGTCCTCCCCAGCATGAAGGGGCGGGAAAAGGCCGCTTGTCACTGATCCACATTCTGCTCGGGATGGTTCCCGCCGTGGTGCTGGGGCTGATTTTCCACGATGCCATCAAATCGCTGTTTAATCCGATTAACGTAATGTACGCGCTGGTGGTTGGTGGTTTCCTGCTGATTGCGGCAGAACTGTTGAAACCAAAAGTGCCGCGCGCGGAAGGCCTGGACGATATGACCTATCGGCAGGCGTTTATGATCGGCTGCTTCCAGTGTCTCGCGCTGTGGCCGGGGTTCTCGCGTTCAGGGGCAACGATTTCTGGCGGGATGTTGATGGGTGTGAGCCGTTATGCCGCGTCCGAGTTTTCATTCCTGCTGGCGGTGCCGATGATGATGGGCGCGACGGTGCTCGACGTCTACAAAAGCTACCACTTCCTGACCGCTGGCGATATTCCGATGTTCGCCGTGGGCTTTATCACCGCCTTTATCGTGGCGCTGATTGCGATCAAAACCTTCCTGCAGTTGATCAAACGTATCTCGTTTATTCCGTTCGCGATCTATCGCTTTATCGTCGCGGCTGCGGTGTACGTGGTCTTTTTCTGACGGCCCGCCCTCAGTCTTTAGGCTGAGGGCAACGCTTTTCTTTCCACGTTGTTACGGCATCAATTCGCCGCTTCGTGAGCTCTTCCCTAATTTCTGGCCCTTTAAACCCCGCTTCAACCACCTCTTTGGTGGGCACGGCTTTTGCCACGTCCCAGGCTTCGCGCAGCAAACGTCCTTGCGGATAATCGCAGGCTTCAAACCCGGTGCGTCCGCGCACGTCCGCCTCGCTGGTCAATGCGATTTGCTCCACGCGCTGCGGCTTGCGCCAGGCATCGATGCTGTCGAACAGCTTAACGATGGTGGCGGGTTTCAGGATCGGGAAGGTGTGGATCAGGTCATGGAATTCGGCGACCAGTTTTGCCAGGTCGCGGATCTCATTAGGAACGCGCAGGCGCTGACACATTCCCTCAACCAGCTTCACGCCAGCCGGACCATGTCCGTGGTGGCGAGGCCAGAATTCTTTTGGCGTTAACCCTTTGCCGAGATCGTGGCACAGGGTGGAAAAACGCACGTCCACCTCGGGGCTAAGCATGGCAGCCATGCTTAGCGTCATGAGCGTATGAACGCCGGTGTCAATTTCCGGGTGCCATTTCGCCGGTGCCGGGACGCCAAACAGATTATCCACTTCCGGGAACAACACCTTTAGCGCACCGCAGTCGCGAAGAACCTGGAAAAAGACCTGCGGATTACGGGTTGTCAGGGCATTTTCCGTCTCTTTCCAGACGCGCTCTGGCGTCAGGTGTTCCAGTTCGCCTGCGCGGGTCATGGCCGTCATCAACGCCATCGTCTTATCGGCGATACGGAAGCTTAAATGGGCGTAACGGGCAGCGAAACGTGCCACGCGCAGGACGCGCAGCGGATCTTCAGAAAATGCTGGGGAGACGTGACGCAGGATGCGGTTGCGTAGGTCGTCCTGACCGCCGTAAGCGTCGATAATGTTGCCGTGGTCGTCCTGTGCAAGCGCGTTAATGGTGAGGTCGCGGCGCAGCAGGTCTTGCTCCAGCGTAACGTCCGGCGCGGCATAGCAGGTGAAGCCAGTATAGCCAGAACCGGATTTTCGTTCGGTACGCGCCAGAGCGTACTCTTCGCGGCTTTGCGGGTGCAGAAACACAGGAAAATCGCGGCCTACCTGCTGGTAGCCCGCGTCGAGCATCTCTTCGGGCGTGGCACCCACCACAACCCAGTCTTTATCTTTGACCGGCAGACCTAACAAAGCATCACGTACCGCACCACCGACCAGATAACTCTTCACGCCTGACACTCCCGTTTTCTCTTTTCGCAAGATGATACGTAAGTCTGGCAGAGAAGACGAATTAGTTCATCCAGCGGTCTTTACGCTTGCGGCTTGGGATCAGCATTGGGAGCACCAGACCCAGCACCAGGCCGACACCCAGCACGCCGCCGCCATACATGAACCACTGCATGATGATGGTACGCTGTTTGTCATCAAGCTGAAGGTTAGCGGCGCTGACTTTCTTCTGCGCGACAATCAGCTCGTTTTTCAGCTTTTGGTTCTCTTCCTTCAAACCATTAATCACACCATCGCTTTGCGCCACTTTCTGCTGCATTTCAGCGGTGCGCTGGTTCCAGGTACCGTCAATATTGTTCAGCTTGTCGGTCAGGGTTTTCACCTGATTTTCCAGATCCGGAACGCGGGTGCGCAGGCTTGGCACGTTGCTCAGCTCTTTCAGCGGGATCCAGGACGTACGGCCAGTACTATCGCGAACCTGACCGTAGTTTGTGTCTGCATTGGTCTGTAACAGAACCACTTCCTCGCCGGCATTCACCGTGCCCACGAGGCGATAATTGTCACCAGGGCCACTGCGTACCCAGGTGTTCAGTTCATCAGAAACGTAACGCTTCTCTTCAGCGTGGACGGCGGTCGCGGCGCTAAAAGCGAGTAAAGTAAGTCCAATCAGGCGTAATTTAAGCATCATTAGTCGTTATTTTCATAAATAGTGGAACGATAGTAGTGGCAACAGTGTCTCTACGCAAAGCATTCGTCAGCAATCAGAATCATCTGTGTCACGGCTTCAAACATTTACGCCCGTCAAATTGCTCATTGCGTGGCAATTTGGCGCAAAATACTATGTACTGACAAATAAATGGCGAAGAAGTTCGCCCCCATCGACGCGTCTGTGACGCACGCAAAAGTACAAGGCTATGGCACAAGAAATCGAATTAAAGTTTATCGTCGAAAAAGACAGCGTTGACGCACTCCGTCAGCATCTGCACACGCTTTCCGGCGAACACCATGAACCGGTACAGCTGCTCAACATCTACTACGAAACGCCGGACAACTGGCTTCGCCGTCATGAGATGGGGTTGCGCATTCGAGGTGCAAACGGCACTTACGAAATGACGATGAAAACCGCCGGCCGCGTGGTCGGCGGTTTACACCAGCGTCCGGAATACAATATCGACATCAGTAAGCCAGAACTTGAGCTGGACCGTTTCCCAGCAGACGTTTGGCCTGACGGCGAGCTGCCTGCACAGTTAGCGGAGCAGGCAAATCCGCTGTTCAGCACCGACTTCTGGCGTGAGAAATGGCTGGTGACCGAAGGGAAAAGCCGTATCGAAATCGCCCTGGATCTGGGTGAGGTGAAAGCCGGTGAGTTCCAGGAACCGATTTGTGAACTGGAGCTTGAGCTGCTGGAAGGTGAGGCGAATGACGTGCTAAAGCTGGCGCGTAAGCTGGTGAGCCAGTCTGGTTTGCGTCAGGGGAGCCTGAGCAAAGCGGCGCGGGGTTACCACCTGGCCGCCGGAAATGCGCCGAGGGTGCTGAAAGCAACCCCCATTTTGCAGGTTGCGCCAAAAGCCAGCGTGGAGCAAGGTTTCGAAGCGGCGCTGGAGCTGGCGCTCTCCCAGTGGCAATACCATGAAGAGCTGTGGGCGCGAAACGTGAAAAACGCGAAAACCCAGGCGTTAGCGGCCATAGGTCTGGTACGTCATACCCTGGCGCTGTTCGGCGGCATCGTCCCTCGTAAAGCGAGTGCTCACTTACGTGATTTATTGACCCAGACCGAAGCGATCATGCTCTCTGACGTGTCGGCACAAACGGCTATCTATAGCCCGCAGGCCGCGACGGCAAAACTGGCGTTAACGGAATTTCTGGTGACGCGCAGCTGGCAGACCTTCCTGGATGCGAAAGCGCAGGCCAAAATCGAGGAAAACTTCAAACGTTTCGCGGATACCCATCTTTCGCGTCATGCCGCTGAGCTGAAAACGACCTTTGCCTATCCGTTGGGCGATCAGTATGGCGATCAGCTTCCACGCCTTGCGCGCAATATCGACAGCATGCTGCTGTTATCGGGTGCCTATGAGGGCAGCGCGCAGGCCTGGCTGGAAAACTGGCAGGGGCTAAAACATGCCATTGAAACCCGCCAGCATATTGAGATTGAGCATTTCCGTAATGAGGCCATTTCGCAGGAGCCGTTCTGGCTGCACAGCGGAAAACGTTAATTCTGGCAAGGAACCTTATAATGCCGCTTTCTTCACAGTTACAGCAGCAGTGGCAGACCGTTTGTGAACGTCTGCCAGAGTCATTACCGGCGTCATCGTTAAGCGAGCAGGCCAGGAGCGTGCTCACCTTCAGTGATTTTGTGCAGGAAAGTATTACCGCCAACCCTGACTGGCTGGCGGAGCTTGAGCGCTCACCGCCGCAGGCGGAAGAGTGGCGGCATTATGCCGGTTGGCTGCAAACTGCGCTGGCAGACGTCGAGGATGAAGCGGCATTGATGCGCATGCTGCGACAGTTCCGGCGCCGGGTGATGGTACGAATCGCCTGGGCGCAGTCGCTGGAGCTGAACAACGAAGAAAGTACCCTCCAACAGCTCAGCGAGCTGGCGCAGACGCTGATCGTCGCCGCGCGTGACTGGCTTTACGCCGCCTGCTGTAAAGAGTGGGGCACGCCGTGCAGCGAGCAAGGGGTTCCGCAGCCGCTGCTGATCCTGGGGATGGGCAAGCTGGGCGGCTGCGAGCTGAATTTCTCCTCGGATATCGACCTGATCTTTGCCTGGCCTGAGAACGGCTCAACGCGCGGTGGCCGCCGCGAGCTGGATAACGCCCAGTTCTTTACCCGTCTTGGCCAACGCCTGATTAAGGCGCTGGATCAACCGACGCAGGATGGTTTTGTCTACCGTGTCGATATGCGTTTGCGCCCCTTTGGCGACAGTGGCCCGCTGGTGCTGAGTTTTGCCGCACTGGAAGACTACTACCAGGAGCAGGGGCGCGATTGGGAACGCTACGCGATGGTTAAAGCACGGATCATGGGCGACAGCGAGGATGCTTACGCCAATGAGCTACGCGCAATGCTGCGTCCGTTTGTGTTTCGTCGCTACATCGACTTCAGCGTGATCCAGTCTCTGCGCAACATGAAAGGAATGATTGCACGTGAAGTACGCCGTCGCGGTCTGAAAGACAACATCAAGCTGGGCGCGGGCGGTATTCGCGAAATTGAATTTATCGTGCAGGTTTTCCAGCTGATCCGCGGTGGCCGCGAGCCGTCGCTGCAATCCCGTTCGTTGCTCCCGACGCTGTCCGTGATTGAGCAACTGCACCTGCTGCCGGAAGGTGATGCGAAAACCCTGCGTGATGCCTACCTGTTCCTGCGTCGTCTGGAAAACCTGCTGCAAAGTATCAATGACGAGCAAACTCAAACCCTGCCGGGGGATGATCTTAACCGCGCGCGTCTGGCCTGGGGAATGCGGGTGGACGACTGGTCGGCATTGACCGAGCGGCTGGAAGCCCACATGGCCGCCGTGCGCCAGATCTTTAACGATCTGATTGGCGATGACGAAAGTGAATCCCAGGACGATGCGCTTTCTGAACACTGGCGCGAGCTGTGGCAGGACGCGCTTCAGGAAGATGACACCACGCCAGTGCTGGCGCATTTAAGCGATGACGATCGTCACCGTGTGGTGGCGTTAATCGCCGATTTCCGCCTCGAACTGAACAAACGCGCCATTGGCCCGCGTGGCCGCCAGGTGTTGGATCATCTGATGCCGCATCTGCTAAGCGAAGTTTGTTCGCGCGCGGATGCTCCGATACCGCTGTCGCGCATGATGCCGCTGTTGAGCGGTATTATTACCCGTACCACCTACCTTGAATTGCTGAGCGAGTTTCCGGGAGCGCTGAAGCACCTTATTACACTCTGTGCCGCATCGCCGATGGTGGCTAACAAGCTGGCGCGTTATCCGCTGTTGCTGGATGAGTTACTTGACCCGAATACCCTGTATCAGCCAACCGCGACGGACGCCTACCGCGACGAACTGCGGCAGTATCTGCTGCGCGTGCCGGAAGAAGATGAGGAGCAACAGCTGGAAGCTCTGCGCCAGTTTAAGCAGGCGCAGATACTGCGCGTGTCGGCAGCAGATATCGCCGGAACATTGCCGGTGATGAAAGTGAGCGATCACTTAACCTGGCTTGCGGAGGCGATCATCGACGCAGTGGTTCATCAGGCTTGGGTACAGATGGTGGCGCGCTATGGTCAGCCGAAGCATCTGGCTGACCGTGAAGGCCGAGGTTTTGCCGTTGTGGGCTACGGTAAGCTTGGCGGGTGGGAGTTGGGCTACAGCTCCGATCTGGATTTGATCTTCCTCCACGACTGCCCGGTCGATGTGATGACCGACGGCGAGCGTGAAATTGACGGGCGGCAGTTCTACCTGCGCCTGGCGCAACGCATTATGCACCTGTTCAGCACCCGCACCTCGTCGGGCATCCTGTATGAAGTTGATGCGCGCCTGCGCCCCTCCGGCGCGGCAGGCATGCTGGTGACCTCCACTGAATCCTTCGCGGAGTACCAGAAAAGCGAAGCCTGGACATGGGAGCATCAGGCCCTGGTGCGAGCCCGAGTTGTGTATGGCGACCCGCTGCTGAAAACGCAGTTTGATGCGATCCGCAAGGCGGTGATGACCACCCGGCGCGACGGCAATACGCTGCAAACTGAAGTGCGTGAAATGCGTGAAAAAATGCGCGCGCATCTGGGGAATAAGCATCGCGATCGCTTTGATATTAAAGCCGATGAAGGCGGTATCACGGATATTGAGTTTATCACCCAGTACCTGGTGCTGCTGCACGCGCACGAGAAACCAAAGTTGACACGCTGGTCAGATAACGTGCGTATTCTGGAACTGCTGGCGCAAAACGACATTATGGATGAGTCGGAGGCGCAGGCATTAACCCGCGCTTACACCACGCTGCGCGATGAGTTGCACCATCTGGCATTACAGGAACAGCCGGGTCATGTGGCGCTGGACCGTTTCGCCAATGAACGCGCGCAGGTGACGGCAAGCTGGCAGAAGTGGCTGGTGGAACCGTGCGTAACAAAACAAGTGTGATATTATCGCGCGCAAATTGTGAATCTTTCTGGAGTCAGGAATGAAAGTAACACTGCCAGAGTTTGAACGTGCTGGAGTTATGGTTGTTGGTGATGTGATGCTGGATCGCTACTGGTACGGGCCGACCAGCCGCATCTCCCCGGAAGCACCGGTGCCGGTGGTTAAGGTCGACACCATTGAAGAACGTCCTGGCGGGGCGGCAAACGTGGCGATGAACATTGCCTCTCTGGGCGCGCACTCGCGTCTGGTAGGCTTGACCGGCATCGACGATGCAGCGCGTGCGCTGAGCAAGTCGCTGGCGGAAGTGAACGTGAAATGCGACTTCGTTTCGGTTCCGACGCACCCAACCATTACCAAACTTCGCGTATTGTCGCGTAACCAGCAGCTGATCCGCCTCGACTTTGAAGAGGGCTTTGAGGGCGTTGATCCCGAGCCTTTGCACGAACGCATCAATCAGGCGCTGGGCAACATCGGTGCGCTGGTGCTTTCTGACTATGCTAAAGGCGCGCTGGCCAGCGTGCAGACGATGATCCAGCTGGCGCGTAAAGCCAACGTTCCGGTGCTGATCGACCCGAAAGGCACTGAATTTGAGCGCTATCGCGGCGCAACCCTGCTGACGCCAAACCTCTCTGAGTTTGAAGCGGTGGCGGGCAAGTGCAAAACCGAGGAAGAGCTGGTTGAGCGCGGCATGAAGATTATTGCCGATTTCGAGCTTTCTGCACTGCTGGTGACCCGCTCCGAGCAGGGAATGACGCTGCTGCAGCCGGGTAAAGCACCGCTTCATATGCCAACCCAGGCGCAGGAAGTGTACGACGTGACCGGTGCCGGCGATACGGTAATCGGCGTGCTGGCGGCGACGCTGGCTGCCGGTAACTCCCTTGAGGAAGCGTGCTATTTCGCCAACGCTGCGGCGGGTGTGGTGGTTGGCAAGCTGGGGACATCTACCGTTTCGCCAATCGAGCTGGAAAATGCGGTGCGCGGTCGTGCCGATACCGGTTTTGGCGTGATGAGCGAAGACGAACTTAACGTGGCCGTCGCCGCTGCGCGCAGGCGCGGTGAGAAAGTGGTGATGACCAACGGCGTGTTCGACATTCTTCACGCAGGCCACGTCTCTTATCTGGCGAACGCCCGCAAACTGGGCGACCGCCTGATTGTGGCGGTGAACAGCGATGCATCAACCAAGCGTCTGAAAGGTGAAACGCGTCCGGTGAATCCGCTGGAGCAGCGCATGATTGTGCTCGGCGCGCTGGAAGCGGTGGACTGGGTGGTGTCGTTTGAAGAAGATACCCCTCAACGCCTGATTGCCGGTATTCTGCCGGATCTGCTGGTGAAAGGCGGCGATTACAAACCGGATCAAATCGCGGGGAGTGAAGAGGTCTGGGCGAACGGCGGTGAAGTGATGGTGCTCAACTTTGAGGACGGGTGTTCAACCACCAACATCATTAAGAAGATCCAGAAAGACAGTCAGTAAAAAAACGGGCCGATTGGCCCGTTCGTTTTTCACCCTCTCCCTGTGGGAGAGGGCTGGGATGAGGGCATCAGGCCGCACTTACTCCTGCTCGTCCACCGGTGGAATGGCCGGGGCGGGTTTCACCTCTTCCGGCGCATTGCGGTTTTCCAGCTCGGTCAGACGTTGTTCCAGCAGCGCCAGCTTCTCGCGGGTGCGCAGCAGAACTTGCGTCTGCACGTCGAACTCTTCGCGGCTGACTAAATCAAGGCGAACCAACTGCGCCTGCAGCGTCTGGCGGATTTTCTTTTCAACGTCATCACCAAATTCACGAATTCCTTTTGGCATGGATTCATGAACCTGACGCGCAATTTGCTCAATTTTCTTTGGGTCAATCATTGTCGTTTCCCTTGATGGAAAGGTAATAGTGCCTATTGTAGCGCGTCATGCCCCGGGTTAAACAAAATTGTTTGAAGCTTATGCATTGCCCAGGTTAATCAATAGCGTTATAGTTATCTCGCTTATTCTCAGGGCGGGGCGAAATTCCCCACCGGCGGTAAATCAGCTTACGCTGAAAGCCCGCGAGCGCTTTGGGTGAAAACTCAAAGGTCAGCAGATCCGGTGTAATTCCGGGGCCGACGGTTAGAGTCCGGATGGGAGAGAGTAACGATCCAGTCGGGTAAAGGCCCGCTCACGTTATTTTTTTGCCGCTTATACGGCGCTCCTAAGACTGCCCTGATTCTGGTAACCATACAGTTAATGAGGTTTTTTTACCATGAATCAGACGCTACTTTCCTCTTTTGGCACTTCAACTCAACGTGTTGAACACGCTCTTGATGCACTGCGCGAAGGCCGCGGTGTGATGGTGCTTGACGATGAAAACCGTGAAAACGAAGGTGATATGATTTTCGCCGCCGAGAACATGTCTGTTGAACAGATGGCGCTGACCATCCGTCACGGCAGCGGCATCGTATGCCTGTGTATTACTGAAGACCGTCGTAAGCAGCTTGAACTGCCTATGATGGTTGAGAACAACACCAGCGCCTTTGGCACCGGTTTTACCGTCACCATCGAAGCGGCGCATGGCGTCACCACCGGTGTGTCTGCGGCTGACCGTCTGACGACCGTCCGTGCAGCGATTGCCGATGGTGCTAAACCTTCAGACCTGCACCGTCCGGGCCATGTGTTCCCGCTGCGCGCTCAGGCTGGCGGTGTATTGACCCGTGGCGGTCATACCGAAGCGACGATCGATCTGGTTACCCTGGCTGGCTTTAAACCAGCAGGCGTACTGTGTGAGTTGACCAACGATGATGGCACCATGGCGCGCGCGCCGGAGTGCATCACCTTTGCGCGTCTGCACAACATGCCGGTCGTGACGATTGAAGATTTGGTTGAGTATCGCCAGGCGCATGAGCGCAAAGCCAGCTGAAACACGCTGAAGTGAAAAAGCCGGGTGAACCCCGGCTTTTTTGTTTTCAGTGGTAGTTAATTTTGAACAGCACGACCGTTTCAAAGGGGCCAGAGGTTATCCCCGCGCCTTCTGCACGCGACAGCTCTGCGGTATAGGTCGTCTCGACCTGCAGCATCGAACCCGTGAAATCAGCGTATTCATCATATTGATTGAAGGTATACGCTTGAGTGCCATTCAGGATCCGCAATTTAAGCCCGTTGCCAATCAGCAGCGCCGTGTCATTGGCCGTGAGCGTTTTGTCGGTATAAAACGAAGAGTCTATTTTGAACCCGTCTGAACACTGGGCATCCTGTACTTTGCTTGTTTTGACGGTGAAGGTCTGGGTGCGCGTGCCCTGGTTAACAATGTCGCGCGCGCTGAATGTTCCAAAATCGATCTCCTGATTTTCAGGAATGATGCTGAACGTCGCCCCGCAGTCTAGTACGGTAATGTTTTGCAGGCCGTTAATATGGTATTTGAGGTTCATCGCATCGGAGAGGGCGTTGACGCCTCCTTTACCGTCAAACTGCACCACGATGTAGTCCCCCAGCGTGCTAACGTAGCCCTGCGGCGGCATGGCTTTGAGTTTTACGTACAGCCTGAAACGTGCCACAAACGTTCTTGAGGTATGAGTATCCCACGGGTTCCCCGAGCAGAGGTAATGCTCCCAGCCCATTGCCTCGATTTGCTCCGGCGTGTAATTGCTCAGGCTGTTATTGTCCAGGCACTGGCGCGTATCCACGCCGTACGTCTGCCCCGTGGCGTCGTAATCTGCGCCTTCGTATGTGACCCCCAGCTCATAGTAAGGGTCCGAGACTGAGGGATAAGGGTTCACCCAGGCAAAAATGTCCTCGTTCTCATGGTTTGATGCGGTATTTCTGTCACAGTAAACCGGTATTTTTATGTCACTGGATTCCCAAATCTTTTGTCCAACGCTTGCGTTACTGGGGATCGAAAATTCAGAAATCGTTTTGGTCTGCTCGACCGGGCCGTTTTGCGTGCCTAAGTAGCAGTTCAGCGCCAGAGCCTGTTCCAATGGCAATAACGCCAGGGCCAGAAGGAAAAGGTTAATGAGACGTCGCATGAAGCTCTGCCTTTCGCGGGGTAAGCATGCATTGGGTTGAGCCGGAACAGGCTAAATCCACCTTTCGTAGCGCGCCGTAATCATCGATATATCCAATGCTGTAACCCCGTTTCTCCGGTTCGCTTAGCGCCAGCGTTTGGGACGCAAACGGGCTAATCATCAGGCTATCGAAGCCGGGCATCATGGTTTTTCCGTTGTTGCTTAGCCATGCAAGGGTAATGAAATACGGCGTGGGGTTGCGTAGCGTCATGCTTTTGCCCGAGAGCGTGACTGCGAGCTGCAGTTCTACGTTTTCGCCTGGCTTTTTGCGAATGGCTTGCGGACGCCAGAAAAGCTTTATGCGGCTCTGCATAGCCACCTGCATGACGCTGCGCTCTGCTTTCAGGCTTGTGCTCTGAGGGGGGACTTCCCGCAGGTTGAAAAAGAACAACGTTTCACGATCCTTCGGCAGTTGTTGAGTGGCCGGCTGTTTCACGATCCGCACCTGCGAGGAGGTGCCTGGCTCAATACGCTGAATAGGGGGCAGCACCATAAAATGGCTATCTTCTTTGCGAGCCTCGCTATCCTCAACCCAGGCAAGCGCAAGATAGGGCAGCGTCTTGCTCTGGTTTTCGATGGTCAGGCTGCTGGCCTTATCCTGTTCCGGAAAAATAATGCGTGTCCGATCGAGGTTTATCGCGGCATTCGTGGCGCAAGCGCCGAGGAGAAAAAGTGTGGCTAAGTAACGGTATAGTTTCATGATGGTAATTTACTGGCAGGGCAGCATCAGCTGCGGGGTGTTTTCCAGGGAGGCAGGAAGGGAGAAACGACACTGCTGGTTGTCTCCCCACGTTACCGTAAAGTGTTGTTCTGCTTTCACCGCGCCCAGCCAGATACGTCCATCCTGCGCGACGATACCGACCGATTTGGCAAGATCATCCTGCCGAACCTGCGCGCCGAGCGGGGGGGTGCCGGTCGCTGTGAGCAATATGCCCACGACGTCCTGCCCCTGACGGGTAGCAATTTGTCGATAGCCTATCGCGCCCTCAGTCCAGGTGGAGCGGAGTACCCGGTTATCCACATCAACCCCTTCAGGCAGATCGTTCAGATTGACCTGCACGCTGGCGGGTAAATAGCTGGAGAATGCGGGCAGAACGCCAATACCAAACGCGTTGGTGGTATCACGGGACATATTTAGCGGGATGTTGCCAATACCTTCGGTGTTGACCATGACGCGCGGTTCATTGCCATAGCTCCGGCGGTGCAGCGCTGCGCCCTGGGCGGTAGCGGTGAATGAGCCGTTCCAGCTTGCGCTGACAGAACGGTATGTATTCGCCTTGTAACTCCCGGAAAGGTTCAGGTCTCCCGTCCCGGCGTAATGCTGGTAGTTGGCGCTGACTTGCGCGCCCGCATCGGTTTTCTCACTCTCTGTGCCTGCGGAGACCCCCCAGGTATTGTTTTTGTCTGAGGTGTCATACCAGGAGAGCGTCTGGCGCGTGTTATCGCTGTTTCTCAGATCGTAGCTGAGGCGGCGATCGGCATCGAGGGGGATGCTCAGCGAGAGGTAAACCTGCGTATCGTCGCGTTGATCCTGATAATGGGTTTTGCTCCAGGAAGCCGTTACCGCAAGATTTTTCCAATGACCCAGATCGAAGTTGTAGCCTGCCGTCAGGGTGCCTGTGGTGGAGGGCGCTCTTTCCCACCAGGTTTGGCGGAGAATGCCAAGATAGAAATTAAGCGACAGCGCGGGAATATACTGGCTTGCCGTTATGCTGAAGGTTTGTTTTTCTGTCTCTGCGTCATTTTGGTCTTTTTCAAGAAAGCGGGCATAGCTGAGAAAGCGGCTGTCGGAGTAACGGTAGCTGGCAAGCGTGAGCTGGCTTCCGGTGGTATCAAAACGCTTACTGTAGTTGATTCGGTAGCTGTAGCCGATTTGTTGTTCTTTACCGGTGAGCCGGCTGCTGGCCTGGGTCACATCGAACGACAGCGCGCCAAGCCAATCCATATTTTGCCCAATACCTGCTGCTAGCGCGCGGTAATCGCTGCCACTGCTCAGGATACCGCCGTAAAGGGACGTTTGGGACAGCAGGCCCCAGGAAAATTCACTGCTCAAAAAGGTATTACTTTCAATGTCATGAGAACTGCTCTGTCGGGCATTCCCGCTTGCTAGCTTGTAGCGAACCTGGCCTTTTCGGGTCAGGAAGGGTACCGAGGCAGCGGAAACCTGAAATGTGCTGTAACGCCCATCTTCTTCGGTAACCTGGACATCCAGCGTGCCCTGCACTGACTGATTGATATCCTGGATAATGAAAGGGCCAGGCGGGACTTTGGTCTGGTAGATGATTCTGTCTGCCTGGCTGACCGTCACGGTCGCGTTGGTTTGCGCAATGCCCGATATTTGCGGCGCATAACCGCGTAATGACCACGGCAACATGCGTTCGTCACTGAGCAGTGATGCTCCCGTGTAGGAAAACCCGTCGAAAATATCTGACTGAAAATCAGACTCGCCCAGCGTCAGCTTTGAACCCAGCGCGGGCAGAGGACGAAACAGGTAAATACGGGTAAAACGGCCATCACGCTGCGAACCATCATCAGAGTGATTGAATGCGTACTGATAGTCCCCGCGCAGCCGCCAGGCACCCAGGTTAGCTCCCACGGTACCATAGGTATTGAGGTTATCGCTGCTTGCCCCCTGGTCAGGCTGATAACGACTGGCAAAAAGGTTGTAATCCAGCACCATACCGGGAACGCCGCTGTCCCAGGTGGCCGGTGGCATCCAGTTTGTGGAACGGTACTGCAGCCAGGCCTGGGGAATAGTGACCTCCAGGGTTTGTGTTGCCTGAATAAAATCGAACCGAACCTGAGGTAGTCCAGAGAAGTCGACGCAGCCAGCGTTTACGGGCAATGAGCGACGGGTGTCGTCGTCGAGGCCGAAGGCATCCGCTAGCTCTGCAGGAATGCAAACGTCCGTGGTGCGATCTTTATTCTTCCAGGTTAATTCCCAGCCGTCAGAGAGCAGCGTGTTATTGATAGAAACGGCAAGAAAGTACTGTCCCGGCGCGATGTGGCTTTTATCTTTAAACTGGGAAATATCAATATTACCACGCTGATCCTGATCAATAGCATTAATGTTGAATTCAGTCGCGCGCAGAGAATATGCGGTAAGAAAGCCTGTAATGATGATCCATAGTGAACTGCATTTCATCATTCAGTTCTCGAATAAAATAATGCCAGTAGCTGGCAAATATATTGCCAGCAGAAATGGTTTTAACCGTGTGTGCTTATTTATACAGCAATACGTAGTTCGCGGTGGATTCAACCTGGCCCGCAGTCGCTGTTTTACCTGAAGCGACCTCCATCTGGGCTTTAAAATGCAATGTCTGCGTGGCTGAACCTTGTGATAACGCCATGTCCTGCTCGGAACCGAGGGTGATTGGCGATTCTGCGTTATCCAGAAGACGAACGCCGACGTTCTGTGCGCCGCCGGCATAGGTGTTGCTCATCAGGCTGGTATCGGTACTGTCAGTCGCAGTGCTGCTGAACGTTACGCTGACCTTGGTGACGGGGGTGGCGGTTTCATCTGATGCGTCAAGCTGGCAGTTTTCGAGATTGATATCGACCGGTACTGCGGTTGATTTTTTGTTGGCGTTGATGACTGCAGTAGTGATTTGGCCAAGATCGATCTCTTTATCCACGCTATCGGGTGCGATATTACACGGCGCGTCGATAACAACGCCTTTAAATGTGATTTTACCTGAACCTTGATCGTCGGCAAATGCAGGTGAAGAAAGGAAAGTGGCGAGGGCCAGAGCGAGAATATTTTTATTCATGTTGTTCATTAAACGTTCCTTTGCATGAGTGTTTTTGAAATTTCAAAAATAACGCCATGCATTTTACGTTTAAGTAAAACAATGTATTGTTAGTAATAATTAAGCCTGGTTTAAGAATGTTTATATATATGGGTGTGTTGAATAAGTTCGTGCGTCATTTAAGGAATAAAAGCGGGGGGAGCGTATTAAAAAATACGCTCCATTTATAGAATATCACCCGATTCCAGCTGCCTGGAGTAATACCAGACTGAATCCCATAACGGACATCCCACACAACACGCCGTAGCTGGGGTTGTTATTGGGGTCGATCTCTTTCGCCAGCGGCATCAGTTCATCGACTGAAAGCGCGACCATAATCCCGGCAACCGCTGCCATAATGGCCGCCATGACCACCGGGGAAATCAGACTGCCGAGAATCAACCATGCCAGCACGCCGCCGAGAATTTCTGCCAGGCCTGAAATCCCTGCCCAGAACACGGCGGTACGTTTAGAACCCGTGGCGGCATAAACCGGCCCGGCAACCGCCAGTCCTTCAGGAATATTGTGCAAAGCAACCGCCAGCGCAATACCAAAGCCCAACTCCAGGTTATTGCTGGCGGTCACGTAGGTTGCGACCCCTTCCGGGAAATTATGCAGGCTGATGCCCAGCGTCAGCAGTATGGCGGTACGCTTGATATTGTGCGGCAGGGGCTTGGCGTTTTTCTGTATCAGATCCTGCGGATGCGCGTGCGGCAATAAGCGGTCGAGCGCAAAGTAACCCAACAGGCCGAAAATGAACATACCGTAACCCAGCACCGGTGACATACCTTCTGTACCCAACGCCGCAGGTAACATCTCCATCAGGGAGATAAGCAGCATGATCCCGGCGGCAAAGCCTAATGAAAAGGCCAGCACGCGGTTAGACGGTTTTTGACCGATCACGCCGAGGATCGCACCGATAAAGGTGGCAGCGCCCGCGAGTATGGTCAGGATCAGGGGTACTGACATGCATTGCTCCTTATGATAATGATTCTCATTAATATTAAAGATTCATTGTCGGCAAAGCGAGAGGACGGCCTCTGCTTTACACATTCCTTACATTCAAATTTCCTGATGATGATCTTCACCGTTATCAGCGTTCATCTTTAGCAGATCGCGCGTAATGTAGGGTCATCAAATAAACATCTTCTGTAAGGATATCACCATGACTTCTTCTCGTATGCCAGCACTGTTTTTAGGCCACGGTAGCCCAATGAACGTTCTGGAAGATAACGTCTATACCCGCGCATGGCGTCATCTGGGCGAGACGTTGCCGCGTCCAAAGGCGATTGTGGTGGTATCCGCGCACTGGTTCACGCGGGGGATGGGTGTGACGGCAATGGAAGCGCCAAAAACCATTCATGATTTCGGCGGTTTCCCGCAGGCGTTATACGACACGCATTATCCTGCGCCTGGTTCTCCAGAGCTGGCACAGACGCTGGTCGACTTACTCGCACCGGTTCCTGTGGCGCTGGATAAAGAAGCCTGGGGCTTTGACCACGGTTCCTGGGGCGTACTGATTAAAATGTATCCGGATGCCGATATCCCGATGGTACAGCTTAGTATCGACAGTACCAAACCGGCGGCCTGGCACATGGAGATTGGCCGTAAGCTGGCAACGCTGCGTGATGAAGGCATTATGCTGGTGGCAAGCGGTAACGTGGTGCACAACCTGCGCACGGCGCGCTGGCACGGTGAGAACACGTCATACCCGTGGGCGACATCCTTTAATGACTTCGTCAAAGCTAACCTGACGTGGCAAGGCCCGGTTGAGCAACATCCACTGGTGAACTATATGGAACATGAAGGTGGATCGCTCTCAAACCCAACGCCGGATCACTACCTTCCGCTGCTGTATGTATTAGGCGCGTGGGACGGTCAGGAACAGATCACCATCCCGGTTGATGGCATTGAGATGGGCAGTTTGAGCATGTTGTCGGTGCAGATTGGCTAATAAAAGCAAAACGGCAACCAGGTTGCCGTTTTTAGTTTCAGTTCCCTCTCCCGAAGAGAGAGGGAAACAAACCGTACACTACTCCACGAAAATATGCGGATAGAACCGTGACAGATCTTGCGTGATCAACGCGCGATCTTCGCGAATGCCAATACCCGCAGGCCGATCGTTAATGAGCCAGCTGCCAATCAGGGTATAACTATCGCCAAACTTCGGCAGTTGATAAAACGCCTGGACGATCATCCCTTCTTCGCCGTACGGCCCTTCAACCGCTTCCAGCGTTTTACCGTTTTCGATAATAGAGACGTTTGCCCCTTCGCGGGAGAAGATCGGTTTAACGACGTACTTCTCCAGCGGCGGGTGGTCGTCTTCGGCAAAGTATGCGGCCAGAAGGTTAGGGTGATTCGGGAACATCTCCCACAGCATTGGCAGCAGCGCTTTGTTGGAGATAATGCTCTTCCACGCGGGCTCCAGCCAACGCACACCTGCATCTTCAAGCTTGGTGGAGAACATTTCGCGCAGCATGTATTCCCACGGGTAGAGCTTGAACAGGTTGCTGATCACCTGATCCTGGGTGTCGGTAAACTGGCCTTTCTCACCCAAACCGATATCTTCGATATAAAGGAACTCGGTCGCCACTTCCGCTTCAGCGGCGCAGTCCTGTAAATATTGAACCGTTCCACGATCTTCTTCTGTGTCGCGACAGCAGGCGAGGTGAAGCAGATTGAAACCGTGCTGTTCACGCAGTTCGGCAAAACGCTCAATCAGCTTTTCCTGCAGGCTGTTGAACTGGTCGCTGCCTTGCGGCAGGTTTCCCGCAGCCACCTGGTCTTCCAGCCAAATCCACTGGAAGAATGCCGCTTCATAAAGAGAGGTTGGCGTATCGGCGTTATTTTCCAGCAGCTTAGGTTCACCCACGCCGTCCCATGCCAGATCCAGGCGAGAGTAGAGCGACGGCTGGCTGGTTTTCCACGACTGACGAACAAAGCTCCAGGTGTGCTTAGGAATACGGAATTTGGTCAACAGCTCGTCGCTGTCGATGACCTTTTCCACAACCTTCAGGCACATCTGGTGCAGCTCTGCGGTCACGTCTTCCAGCTTTTCTACCTGGGCGAGCGTGAGTTTGTAATAGGCGTCTTCGCACCAGTACGGTTCGCCGTACATGGTGTGGAAGTTAAAACCGTATTCGGTAGCTTTTTCGCGCCAGTCCGGGCGCTCAACAATACTGACTCGTTCCATGATTAGCCGCCCATTGAGCGAGTTGACGAGCCGGTCGCGCTGCGCTGCATGGTGTTCTGTTTCGCTACCGACTCACCGAAACCGCCACGGGTTACGGTGCTGGTGGTGGCGGGTTTCGGAGCCATGGCCGATTTTGGTACAGTCGCCGTACGGCCTGGTGTTGCAGCTCCGTAGTTTTTGCCGCTGGCGTCGGTATATTTTCCATACGCCGGGCTGTTTGGATTTTTGGAGCTAAACAGCGGCTGCTGCTGGTAGCCTGCGCCACCGCTCATCATGCGGCCCATCATGTAGCCCGCCATCAGCGGCATCCAGAAGCTGCCGCTAGACTGTGCCTGAGCCTGATTTTCAGGTGCCATTCCCGCCTGAGCAGGGGCTTGCTGACACTGACCTTCACCGAATTCAGCGACACAGTCTTCGCGTGACGCATATTTCGGTGCGGTACGTTCTGCTTCTTTCAGGGCGTTGTTATACGCAGTGGTACATTCTGCGGCTTTGCCGGTTGCCGTCGAGCAGTCGTCGGCGTTTTGGTACATCGAAACCGTTTCGTCGTTTTGCTCACAGCCCGCCAACATAAAAACAGCGGTGATTGCCAGCGCAACAGGGGTGAGATGGCGTGCGTTCCAGCTCTTGCGGAACGAAGCGTGATTGATCGTTTTTGTCCGTTTCATCTTTGTCTTCCAGGACCCAGTGGTAATAACGCTCAGAATAGAGGATGAGTGGTTGAAAATGAAGCGCAGAGGGGGATTCGGGGGGATCTTTACGTTGGCTTACGTTTGAATGTGATAGGGATTCCCTCTCCCGAAGGAGAGGGACGAAACACGACTTAATTGCGGAACGGATTGCTACCCTTGCTGGCAGACGTCGTCGTACGCGCTGCGGCTGGCTGTGCGGCAGGGGCGTTGCTGTTACCGTTAAAGTTATCAACGGCAGCAACCTGCTGCGGGTTCTCCGGCGCGACGTTTTCTGGCGACGTAGAGATCGGTTTGCCCAATGCGCTGTTCAGCATTTGCAGATCCTGCTCGTTCAACGTACCCAGCGCTTGTTTGATGTTCAGCTGGTTAATCAGGTACTGGTAACGGGCGCTGGAGAGCTGCTGCTTCGCGTTGTACAGCGTGGTGGTCGCATCTAACACGTCAACAATGGTACGGGTACCGACGGAATAACCGGCTTCCATCGCATCCAGTGAGCTCTGTGCAGAAACCACGGCCTGTTTATAGGCGTTTATGCTGCTGACAGAAGCATTCACGTTGTTGAAGGAAGAACGAACGGTCTGCACCACGTTGCGGTGTGCGCTTTCCAGTTGTTCGCTTGCGCCAACAAAGTTGTACTGCGCCTGTTTCACCTGAGAATTTACCTGGCCGCCCTGATACAGCGGCAGGGAGAAGTTCAGGCCGATCTGGTTCTGACCGATATTTTTATCGTCATACGCTGCAGAGTTGGCACCGCGCGTTTGGGAACCGCTATAGCTGGTATCGGATACGCTGGTCGATGCGCTCAGGCTCAGGGTTGGCAGGTGGCCATCCTGTGCGAGGCGGATCTGCTCGCGAGCCAGGTCCTGGCTCAGACGCGCCTGCAGCAAGGCCAGGTTACGGTTTTCCGCTTCTTTCAGCAGTGCATTCACCGCCTGCGGTTTGTCCGTTTTGAAATTGTCCACGTTCAGAGAAGCCAGTTCAGGGTAGTAGTTACCGGTGACCTGACGCAGTGATTCCAGCGCGTTGTCGAGGTTATTACGTGCGGTCACTTCGTTAGCCAGTACGCTGTCGTACTGTGAACGGGCGTTCTGTACGTCAGTGATCGCCACCAGGCCTACGTTGAAACGCTGGGTGGTTTGATCCAACTGACGGTAAATCGCTTGTTTCTGTGCTTCGGTGTAGGAGAGCGAGTCAATGGCGCTCAGCACGTTGAAGTACGCGGTAGCGGTGTTCAGGATCAGCGTTTGCTGATCGGTCTGATAGGTCACATCCTGGATGCCCGCGCTCTTTTCCTGCAGGGTCAGAGCACGCCATTTGGACATATCAAACAGCGTCTGCGTCAACTGCAGTGAGGCGCTGGTCGCATTGGAGTTAATGCCATTGCTATCGCGAAAGCCGTTGCCGTAGGTATAATCTGCACCTAAACCCAACTGCGGCAGCAGTGGACTACGTGCTTCGTTAATCTTTTCAAACGCAGCATCACGATCGGCCGCTGATTTACGTAAATCAGGGTTGCTCAGACGTGCCTGCTGGTAGACCTGTAACAGGTTCTCTGCCTGGCTCATTGCACTGAAGCCCGTCAGGCTCAGGCCGATAAGGATGGGGAGCAATTTCTTCATTTGCATTCCTTGTTGTGAAGCAGTATTAGCGCTGATCTAATTAAAAATAATTGCCGATTCTAACAGAATCTTCCACACCAAAAGGTTGGCGTTACGTGCCATCCGGCGGTAATTTGCACCAATCTACCATATAGCCTTACAAACGGCAGCCAAACAGCCTTGAAATTCACAATTTCATCACCATTGCTACCAGGAGTCGACTCATGCAAAAAACGGAAACGTTGCCAGTGACATTCGCCAAAAACGATGTAGAAATTATTGCACGAGAAACGCTATATAGCGGTTTTTTTTCAATGGATCTTTACCGTTTTCGGCATCGCCTGTTTAACGGCGAGATGAGCGGCGAAATCAGACGCGAAATTTTTGAGCGCGGGCATGCTGCAGTCTTGCTACCCTTTGACCCAGTGCGTGATGAAGTTGTGCTGGTTGAACAGATCCGTATTGCCGCTTATGACGTCAGTGCAAGCCCGTGGTTGCTGGAGATGGTGGCCGGGATGATCGAAGAGGGCGAATCGGTCGAAGACGTTGCCCGTCGTGAGGCGCAGGAAGAGGCGGGGCTGGTGGTCGGTCGCACGAAACCGGTGTTGAGCTATCTGGCAAGCCCGGGCGGAACCAGCGAGCGCTTGTCCATTATGGTGGGCGAAGTGGACGCCACGACGGCGGAAGGGATCCACGGTCTGGCTGATGAAAACGAAGATATTCGGGTTCATGTGGTAAGTCGGGAGCAGGCTTACCAGTGGGTTGAAGAGGGGAAAATCGACAACGCAGCGTCTGTCATCGCCCTGCAATGGCTGCAACTGCATTATCAGAAATTACGAGACGAGTGGAAAAAATGAAGCGCTATACGCCTGACTTCCCAGAAATGATGCGCCTGTGCGAAACCAATTTCGCGCAGTTGCGCCGCCTGTTGCCGCGAAACGACGCACCCTGCGAAACGGTGAGCTATCAGGTGAGCAACGCCCAGTATCGGTTAACGATTACAGAATCAACACGATACACTACGCTGGTGGAGATTGAGCAAACGGCGCCGAGCATTAGCTACTGGAGCCTGCCGTCAATGACGGTGCGCCTTTACCATGACGCGATGGTCGCTGAAGTGTGTTCAAGTCAGCAGATCTTTCGCTTCAAGGCGCGGTATGATTATCCTAATAAAAAGTTGCATCAACGCGACGAAAAGCATCAAATTAACCAGTTTTTAGCCGACTGGCTAAGATATTGTTTAGCACATGGAGCAATGGCGATTCCGGTTTGTTAGCGTCATAAACCTACCTAAGGACACCATTTGGAAAGCCTGTTGAACCTGACTGTTGCTGGTGGGGCACCGGTCAGGATATTACAAATCACCGATACTCACCTTTTTGCCGAAAAGCATGAAACTTTGCTAGGGGTGAACACCTGGGAGAGCTATCAGGCTGTACTAAGTGCAATCCACGCCGAAGGCCGTGCATGCGATCTCATTGTCGCAACGGGCGATCTGGCGCAGGATCAATCCTCCGCGGCCTATCAGCATTTTGCTGAAGGTATCGCGAGCTTTAGCGTGCCTTGCGTCTGGCTGCCGGGTAATCACGATTTCCAGCCCGCCATGTACAGCTCGTTACAGGATGCAGGGATCTCTCCGGCGAAGTGTGTAATTGTAGGCGAACAGTGGCAGATCCTGCTGCTCGACAGCCAGGTGTTTGGGGTCCCGCACGGGGAATTAAGCGAATTTCAGCTCGACTGGCTGGAGAATAAACTGGCTGCCGAGCCGTTGCGCCATACGCTGCTGTTGCTCCACCATCACCCGCTGCCTGCGGGCTGCAGCTGGCTCGATCAGCACAGCCTGCGCAACTCTGCGGCGCTCGATAGCGTGCTGGTTAAGTTTCCACGGGTGAAGAACCTGCTGTGTGGGCACATTCATCAGGAACAAGATCTCGACTGGAATGGCCGTCGGATGCTGGCAACGCCGTCAACGTGCGTTCAGTTTAAGCCGCATTGTGCCAACTTTACCCTGGACACCATCGCCCCCGGCTGGCGCTGGCTGGAACTGCATACCGATGGCACGCTGACCACGGAAGTCTGCCGTTTATCAGGCGCAAAATTCCGCCCGGATACCGCTTCAGAAGGCTATTGATGTCTACGCTCCTTTATCTGCACGGGTTCAACAGTTCGCCGCGATCCGCAAAAGCGACGCAGTTTCGCCAGTGGCTGAACGAACATCATCCTCACGTAGAGATGATCATTCCACAACTCCCCCCTTATCCGGCAGAGGCAGCAGAAATGCTGGAATCGATCGTGCTGGAACACGGCGGCGGATCTTTCGGCGTGGTTGGCTCATCGCTTGGCGGTTATTACGCTACCTGGCTGTCACAATGCTTTATGCTGCCAGCCGTCGTGGTTAACCCGGCGGTACGGCCATTTGAGCTGTTACGGGACTTTCTTGGCCAGAACGAGAACCCCTACACCGGCCAACAATATGTGCTAGAGTCACGCCATATTTACGATCTCAAAGTTATGCAGGTTGACCCGCTCGAAGCGCCCGATCTTCTCTGGCTGCTGCAACAGACGGGTGATGAAGTGCTGGATTACCGCCAGGCAGTGGCGTATTACGCATCCTGCCGCCAAACTATAGAAGAGGGCGGAAACCATGCTTTCACGGGCTTTGAAGATCATTTCACCCAGATTGTCGATTTTCTTGGACTGCACAGCCACTGACAATCAATGCGAATTGCTATTTAAATCATGACGCAAACCTATAACGCTGATGCCATTGAGGTACTCACCGGGCTTGAGCCGGTTCGCCGCCGCCCGGGGATGTACACTGATACGACACGCCCAAACCATTTGGGCCAGGAAGTTATTGATAACAGTGTGGACGAAGCGCTGGCTGGCCATGCCAAACGCGTCGACGTTATCCTGCACGCCGATCAGTCGTTGGAAGTTATCGACGACGGGCGCGGCATGCCGGTGGATATCCATCCTGAAGAGGGCGTCCCCGCCGTTGAGCTGATCCTCTGCCGCCTGCACGCGGGCGGTAAGTTCTCCAACAAAAACTACCAGTTCTCAGGTGGTCTGCACGGCGTGGGCATCTCCGTGGTGAACGCCCTATCGAAACGTGTGGAAGTGAACGTTCGCCGTGACGGTCAGGTGTACAACATCGCGTTTGAAAACGGCGATAAAGTGCAGGATCTGCAGGTTGTCGGCACATGCGGTAAACGCAATACCGGCACCAGCGTCCACTTCTGGCCGGACGGAAGCTTCTTCGACAGCCCACGTTTTTCTGTTTCTCGCCTGACGCACCTGCTGAAAGCCAAAGCGGTACTCTGCCCGGGCGTGGAAATCACCTTTAAAGATAACGTCAATAACACCGAACAGAGCTGGCGCTACGAAGATGGTCTGAACGACTATCTATGCGAAGCGGTTAACGGCCTGCCGACGCTGCCGGAAAAACCGTTCGTCGGTAATTTCACGGGCGATACTGAAGCGGTGGATTGGGCGTTGCTGTGGCTGCCGGAAGGCGGTGAGCTGCTGACGGAAAGCTACGTTAACCTCATTCCGACCATGCTCGGCGGTACGCACGTAAACGGTCTGCGCCAGGGTCTGCTGGATGCCATGCGTGAATTCTGCGAATACCGCAATATTCTGCCGCGCGGCGTGAAGCTGTCGGCGGAAGATATCTGGGATCGCTGTGCGTATGTGCTCTCGGTGAAGATGCAAGATCCGCAGTTTGCCGGCCAGACCAAAGAACGCCTCTCGTCACGTCAGTGCGCGGCCTTCGTATCCGGTGTGGTGAAAGATGCCTTCACCCTGTGGCTGAACCAGAACGTTCAGGCGGCAGAGATGCTGGCCGAAATGGCGATCTCCAGCGCCCAGCGTCGTCTGCGCGCCGCGAAGAAAGTGGTGCGTAAAAAGTTGACCAGCGGCCCCGCGCTGCCGGGCAAGCTGGCGGACTGTACCGCGCAGGATCTCAACCGCACCGAGCTGTTCCTCGTGGAAGGGGACTCGGCAGGTGGGTCGGCTAAACAGGCGCGTGACCGTGAATATCAGGCGATCATGCCGCTCAAGGGTAAGATCCTGAACACCTGGGAAGTCTCTTCTGACGAAGTGCTGGCCTCGCAGGAAGTTCACGATATCTCTGTGGCGATCGGTATCGATCCAGACAGTGACGATCTCAGCCAGCTGCGCTACGGCAAGATCTGTATCCTCGCGGATGCGGACTCCGATGGTCTGCACATCGCTACGCTGCTGTGTGCGCTGTTTGTGAAGCACTTCCGGACGCTGGTGAAAAACGGTCATGTTCACGTGGCGCTGCCGCCGCTCTACCGTATCGACCTCGGCAAAGAGGTGTACTACGCGCTGACGGAAGAAGAGAAAGCGGGCGTGCTGGAGCAGCTTAAGCGTAAGAAGGGCAAACCTAACGTTCAGCGTTTTAAAGGGCTGGGCGAAATGAACCCGATGCAGCTGCGTGAAACCACGCTGGATCCGAACACGCGCCGTCTGGTGCAATTGACGATCAGCGATGAAGACGAACAGCAAACCAACGCTATGATGGACATGCTACTGGCCAAGAAACGTTCGGAAGATCGACGCAACTGGCTGCAGGAAAAAGGCGATCTGGCAGATATTGAGGGCTAATGTCCCCTCACCTTAACCCTCTTCCCAAAGGGGAGAGGGAAAGAATCGTAGGCCCGGTAAGCGCTAGCGCCACCGGGCTTTTTTATATCAAAACTCCATCTTCACCGTTAACTGCACTTCGCGCGGATCGCCAATCTGGTTGCCCAGGTTATTGGTCGCGATAGATGAGGTGTAGTAGGTCTTATCAAACAGGTTCTTCACGTTCACCTGGAGCGTCACCGGATATTGCAGCTTCAGCTTATACGCCGCAAACGCATCCGCCACGAAATAACCCGGCAGATAATAATCTGCACCGTTGGTCGCTGAACGACGGCTCACACCGTGCCCACCGCCGCCCACCGTCAGCGTATTCCCACCGATCGCGTTATGAATATCGTAAGTCAGGAATACCGAGCCGGTATGACGCGGTACGTTCGGCAAGGGTTTACCCGCGTAGTCTGGGTCTTCCAGCACTTTTGCATCGGTATAGCCATAGCTGGCGATAATGTTGGTGTTCTCAGTCAGGGAACCCGCGAGATCCACTTCCACACCCTGCGAACGCACGCGGCCTGCGGTTTTTGCGACGGTATCATCACCCACGTTTTCTGTGTACAGCACGTTGCGCTTATGAATATCAAACAGCGCGATGTTGGCGGTAATACCGTCGAACAGGTCAAACTTCGCGCCGACTTCGTAAGCATTGGAGGTTTCTGGCGGCAGGTTGCCAATGTAGCTCGCAATGGACGATTGCGGCATAAACGTCTGGGAATAGTTGGCGAACAATGAGACGGCTGGCGTCAGTTTGTACACCAGGCCCAGCTTCGGCGTCCACTGGTCATCGCGGCTGTCGGTGTTGACGTTGAACGGGCGGCCTTTCCCGGCGTACTGGGTGTAACTCTGATAGCGCAACCCGGCGACGGCGATCCATTTATCGGTCAGGTACAGCGCGTCCTGCGCGTAAGCAGAGTAGCTCTCCTGCTTGATGGTTTGGTCGCTGTCCGACGCCGAAACGGTGGTGCACTTGCTCAGATTGCCATAGCTCGGGTTATAGATATTGAAGTCTTTGACGTTCTTACAGCGGATCATATCCGTGCGCAGCAGATCGTAATTCTCATACGATACGCCGGTCAGGATCTCATTGTAGAAGCCCGCGATATCGACGTTCCCCTGCAAATCTGCACGCGTGGTGTGCATTCGCTGCGTCGAGCCCTGCGTTGCATCCACGCGGCGGGTCAGGTTGCCGGTTTTTGCGTCGTAGGCCATCACGCGCGCCTGGTTATCCGTGTATTTATCCTGGCTGTAGCTATAGTCGAATCTCGCTGTCCACTGGCTGTTAAGGCGGTATTCGGCATTAAGCTGAGCCAAATCAGACTGACCGTCGGTAATGTTAAACGGCTCATCGAAGCGCGTTTTAGGGTCGACGTTGACCGGCTGTTTGGTGTTGAGATCGAAGATCGTTCCGCGATCGAACGGCGTCTTATAGTCGCGATGCGAATAGAGTACGGTCACGGTGGCATCATCGCCAAACCAGGTCAGCGACGGCGCGATAAAGGTGCTGCGTTCGGTGCCAAAATTACGCCAGTAATCCTCATCTTGATACTCGCCCGTCAGGCGATACGCCAGACGCGTCCCTTCAATCGGGCCTGTGACGTCAAACTGCCCGGTCCCACCGCCAAAGCTGGTGGAGGTGGCTGAAACAGAACCGCCAAAATTCGTTTCCGGGCGTTTGGTCACGACGTTAATCAGCCCGCCAGGATCAAGAATGCCGTACAGGGTCGACGCTGGCCCTTTCAGCACTTCTACACGTTCGGTCGCGGCGTTAAAGCTGCGCGGCAGCACGGTGCGCAGGCCGTTGGTCATGATCGAACCATCGCGGTTTGCCCCAAACCCGCGACGGACAAACGCATCCTGCGTCCCGCCCAGGGTATTGGTCTGCACCACGTTGCTGACGTTATACAGCGCTTCGTCAAGCGTCGTAGCGTTTTGATCTTCAAGCACCTTATCGCTGACGGTGTTGACCACCTGCGGAATATCCAGCATTGGCATGGTGGTCAATGTAGCGGTGGAGGTGTTCAGCGGCTGATAGCCATTGGTGGCATCGCCAGCAGCATTCGGATCGGCTGTGACGGTAAGCGTTTCGCCGTCTTTCGCTGTTGTTGTTTCTGCGGCGTTGACCAGAGGCGCCATGAACAGGAGTGAAAAGAGTGCGCGCCCTTTTATCCCAGAAAGTGAAGGTGTGAACTTAGCCATTACATCTGTTTTCCCGAAATATCCTGCGATTTATGGTTCGCGGAAGAATGTGTGAGTCATTGCCCTTACGGTCTGTTCGTTATCCATGACGGCATCGAACTTGTAATTGAGAATCATTCAAACACGCAGCAATGTAGTAGTAAATGGAAATAAGAAAAATTTGGCTACAGCGGCAGGAGGTTCAGATCTCTTGTGTTTTTAGCTGTGTAATTAATTGAAATTAAAAAATTAAAATTAAATGTAACACAGGTAGTAAGGCGCTATTGACCCTGGTTTTTTAAGGGTGTTTCTTCCCTTGACTACTACATGACACAGCGGCAAACTTTCAAAAGAGAATGAGTTTTATTTTTATTTGTTGATTTCTTATTACGTTGGCGTTCACGTGGCTCACAACACGAAAAAACCGGGACTGGTTCTGGAGAACCTTTCTGCGGGTTATCAGAAAAAAATCATCGTTGATGATATCTCCCTTGCAATCCCGCAACAGAAAATGACGGTTCTGGTGGGGGCCAACGGCTGCGGAAAATCTACGCTGCTGAGCACCATCGCGCGTCTGCTGCAGCCGCTCGGGGGGAGCGCGCTGCTGGATGGCAAAGCCATTCACGGGGAGCCCACCAAAGCGGTTGCCCGCCAGCTTGGCATTCTGCCGCAGTCTCCGCTGCTGCCGGAAGGGTTGACCGTGTTTGAACTGGTGTCGCGCGGGCGTTTCCCCTGGCAGAACCTGATGCGTCAGTGGACGCAAGAAGATGAACGCGCGGTTGAAGAGGCGTTGCGCCTGACCGGAACGGCGGAGTTTGCGCATCTGCTGGTCGAAAGCCTGTCCGGCGGCCAACGCCAGCGCTGCTGGATCGCCATGGCGCTGGCGCAGCAAACGCCCTATATCCTGCTTGATGAGCCGACAACCTACCTCGATCTCCGCTATCAGGTAGAGATCCTCGAACTACTGCACACGCTGACTCGCCAGCACGGGCGCACCGTAGTGGTGGTGCTGCACGATCTCAATTTTGCGGTGAGCTACGGCGATTCCCTGGTCTTTTTACGCCAGGGAAAAGTGCAGGGCGTGCTTCATGAAGGCGACGTCTGTACGCCGGAATTGATCAAAACGGTGTTCGACGTCGACGTTCATATGTCTATAAACCCCTTAACGGGTAAACCGTTCTTTATGCCGTTTCGCCAGGCTGTCGATACACGATGATGCGCACCTCTCTGGCATTTATCCTTTTCACGCTGCTGCTGGCGATGGGGGCCATTGCGCATCTGGGCATCGGGGCGCGCTTTATTGCTCCGCAGACGGTGGTGCAGGCCTTTGTTAATTTTGATCCGCGCAATTTCGATCATAACGTCATCGTCAGGCTACGTCTGATCAGGCTCTGTGCAGCCCTGGTCACCGGTGCAGCCCTTGGCGTGGCAGGTGTTTTATTGCAGTCCGTCATCCGCAACCCTCTGGGCGAACCGCACATTCTGGGGCTGAACGCGGGAGCCGCGCTGGCGGTCGTTGTCACCAGTGCGCTGGGGCTTACGCTGCCGTTTGGTCGTCCGCTGGTTGCTGCTGGCGGCGCTGCTGCCCTGTTTTTGCTGGTACTGACGTTCTCTTCGTCCGGGCGTACCGGGCTGACGCCGATGAAAGTCACGCTGTGCGGCGTGGCGATGTCGGCTTTTGCCTCGTCAATTACCGCCACGGTGTTGATTCTGGATGAGCAGACGCTGCTCGCCATGCGCACCTGGCTGGCGGGTGATTTGGCCGGGTTAACCCGCGGGACGATCGTTCGCGCGTCCTGGTTTGCTGCGGGTGGTTTCGCGCTTGCGTTGGGGCTATCACCGTCGCTCAATATGCTGGCATTAGGCGACAGAATGGCGCAGGGGCTGGGGGTTTCACTGTTAAAGACCCGACTGTTAGCCCTGCTGGCAATTGCGTTGCTCTGCGGCGCGGCGGTCTCTATCGCCGGCCCGATCGGGTTTATCGGCCTTGTCGTACCGCAGCTGATCCGTCGCCTGGTATCGGTGGATTTACGGGTAATGGTGCCGCTTTCCGCCCTGTGCGGCGCGCTGGTTTTGCTGCTGGCCGATATCGCTGCACGCACGCTATTTACGCCGTATGAGCTGGCAACCGGCGTTATGACCGCGCTGGTGGGCGCGCCGGTCTTTATCTTGATGGCCTCAAGGATGTTCAAATGAGGCGGGCAGGACTGCGAGCGTGGCGTTTCGGCCCCTTCTCCACGCTGGTTCGCCCAAGAGCGCTGGCGTGTCTGAGCCCGATCGTGCTGTTGGTGGCGTTGCTGTTGGCGTTTGGTCTGACGCACGGTTCGCTGCCTATTCCCACCTCTGCCATTGGCCGCGCGCTTTTTTCACCCGTCAGCCTGGCGGCGGATGCGCGCTACATCGTGATGGATATTCGTTTGCCGCGCCTGCTGATGGCGGTGTTATGCGGAGCCATGCTCGGTATGGCGGGGGCGGCAATGCAGTCTATCACCCGCAATGGCCTGGCGGACCCCGGCCTTATCGGGGTGAAAGAGGGCTGTAGCGCGGCAGTATTGCTGCTGATTTTTCAGTTTCCGGCGCTGAGCCTGTTCTGGCGTCCGTTATTTGGAATAGCCGGCGGGCTGTTGACTGCCCTCGTGGTTATCGTCCTGGCGCGCGATATCTCGCGCCCGCGCTTCATTTTGATTGGCATTGGTGTGTCTTGGGCGTTTGCGGCAGCGATGGGGGTCTTTATGACCACCGCCGACGTACGCGACGTGCAGACGGCGATGCTGTGGCTCGCGGGCAGCATGCATGCGGCCAGCTGGACGCTGGTTGGCATTGCGACGGCGTGGGCTATACCGGCCTTTGCGCTACTGCTGGTGACCGCACGCGCTGCTGACGTGGCGTTGCTTGGCAACCACGCCGCAACAGGGCTGGGCGTGCGCACGTCGCGCCTGGCGCTACTGCGCGTTCTTGCGCCGGTGATCCTCACCGCCGCGTGTGTCTCCTGCGTGGGCAGCATTGGGTTTGTCGGGCTTATTGCACCGCATATGGCGCGCCTGCTGCTGCGCGGTGGGCAAACCGCGCTGCTGACGGGAAGCGCGGTGTTGGGGGCGCTGCTGGTGCTGCTGGCGGATAACATTGGGCGGCTGGCCTTTTTGCCGCTGCAATTGCCCGCGGGGATTGTGATTTCATTGATTGGCGGGCCGTTTTTCCTGGTGCTGCTTTGGCAGCGACGGGATCGGTTTTAGAGGATAAAGATGCGCGTACTTTTTTCAATGCTGTTACTGGTGGGCTTTGCTGTGAATGCGGCAGAGCCGACCCAGACGTTTACGGACGATCTCGGACGCAAAGTGGTAGTGCCGGTTCATCCGCAGCGGATCGTCTCGCTGCATGACCTGGACATCACCATTCCACTGATTGAGCTTGGCGTACCGCCGGTCGCCAGCCATGGGCGCACCCGACCGGACGGCAGCCATTTTATTCGCTCCAGCGGCATGCTGACGGGCGTTGATTTCGATAATTCTGACATCAAATTTATCGGCACCGCAGATATTGATATCGAAGCCATCGCCGCCGCGAAACCGGACCTGATCGTCACCGAGCCCACCCGCAACACGCCGGTCGAACAGCTGGAAAAAATCGCCCCAACGGTGAGCATCGATCACCTTGACGGCGGTGCGCCGGAAATCTATCGCAAGCTGGCACGGCTCACCGGAACGCAGGCGCGACTCAAGATTCTGCAGCGCCGCTATCAGGAACAAATCAACGCCCTGAAAGCGACCGTCGACACGCGCAACATTAGCGTGTCGGTGATTCAGGCCAATCAGGGCAAGATCAACGCCATGCACAGCTACCACTCGCTGGGGCGCGTGCTGCGTGACGCTGGTTTCACCTTCCCACCGCTGATTGAGAGCATCCCGGAGGGCGGGCGCATTGACGTTAGCGCCGAGCGTCTGCCGGAGCTGGATGCCGATTTTGTCTTCGCCACTTGGCGCGGGGATACCGGCGGCAAACCGCAGGACGAGCTGGCGGCGATGGACGCGGTGATGCCGGGCTGGTGCCAGTTCCTGAATGCCTGTCGGCGCGGGCATTACGTGCTGATCTCCCGCGAAGAGGCGATCTCAAACTCGTTCGCCTCTTTAGGGCTCATGGCCGCGCAGGTGCAGTCGCAGATTGCCGGGCGTCCGCTGCCGGAGGTCGCACCGTGATCCGCAAAGACAAAGCGCGAGTAGATGTTTACGGCGAGCGTTTTCGTTCACGCGCGCACCAGCTCACGCCGCGCCTGTTGCTAGTGGCGCGCTACATCCATGAAAACCGGGAAGCGGTGATGGAGCAGACGGCGATGGAGATGGCCACGCTGCTTAAAACCTCGGATGCCACCGTGGTGCGTGCTATTCAGGCGCTGGGTTTTGCCGGTCTACGCGATCTGAAGCAGACGCTGGAACAGTGGTTTGGCCCGGTGGTGAGCTCCAGCGAGAAGATGTCGACCACGGTCAATACTCTCGCCAGCGACGTTAACGCGAGCATCGATTTTGTGCTCGAAGGGCACCAGCACACCTGCGAGGTGTTGTCGGAACCCGAGAACCGCTTCGCGATGGCGCAAGCCGTATCGCTGTTGGCGCAGGCGCGGCAGGTGGCGATTTTTGGCATTGGCGCATCAGGAATTCTGGCGGAATACACCGCCAGGCTGTTTGGCCGTATTGGCCTGCCCGCCACGCCGCTTAACCGGACGGGCATTGGCCTGGCCGAGCAGCTCATCGCGCTTCAGCGCGGTGATGTGCTGGTGATGATGGCGCAGAAATCTGCGCACCGGGAAGGGCAGACGACGCTTCGCGAGGCAAAACGCCTGGGCATTCCCACCATTTTGCTGACGAATGCAACGGACTCGCGTTTTAGCAAAGAGGCCAGCGTGGTGATCCACGTGCCGCGCGGGGGCGAGAAGGGCAAAATACCGCTGCACGGCACGGTGCTGCTCTGTCTGGAGATGATTATTTTATCCGTTGCGTCGACCGAGCCACAGCGCACCATTAAGTCGATGAAACGCATCAACGAGTTTCACCGTGGGCTAAAGCCGGGGAAGAAGAGCAGTTAATTTTTGCCCTCTCCCCGACGGGGCGAAGGGGTTGTTCACTGGGCGCATTATTTTGTGGGGAACCCTCATTCCCGCAGAAGACGTCGGGGTGAAGGCCTCAGGCCATACGATGATTCTTTCGGTACTGTAACGGCGTCTCCCCAATCCCTTTTTTAAACGCGCTGATAAACCACGTCACGTCGGAAAACCCCACCCGCATGGCAATCTCACGTACGCTCGCGTCGCCGTGCAGCAGGTATTCGCAGGCCTTGCGTAGTCGTAGCGTGTTCAGATAGTCGTGGATCTTCTCGCCCGTTTCCGCATGGAATCTTCGCGACACGTAGCTGCGCGATTTTCCCAGCTCTGTCGCCAGCGCATCCAGGCGGAATTTCTCCTGATAATGCTCATCCAGCCAGAACATCACCTGGCTGGCGATCCCCTGGCTGCTGCCCGGCGCACCGGCGTTATCGTCTGGCAGCATGGCAAACAGGCTAATCAGCAACCCGGCAATACTTTCGCTGTTCATGGGTGACGGGTAGCAACTCAACAGATGACCGACAGCGTGGCGGCAGTGGGCTAAATCGGCCACCCATGCTTCCCCACCGCGGCGGGACAACCGCTGCAGCCGCTGCTGGGTTTGGGGGAAATCACGCAGCGCTTTCAGCACCGCGTGCTGGTCGAGATGAATAATCGTGCGCCGGTAAATCGCCTCCGCCTGTTCGTCCACCATCACCTTGTGTAGGGTAAAGGGTGGGAAGAAAAGCAGCCGCCCGGGGCGCATGGTGTACTGTCGATTATCGACAATCGCTACGCCAAACCCTTCTTCCACATAGAGAATTTCCAGGCACTGATGCCAGTGGTGGTAGCGCACGGTATTGGCAAACAGGCGGCTAAACGACACCACGGTGTCATTTAAGGTAATCAGTTCAAGGTGCTCGGATATCGGCGTGTCGCGCATAGTGCAATAAAACTCAACTTTTCCCCGTCTGATTGTCTTTATAAACCACCTTTTTAAATTTTCTCAACTGCGGGTTTATTCATCGTTCTCACCTGTGACACGGCTAACATTTCTGCCCCTGACGGATTCACTATGCTTTGCCGCAGTTGATTACGAGGACGAACCTATGTGGGCGGCAAATAAAGAAACATCAAATCCGTTGTCTTCACGCCAGGATGTGGTGACGTCGTTAAACGTGATGCTGGGTGCGCTGGACAAGCAGTTCCCGCCAGACAGTTCACGTTTTTCGCTTGGTGAAACCTGCGCGCACTACGCGACGGACGTTGCGCAGATGGAGGGACTTTCCCGCGCGCTCTGGGGCGTGTTTCCGCTGATGGCCTCCGGTGATGTCACGCCGTTTAGCGACAAGTACCTGACCGCCATCAAGCTCGGAACTGATCCGAACGGGACGGGCTACTGGGGTGAAACCGGGCCATACGATCAGCGTTTAGTGGAGATGGCCGCCTACGGGCTCGGTCTTGCGCTGCTGGGGGATAAACTCACCGGGCACTTCAGCGAGCGCGAGCTCACCAATCTGTATACCTGGCTTAACCAGATCGCCGACGCGGAGATGCCGGACAGCAACTGGAACTACTTTGCCATTATGGTCCAGCTCGGTTTTAAACGCGCCGGGATGCCGTATGACCAGGCCGCAATTGACCGCCGTTTTGCAATGATGGACGCCTATTACCTGGGTGAGGGCTGGTATTCCGATGGTCCTGGCCGGCCGAAAGATTATTACATCTCGATGGCGTTTCACTTTTATGGCCTGATCTACGCCACCCTAAGCGGTGACGAGGTGCGGGCGAATCAGCTGCGTGAGCGCTCACGTCTGTTCGCCGAAGACTTTATCTACTGGTCTGCCGCCGACGGTGCGTCGGTGCCGTTTGGTCGTAGTCTGACCTACCGTTTTGCAATGGTTGCATTCTGGAGCGCGGTGGCTTTCTCCGGGCTGGAGGTATTCACGCCGGGCATCGTGAAGGGCATTATTTTGCGTCATCTGCGCTGGTGGCAGCAGCAGCCGATTGCCGACCGCGACGGTATTTTGACGCTCGGCTTTGCCTATCCGAACCTCGCGATGTGTGAGGATTACAACGCCCCCGGCTCGCCATACTGGGCGCTAAAAACGTACCTGATCCTGGCTCTGCCGCAAACGCACCCGTTCTGGCAGACAGAAGAGCAGCCGCTCCCCGCGCTGGCTGAAAAACGAACGATCCCAAACGCCCAGCAGATCCTGATGCATGCCGACCAGTCGCAGCACGTCACGATGCTCACCGCCGGGCAGCTTGAACTGAACAACTACGTCAACACCGACGCCAAGTACACCAAATTTGCTTACTCCAGCCGCTTTGGCTTCACCATCGAGCGAGGGCGCTTTGGCCTGAAGCACGCGGCCTGCGACTCGATGCTGTTGCTGTCTGATGGCGATGATTACTTCCGCGGTCGCCGCGCCTGTGAGGAGGTGCGGGTGGATGAAAATTATCTCTACTCGCGCTGGTCCCCGTGGCATGACGTGCATATTGAGACCTGGCAAATCCCCTTCGGCGAGTGGCATGTACGTCTGCATCGTATCAACAGCGCCCGCACGCTTGACACGGTAGAAGGGGGGTTTGCGGTGAAGAAAACGGAACACCAGACGCGCGCCCGCGGCTGCTATCTGCTTGCAGAGAACGGCAGCAGCGCGATTGTCGATCTCTCCCCGGAAATCACGCGCGTGCCGGACAGCATCGTTACGCCGCCGAACAGCAGCATTATGTTCCCGGAGTGCGCGTCTATCCCGCTGTTAAAAACCGAACTCCCGCAAGGGGAGAGCTGGCTCTGCTGCGCCGTCGTTGCCGGTGAATCACCACAACATGCGGTAACGCCGCACCTGAACATAACCCTAAACCGGGTCGTTATTCGCGAACCCGGAGGCGAACGTCAGCTGTCGTTCACTTTATAAAAACTCTGGCCCCTACTCGTCGGCGAGGATGGTATGAAAAATACATCAACAACGAACAGAACCGAATACTACAAAATCAGCGGCTTTATATTTCTCTATTTCTTTACGTGGTCTGCCAGTATTGGTTTGCTGGCTATCTGGCTGGGTCAAAAGGCGAATCTTAGCGGTTCGGTCATTGGCACCGTTTTTGCGGTAAACGGCATTTTCTCCGTTATTCTCAAACCTATTTACGGCTATATTCTCGATAAAATTGGCATGAGCAAATACTTGCTCTATTTCGTGGTAGCCATGTCTGCCCTGATGGCGCCGTTCTTTATTTATGTTTATCAGCCGCTGCTTATGTCCAACACCCTGCTGGGCATAATTATCGGCGCGCTTTATTTAAGCTTTGCCTGGTATGCTGGCGTGGCTGCGTGCGAGTCTTATTCCGATCGCTTTAGCCGCTTAAACGGCATGGAGTTTGGGCAAATTCGTATGTGGGGATCGCTCGGCTGGGCGGTAGCCTCCTCTTTCTCCGGCCTGCTGTTTAATCTCTCACCGGCGTATAACTTCATCATGGGCAGCGTGGCCTCGGTGGTGATGCTGATTGTCCTGTTGAGCTTGAAAGTGAACACTAACTCCGTTCATGCGGGAGAGGTACTCACCAAAGAGAAAATTGCGCCATCGGATGTTTACGCGCTTCTGCGAAACCGCAAATTCTGGGCCTTTTGCCTGTATGTTGCGGGCGTTGCGTGGATGATGTTTATCGCCGAGCAGCAGTTCTCGCGCTATTTCGTTACCTTCTTTGACGATATCCACCAGGGCAATGCGGTGTTTGGTTACCTCGGCACCGTGCAGTCGGGAATGGAATTTATCATGTATATGGTGATCCCGCTGTTCGTAAATTTTATCGGCGCCAAGCGCGGGTTGTTAATTGTTGGGATGGTGGTGGGAGCACGTCTGATTATTTCCGGCATGTGCGATTCACACCTGCTAATTTCCATACTTAAGCCACTGTACGGTCTGGAAATTTGTCTGCTGCTGGTCTCTGTCTTTAAATATATCGCCGAGCACTTTGATAAACGCGTCAATGCGACCATGTATTTATTAGGCTACCAGGCGATGCTGTATGTCGGCAACGTGGTAGTGTCTTCGCCGGCCGGATATATGTATGACCGCATTGGCTTTGAACACACCTATATCATCATGGGCGCCACGGCGCTGTCCTTCACCCTTATTTCTGCCTTTACGTTATCCGCCTGTCAGAGCAAATGGCGCGGCATTCGCCCGTTGAACGTAGCAGAACCCTCATCACGATAATGACGCAGTCAAAGAAGGAACCGAAATATGTTGGATCGAATTACAGAGGAACACCTGCCCGCCATTGCGACGCCCGTAGACCCGCGTGCATTTAGCGATGAACTCATCTCGGCGCGCAGCCACGTTCTCGACCTGATTCGCCGCCACCTTACGGCATTCGGCGAGCAGTTCCCGGCGGAAACCTGCAAAGAGGGTTTTTATCCTCTGACGGACAACGTGGAGTGGACCACCAGCTTCTGGACCGGGCAGCTGTGGCTGGCGTGGGAGATGAGCGGCGATGAGACATTCCGGGCGATGGCAGAAAAACATGTGCGTTCATTTGGCCTGCGCATTGCCGGGCGCAATGACACCAACACGCACGATTTAGGCTTCCTCTATACGCTCTCCTGCGTGGCCGCCTGGCGACTGACCGGCAGCCGTGAGGCGCGTGGTTTCTCTCTGCTGGCCGCAGAAGCGCTGCTGGAGCGTTTCCACGAAAAGGCGAAGATCATCCAGGCGTGGGGGGATTTGGCCGATCCGGAGCAGGCCGGGCGGATGATTATCGACTGTAATATGAATTTGCCGCTGCTGTACTGGGCGAGCGAGCAAACGGGCGACCCGCGCTTTGCCGAGGCGGCAAAAGCGCACGTGATGCAGGCCGCAACCTACCTGATCCGCGAAGATGCTTCGACGTTCCACACTTACTATATGGATGTCAAAACGGGTGCTCCGCGCTATGGCAACACGCAGCAGGGGTACGCGGATGACTCTTGCTGGGCGCGCGGGCAAGCGTGGGGGATTTACGGCTTCCTGCTGAGCTATATCTATACGGGCGATAGCACGATGATTGCCCTGTCGAAACGGCTGGCAAACTACTTCCTCAACCGCCTGCCGGAAGATAACGTTTGCCACTGGGATCTGGCGCTGGTGGGCACGAATGCGCTGCGGGACGCCTCTTCGGCGGCCATTGCGGTGTGCGGGCTGTTGGAGCTGGTGAAGCATCTGCCGGTGACCGATCCGGATCGCGAGCGTTATCTGGAGTGGGCGCAAGGGATTATGTCGTCGTTAACGAAGCACTATCTGATGGGCAAAGACGAGAAGGGCACGGGGCTGCTGAAACACTCAGTGTATCACCTGGCGAGCAATAAAGGGGTGGACGAGTGTGCCAGCTGGGGGGATTACTTCTACGTTGAGGCACTGGTGCGGTTTACCCAGAGCTGGAAGCTATACTGGTAACGCCAAAGGAGAGAGGCGAGGGGGAAAAGACTGCCCTCTCGCCTGTGGCGAGAGGGGGAGAGTGAGGGTAAGAAGAACTTAAACCCCTTGCTCCAGGATACGAATGTGCGTTTCCAGAACATCACCTTTCACCGCATCGCTCCACGCTTTCATATGCGCAGTTTGCAGGTGTGCTTCAAGATGTGCCACGGTTTCCCACAGTTCGACCATCATGATCGAGTCCGGCGCGGTGGCCTGGAAACTTGCATTTGTGGCGGCGTCCACCAGAGGTGCGTAGCCGTGACAACCTTCTTCTTTCAGTACGGTTGGGATAATTTTTGCGAACTGATCCAGCACCGCCTGGCGGTGGTGTTGGCCTGGACGGGTACGGATTTCAGCAATGACGGTAAGCATGGTTAACTCCTTCTAATTCCAGGTTACCAGTTAAGCAAAAATCGTCGCAAGATGCTTGCGATATTCTGCGATATAGCTCGGGACATCCGGCATTTTAATCACGTCATTGACGATAAAGGTTGGCAGCGGATCCATACCCAGGAACTGGTTTGCTTTGTGGAACGGCAGATACGCGCCATCAACGCCCACGCCTTCGAAGAATTGGTCTTTTTCGGTGAAGGCTTCCATTGGAGCGTTCCACGTCAGGGAGAGCATGTATTTTTTGCCCTGAATCAGGCCGCCAGAACCGTATTTTTTAGAGGCGTCAGAGCGGGTACGACCGTCGCTGGCATACAGTGAGCCGTGGCCTTCAGTGAACACGTCATCCATGTATTTCTTCACGGTCCATGGGGCGCCCATCCACCAGCCCGGCATTTGCCAGATAATGGTGTCAGCCCACAGGAAGTTCTGCACTTCAGCTTGAATGTCGTAATCGCTGTCTGCGCGCACAACCCTAACATCATGTCCGGCGTCGCGCAGGAAACCGTCCGCGACCTCGGTCAGGGTGTCGTTAAGCTGGCCTTTAGAGTGCGCGAACTCTTTCGCGCCGTTGATAATCAGAATGTTGCTCATTATTTGTCCTCGGATAAGAGAGTATGCCGGGTATTCTACGCGCGAGGGCGGAGCGGTAAAATGAGCAAAATGTGCAAAGTCTTTTGCGTACAGCGCAATAATAACCTACCAGCTGACCCTCACCTCAACGCCGCCGTGTGCCGCATTGTCCAGCGAGACGCGCATACCGTGCAGGGCCGCGATGCGTTTGACGATGGATAGCCCCAGGCCGCTGCCCGTCGCATCCTGCCCCGGTGGGCGATAAAAGCGCTCGCCGATCCGCGCGAGGGCATCGGGAGAAATGCCGGGGCCGTTGTCGCACACGGTAAAGCTGCGGGCATCCAGCGTCACGTCCACCACGCTCCCGCGCGGGCTGTAGCGAATGGCGTTATCCAGCAGGTTACGCACCAGCAGGCTCAAAAGCAGCGGCTGGCCCGCGCGTTTAACCTGTTGATCATGGATGTTCAGCCGAATATCGATGCCTGCCTGCTGCGCAGGATGATAGATATCCATCACCGCCGACTGCAGTAAGTCAGCCATGATGATGGGTTCTACATCGTCGAGGTTATCCAGTGAATCCAGACGTGAAAGGGTCAGAAGTTGCTCCACCAGCCGGGAAGCACGGTCGATGCCCGCATGCAGTTGCAGCAATGCTTTTCCCTGCGCCTGCGGGTCATCCTGATACAACTGTGCCACGTCGGTTTGTACCTTCAGTGCGGCCAGCGGGCTGCGCAGCTCATGGGCGGCATCTGAGGTGAAGCGGCGCTCGCGGGCCATCATCTCCTGGGTGCGCGTAAACAGATGATTGAGCGAGTCTAGCAGCGGACGCACTTCAGTCGGGACGCCTTGCACAGGCAGGGTATCGGTGGCATCCGGTGAACGTAGGCGTAAGGTCTGCGCCAGCTTTTTCAGCGGTTTGAGTTCACGGCTCAATAAAACGATAAGCAATAGCAGCATCACGGGGAGCGCCACCAGCCACGGCGTCAGCTGCGAGCTGACGATTTCCAGCGCCATCTCCTGGCGGTATTCCCACTCCTGGCCGACGACCACGCGGTACTTGCCGTCCGGCGAGGTCAGCCATAAAAAACGCCATTCGTCGTTGTCGTCTTTGAGTCGTCCGTTATCAAACCCGTCCCGGCGATAGTGATAGGGAATATCGCGGCCATTTTCGCCGTCGTTGAGGATCATCTTGCCGTCAGCGGAATAAATGGCGAAGGCCAGCGCATCATCATCCAGACGACCGTGCTTGGCTTTTTTAGGGACGTTGCGCATCCGCTCCGGGGCGCGGATCTCATCCAGATCCATGGTCATTAGCCGTTTGGCAAACAGCATCTGTTGGGTATCAAACAGCTTATCGAGCTTATGGGTTGTTTGCTGCCAGGCAACGATGCTTGCGGCAAACCATGCCGCCAGGGACAGCGCTAAAAAGAGCAGCGTCAGGCGCAGTTTCAGGCTCAGGCGTTGGGTCATTTTCATACGTCACCCAGGGCATAGCCGATGCCGTGCACGGTGCGGATAAACCCGCTGCCGAGCTTGCGGCGCAGGTGATGAACATGAACTTCAACCGCGTTACTGGAGACGTCGTCGTCCCAGGTATAGAGCTTTTCTTCGATCAGCTTGCGCGGCAGTACGCGACCCGCGTTGCGCATTAACAGCTCAAGCAGAGCGAACTCTTTCGGTTTGAGGGGCAGCGTTTCGCCTTCGAGCGTTGCGATGTGGCGGGCTGGGTCGAGCGTCACCTTGCCGTGACGCAGCTCGCTGCGCGTCTGCCCATGGCTGCGGCGCACCAGCGCTTCAAGGCGGGCGGCCACTTCAATCAGGGCGAACGGCTTGCAAAGATAATCATCTGCGCCCAGACGCAGCCCATCGACGCGCTGGCTAAGCGCATCCCGCGCCGTCAGGATCAATACCGGCTCGCTGCGCCCGCTTTCGCGCCATGCTCGCAGGATCTGAAGCCCGTCAATTTCCGGCAGCGTCAGGTCAAGTACCACGGCATCATAGGGGGCGGTGTATAGCGCGGTCTGGCCGGTTTTCCCGTCGGTAAACCAGTCCACGCTAAACCCCATTTTGCTTAAGCCCGCCTTGATGCCATCGCCAATCAGCTTGTCGTCTTCCACCAGTAGAATGCGCATATTCCCTCCTTGATGACGTCAGTAAACCTTCTGCAAGCGCCTGCTGTACAGCAAAAATAAATAAATTTTCCCCTTAAGAAGTTGTTAAGGATTACCCTGTTTAATGGACTGCGAAACCACATTAAAGGGAGAGTTAATATGAAAAAATTCGCTGCTATCGCTGCCATCATGATGATGACCACTGCCCCTGTTTTTGCTGCGCAGGGCGGATTTACGGGCCCATCGGCCGCGCAAACCCAGACCCAAACTCAGGCGGGCGGGTTCGTTGATAATGAAGCCAACCTCACCACCGCGGCAAAAGTCAAAGAGATGAATGACGACAGCTGGGTGAAGCTGCGCGGGAACATTACCCAGCGCCTGTCTGATGACCGCTACACCTTCCGCGATGAAACCGGCACGGTAAATGTGGAAATTGACCACAAGCGCTGGAACGGCATGACGGTCTCCCCGCAGGATAAGGTAGAGATCCAGGGGAAAGTCGATAAAGAGTGGAACGAGTTTGAAATCGACGTGAAGCAGATTATCAAGTTGAATAAATAACCCAGAAAGGGCCGCGTATCCGGCCCTTTTTCTTTGTGACTCAACACGGCAGATAGGGTAGTATCTGCGGCAATATTGCCTGAAACCCTCCGGTTTCTGAGTTGAGGAATCACACGTAATGAGCGATATGGCAGAGCGCCTCGCGCTACATGAATTCACGGAAAACGCCTACCTGAACTACTCCATGTACGTCATCATGGACAGGGCGTTGCCGTTTATCGGTGATGGGCTGAAGCCCGTTCAGCGCCGCATCGTCTATGCGATGTCTGAGCTGGGGCTGAGCGCCAGCGCCAAGTTCAAAAAATCCGCCCGAACCGTCGGTGACGTACTGGGTAAATACCATCCGCACGGCGACAGCGCCTGCTATGAAGCGATGGTGTTGATGGCACAGCCGTTCTCTTACCGCTACCCGCTGGTTGACGGACAGGGGAACTGGGGTGCGCCGGACGATCCAAAATCCTTCGCGGCGATGCGTTATACCGAATCTCGTCTGTCCAAATATGCCGAAGTGCTGCTGGGCGAGCTGGGTCAGGGAACCGTCGACTGGGTGCCAAACTTCGACGGTACGATGCAGGAGCCGAAAATGCTGCCTGCGCGCCTGCCGAACATCCTGCTGAACGGCACCACCGGTATTGCCGTGGGTATGGCGACGGACATTCCGCCGCACAACCTGCGTGAAGTGGCGAAAGCCGCCATCACCCTGATCGAACAGCCAAAAACCACGCTGGATGAGGTGCTGGATATCGTGCAGGGGCCGGATTACCCGACCGAAGCCGAGATCATCACGTCACGCGCGGAAATCCGCAAAATCTACCAGAACGGCCGTGGCTCCGTGCGTATGCGCGCGGTGTGGAATAAAGAGGATGGCGCCGTGGTGATCACCGCGCTGCCGCATCAGGTTTCCGGTGCGAAGGTGCTTGAGCAGATTGCCTCCCAGATGCGCAACAAAAAGTTGCCGATGGTCGACGACCTGCGCGACGAATCAGACCACGAAAACCCGACTCGCCTGGTGATTGTGCCGCGCTCTAACCGCGTGGACATGGAGCAGGTGATGAACCACCTGTTCGCCACCACCGATCTGGAAAAAAGCTACCGCATCAACCTGAACATGATTGGTCTGGACGGTCGTCCGGCAGTGAAAAACCTGCTGGAGATCCTCACCGAATGGCTGGCGTTCCGCCGCGATACGGTGCGTCGTCGTCTGAACTATCGCCTGGAGAAAGTGCTTAAGCGCCTGCATATCCTTGAAGGTTTGCTGGTGGCGTTCCTTAATATCGACGAAGTGATTGAGATCATTCGTCGCGAGGACGAACCTAAGCCCGCGCTGATGTCGCGCTTTGGCATCAGCGAAACCCAGGCTGAAGCGATCCTCGAACTGAAATTGCGCCATCTCGCCAAACTGGAAGAGATGAAGATCCGCGGTGAGCAGAACGAGCTGGAAAAAGAGCGCGATCAGCTGCAGGCAATCCTGGCGTCCGAACGCAAAATGAATAACCTGCTGAAGAAAGAGCTGCAGGCTGATGCGGAAGCCTTTGGTGACGACCGTCGTTCTCCGCTGCACGAGCGTGAAGAAGCGAAGGCAATGAACGAGCACGACATGCAGCCTTCCGAGCCGGTGACCATTGTGCTGTCGCAGAGCGGTTGGGTACGCAGCGCCAAAGGGCATGATATTGATGCCCCAGGCCTAAGCTACAAAGCGGGCGATAGCTTCAAAGCGGCGGTGAAAGGCAAGAGCAATCAGCCGGTGGCGTTTATCGACTCCACGGGCCGCAGTTACGCCATCGACCCTATCACGCTGCCTTCCGCGCGCGGGCAGGGCGAGCCGCTGACCGGCAAGCTGACGCTGCCGCCTGGTGCAACGGTTGACCATATGCTGATGGAAGCCGATGAGCAGAAACTGCTGATGGTCTCTGACGCGGGTTACGGTTTTATCTGTACCTTTAACGACCTTGTGTCGCGCAACCGTGCGGGTAAAGCGTTGATCAGCCTGCCGGATAACGCCCACGTCATGGCGCCGCTGGTAATTGAGAATGAAAGCGACATGCTGCTGGCGATCACGACTGCGGGACGCATGCTGATGTTCCCGGTCAGCGATCTGCCGGAATTGTCGAAGGGTAAAGGCAACAAAATCATTAACATTCCGTCGGCGGAAGCGGCAAAAGGTGAAGATGGCCTGGCGCATCTCTTCATTCTGCCGCCGCAAAGCACGCTGACCATCCATGTCGGCAAGCGTAAAATCAAACTTCGCCCGGAAGAGTTGCAGAAGGTCGTGGGTGAGCGCGGTCGCCGCGGTTCACTGATGCGCGGCCTGCAGCGTATTGACCGCGTGGAGATTGACTCTCCTGCGCGCAGCGGCGCGGGCGACAGCGAAGAGTAGCCCGGTTCTAACCCCCTCTGTTCCGGAGGGGGTATTTCAGTAAAATTTCCCGTAAAAACGTTGTTAATTCGTGCGTTGCGATTAACAATACGCGCTCGTAATAAAGTCCTTACCTGGCCACAGGTGAAGTATAATTGTCAGCTGTTGGGGCTTCAGAGGTCGCTATGCTATACATTGTTCGTCTTGTTCTTACCGTTATCTACTGCATTCTGGTCTGTGTTTTCGGCTGCATTTATTGCCTGTTCAGTCCGCGTAATCCTAAGCATGTTGCTACTTTTGGCCACATGTTCGGCCGTCTTTCGCCGCTGTTTGGACTGAAGGTTGAAAAACGCCTGCCTGAAGGGGCAGAGCACTTCGGCAATGCCATTTATATCGCTAACCATCAGAACAACTACGATATGGTGACGGCGTCCAATATTGTCCTGCCGCCGACCGTAACGGTGGGGAAAAAGAGCCTGCTGTGGGTGCCATTCTTTGGTCTTCTGTACTGGCTCACCGGTAACCTGCTGATCGACCGTAACAACCGCACAAAAGCGCACGGCACCATTGCCGAAGTGGTGAATCACTTCAAAAAGCGCAAAATTTCTATCTGGATGTTCCCGGAAGGAACGCGCAGCCGCGGTCGCGGCCTGCTGCCATTCAAAACCGGTGCATTTCATGCTGCAATTGCGGCGGGTGTTCCAATTATTCCTGTGTGCGTTTCCAATACTTCTAATAAGATTAATCTTAACCGCCTGAATAACGGGCTGGTGATTGTGGAAATGCTGCCGCCGGTGGATACCAGCAAATATGGCAAAGATCAGGTCCGCGAGCTGGCAACACACTGCCGCGAACTGATGGCACAGCATATCGCTCAACTCGACAAAGAAGTCGCAGAGAGAGAAGCCGCCGGTAAGATCTAAACCGGCGTTAAAAGGGAAAACGAATTCCCACGTTGTTAGTCGTTTCAGATGGAGCTTATATGTCATTCAGTCGGCGTCAGTTTATTCAGGCTTCGGGGATCGCCCTTTGTGCAGGTGCGATGCCGCTGACAGCCAGCGCCGCCGGGCAGCAGCAGCCGCTGCCCATTCCGCCGTTGATTGAATCCCGTCGCGGGCAGCCGCTTTTCCTGACGCTACAGCGCAGCCACTGGTCTTTTACTCCGGGCACGCGCGCGTCTGTCTGGGGCATCAATGGCCGCTATCTTGGGCCAACCATTCGCGTGTGGAGTGGTGATGACGTTAAGCTGATCTACAGTAACCGCACCACTGAAAATGTCGCCATGACCGTCAGCGGTTTGCAGGTACCCGGGCCGCTGATTGGCGGGGCAGCGCGCATGATGTCGCCAAACGCCGACTGGGCACCGGTGCTACCGATCCGTCAAAGCGCGGCCACACTGTGGTATCACGCCAACACGCCAAACCGTACTGCGCAGCAGGTGTATAACGGTCTTGCAGGCATGTGGCTGATCGAAGATGACATCAGTAAATCTCTGCCGATCCCGAACCACTATGGCGTGGATGATTTCCCGATCATTATTCAGGATAAGCGTCTGGATAACTTTGGTTCGCCGGAATACAGCGAGCCGGGAAGCGGGGGGTTTGTGGGCGATACGCTGCTGGTTAACGGCGCGCAAAGCCCGTATGTCGACGTTTCGCGCGGTTGGGTGCGCCTGCGCCTGCTTAACGCCTCTAACTCACGACGCTACCAGTTGCAGATGAGCGATGGCCGTGCGCTGCATGTGATTTCAGGCGATCAGGGCTTTTTACCGGCTCCGGTTTCGGTGAAGCAGCTGGCGCTGGCGCCGGGCGAGCGCCGTGAAATCCTCATTGATATGACTAACGGCGATGAAGTGTCGGTGACCTGTGGCGAAGCGGCGAGCATCGTCGACCGCATTCGTGGCTTCTTCGAACCGTCCAGCATTCTGGTTTCCACGCTGGTGTTGACCTTGCGCCCAACCGGCCTGCTGCCGCTGGTGACGGATAATCTGCCAATGCGCCTGTTGCCGCAGGAGATCATGAACGGCTCGCCGGTGCGCAGCCGGGATATCAGCCTGGGCGACGATCCCGGCATCAACGGTGCGCTGTGGGACGTCAATCGCATTGATATTACCGCCCAACAGGGAACCTGGGAGCGCTGGACCGTACGCTCTGACATGCCGCAGTCGTTTCATATTGAAGGCGTCAGCTTCCTGATCCGCAACGTTAACGGCGCAATGCCGTTCCCGGAAGACAGGGGCTGGAAGGATACCGTCTGGGTGGATGGGCAGGTTGAACTGCTTGTCTACTATGGTCAGCCTTCGTGGCCGCACTTCCCGTTCCTCTTCCACAGCCAGACGCTGGAGATGATGGACAGGGGGTCTGTGGGGCAGATGCTGGTTAACCCCGCGCCGTAAATTTCGCCCCTCACCCCGGCCCTCTCCCCTCTGGGGAAAGGGTTAGGGTGAGGGGGCAACAGTCCGCACAATACCCCTTCATTTCCCGTATTGATCCAGCGTATAATCCCGCTCCTTTTGTCTATTTTTTCTTCGGAAGCATTATGAGCGCAATTTCCCTGATCCAGCCGGATCGTGACCTCTTCTCCTGGCCCCAGTATTGGGCGGCCTGCTTTGGACCGGCGCCTTTCCTGCCGATGTCCCGCGAAGAGATGGACCAACTGGGCTGGGACAGCTGCGATATCATCCTGGTGACAGGCGATGCCTACGTCGACCACCCAAGCTTTGGGATGGCCATTTGTGGCCGTATGCTTGAAGCGCAGGGCTTCCGCGTGGGGATCATCTCCCAGCCTGACTGGAACAGCAAAGATGCGTTCATGACGCTCGGCAAACCGAATCTGTTCTTCGGCGTCACCGCTGGCAACATGGATTCGATGATCAACCGCTATACCGCTGACCGTAAGCTGCGCCATGACGACGCCTACACCGCGGATAACGTGGCGGGCAAACGCCCTGACCGCGCGACCCTCGTATACACCCAACGATGCAAAGAAGCATGGAAAGACGTGCCGGTTATCCTGGGTGGCATTGAGGCAAGCCTGCGCCGTACCGCGCATTATGATTACTGGTCTGATACCGTGCGTCGTTCAGTGCTGGTGGATTCCAAAGCCGATATGCTGATCTTCGGTAACGGTGAACGTCCGCTGGTGGAAGTGGCGCACCGTCTGGCGCAGGGTGAACCGGTCAGCGAGATCCGCGACATACGTAACACCGCGATTATGGTCAAAGAGGCGCTGCCGGGCTGGAGCGGTGTCGATTCCCGCATCATCGATATGCCGGGCAAAATCGACCCGATCCCGCATCCCTATGGTGAAGATCTGCCGTGCGCAGATAACAAACCGGTTGAGCCGAAAAACGCCGAAGCCAAAGCCGTTGTCGTACAGCCCCCGCGTCCAAAGCCGTGGGAAAAAACCTACGTGCTGCTGCCGTCCTTTGAGAAGGTGAAAAGTGACAAAGTGCTTTACGCGCATGCGTCACGTATTTTGCACCATGAAACCAACCCAGGCTGCGCGCGCGCGCTGATGCAAAAGCACGGCGAGCGTTACATCTGGGTTAACCCGCCGGCAATTCCACTTTCTACCGAAGAGATGGACAGCGTTTTTGCGCTGCCGTACAAGCGTGTTCCGCACCCGGCGTATGGCAACAGCCGCATCCCGGCGTACGAAATGATCCGCTTCTCGATCAACATCATGCGCGGCTGCTTCGGCGGCTGCTCCTTCTGCTCCATTACCGAGCACGAAGGGCGCATTATTCAGAGCCGCTCTGAAGAGTCCATCGTCAACGAGATCGAAGCCATTCGCGACACAGTGCCTGGATTTACAGGCGTTATCTCAGATCTTGGTGGCCCAACGGCCAACATGTATATGCTGCGCTGTAAGTCCCCGCGCGCGGAGCAAACCTGCCGCCGTCTGTCGTGCGTCTATCCCAGCATTTGCGAGCACATGGACACCAACCACGAGCCGACGATCAACCTCTATCGCCGCGCGCGTGACCTGAAAGGCATCAAGAAGATCCTGATTGCCTCCGGCGTACGATACGACATCGCCGTGGAAGACCCGCGTTATATTAAAGAACTGGCGACGCATCACGTCGGCGGCTATCTGAAGATTGCGCCGGAGCACACGGAAGAAGGCCCGCTGTCCAAGATGATGAAGCCGGGCATGGGCAGTTACGATCGCTTTAAAGAGCTGTTCGACACCTACTCGAAGCAGGCCGGTAAAGAGCAGTATCTGATCCCGTACTTCATCTCCGCGCACCCTGGCACGCGTGATGAAGACATGGTGAACCTCGCCCTGTGGCTTAAGCAGCGTCGCTTCCGTCTGGATCAGGTACAGAACTTCTATCCGTCACCGCTCGCGAACTCAACGACCATGTATTACACCGGTAAAAACCCGCTGAGCAAGATTGGCTATAAGAGTGAAGAGGTAGTGGTGCCGAAAGGAGATAAACAGCGTCGTCTGCACAAAGCGCTGCTGCGTTACCACGATCCGAAAAACTGGCCGCTGATCCGCCAGGCGCTAGAAGATATGGGTAAAAAACATCTGATCGGCTCGCGTCGTGACTGTCTGGTGCCGGCACCGACGCTGGATGAAATGCGTGAAGCACGCCGTCAGAACCGCAATACGCGCCCGGCGCTGACCAAACACACGCCGATTGTGCATCAGCGTTCAAACGGTAATTCCAGTGCGAAGAAACCGGTGAAGCGCAAAGCGTAAAAGAAAAACCCCGGCTCGCCGGGGTTTTTTATTTAGCCGCCAAACTGATCCGGGTCTGGCCCAAGCCGTTTTCCCTTATCCAGCTTCGCAATCTCACCCAGCTCATCTTTATCCAGGCGGAAATCCCAGACGTCGAAGTTCTCGGCGATACGCGATGGCGTGACCGATTTCGGGATCGCCACCAGACCGCTGTCCAGATGCCAGCGAATGACAATCTGTGCCGGGGTCTTGCCGTATTTATCCGCCAGATCGCGGACGATCTTCTGGTCAAATACCCCTTCGCCACCCTGGGCCAGCGGGCTCCAGGATTCTGTCTGGATTTTGTGCGTGGCGTTCCAGGCGTGCAGCTGACGCTGCTGCATCAGCGGGTGCAGTTCAATCTGGTTGATCACCGGCGCAACGCCTGTCTCATCAATCAGACGCTGCAGGTGGTGAACCTGGAAATTACACACACCGATACTCTTCACTAGCCCGAGCTTTTGCAGCTCAATCATCCCTTCCCAGGCTTCAACATAGTGATCGATAGCCGGAACCGGCCAGTGCATCAGATACAGATCGACGAAATCGAGCTGGAGTTTGTCGAGACTTTCCTGCAAGGCTTCGCGAGGGCGTTTTTGATCGTCGTTCCACAGCTTAGTGGTGATGAAAAGATCGTCGCGGGGCATGCCAGCACTGGCCAGTGCTTTACCCACGCCGTCTTCATTTTTGTACGCGGCAGCGGTATCAATCGACCGGTAGCCAACTTCCAGTGCTTTATGAATGGCGGAGACGACCTCGTCGTTACCGGCTTTCCATACACCTAGCCCCAGTTGGGGCATCACGTTGCCGTCCTGCAGCTTGATTACGGTTTGGTTTGCCATTATTCCTCCTTCATTTGCCATCCATCGGGGGCGAACCCCCGATGGCGTGTGTGCATTAAGTCTGGACGAAATGTCAAAAAACGAAAGGCGGGATGACAAAAACGCTTAGCGCGCCGCTTCGTAGATACGACGGCTTACGTCCAGCGTGATGTCGCCATTTTCGCCCAGTTGGGTCATACCGTGCTCTTCCAGTTTTGCCAGCAGGGCAGGGATGGAGCTGCCGTCCAGACCGTAGCCGGAGAGACGCGTTGGCACGCCCAGGCCTTCAAAGAACTGACGGGTTGCTTCGATTGCCGCGTCGATACGCGCATCGTCAGAACCTTCGGTGATATTCCACACGCGCTCGGCGTACTGCAGCAGTTTGGCGCGTTTGGCGTCACGTTTTTCATTCCACAGGGAAGGCAGAACCACCGCCAGCGTCTGCGCGTGATCCAGACCGTGCATCGCCGTCAGCTCGTGGCCCAGCATGTGGGTCGCCCAGTCCTGCGGCACACCGGCACCAATCAGGCCGTTCAGCGCCTGGGTTGCAGCCCACATCACGTTGGCACGCACGTTGTAGTTTTCTGGCTCTTTCAGCGCTTTCGGGCCATCTTCAACCAGCGTCAACAGAATGCCTTCCGCGAAGCGATCCTGAATTTTGGCATCGACCGGGTAGGTCACATACTGCTCCACGGTGTGAACGAAGGCATCGACCACGCCGTTAGCCACCTGACGGGCAGGCAGGGTATAGGTGTAAACCGGGTCGAGGATCGCGAACACAGGCTGAACGTGATCGTTCATAAAGGCCTGTTTGTCGCCGGTGGTTTTACGGGAGATGACCGCGCCTTTGTTCGATTCAGAACCGGTAGCAGGCAGGGTCAGCACGGAACCCATTGGGATGGCGCTTTTAATGTCGCTGCCGCGGGTTTCGAGGATATGCCACGGGTCGATGCCGTCAGCGTAATGCGCCGCAGCCGCGATGAATTTGGTGCCATCCAGTACGGAGCCGCCGCCCACCGCCAGCAGGAAGGTGATCTTCTCTTCACGGGCGATGCTGACCGCGTTCATCAACGTTTCGTATGACGGGTTTGGCTCAATGCCGCCGAACTCGCGCACGTCCAGACCTTCCAGAGCGTTATAAACCTGATCCAGCACGCCGGTTTTTTTCACGCTGCCACCGCCGTAGGTGATCAATACGCGGGCGTCTGCCGGGATCTGAGCACGCAGATCGGCGATAGCGCCTTTGCCAAAGAGGATACGGGTTGGGGTGTGGAGATTAAAGTTGTTCATTGCTCGTTCCCTATAGTGGGTGAAAAACCGTGGTGGCGCAGATGGCTACCTGATGCTGCACATTGTGGCCATCTGGGGCTATCCTCTCAATGCACATTTCTGCCGATGTCTTGCCCATTTCTACAGACCGCTGGAGAAAATGCGAAAAACTGCGCACACTGTTAAGGTCGGAAACCCTACCCGGAGTAACGCAAAATGAACCGTGAAGCGATCTGCCTTCAACTCACCTCGCAGATTAAGAGACTGATAGATAACAAAAGTTTGGCAACTCAACTGCTGCCGGATATTCATCTGCTCTATGGCACGCAGCCCGGTAACCGCACGCCGGTAATGTACCAGCCAGGCATTGTTTTTCTCTTTTCCGGTCATAAAATTGGCTACATCAACGAGCGCGTGTTCCGCTACGACACCAATGAATATCTGCTTCTGACAGTACCTTTACCCTTTGAATGTGAAACTTTCGCGACAGAGGCGGTTCCGCTGGCGGGGATCCGCGTCAATGTCGATATCCTTCAGTTGCAGGAGCTGCTGATGGAGATTGGTGAAGACGAGCTATTCCAGCCGTCAATGGCCGCAAGCGGGATCAACTCGGCGATGTTATCCGAAGAGATCCTCTGCGCCATTGAGCGTTTGTTGGACGTTATGGACAGGCCGTTGGATGCCCGTATTCTCGGTAAGCAGATAATCCGCGAAATCCTCTACCATGTTCTGCTTGGGCCTGGGGGCGGGGCGCTACTGGCGCTGGTCAGCCGTCAAACCCACTTCAGCCTGATCAGCCGTGTGCTCAAGCGTATTGAAAGCCAGTACACGGAAAACCTCAGCGTTGACCAGCTCGCGGCAGAGGCGAACATGAGCGTCTCCGCGTTCCACCATAATTTTAAGTCAGTCACCAGCACTTCGCCGCTGCAATATCTCAAAACGTATCGTCTGCACAAGGCGCGGATGCTTATGGTTCACGACGGGATGAAGGCCAGCGCTGCGGCCATGCGGGTCGGCTACGAAAGTGCCTCGCAGTTTAGTCGGGAGTTCAAACGTTATTTCGGCGTCACGCCGGGGGAAGATGCATCACGCATCCGAACCCTGCAGGGGGCTTGAAGCTGGAGCCCTCTACCCTGTGGGGAGAGGGCCAGAATGGGGGGAAATCAGGCGCTGCAGTATTTCTTCTTAATGACCACCGCAATCGTCCCCACTAAGCCAGCAACCAGCAGGAACATCGGCAGTACCATCAGGAAGGTCATGACCTGGTCTTCATGGTGTTTCACAAACGGGATCATGTTCAGCGCGTAGCCGAGCGTGGTCACAACGCCCACCCACAGCAGTGCGCTTAGCCAGTTGAAGAACTGGAAGCGACGGTTTGACAGGCCAGAAATGCCCGCCATGGTGGGCAGCAGGGTGCGAACAAACGCCAGAAAACGCCCGGCAAGCAGCGCCAGCAGGCCGTGGCGGTCAAACATGCAGGTCGCGCGTTGATGATATTTATGCGGCAGCTGCGCCAGCCAGCTTTTCACGATACGCGTATTGCCCAGCCAGCGGCCCTGCAAATAGCTTAGCCAACAGCCCAGGCTGGCAGCCGAGGTAAGAATAACCATGGTGGGCGCGAAATCCATGACGCCTTTGCCAATTAGCGCCCCGGCAAGAAGCAGCAGGCTGTCGCCCGGTAAAAATGAGGCTGGCAGGAGTCCATTTTCCAGAAACAACGTCGCGAACATGACGAAATAAACAATGCCCACGACGTGGGGATCCGCCAGCGCGGCAAAATCGTGTTGCCAGAGCGCCGAAATAATATCTTGAATTACAGCCATGGACTTTCCTGTGGAACAGCAGAGATAGCGCTATTGTACACCCTGGATCACCCGCCGGGTTTGATCGCGGACGCAACTCGTGCAGACTTTTCTGCTGGCAGTGTCCACAAAAGCGTCCAGGGAGTACATTTTCAGACAGCACTCTACACGATACGCTCAAACCCTGCCGCTAAATCCGCCATCAAATCGTCAACATTTTCTAAACCAATATGCAGGCGAATCAGGGTTCCCGTGAAGTCCACCTCGCCGCCTGGGCGCAGTTCCGCGATTTGCTCCGGCTGGTTAGGCAGGATCAGGGATTCAAACCCGCCCCAGGAATACGCCATGCTGAAGAGGGTAAAATTATCCAGATAATTTGCCAGCTCGTCCGCAGTCAGCCGTTTTTTAAGAACAAACGAGAACAATCCACTGCTGCCTGTAAAGTCACGTTGCCAAAACTCATGACCTTTGCTGCCCGGCAGCGCCGGATGGTTAACGCGCGCGACCTGGGGATGCTGCGCCAGCCACTCGGCCACCTTGAGGCTGCTTTCATGATGCTGTCGCAGGCGTACGCCCAGCGTGCGGATACCGCGGCTGGTCATATAGGCGGTATCGGCATCGACCATCTGGCCCATCAGGTAGGCATTTTCGCGGAGCTGATCCCAGCAGCGCGCGTTGGATACCGCCGTGCCAATCATGCCATCTGAGTGGCCTATCAGGTACTTTGTTGCCGCCTGAATTGAAATATCAATGTCAAATTCCAGGGCTTTAAACAACACGCCCGCCGCCCAGGTATTGTCGATCATGACGATCGCCTCTGGCGCTTTGCTGCGCACGGCTTTCACAATAGCCGGGACGTCATGGACTTCCATGGTGATAGAACCCGGGGATTCCAGGAACACAATGCGCGTGTTCGGCTGAATAAGCTCCGCGATGCCTTCTCCAATCAGCGGGTCGAACCAGCCGGTGGTCACGCCGAGTTTGCTGAGGATTTTGGTGCAGAAGTCCTGGCTTGGTTCGTAGGCAGTGTTGGTCATCAGGATGTGATCGCCCTGTTCCACGAACGCCAGAATCGTATTGGCAACCGCAGCCGCACCGCAGGGGAAGAGCGCGCAGCCTGCGCCGCCTTCCAGCTCACACATCGCGTCCTGCAATGAAAAATGGGTTAGCGTGCCGCGACGACCGTAAAACAGCCCGCCTTTGGCGCGGTTACGGGTGGCTATTTTTTTGTCCTCAACGGTATCAAATACCAGCGAGGAGGCTCGTTGAATCACGCTGTTGACCGATCCCTGGGTATATTTTTTGCTGCGACCGGCCTGTACCAGCGTGGTATCAAGATGCTTCTTCGTCATTTTCGCTAACCCTGTTTTTATACGTCTGGACGTCCAGACTACCACGATTGTAAAAATGTGCACCCGGATGCTTATCGAATAAGCAGAAAATTTTATGAAAAATACGCATAAGAAATTTTTACTGCGTAAGCGCAAGGAAAGTGAGCGGAAATTACGGCAGTATGTAAATACTAATGAGAACTACTATCAATTCGACGTCGTTTTGATATTATTACGCTCAGAATTTGTGATTTGCGTCCTGGAGATACAGAGTGGGTAATAATTTGATGCAGACGGATCTCTCCGTTTGGGGCATGTATCATCATGCTGACATCGTGGTTAAGATTGTGATGATCGGCCTGATTCTGGCGTCCGTTGTCACCTGGGCTATTTTCTTCAGCAAGAGCGTCGAGCTTATTTCGCAGAAGCGCCGCCTCAAGCGCGAACAGCAGCAGCTGGCTGACGCCCGCTCTTTGGATCAGGCCAGCGATATGACCTCATCCTTCCACGCGAAAAGCCTGACCTCCCTTTTAGTGAACGAAGCGCAAAACGAGCTGGAACTCTCCGCAGGCAGTGAAGATAACGAAGGCATCAAAGAACGTACGGGCTTCCGCCTGGAACGTCGTGTTGCTGCCGTGGGCCGCCATATGGGGCGCGGTAATGGTTATCTGGCGACCATCGGGGCCATTTCCCCGTTTGTCGGTCTGTTTGGTACCGTCTGGGGCATCATGAACAGCTTTATCGGTATTGCCCAGACGCAAACCACCAACCTGGCCGTGGTTGCGCCGGGTATCGCTGAAGCGTTGCTGGCAACGGCCATCGGCCTGGTTGCGGCAATCCCGGCGGTGGTCATCTATAACATCTTCGCGCGTATGATTGGCAGCTATAAAGCCACCCTGGGTGATGTTGCCGCGCAGGTTCTGCTGCTGCAAAGCCGCGATCTCGACCTGAATGCCAGCTCCGTTAAACCGGTGCACGCGGCGTCCAAACTGCGCGTAGGTTGATTGTATGGCGATGCGTCTTAATGAAAATCTGGACGATAACGGTGAAATGCATGAAATCAACGTGACGCCGTTTATCGATGTCATGTTGGTTCTGTTGATTATCTTCATGGTTGCTGCGCCGCTGGCGACGGTAGATGTGAAGGTGAATCTGCCGGCCTCTTCCAGCCAGCCGCAGCCGCGTCCGGAAAAGCCTATCTACCTGTCAGTGAAAGCGGATAAATCCATGTTCTTGGGGAATGACCCGGTGACGGATGAATCTGTTATCCCGGCGCTGGATCAGCTTACTGGCGGCAAGAAAGACACCACTGTCTTCTTCCGTGCTGACAAAACGGTCGATTATGAAACCATGATGAGGGTAATGGACACGCTGCATCAGGCGGGTTATCTGAAGATTGGTCTGGTCGGCGAAGAAAAAGCGGCCGTGAAGTAAAAAAAGAAGCTGGCGAAAGCCGGCTTTTTTGTTTGTTTCTCCTTTGTACGTGGTTTATCTCCCCGCGCTATTTTCCCACTCTTTATATTTATTTATCAATAAAGCCACCATTAATAATCCACTGATAGTTAAGTAAATATCGATGGTTTGCCGTGCCATAAGAATATATCTTTTTGCAGAAATGGCATCGTGGAATACAGCCACTATGCTTAAAACAGATAATAAAAAAATCCCTTTTATTTAAGGGCTTACTTCACCTGCACAGCAAGAGATCCCCTATGGCGATGATGACATGGCTGCACCCGCGCGCACCTCAAAGTGACCTCATCTCTCTTACCGCAATACGACGACGTGCCGACCGGTTAATACTGATGCTTATCTGGGCCCTGTGGGCGGTTGCGCTCGGCGTCGGCTATCTAAATGAAAATCTGTCCCAGGCAGCGCTTGCGGGGACTTCACTGGCCTGTGTGTCGACCCTGCTGGCGATCGTTTTCCCCGGCGCGTTGCTGCTTCGCCTTAGCTACGCGGCTATCGTGATGGCGTTTTCAGCGCTGCTGATCCATCTGGGGGACGGGGAGACGGAATACCACTTCTCAGTGTTTGTCCTGCTCTCTGCGCTACTGGCCTGGCGCGACTGGCGTCCCTTACTGATGGGCGCGGCTGCGATCGCGCTCCACCACCTGATATTCAACTATCTGCAGGAAAACGGCCTGTACGGCGTGGTGGTGTTTATGCACACCGGCTTTCATATGGTGGTCTTCCATGGCCTGTTTGTGGTGGCCCAGGCTGCGATCCTTATCGTGCTGGCGGTGCGCATGGAACAGGATGCGCGGTCAGCGGGCGAAGTCGCAAGGCTGGCGGGCGTCATTAACCGTGAGCCGGGCTACCTGACGCTGACTGCCGATAACGAGCCGACGGATTCCTCGTTTGCCCGCACCTTCAGCCTGACGCTGGATACGATGCGCGCCACGCTTGAGCAGGTCAGCCACAACGTGGGGCAACTGCTGGAGGCCTCCCGTGCGCTACGCCAGCGCAACAGCGCCCTCTCAGAACGTACCGACCACCAGGCATCGTCACTTGCCACGGCCGCCAGCGCGATGGAGCAACTCAGCGCGGTCGCCGCAGAGACCAGCCAGAAAGCGTCACAGGTCAGCAGAATGGCACAGAGTGCCAGCGAGGTGGCCGGGCAGGGCGGAAACAATATCCGTCAGGCTATCGATGCGATGGAGCAGATCCGCGAAGAGTCGCAGCGCATACATGCCATTGTTGAGCTTATTGATGGCATCGCGTTTCAGACGAATATTCTGTCGCTGAATGCGTCGGTTGAAGCCGCGCGAGCCGGTGAACACGGTAAAGGGTTTGCCGTGGTGGCATCTGAAGTGCGCATGCTGGCGCAGCGGAGTGAGGGTGCGGCAAAAGATATTCGCCATCTCCTGGCAACGTCCGGGACGACGACGCAGCACGGCGTCGAGCAGGTTGAGCAGGCCGGACAAACCATGAAACGGATTATTGAGAATATCGAAGGGCTACGATCGCTGCTGGATGAGCTGTCGAACATGAGTGAACAGCAGCGGGAAAGCATCGCGCAAATGAATGGCAGCATTGCCAGTATCGATGCCAGCGTGCAGGAGAATGTGCGACACGTTGCACAAACACTGCAGGTTGCGGAACAGCAGCAACAGCAAACAGGTCAGCTGAAAGAGGCGATTGCGGTATTTCGGTTTGATTAGTTTTTTGTATCGGCAGGCGCGTGGGCAGCAGAAGGGGTTGCCAGCGCGTCTTCATTCAGCGCGACATAGGTGACGCTTGAGGTACGATACTCACCATCGGACAGTTTACGCGTCAGGCGCAGCGTGGCGGTTTCTCTGGCGAGTAAATACTGGTAATTGGCCTCCAGCCGTCCCAGGATCTTCTCCTTCAACTCAGGCCGTTGTTCGATGATGGCATTAATGACGGCGCCGTAAATCTCTTCTTTTACCTGTAAAGAATATATCTCGCGGCGATTTTGCCATTTCAGACGAACCAGCGTTGCAGGAATTGATACCAAATCCTGAGTTATTCGCGTCATCACGTCGTTTTTAGCGTTTCGCAGCGCCTCGAGATTTTGCTTTAAGATAAACTCATCACTTTTTTTGTTATCTAAAGTCAAATAGACGTTGTTATCGTTAACTTCTTTCACGTTAATCTTCCCCGAGGTTATAAAAAATGGGGTTGTTTTTTTCGCGAGTAATTAAATTAAGCCAAATTTCATTGCCCACTTCATTTATTTCCTGGGTTTTTTCGGTCATTATTTGACTTAGTTTCTGGGCATCTATTTCACCTTCAGCCTGAAGGTCATCCAGCAGGTGCACAAAGGCTTCAATTTTTACGGCGCGGAACAAACGGTCTTTTATATGGCGATCGTGCTCTTCCAGCAACATATTACGTGATTTGCCAGTGCGAGAAACACCAATTAATATGTCAGACTCGAAATCGGAGAGATTTCTTTTTCCCTGAGTGAAATTAGCCTCTTTTTCTGCTTCTGCCGGTTGCTGTTCCACAGGCGTAATGTGGTACTTTGCCGGGACGAGATTGTCGGGCAGCATTTTTTAATTTCCTTTAATTTCAACAGGGTGGGGTTGGTAAAGGCGTGAGATTCGTTGACAATAACATGAGGCAATTTTAAAATCAAAAAAAATGGAGCCTACCCATGAATAGCATTTTTTTTACGGTCATTACATTACTATTACTGACCGCTGGTGTTCTTTTATTGATGCAAGAGTTCAATAAAACGAAAGTGTCGAAAGACGCCGGTGAAGCCCTGCAGCCTGAACTGATGACAAAAGAGGAAGGTGAAGACCATTTCTCGGTTTTGATGAACTCGGTAACGCCCGTTTGGTACTGGCGGGTAAACCATGAATATATCGACTTTTTACACGCCACAATTAAGCGCATGAAAATGTCGGACATCAATGACACACCAGGCTTGTTTGAAGCACAGCGCCGCTGCAGCGACCTGAATTCTGCGGTTTATAAATATTATGACAATATTAAAAAGCGCTGCCTGAACGGTGAGAAAGTGTCGTATTCCGATTTAGACGTATTAAACCTGCGCCAGTGTTTTCGTGAGTTTAGCCTGGAAGCCTACCCGGAGCTGGTTGTCCTGGTGTGGCCGGAGTATGCGCGCCCGGAGATTAACCCAGAGGACGTGTAGACGCCTCTGGGTGTCTATTCCCTCGCCGCTACGGGGAGAGGGTTAAGGTGAGGGGGAAACCCCTCTACTTATCCGATGACGCCTGCCACAAATTCAACTCGCCGTCGCGGACGTGCTGGTCTATCTGCTTCAGCTCATCGTCCGTAAAGCGCAGGTTATCCAGCGCCTGAACGTTCTCTTCCAGCTGTTCCGGGCGGCTTGCGCCAATCAGCACCGACGTCACGCGTTCATCCTTCAATAGCCAGCTTAGTGCCATCTGCGCCATTGTTTGCCCACGCGCATGCGCCATGTCGTTTAACAGATGCAGGCTGGTCAGGTTGGCCTCCGTCAGCATTTTCTCCGTCAGGCCGCGCACCTTTTTTCCTTCACGCTGCATGCGTGAGCCTTCAGGGATCCCGTTCAGGTATTTCCCCGTCAGCAGCCCCTGCGCCAGTGGAGTAAAGGCGATACAGCCTGTACCGTTGGCGTCCAGCGCATCCAGCAGGCCGGTTTTATCTACCCAGCGGTTAAGCAGGTTGTAGGAAGGCTGGTGGATGAGTAGAGGAATTTTCCACTCGCGCAGCAGCTCGGCCATTTTTTGCGTGCGCTCGGTAGAGTAGGAGGAAATGCCCACATACAGCGCCTTGCCGCTCTGCACGGCATGCGCCAGCGCGGCCGCCGTCTCTTCCATTGGCGTGTTTTCATCTACCCGGTGGGAATAGAAAATATCCACGTACTCCACGCCCATGCGCTTCAGGCTCTGGTCGAGACTGGCGAGCAGATACTTACGCGATCCGCCGGAACCATACGGCCCAGGCCACATGTCGTAACCTGCTTTGGTAGAGATAATCAGCTCGTCTCGGTATGCGGCAAAATCTTCCCGCAGCAGACGGCCAAAATTCTCTTCTGCGCTGCCCGCCGGTGGGCCATAGTTATTGGCGAGATCAAAATGGGTAATGCCAAGGTCGAACGCTTTACGCAGCAGCGTCCGTTGGGATTCGAGCGGCTGAACGTGGCCGAAGCTGTGCCACAGACCAAGTGACAGCGCCGGCAGGCGCAGGCCGCTTTTTCCGCAGTAGCGGTACTGCATGCTTTCATAGCGGCCGGAGTAAGGGTGCCAGGACATGATGTCTCCTTTCTTATCGATGAATTTTCGAAACAACGTTTTCATTCTATGCTTATCAAATCATAAATTCTGGAGATAAGCGATGACACGCCTGACCGCCAAAGATTTTCCCCAAGAATTGCTCGATTACTATGACTATTACGCCCACGGAAAAATCACCAAGCGTGAGTTCCTGAATCTGGCGGCACGTTACGCGGCGGGTGGCGTGACGGCGCTGGCGCTGTTCAATATGCTCAAGCCCAACTATGCGCTGGCGGAACAGGTGCAATTTACCGACCCCGATATTCTTCCTGAGTACATTCACTACCCGTCGCCAAACGGCAATGGCGACGTGCGGGGATATCTGGTGAAGCCGACCAAAGTGAACGGGAAAACCGCAGCCGTCGTGGTGGTGCATGAAAACCGAGGCCTGAACCCCTACATCGAAGATGTGGCAAGGCGAGTGGCAAAAGCCGGATACATTGCCCTGGCACCGGACGGTTTAAGCTCGGTGGGCGGGTATCCGGGCAATGACGAAGAGGGAAAGGTGCTTCAGCAGAAGGTTGACCCGACAAAGCTGATGAACGACTTCTTTGCTGCCGTCGAGTTTATGAAAAAACACCCCGATGCCAGCGGCAAGGTGGGGATCACCGGGTTCTGCTACGGAGGTGGCGTGTCCAATGCGGCGGCGGTGGCCTACCCGGAACTGGATTGCGCCGTGCCGTTCTATGGTCGACAGCCTGCCGCAGCCGACGTGCCAAAAATCCACGCGCCGTTACTGCTTCACTACGCCGAACTGGATAAGAATATCAACGCAGGTTGGCCGGCGTATGAGGCTGCGCTGAAGGCGAACAATAAGGTGTATGAGGCGTATATCTACCCTGGCGTAAACCACGGCTTTCACAACGATTCGACCCCGAGGTACGACGAAGCCGCAGCGGAGCTGGCGTGGAAGCGAACGCTGGGCTGGTTTGAAAAGTATTTGAGCTGAGGGAAAAGCCCGGTATGCATAGCACCACCGGGCCATTTCAGCATCAGAAGCTATAGCTCATCCCCGCCTGCACGCTGGCGCTGTTATCGACATCGCCCGTGCCGACATACACACCGGTGTTGACCGAGAAGTTGTGCCCAATCGTGGCGTTAATACCCGCGCCAAAGATGCCCATAGCGTTGTTATGACCCGAGGTGTTGTGGTAATCCGCCGCCTGAATATCAGTATTATCGCTGAACTCTTTCTGGAAGCGTGCGTCGATCCACGGCATCACCCGGACATTTTTGTTCAGATCGCGAAGCGTGGTGGTGAGCCGCACCCCGGCACCGCTGTTCCACGATGATACCTGGCTGTCGGCAAAGGTCACCGCGCTGTCAGAGAAGCCGTTCGCTTTGGTCTGATCCCAGCCTAACGTGGCATAAGGTTGCAGCAGGGTTTCGCCCGGCAGCATAACGTTCACACCGGTACGGGCCTGTGCCAGGTACATGCTGCCATCCGTTGAACCGTTCAGCGCTTCGGTCATGCCGCTGGTATCCCCTGTGACGTTTTTGGCAGACAGCGAATAGCGCATATCGCCATAGCTGAAGCTGCCGTCAGCGAACAGCCCCCAGTTTCTGCCGTTAAGCGCCTGCTGCCAGCCGCCGTACAGGCTGTAGTAGTTACCGTAAACGCTGTCTTTGAAGCTGTCTACACCGTCACTGGTGTCCTGCACGCGGCTGCGCGTCCACGCCAGCGCGATACCGCCGGTTACGCTGTCGCCGTTGTTCAGATGCGCCGTCCAGTCCACGCCGCCCTGGGCGCCCTGGGTGATGCTTTTATAGTCGACGTCATTGCTGAAATTACCGTTCTGATAGAGGAAGTCTCCCCAGACCTGCGCCCCGTCCTGCTGCACACCGAGCAGATTGGCCAAATGGACCTGGTTCATATGGTTGGTGATGTCGTCAGCCACCTGATGACCGGCCTGCTCGGCAGCATCCAGACCGGCAACCAGCCCCTGAACGTCGCTCGCCAGCGAGCCTTTCTGGCTGCTGAATTCAATATTCCAGTTCTGGCTATTATCCGCCGCCAGCATTGCCTGAGGGGCGCCGTCAGCGGCAACAATATTCAGGTTATTGTCGTAGTTGTACGCGCCGCTACGGTTTTCAACATTCTGCTCACCGTTGGTGAAGGTGGCTGCGGCATAGTTCTGCGGCGCGCTGCTTCCCGATGTGCTGAACGTACCCAGAATAACGTTTTGCTGATTGCGCGCGGACGGCGTAATGCTATTCACCACGACGGCGTTGTTTGTCCCGGTAATATTGCCGAAATTAACGTAGCTGTCGGTGCTCATATTCACCACCGCATTGCTGCCGGTTTGCGTTGCGACCAGCGTCGAGCCATTCTGCAAACTCCAGCGGGTGGCATCGTTAATTTTATCAATGACGATGCTGTTATCGCTGGTGGTATTCACCGTTTCAAACTGGCTGATTTGGCCAGAAATTGAACTGCCGGCGTCCATTGAAAGGGTATCACTCCCGTCGCCGCCGTCGACATTGCCGTTGACGTGGGAATTATTGGTCAGCACAACCGTGTCATTACCCGCCCCCGTAATAATATCGCCATTAACGGTGGCATTATTTTGCAGGGCGATGGTGGTATTGCCCGCGTTCTGGCTGGTATTAACCGCGCCGTTAATAGTGCTGTTATCCACTAAAATCGAGTTCGCAGAATTGCCGTCCACGGTGACATTGCCATTGACCACGCTGTTATTTTGTACGGTTATATTAGCGGCGCCATTTTCGTTAATCACGCCAATATCGCCGGTCAGCGTGCTGTTATTCAGCGCCAGCGAGTCGGCCGTTTTTCCGTACATGGCGACGGCAACGTCGCCAAAGGCATCCAGGTTAATGTCGCTGAATGGCGTGTACTGACTCAGTTTTACGGCAAGGGCATCGATATTTTGTGAAATTTCACTCTGTGAGGCGTTTACCGTGGCGTTGGTCAACGTAATAGTGGTATCGGATTTATCGCTGCCTGCATAAATACCGCCTTTATCCATAGTACTGTTGCTAATAGCAATGTTTTGCGCGCCGGCACCGGCACTCACAATGCTACCGTGCAGGGCGCTACCGTTTTCAATATTTACGGTGTGCAGGCCTTTATCCATGGGGTCGAGATAAATAGCCGATCCCATCATGTAAGCCTTATTACCTTCGTAATGGCCTGCGTCATTTTCGCCATTAAGCGTCGCGTTGTTGAGGGTGACCGTGGTATCGGTCGTGGCACCTATATTGCCGACTTCAATCATATCCGCCGTCGCGCCGTTATTCAGCGTGATATTCACCGCACCGCCGTTGCTGCCCTGAATATAATAGCCGGACATATCCGTACCGGAGACGGTTAATGATTGGGTATCTCCCGATTGTCTGTGCCCATCCATGAAAATATTAGTGCCGGTCGCATCCGCCATAACGGCATTGGCTATGCCGGTATTTTGATAGAAACTGCCGTCGGTATATTTCGATAAACCACAGGTTTGGGTTGTTACGCCGTTCTGGCAGGATGTCGCAGGCGTCACGGCAGCCTGTGCGGCAAAAGAGGTTAAAGCCATTAATACACATTGTGAAAGCACTGTCCGGTTCATTAATTTACGCATTTGGAGTTCTCTGAATCAATTAAAAATCGCTGGACTCTTTTTAAATGAATTCATTCAAAATAAGAAATTTCTTAGAGGTAAAGGATGTAATGAAATTTAAAGATATATCGCGCGGTATAATGGCTATTTAAATAATCAGAATTAATAATTCAATTTAAACACATTCATACTACAAATGGTGATGGATGATTTGCATGCAAATTATAAGGTTTCTATACACAAAGTGCGGTGAGTCGAGGATAAAATCGGTGGGTCGAGTAACCCTTTCGGATTATGCGGGTAATTTGACGATCAGCTGTCTTACATTTCCTCATCTGCTGAAATGTAAAAACATATATTTCACAGGGAGATTTTCCCCGCAACGATTATCTTTTTCCGCTGTGCATCTGTGTAGCGAAAATTTTTATAAAATTACTCGCGAAAGATTATAACTTCGCCCGTTTCTGCCGATAACGAGGGTAAGACTCGCCTCTGGGCGAATTAACCCTCACGGCAAGGAACACTCTATGCAAATGCTTCGTAATTTCACGATCCGCTTCGTCATGCTGACGATACTGGGGATCTTTTGTTTAATGTGGGCTGGCGTTGGCCTGTACAGCTCCTGGTCATTGTCTCGCGTATCTGAGGGCAATGAGGTTGACCGGCAGCTGGTCAAACAGATGACGGTGCTCAGCCAGGGCAACGATCAATACTTTCGCTTTGTGACGCGCCTAACCCGCGCCATGGAAACCAAAGCCGCCGGGGGCACGCCCGATCTGGCTTCTGCGCAGCAGGCGCTGGATAACATGGGCAAGAAGCTCGCCGAGATGAAGGCCATCTCCCCAGGCCCGATGGATGAGCAGGTGTCCGCCCAAACGATTAGTGCCTGGCAGGCGCTGCTCGACCAGGGTGTTATGCCGCAAATGCAGCAGGCGAAACAGGCGTCACTGGATGGCTATCGCCAGCAGGCAAACAACGTCACGCCGCCGCTGAGCCGCGCGTTCGGGGCAGCAGCCGAGAGCTTTAACAATGCCGCCAGCGACAGGCTCGACAGCACCCGCGTGGTGGTGGACGGTCTGACCAGCATGACCCGCACCATTATCATTACCGCCACGGTTATCGGCCTGTTGATCCTGCTTTTTACCGACCGTTATCTGGTGGCGATGCTGGTGAAACCCTTGGATCGCATCCGTTTTCAATTTCGTCAGATCGCGCAGGGCGACCTCAGTCAGCCGATTGAACCCTTTGGCCGCAACTGCGTGGGGCAGCTGGTACCGCTGCTGAGCGCCATGCAGGACAGCCTACGTGAAGCCGTCAGCACCATTCGTTCCGGCAGTGAAAACATCTGGCGCGGCGCAACGGAAATCTCCAGCGGCAATAACGATCTTTCCTCCCGCACCGAAGAGCAGGCTGCGGCACTGGAAGAGACGGCTGCCAGCATGGAGCAGCTGACCGCCACGGTGAAACTGAATGCGGAAAGTGCCCGACAGGCCAGCCAGCTGGCGGATGTTGCCTCGACCACGGCCAGCCGGGGCGGTTCCCTGGTGGAGGATGTCGTGACGACCATGAGCGGTATCTCGGCCAGCTCGAAGAAAATTGCCGAAATCACGAACGTGATTAACAGCATCGCGTTTCAGACCAATATCCTGGCGCTCAACGCCGCGGTAGAAGCAGCGCGAGCCGGTGAGCAAGGGCGCGGTTTTGCAGTGGTGGCCGGAGAAGTTCGTAACCTGGCGAGCCGCAGCGCGAACGCGGCAAAAGAGATTGAAGGACTGATTGCGGATTCCGTTTCCCGCGTCGATCAGGGCGCGCAGTTGGTGAATGACACGGGCACCACCATGGAAGCGATTCTGCGCGACGTGACGGAAGTGACCACCATCATGAAGCAAATCGCCGCGGCGTCAGAAGAGCAAAGCAAGGGCATTTCTCAGGTGGGTATCGCCATTACGCAAATGGACGGTGTCACCCAGCAGAACGCCTCGCTGGTGGAACAAGTTTCTGCCGCGGCATCCGCGCTTGAACGTCAGACCGAAGAGCTGCAGCGCTCGGTACAGAAATTCCGCCTCTCTGCATAATCCAGTACGCTAAAGGCCGCTTTCGCGGCCTTAATTTTCACTAGCCATCGCTCAAAATATCGCTATATAATTTAGTATATAGCGATTGAGGGTATAGCGATGGATAACCATTTTGGCAAAGGGCTGATGGCGGGTATGCATGCCGCACAGGCCGACACGGCAAAGAACGTGGCACATTTCTGTTCTGATTATAAGCGGGGTTTCGTGCTGGGCTTTTCGCACCGGATGTTTGAGAAAACCGGCGATCGTCAGCTGAGCGCGTGGGAAGCGGGTATTTTGACGCGCCGCTACGGGCTGGACAGAGACATGGTGATGGATTTCTTCCGCGAGACGCACTCCAGCGCCGCGGTACGCTATTTTATGGCGGGCTATCGCCTGGAAGGGTGAGCGTCGGTAATCACCTGCGTGACCTGGGAAAGCAGGCCAATCTTCACCTCGCTCGAACGCTGGAACTTACTTTTATCGATCAGCAGCAATGACTGACTGGCGCGGTGCAACAGCTGCGCCTTAAAGGCGGCATTATGCTCGACCGGATCCCACATGATGCCTTGCTCATCAACGCCTTCGCAGGAGAAGATGAACAGATCAATCTCCAGTGACCGAAGCTGTGTGACCAGCGCCGGGTTCACATAGCTTCGATACTTACGCTCCAGCGTGCCCCCAGAACAGATAAGCGTAATGCGCTCGCGCTTTGCCATTTCATGGCAAATGGGCAGGCTGTTGGTGAAGACGGTGAGGGCAATATCCGGCAGCTGGCGCGCCAGGTGAAAGCAGGTGGAACTGGCATCCAGGGCGAGGGTCATGCCTTCGCTGATCCAGTCTAACGCGTGGCGGGCAATATCGGCTTTATCGGCATAGTGGCTTTTTAAGCGTGCGCCAAAGGGCTCTCCGCTGTCGCGGCTGTCCGGATGAATCAGCCGCGCCCGCCCGTGCTGGCGTAAGATCTTCCCTTGCTGCTGCAGCCCGTTTAGATCCCGGCGGATCGTCTCTTTGCTGACCGAGAGCCTGTCTGCCAGCGCGTCGGTCGTCAGCCAGTCGCGTTGGCTCAACAGTTCAAGAATGCTCTGCTGCCGGCTGTCTTTCACGCGTCGGTCCCCGTCCGGGAAATAGAGATAAGCGTTGTCCCAATCGCCACGCCATTTTTCCCGGTGTGTTTGATTTGATACATCGACCGATCGGCTCGCCGGAGGGCATTCACAAAATCATCCTGTAAATCCACTTCATCAATGCCAATTGATGCCCCCACGCGCGCCTCGCCGTTATCCAGCTCGAACGGCGTTAAGGCTGCCCGCAGGCAGGTGTGCGCGGTGCTGTTGACCATCAAGCTGGACAGCGGGAAGGGTAACAGCAGCACAAACTCATCTCCGCCGAGCCGACCCACCACGGTGCCTTCCGGGCAGCTTGCGCGAAGGCGCTGGCTAAGCTGGATCAACAGCTCATCACCGCTACGGTGGCCGAAGGTGTCGTTCACCGCTTTAAAATCATCGAGATCGATAAACGCCACGCACAGCGGGCCGCACTCTTTTAACTCGCTAAAGTGCTTAATCAGGGCGTGGCGGTTGGCAAGGCCGGTGAGCGGGTCGTGGTTAGCGAGCAGCGCGAGCTGTTCCTCGTACTGCTTCTCTTTGGTCATGTCGATGTGCGTACCGGTGACCTTCAGCGGCGTACCGTCTTCATCCCATTCACTGACGCGCCCGCGATCCAACACCCAGGTCACGGTGCCGTTTTTGTGCTGCATACGGTGCAGGGCTTCGTAGAAAGGCGTTTTGCCATTCAGGTGGTCGTAGAAGGCATCCAGCACCTGCTGTTTATCGTCCGGGTGCAGATGCTCGCGCCAGACCTCAAACTGGGCGCTCAGCTCTTTGGGCTGATAGCCGAGCATCGAGCCCCAGCGGCGGTTATAAATAATCAGTTTTCCCGTCGGCACGTCGAGCTGCCACAGGCAAAGGCCCGTGCCGTCGAGCGCGGCGCTAAGCTTGCTACGGGCGTCACGGGCCAGCCTGGCAAGCCGGGCGTTATGCTTTTTCAGATTCTGGATCTGCTGTTTTAGCGCCTGTTCTGACATGCGACGATTCTTCGGGAAATAAGAATGATTCTTGCCAGTTTACGCGGACTTGTAAATATGTTGTTGAAAAAAGAGGCTGGTTTGCATTAAGTCAGGCAGAGGCCGCTTTTCTTATCAATTTCATGTTCATGCGTTGCCGATGATTTTCCTACCCCCAAAGCACATCACGACTCTGCAATGCGATCGCTGTATAATTTCTTGCATAACGAAAATGTGAGGATCTTATGAAACAGCGCTTTTGGCAGGCAGTCGCGTTCAGCGTACTGATTTTAGTTCCGTTATCTTCCCAGGCATCTCGCCAGATAACCGACCAGATAGGCCGTACCGTCACCATTCCTGATGAGGTTGACCGCGTGGTGGTGCTACAGCACCAAACCCTGAACCTGCTGGTGCAGATGAACGCGTCGGACAAAATCGTCGGCGTAATGGCGAACTGGAAACAGCAGCTGGGTGATGGCTACGCGCGGTTAGCGCCAGAGCTGAACCAGAAAGCGGCGCTTGGCGATCTCACCCACGTTGACCCGGAAAAGCTGGTGGCGCTGAAGCCGCAGGTGGTCTTCGTCACCAACTATGCGCCACAGGAGATGATCGACAAAATCAGCAGCCTCGGCATTCCGGTCGTCGCCATTTCCCTGCGCCATGATGCCGCTGGCGAAAAAGCGAAGCTGAACCCGACAATGGCGGACGAAGAAAAGGCGTACGATCTTGGTCTGCGTGAAGGGATCACCCTGATTGGCGAGATCGTCAATAAACAGCCGGAAGCCAACGCCCTGATCGACGCGACCGACAAAGGCCGCAAGATGGTCAGCGATCGTCTGAAGGATATTCCGGCACAGGAACGCGTTCGCGCCTATATGGCTAACCCGGAACTCACGACCTACGGCTCCGGAAAATATACCGGGTTGATGATGGCGCATGCGGGCGCGGTGAACGTCGCGGCGGCAACGATTCAGGGCTTTAAAACCGTGGCGATGGAGCAGGTGATCGCCTGGAATCCGCAGGTGATCTTCGTGCAGGACAGATACCCATCGGTGGTTAACGAGATCAATACAGGCGCCCAGTGGCAGACGATCGACGCGGTGAAAAATCACCGCGTTTACCTGATGCCGGACTACGCCAAAGCCTGGGGCTACCCAATGCCGGAAGCGATGGGCATCGGCGAGCTGTGGATGGCGAAAAAACTCTATCCCGAGAAGTTTAAAGACGTTGATATGCGTAAAGTGGCGAACGACTGGTACCAGCGCTTCTACCGCACTACGTATCAGGGCATCGACTGATGCGCGTGCTGGCGGCGGGCAGCCTGCGGGTGGTGTGGAAGGATTTACTGGCGCACTTTTCGCAGCCGGTTGAAACGCAGTTCGGCCCGGCGGGGCTGCTGCGGGAACGTATCGAAACAGGTGAGCAATGCGACCTGTTTGCTTCGGCAAATCGTGCCCATCCGCAGGCGCTGCTGGCCTCCGGCCTGGCGCAGTCGGTAGCCCCCTTCGCCAGCAACTCGCTCTGCCTGACCGTGCGCAGCAACGTGCTGCGCGAAGGCGATGACTGGCTTTCGCTCCTCACCCGCGAGGATTTGCGTATTGCTATCTCCACGGCAGGGGCCGATCCGTCTGGTGATTACACCCAAGAGCTGTTTAGCCACATGGGCGACGCAGGTGAGGGGGTAAGAAAGCGAGCGATGGCGCTGGTGGGCGGTCGAGATTCTGCCCCCATTCCGACGGGTAAACTGGCGGCGGAGTGGGTTATTCATAGCGGGCAGGCAGAGGTGTTTATCGGCTATGCCAGCTATGCGGCAAAATTGCGGGAGATTGCCGGGCTGACGATTGTCGATATCCCCGGGGCGGTTAACCCGCGTGCGGAGTATGCGTGTGCGGTGATAACCCGCCAGGGGCAGCCGCTGGCGGATTTTCTACAGTCGGATACGGCAAAAGCGATTCTACAACAGGCAGGATTTTCACCCTCTCCCTAGGGCATCAGGGCGCACGATCTATCCCCTCTCCCTGATGGGGAGAGGGTTAACAGGCGGCGAGAACTAACCCTGACGTTTATCCTCGGTATTGGTATCAAAATCGCTCGCCGCATGGCGTTCGTGTAGCTGCTCGTTCAGCTCGCCGTTGGTGCGGTTTACGATACGCCCGCGCTTCACGGCAGGGCGATGCGCGACATCTTTTGCCCAGCGCTGCACGTTGGTGTACTTCTCTGCATCCAGGAACTCGGCGGCGTTATACACGTTGCCGAGCGCCACGCTGCCAAACCACGGCCAGACCGCCATATCGGCAATGGTGTACTCTTCACCCGCCACGTAACGGCTGCGCGCCAGCTGCTTATCCAGCACGTCGAACAGGCGTTTGGCTTCCATTGTGAAGCGGTCAATTGCGTACTCAATCTTCACGGGCGCGTAGTTATAGAAGTGGCCGAAACCGCCACCGAGGAACGGCGCAGCTCCTTGTAACCAGAACAACCAGTTCAGGGTTTCAGTCCGGCCAGCCGGATCTTTTGGCAGGAAGTGACCAAATTTCTCTGCCAGATAAAGCAGGATGCTGCCGGATTCAAACACGCGCGTTGGCGGGGTCGTTGAGTGGTCACGCAGGGCCGGAATTTTAGAGTTCGGGTTGACGTCAACAAAGCCGCTGGAGAACTGATCGCCTTCGCCAATCCGAATTAACCACGCGTCGTACTCTGCACCCGTCACGCCCAGCGCCAGCAGCTCTTCAAGCATAATCGTGACTTTCTGGCCGTTCGGCGTGCCCAGAGAATAGAGCTGCAGCGGGTGCGTACCGACAGGCAGCACTTTCTCGTGCGTTGCACCGGAGATCGGACGGTTGATGTTGGCGAACGCGCCGCCATTGTTCTTTTTCCATTCCCACACTTTAGGTGGCTGGTAAGTGTTGTCTGACATGTTGGTCTGCCTTTTTAGTGATGTGTTGAGGCAGTGTAGCAGGAGATTTGTGAACCGTTTAACGTTGCGAGCGCAATGAATTCGCCGCTATTCCTTCTGGCGCTTATATATATCAAAAACGTTATAAGCTTAATCGAAAATCGCATTTTCATTGTTAATGCGTAAAGGCTCAAAGCTGAATATGATGCTTCAACATAAATAAAAGACACAGTAGTAAATACTTTATCAGGCAAGGAGTTAGTGAGATGCGTAAGCTTCTGTTATCGGCAGTGGTAGTATCGCTCGCGTTAGGTCTGGCAGGCTGTGATGATGCGAAAAATAAAGAAACGGCGAATGCGCCAGCGGCAAAAAATGACGCGCCAAAAGAGGGCGGCTCGCTTATTATCGGCATCACCTCCGGCGACCCGTTAGCCGTTAATCCACTCTATGCCAGTGACCGCACCACCTTAACCATCATGCAGGCGCTGTATGCCCCGCTCTATAGCTTCAACGACGGTAAAATTGAGTGGGGTCTGGCGGAAAGCCTGACGCCTTCTGCGGATAATCTGAGCTACACCCTGACGTTAAAACCGAATCTGAAATGGCAGGATGGGCAGCCTCTGACGGCGGATGACGTGGTGTTCACCTTCAATAAACTGCTGGATGCCAAACAGCACAGTTTCTTCCGCAGCATGTTTACCTACGGCGATAAGCCAGTTGCCGTGAGCAAGATTGACGATCGCACCGTTAAGTTCACGTTGCCGCAGGTGAGCGCTGCCTTCACCGGCACGCTGGTGCAGATTTACCCCATCCCGCAGCACGTGTTCGCCAGCGAAGGGGACCTGGAAAAAAGCAGCAAAAACGATGCGCCGGTGGGTTCTGGCCCGTTCAAGTTTAAAGAATATCGCGCCGGACAGTATTACGCGCTGACCCGTTTTGACGATTACTGGAACGGCAAAGCGAAGCTTGATTCCGTGACGTACCGGTTCGCCAAAGACAGCAACTCCGCCAACCTGGCGCTGCAAAACGGCGAAATCAACCTTAAGATGGTTGACCCGCAGGACGTGAATCGCCTGAAAAATACCGGTAAGTTCGACTTCGTGATTTACCCGGAAGGGCGTCTGGCCTACATGACCTTCAACCAGAACGTCCCGGTCATGAAAAGCAAAGAGCTGCGTCAGGCCATCGCCTATGCCATCAACAAAGACGAACTGACCCAGACCGCGTTTACCTCGCTGGACTACGCCAAACCGGCAACCTCCTTCCTGACGCCGGACACGCTCTACCAGTCTGACGACGTGGCGCAGTACGCCTTCGACCCGCAAAAAGCCAAAGATCTGCTGAAGACTTCCGGCGCGCCGGAAAACCTGAAGCTGCGTCTGGCGTATGTGAACACTAACAAAACCCAGGAGAGCCAGGCGCTGTACATTCAGCAGGCGCTGAAGGGCATTGGGGTAAACGTAGAGCTGATGCCGCTGGATTCCAACGCCATGTCCCAGCGTAGCCTGGACATGAATAACACCGCGTGGGAGCTGAATCTGGGCGGTTACATCATGGGCTCTGAGCCGGACGGCTACAAATCGCTGTTCATGAGCAACGAAGCCTACAACTACGCGCACTACAAAAATCCACAGTTTGATGCTCTGTGGGATAAAGGCGCGGTGGAAACGGACCCGGCGAAACGCGCGGATATCTACAAGCACATTCAGCAAACCGTGGCGAACGACATGACCTATTACCCTATCGCCTACACCAATGCGACCGTCGCCGTGGATAAGCGTTTCGGCGGCACCCGGGAAGCAGAGCCGAAGCCGGTTTACCTGTTCCAGGATCTGTCAAAAATCTACCAAAAATAAGCGGTTGCCCCGGTCGTGAGATCGGGGCCTTTAAGGGCATGTCGTGAACACACTCCTGACGCGTCGGCTGTTGCAACTGCTGCCGATGCTTTTCTTTATTTCGCTGGTGGCGTTTTTGCTGGTCAAACTCGCACCCGGCGATCCGGTTGCCGCCTACATTACGCCGCGCATGGCGCCGGAAGATATCGAACGTATTCGCCAGAGTATGGGGCTAGATAAACCGCTGGTGACGCAGTACGTTTTGTGGCTGAAAAACGTACTGCAGGGCGATCTCGGCTATTCGCTAATCTACCACCGGCCGGTGCTGGAGATGATTGCCGAGCGCATTCCGGCCACGCTCGGGCTGATGGGTGCGTCGCTGTTGCTGGCAATTGTGCTGGCGATCCCGCTGGGGCTGCTGGCGGGGGCATTCAAACACCGCTGGCTGGATCATGTGCTGAACCTGTTTGCATATATTGGCATTTCAGTGCCGATCTTCTGGTTTGGTATTTTGCTCATCACCGTCTTTGCCGTGCAGCTAAGCTGGTTCCCCAGCATGGGTATGCGCACCATCGGCATGGAGGATAACTGGCTGGATATCGTGCGCCACGGCGTGCTGCCGTGCATTGCGCTGACTTTTTACAACCTCTCCAGCTATGTACGCTACATCCGTTCCAATACCATCTCCCAGCTCTCCGCGGATTACGTTCAGACACAGCTTGCCTATGGTGCCACGCGTTCCGGCATTCTGTTCCGTCATGTTCTAAAAAACGTGCTGTTGCCGGTCATCACCTTGTTCGGCCTGTCGTTTGGCGAGCTGGTGGTGGGCGCCTATGTGACGGAAAGCGTCTTTTCCTGGCCGGGAATGGGGCTGTTGGGGATCCAGTCGATCACCTCGCTGGATTACCCACTTATCATGGCGATCATCATGCTTTCGTCGATGATGCTGATCGTTGGCAACCTGATCGCCGATCTGCTGTATCGCTTCGCCGATCCCCGCATTCGTACGCTGAGGTAACCCGGATGAGCAGACGCTGGCAACAGGTTCGTCACCAGCTGCGCCGCAATCGTCCGGCGCAGTTCTCGCTGTTTGTACTTTTTGTCTTTGTGGTCGCCGCGCTGTGCGCGGGGCTAAGCCCCTACGATCCGGATCGCATGGCGCTGGGCGCGCGTACCTTACCGCCTGACGCCGCACACTGGTTTGGCACCGATGAATATGGGCGAGACTACTTCACCCGCGCGCTGTATGGCGGGCAAATCTCATTGATGGTCGGTTTTCTGGCGATGCTTTTCTCCACGCTTATTGGCACCGTTGTTGGAACGGTAAGCGGCTATTTTGGCGGCTGGCTGGATAACCTGATGATGCGCGCCGTCGATATTCTGATGGCGATCCCGGCTTTCTTCCTGCTGCTGGTGGTGAACGCGTACCTCAAGCCGGGCGTGGATAACATCATTCTGATCATCAGCCTGTTGACGTGGATGAACATGTCGCGACTGGTGCGTGCGGAAACACTCTCGGTCAAAGAGCGCGAATACGTGCTCTATGCCCGCGCGTCGGGAGAGCACCCGCTGCGTATTATTGTACGACATATCATTCCTGGCGTGCTGCCGACCATTATCGTGGCCGCGACGCTGAATATCGCCTCCGCCATTTTGATGGAATCTACGCTGAGCTTTTTAGGGTTGGGCGTGCAGGCGCCGGCCGCGTCGTGGGGGAGCATGCTCAACAACGCGCAGTCATACATTGGGGAAGCGTCGTGGCTGGCGATGTTCCCCGGCATTCTGATCCTGCTGACGGTGTTCAGTTTTAACGTTCTGGGTGATGTATTCCGTACCGCTTTTGAGCCGGGAGCAAACCGCGATGAGTAACTTACTCGAACTCGATAATCTGCAAACCACGTTCCGCACCCGCGACGGTGACGTTCACGCGGTGCGCGGCGTGAGCTTTCACGTTCAGCCGGGGGAACTGGTGGGTATTGTGGGGGAATCCGGCTGCGGCAAAAGCGTTACCTGCAAGTCGATCATTCAGCTTTTGGGTAACCACGGGCGGATCGCCGGCGGCAGCATTCGTTTCCAGAACGACGATCTGGCGCAGAAAACCCCAGAGCAGATGCGTGCTATTCGCGGCAACGAGATTGCCATGATTTTTCAGGATCCAATGACCGCCCTGAACCCGGTGCTGACCATCGGCAAGCAGATGTCGGAGATCCTGGTACGAAATAAAAAGCTGTCTAAAAAAGCGGCCAAAGCGGCGGCGATAAGCATGCTAGAGCAGGTGGGTATTGCCGAGGTTGAACGCCGCTACAGCCAGTACCCGCACGAGTTCAGCGGCGGGATGCGCCAGCGCGTGATGATCGCTATTGCGCTCTCCTGCAACCCGAAGCTGCTGATTGCCGACGAACCGACCACCGCGCTGGACGTGACCATTCAGGCGCAGATCCTGCGCCTGCTGAAAAGCCTGCAGCAGCAGACCCAAACCGCCATTTTGCTGATTACCCACGATCTCGGCGTAGTGGCCCAGGTATGCAGCCGCGTGGTCGTGATGTACGGCGGCCTGGTGATGGAAGAGGGAAGCGTGGAGGACATTTTTTATCGCCCGGCGCACCCGTACACTCAGGGCCTACTGGCCTCGCTGCCGCGCCCGGATGACGTCAACCAGCGCTTATCGCCCATCGAAGGGGCGCCGCCAGGCCTGCTTAACCCGCCGCCGGGTTGTCCCTTCGCTGAACGTTGCCCAAAACGGATGCCGCAATGCGACAGGCAGCCCGCCTTTTACACCACGGGTGAAGCCCATCGTGCCGCATGCTGGCTGTGGGCCGAAACGGAGGTTCAGGTATGAGCGAGCAACATGTGCCTTTAGTGCGCGTGCACGAACTGCGCAAACATTATCAGCTTAACGGCGGCCTGCTGCGTAAAGGCGTGGCGGTGAAAGCCGTTGACGGGGTGAGCTTTGAGATCAAACGCGGGGAAACCTTCGGTCTGGTCGGTGAGTCCGGCTGCGGGAAATCAACGCTCGGACGTGCCATTCTGCGGCTATTCGACATCACGTCTGGCGAGATCCACTTCGCCGGACAGGAGATTGCCCACGCTCGTGAAAAAGAACTTAAGCCGCTGCGTAAACGAATGCAGGCCATTTTTCAGGATCCTTATTCATCGCTGAACCCCGGTATGACCGTGCAACAGCTGGTGGCCGAGCCGATGCAGATCCACGGTTATAGCCGGGAAGAGCAGCGGGAACGTACTGAAACGCTGCTTTATAAAGTGGGGCTTAAGCAGGAACATCTTGAACGCTTCCCGCATGAGTTCAGCGGCGGCCAGCGCCAGCGTATAAGCATTGCGCGGGCGCTGTCGGTGCGCCCGGAGTTCGTGCTGTGTGATGAACCGCTCTCGGCGCTGGATGTCTCGGTGCAGGCGCAGGTGGTGAATATTTTGCAGGATCTGCAGCAAGAGCTGGAGCTGACGTACCTGTTTATCGCTCACGACCTGTCGATGGTGCGCCATATTTCCAGCCGCATTGGGGTGATGTATCTGGGTAAGCTGGTGGAGGTCGCACCCGCTAATACGCTGTACCAGCACCCTGCGCATCCCTACACGCGCGCGCTGCTGGCGTCGGTGCCTCAGCCTGACCCGCGCATTCGTCATCTTGAACAAGCCACCCTGCGTGGGGAAATTCCGGGTCCAACGTCTGCGCTGCCGGGCTGCAAGTTCTGTAGCCGCTGCCCGCACGCCATGCCGGTGTGCCAGACGCAAGAGCCTGTTATGCAGGAAATCGCACCGGGGCATTTGGCAGCGTGCTGGCTCTTTACCGTTTGAAGGCGATTCAATTTTTTGTCCCCTCTCCCGGTGGGAGAGGGTTAGGGCTAGGGCATCAGGCTGCTGGGAGAACCCATCACCCCAGCACTCGTTTCGCCCACACCTCAACGTCATCACCGCTACCCAAATCTGCCTGCACCAAGCCGTTGACCATAAAGGTCGGAGAGACGTGAATGCCGTTCTGACGGGCATATTTGCAGTGCCATTTGATCTCGGTTTGCAGCTCCGGACGGGCAAACGCCTGTGTAACCTCGACTCCGCTATAGCGCTCAATTCGCGCGATTATCTCCTCCGGCGTGGCCTGCATATTCGGGCCGCTGCAATGGTCTGTAAACTCAAACTCCTCACGATGGTCGGCCACCGCCTGCATCACCTTGTGCGCCGCGGTTTTACCGTCTGGCAGGGTGGATGCCGCCAGAATGCAGCGCACAATCACCCCGGAGTACATATGCCACGGCTGCGACTGTAAACGGATTTTGACCGTCACGTTCTCTTCGCCTGCCAGTTCCAGAAACGCGCTCAGCTTGTTGAATGCCTTCACCGAAAACGGGCAGGTGGGTTCCAGGAATACTTCAAAGGTTCGTGGGCCGTAGCCCCACTCCAGCGGTTGCGTCTGTAAGCTCATGTTGACTCCTGATGTTGTGAATTTTTAGTCATTGTTGCGACGAATAATGTGCCACGCAGGTGTATGATAAATCCACCTCTGTCAGGTTCATTACAACGTGCAGACGACGACAACCCCTTAAAAATTGCCGCCTGCCTGTTTTAGGTTGGATACATGCGTAAAGGAAAGTTAAGCAGTGATGCGCCATTCGGGACGTTGTTAGGCTATGCGCCGGGTGGCGTGGCGATTTACTCTTCAAACTACGGCAGTCTTGACCCGCGTCAGTACCCGGAAGACGCGGATTTCCGCAGCTATATCAGCAACGAATACATGGGCCACAAGTGGCAGTGTGTTGAGTTTGCACGCCGTTTCCTGTTCCTCAACTATGGCGTTGTCTTTACCGATGTCGGCATGGCGTGGGAGATTTTCTCGCTGCGCTTTTTGCGCGAGGTGGTCAACGATAACATTCTGCCGCTACAGGCCTTTTCCAATGGGTCGAAACGTGCGCCGCAGGCCGGCGCGCTGCTAATCTGGCAAAAGGGCGGTGAGTTCCAGGAAACCGGCCACGTTGCTGTCATCACCCAGCTTTTGGGCGATAAGGTGCGCATTGCGGAGCAGAACGTCATCCACTCCCCGCTTCCTCTGGGGCAGCAGTGGACGCGTGAACTGCGAATGAGCGTCGAGAACGGTTCTTACACCCTCCATGACACCTTTAACGATACCGATATTCTCGGCTGGATGATCCAGACGGATGACGCTGAACACAGCGAGCCGCCGCCGGAAATCGACGGTGAATTACTGAAAATCAGCGGTGCGCGGCTGAAGAACAAACGTCAGTTTGACGGGAAGTGGCTCAATGAAGACGATGCGCTGCAACAGGCGTATGTGCGCGCAAACGGCCACGTGATCAATAAAGATCCCTGCCAGTATTTCACCATCACGGAAAGCGCCGAGCAGGAGCTGATCAAAGCGACCAACGAACTGCACCTGATGTACCTTCACGCGACTGACAAAGTGCTGAAAGATGATAACTTGCTGGCACTTTTCGACATCCCGAAAATCCTCTGGCCACGCCTGCGGCTTTCCTGGCAGTGGCGTCGCCACCATATGATCACCGGTCGTATGGATTTTTGCATGGATGAGCGCGGCATCAAGGTCTACGAATACAACGCCGACTCCGCCTCGTGCCACACGGAAGGCGGGTTAATTCTTGAGGAGTGGGTAAAACACGGCTATCGCGGTAATGGCCATAACCCGGCGGAAGGCTTGCTGGAAGAACTTACCGGTGCATGGAAGCACAGCAACGCGCGCCCGTTTGTGCACATCATGCAGGACAATGACGTTGAAGAGGATTACCACGCGCTCTTTATTCAGCGTTCGCTGATGCAGGCGGGTTTTGACACCCGGATCCTGCACGGGCTGGGGGCGCTAAGCTGGGATGCTGCCGGGCAGTTGATTGACGACGAAGGTCGTCACGTTAACTGCGTGTGGAAAACCTGGGCGTGGGAAACGGCGATCGAGCAGATCCGCGAGGTGAGCGAAACCGAGTACGCCGCCGTGCCGATCCGCACCGGGTATCCGGCAGGCGAAGTGCGCCTGATTGACGTTCTGCTGCGCCCGGAAGTGCTGGTGTTTGAACCGCTGTGGACGGTGATCCCCGGTAACAAGGCGATCCTGCCGGTACTGTGGCAGCTGTTCCCGAACCACCGTTATCTTCTTGATACTGATTTTGAAGTCAACGAGCAGTTGAAACAGACGGGGTACGCGGCGAAGCCGATTGCCGGCCGCTGCGGCAGCAATATCGATCTGGTCAGCGCCCAGGACGAGCTGCTGGATAAATCCAGCGGGAAGTTTGTCGACCGTAAAAACATCTACCAACAGCTGTGGTGTCTGCCAAAAGTGGATGGCAAGTATATCCAGGTCTGTACCTTTACCGTTGGGGGCAACTACGGTGGGACGTGCCTGCGCGGGGACGATTCGCTGGTGGTGAAAAAAGAGAGCGATATCGAGCCGTTAATCGTGGTGAAAGATAAATAACCTACGTCGGTTAGCTTCAGAGATCCGCAAGTGACCCTTGCGGTTTTTTTTTTATCCTCAGGCGAAACTTCACAGCGTTAGCGTGCGAACTACTCTTTATAGAGCCGTTTTTTTCCCTGATGGAGCCGACCATGAAATTGTTAAAAACCCTGTCTGCCGCCGCCGTACTGAGTCTTTCTCTCTTCACTATGAGTGCCAATGCTGCACTTGAAGCGGGCGCGAAAGCCCCGGACTTCAGCCTGCAAGGGGCGCTTGGCGGTAAACCGCTGACCTTCTCCCTCCAGCAGGCTCTGCAGAAAGGCCCGGTTGTGCTTTATTTCTTCCCGGCCGCCTTTACCAAGGGCTGTACGCTGGAAGCGCACGCTTTCGCTGAAGCGACCGATGACTTTAAAAAGCTCGGTGCTACCGTGGTGGGGGTGACGGCCGGGAACGTGGACCAAGTCGATGAGTTTTCGAAACTGGAGTGTCGCGATAAATTTGCCGTTGCGGCGGACCCTGGTGCGAAGGTGGCGGCAGAGTACCAGACCCTGATGCAGATGAACGGCAAAACGCTGTCTGACCGGACGTCGTTTGTGATCGCGCCGGACGGCAAAATTCTGATGAGCTACACGGACCGTAACCCTGACGAGCATATCCAGAAAACCATGGATGCTGTGAAAAAATACGCGAATTCGCACTCGTAACTTAGCTGCCGGAGTTCGCTATGTTAACAGCCATGCTGGCCGCCTTTGTGGGCGGCATTATTCTTAACTTTATGCCCTGCGTATTTCCGGTGATTTCACTCAAGGCGCTGGGGATCCTGCGCCATCAGGGCGACACCAAAAGTGCGCGCACCGAAGGGTTGGGATTTTTACTGGGCGTTATTTTCACCATGCTGGTGCTGGCGGGCGTGCTGCTGGCGCTGCGCGCGGGTGGGACGGCTGTCGGCTGGGGCTTTCAGCTTCAGTCACCGCTGGTGATTGCCGTTCTGGCGCTGATTATCCTCGGCGCGGCGTTGAACCTGCTCGGGGTGTTTGAGGTGGGGCTTTCTCTTCAGCGCGCAGGGGAGATCTCCGTCGGACGCGGCGCGTTTACGCGCTCGGCATTAACCGGCGCGCTGGCCATTGTGGTGGCGACACCGTGCTCTGCACCTTTTATGGCGGGGGCGGTCGGTTATGCGCTCGTTCAGCCACCGGCGGTGTCATTGGGCATTTTCCTGGCGCTGGCGTTAGGGTTTGCCGCACCCTTTACGCTGATCTCGTTGTTCCCGGCTATCGCCGAACGTTTGCCCCGCCCCGGGGCGTGGATGGATATTCTCAAACGCGGCCTCGCGTTCCCGATGCTCGGCGCCTTCGCCTGGCTGGTGTGGGTTCTGACGCAGCAGGCGGGTACGACGGCGCTGGCGGCAATGCTTGCCTGCGCCGTGGTAGTGAGCTTTGCGGCATGGTTATACGGCATAGCGCAGCGCAGACGCTATACCGGGAAGTCCTGGAAAGTGCTGCAGGTCGTGACGGTTGCGTTGGTTATTGCCGCCATCGGCCCATTGCCGGGCGTGATGCATACCCAGATTTCGCAGCCGGACGTGGCGCGCGTTGATACGGCCACGCCGGTAAAATGGTCCCCGCAAACGGTGGAACAGATGCGCGGGCATGGCAAACCCATTTTTGTGGATTTCACGGCATCATGGTGTATTACCTGCCAGGTGAACGAACGTACGTCACTCTCAACGGCGGCAGTGAAGCAGGCGCTGGCCAGTACCGGAACGATCTATATGGTGGCGGATTCCACCAAATTTAACGCCGACATCGACGATGCGATGAATACGTTTGGGCAGGGCGGGTTGCCGCTGTATGTGGTTTATCCCGCTGACGGCAGTGCCCCTCGCGTTTTGCCTCAGGTGCTGACGCCGTCGATTGTCGTCAATGCCCTGAACCAGGCATCCGGTAAAAAAGCATGAGGTAACGGCATGGCAGAATATGGATAGCGGCTTCGCGCCGCGCGAAGCATGGCCCGCCCTGATGGCACGCGCTCAGGCGGGCGATCGCGAAGCGTATACGCAGCTGTTGCGAGCCATCGTTCCGGCAATCCGGACCATCGTTCGTAAACAGATAGCCGACAGCGTCCTGGTTGATGATGTTATTCAGGATGTTCTGTTGGCGATACATAGGGTGCGACATACCTACGATCCCGCCTGTCCGTTTCTGCCCTGGCTGATGGCCATCACCCAGGCTCGCACGATTGATGCATTACGTAAACGTGGTCGTCACTGGCTGCGTGAAGCGGATGAAGAACAGATGGCTGACGCTGTCTGTGAGAACAGCCCGGAACATGAAGAAAGGGAACAGGAGCTGGCGCTGATACTCGGCAAGCTCCCCTCGCGTCAGCGGCAAATTGTGGAACACATCCACTTGCAGGAGATGACTCTTGCCGAGGCCGCTGTGCGCAACAATTTAAGTATCGCGGCAGTGAAATCGTTATTACACAGAGCCCTAACCAATCTTCGCCGGATGGGAGCGAACCATGGCCGACCATAATTCTTTAATTGCACAGCTGAGCCGGGACGCCAGGCCGATTCATCGCCCCTGGGCAAGCAACCGGCGGGTCGTCGTCTGGTTATTGATGGCGTTACCCTGCGGTTGGTTAAGCAGCCTGGTGTTCCAGCGCGTGTCGACCGACTGGACGCAACCCGGCGCGTGGCTGGCGGTATTACAACTGGCTGTAGCCTTTGTCACCGGGACGCTGGCCATCCGCAATGCGTTTTTGTTGAGTATCGCCGGGCGTAAACCGCTGGGCTGGAAATGGTTTGTGCCTCTGATTGTGGTGTGGCTCTCTGGCGTGGCGCTGAGCCTTGGGCAGGCGCAGGTTCAGCCGCATCATCCTGACGAGGTCAACTGCTATGTGTTTATGACGGCAGTGAGCGCACCCATGGTGGCCATTGTGATTGGTTATTTACGGCGTACCCGGGCATTGTATCCGCTGCGTACGCTCGCAACGGCGGGGGCCGGCGTAGCCTGTATGGCGTTAACGCTGCTGTCGTTTTGCCATCCGGTAGAGGTACATCCGTTGGACTTTCTGCTGCACGTGGCGGCGGGGGTGACAATTGTCAGCGCGACGATGTTACTCGGCTGGAAGTGGGTGGCGATACGCTGAAAAAGCAGTAAAAAAACGGGGCCGTTAGTGGCCCCGTTTGATATCAACAACGGTTAGAACATCTTACGTAAACGCAGGCTAAAGGTATGTGCCTGGTAACGGTCGCCCGCCTGCAGATCATAGCGAGCATCCAGGTTCAGGTTGTTTTCATTGTACAGCGTGCTGCCGATGGCCACGCCCGCCATATCCTCTACCGGTGCTGCCCCTTTGGAGATAAAGCCGGTTTCACCGACAGCATCAGCAGCGTAGGCCGCGTGACTGCTGGCCTGATGATTATCATACTGGTGCAGCCAGGTGACCTGAGCAAACGGGGTCAGATTACCCAGACCCGTGACGAAAGTTTTCTCAATACGGGTGCCGATTTCGCTGACAACAGACTGGGTGTGGCTGCTGCTGACGTCGAGCGCCATACTGCTGCCGCCCGTTTCTGTGTAGCTTCGCGGTATAGCCGATGACGTCAGAGGTGCTGTCCTGGCGAGCATATCCGCCAAACGGTTGGCCCCAGACGATCCAGTTGCTTTCGTAGTCGTCACCGGTAGCAACGCCACTGGTGCCGACATTCGATGGATTACGCACGGCATCGATATGCGCCCCGACAACGGCCTGTGCGGTTTAGGTTGCGACCGTTGCTGCGGAACTGGTATTGAGGTTTTGTGCAGACGACAGGCTCTAGCCAACACGGTTTGCTTCCCGCTTCCCTTCAATCGCCAGTGAGGCGTTGTAGAGGTTAAGCAGCTGCGGTGACGAGATCCCGGTGTAATTTGCCAGGCCATCGAGCGCGGCTTTTCCACCCGGTATTGTCGCGAGGCCCGGTCGGGTCGGTTCCGGCGTGACCACAGGTGGAGTGACAAACGGAGGCGTGACCACAGGCGGTGTAACGACCGGAGGGGGAAATATTGCGGCGCTGCTCGCCGGAAAGATGTGCATTCATTGCGTACTGTGGCAGGCAACCTGGACGTTGCCTGGGTCAACCAACTGCATGATGTTACACCAATGCCGGGTGCACTCAGCGCAATAAATTATGCGGCTCGGATCCGCAGCCTGGCGCAAATTCATTTCAGCGGTGCTGCTGATAATACGGTACCTGCAACTGTCGCCAGGCTTTTCCAGCAGGCGGCCAATGTGTGAGGGTTGAAACAATAAGTGGCATGGCGCATAGCTCTGACTGGGCGCCTATTTTGGCCACAGTTACTAAGCCAGCATTTACCTGAATATCCTTGAATAGGGTTAACGAATAAATCATCCATTTGTATTATTACCCTAATACCGCGCCTTTGCCAGGATATCATTAAAGGGCTATGCATTTATATTGCGTAATATACCGCGTATAAATGCATCCCCTCTATGAAATACACAGTATTAATATTCTGGCATATTCTGGGGGGGTGATATGGGGAGTGTTTCAGCTAATTCAAAAGCAAAAGTGATCGCCAGGAGCGGTTTACGTCTTCGCAGCGGGCCTGGCTCGGATTTTGATGTCATATCCGTCTTAGCCGAGGGAGCCATTGTTAACGTCCTGCAAAACACCAATGGCTGGACGCTGGTGGATTTACAAAATGATGGTATCGCCGATGGTTTTGTTTACAACCTCTATCTCAGCGATTTAGCCGATCGGCCTCCATCCCTCCCGTATGCTTCTGGTACAGTCAGCGAGCTTATCAAACAGGGTAGCACTCCGCAGGATCTTAAACGAGCGGGAGAAACGGCAGCAGCAAAACTCCCTGAATATCCTCATAATGGTTGCGCGGCCCACTTAAGTGCGTTGCTACAACAGGCCGGGTTTGGTAACCCGATGATATTTGGAGCAGGAAAACTCGCCCATTATCTGGCTGAAAATGGATGGCACAAAATTCCAGTTGGTGCTCAACAGCCGGGTGATATAGGGGTGTGCTTTGACAACACCTCACCACCAGGAGCTGACCATATCTATCTGGTTGTTAAGGTTATCGATGGTGACGAGATGATGATTGCCGATAACCAGCGCACCGAAGATGCAACTCACCCTCGATATGCGAGTGGGAAGGGAAGGACGCCTACCGAGTATTTTTTGCGGGCGTGAGGTTTTGGGCGTTGCAAGAAATGAAAAGCGCTGTATTAAAGAAGGTTCTCAATGCGAGGTGTCAAACTTGAGGTTTTCTGTTTAAAACGAAACCAAAGGATAACTGTAGATTATTTTGCAACACGACCAATTACTTCTACTGGTATTTTTTATTGCCATACAATGCCTGAATCATATCTCACGGAAAAGAGGGAAACTCATCTTTCTTAAAATTTCGTCGTTCAGAATTCCGGAAACCGCTAAAACAGATAAATGTTCCGCCAAAAAGGCTCTGTGCAGAGATTTTTCATTAAAAAATCCGAATTCAGACTGCCTAAATACTTCTCATGACAGCAATTAATCCCCTTTTTTTATCCATTTTACTCTGCCTCTATGTGAACAAATGGTGGATGGGCTTTTTGAGTTTTTGAATATTGATTTGAGTCAGTTTTGGAACAGTTTATTGGCAATGTTCTGCATGTTTTAATCCCCCCGATATAAATGTTCATACTTAGTGATGGTGGTGGTTTTTTTTCTGGCATCCCTGGTTGAAATTCCGATATGTCGCAGTGAAAAATTCTAAGATTTTACTTAATTTGGCCTAAAAATCTGTAAATTTGATCTTGGGTCGATCATTGCTCTATTATCGTCGATAGAAATCTATGGTGTGACAGTAGTGTGACAACAGTGCGCAGCGATAACCCGAGGGATGATTAAATGGCTGACAGTTTCCAGAATGAAGTACCAAAGGCACGTATTAATCTAAAACTTGATCTGCATACGGGAGGCGCGAGTAAAAAAACTGAGCTTCCCTTAAAATTACTGGTGGCTGGCGACTTCAGTAATGGTCAGGAGACAGCACCACTATCAGAACGCGGAAAAGTTAATTTAAATAAAAATAACTTTGATGCAGTGCTTTCCGAATATTCCCCAAAAGTAAATCTCACCGTTAAAAACACGCTTACTGATGACGGTAGCGAAGACAACATTAGCCTGACATTCCAGAGCATGAAGGATTTCGCTCCGGAGCAGGTTTCCCGGCAGATCCCTCAGCTGAAGGCGATGCTTTCCATGCGCAATCTGCTTCGCGATTTAAAAGCTAACCTGCTGGATAACCAGGATTTCCGAAAGGAACTGGAAAAAATTCTGCTCGACCCGGCGTTAAGCGCAGAACTCAGAGCCGAACTCTCAGCCCTGGCCCCAAAACAGCCATAACGGTCACGATGATTTAACGGATTAATAAGGAAGATGTTGATGTCTGTAAAAAATGAGAATGCTGCGGGTGGCGAGAGCGTGGTGCTGGAACGTCCTGCTGCGGGTGGGGTTTATGCGTCCCTGTTTGAGAAAATCAATCTGAACCCAGTCTCCGAACTGAGCGCGTTAGATATCTGGCAAGATGCGCAGGCGATGTCGGATGCAACCGCTGATGAGCGCCTGACGGCAGGTATGCAGGTCTTTCTGGAATGTCTGACCAAAGCGGGCTCGAAAGTCGAAAAACTGGATAAAAGCCTGATTGACCATCATATCGCAGAGCTGGACTACCAGATTAGCCGTCAGTTGGATGCGGTAATGCATAGCGAAGAATTCCAGGCGGTAGAAAGCCTGTGGCGCGGGGTGAAATCACTGGTCGACAAAACTGATTTCCGCCAGAACGTGAAGATCGAGCTGCTGGATATGTCTAAAGAAGACCTGCGTCAGGACTTCGAAGACAGCCCGGAAATCATCCAGAGCGGGCTGTATAAACATACCTATATTGATGAATATGATACCCCTGGGGGAGAGCCGATTGCTGCGCTGATTTCCTCCTACGAATTTGATGCGTCCGCGCAGGATGTTGCCTTGCTGCGCAACATTTCGAAAGTGTCAGCTGCAGCGCACATGCCATTTATCGGTTCTGCGGGTCCGAAATTCTTCCTCAAAGAGTCAATGGAAGATGTCGCGGCCATCAAAGATATCGGCAACTACTTTGACCGGGCCGAATATATCAAGTGGAAATCCTTCCGCCAGACGGATGACGCCCGCTACATCGGCCTGGTGATGCCGCGTGTGCTAGGACGCCTGCCGTATGGCCCGGACACCGTACCGGTACGCAGCTTCAACTACATCGAAGAAGTGAAAGGCCCGGATCACGATAAGTATCTGTGGACCAACGCCTCGTTTGCGTTTGCGTCCAACATGGTGAAGAGCTTCATCAACAACGGCTGGTGTGTGCAAATCCGTGGCCCACAGGCCGGTGGAGCCGTTCAGGATCTGCCAATCCACCTGTACGATCTCGGCACCGGCAATCAGGTCAAGATTCCGTCTGAAGTGATGATCCCTGAAACCCGCGAATTTGAGTTCGCGAATCTGGGCTTTATTCCATTGTCGTACTACAAAAACCGCGACTACGCGTGTTTCTTCAGCGCAAACTCCACGCAGAAGCCCGCGCTGTATGACACCGCGGATGCGACAGCTAACAGCCGCATCAATGGCCGTCTGCCGTACATATTCCTGCTGTCGCGTATTGCGCATTACCTGAAGTTGATTCAGCGTGAAAACATCGGTACCACCAAGGACCGCCGTCTACTGGAGCTGGAACTGAATACCTGGATTAAAACGCTGGTCACAGAAATGACCGACCCGGGCGACGAGCTGCAGGCCTCTCACCCGCTGCGAGATGCGAAAGTGGTGGTGGAAGACATTGAGGATAACCCGGGCTTCTTCCGCGTGAAGCTCTACGCTATCCCGCACTTCCAGGTGGAAGGCATGGATGTCAGCCTGTCACTGGTTTCCCAGATGCCGAAGGCGAAATCATAAGCTAAGGCAGGAAGCCAATGAAAACGGAACAACCGTTATGGGGCAGGGGCGTTATGGTCTCTCCCCAGCACTTCCAGCAACAGGCCGCGTATGCGGCCTGGTCTGCGGAATGCATAGCCCGGCTGGGTCTAACCCATCCCTGGGGGATGATTGAGGCCACTTTCGAACCGGATGCTTTGAAACTGGGCCGCCTGCAGGCTCGTCATCTGCACATCCGTTTCCCCGATGGCACGCTTATCGATACGGATAATGCCGATGACCTGCCGCCGGTGCTGGCGCTTGAGGGTGAATCAGAGAATGTGTTGGTGGTTCTGGCGCTTCCGCTGCTGCGGGCTAACGGCGGCAACTGCCTTAAACCTGATGAGGTTGCCGAGCGCCCTGTTCGCTATCGCCAGCGCTGGCGGGATGTCCGCAACACCTTTGGGGATGATATCCGACAGATTGCGGTAATGCAGCCAGAGCTGACGCTGCGTTTCGCCCATCAGAATAACAGCGATTACCTGACCTGCCCGGTCGCCCGCCTGAAGCAGGATTCGCAGGGGAGCTGGGCTCTCGATGAGGCGTACCTTCCGCCACTGCTGGCTCTGCAGGGCAGCCGCTGGCTGGTGACCCAGCTGGAACAGCTGATGACGCAACTGCGTGTCCGTCTGAGTCGACTGATGTCCATGCGTCGTGAAAGTAACGAGCGGATGGCCGATTTTGCCGTGGCTGATGTGTCTCTGTTCTGGTTGCTCAATGCCCTGAACAGTGCTGAGCCTGTGCTGGGACAGTTTCAGCATCACCCGCAAAGTCCGCCAGAGCGTCTGTACCCGGAACTGGCACGCCTTGCGGGCAGCCTGCTGACCTTCTCGCTGGAACACCAGGTGAGTGCAATTCCTGTCTGGCAACATGAGCAGCTGAATAACGTTTTTCCGCCGCTGTTTGACCTGCTGGGAGACCTGCTGGAAGCCAGCCTGCCGTCGCGGGTGGTGGCGATTGAGCTTGAGCATGATGCCCGGCTTCACTTTTGGCAGGCCCGTCTGCATGACCCACGCCTGCGCGAAGGGGCGGATTACTACCTCTCCGTACGTTCACCGATGCCAGTGGCACAGCTGCAGGAACAGTTCCCGCGTCAGTGCAAGGTCGGCAGTCCCGATCATGTCAGGAGTATCGTCAATTCATCGCGGGTGGGTGTGCCTCTGATGCCACTGCGTCATGTGCCGGCCGCCATTCCACTGCGTCTGGAAAACCAGTACTTCAGCCTTGATGTTTCTCACCCTCTGACCACCGAAATGCTCCAGAGCGGCACCTGTATGTTTTACGTTCCGGGCATGCTCGGCGAGCCAGAACTTGAGCTCTTTGCGGTACTGAGAACATGAGTGAGCGTAAACGCGGCCCTGCCGCGTCCATTGATATTGATGCCATGCTGCAGGACACCTGGCTGCAGGCGATCAGCCTGCGTCATGGTCCTACGTTTCAGAATGGAGAAGGGCGCACGTTATGGGATCGTTGCGTTGCTGATGTCGAACGCGTGCAGCGTGAGCTGAAAGCGAGCGAACTGGATGAAGACAGCTGTCAGCATATTCTCACTGCACAATGTGCACTGCTTGATGAGGCGGTCAAAGGTCGCGGTGTGGAGGATGACGCCTGTGTGCAGTGGTATGACATTCCCCTGCAGGGGCACTTCCTCGGCACCATGGACGCTGGTGATACGCTCTGCGATCGGATGCGCGATGTACTGCGTGAACCGGCGCCTGACCCTGCCGTTGTGACCTGCTTCCAGCGGGTGATGATGCTGGGGTTCCTTGGCAGTTTCCGCTCCCTGAGCGACCCGGAGCGCCAGAAACTCGTCAACGCGCTCAGTGAACATGTTACGCCGTTCAGCTATCCACAAACGTATCCGGTACTGGCGGAAAGCCGTACCGGACGAGGAGTGAGCGGCTGGCTGGCGTCATGGCCCGTGCGTATTGGCCTAAGCGTGGTGGTGGTGGCCGCGCTGTGGTGGGGACTGAGCTACTGGCTGGATCAGACGCTGCTGACCCTGCTGCCGGGAGCCGTGAAATGAGTCCTGCACAACGGCGCTGGCTTGCGCTGTGGGCCGCCCTGCTCAGTGCAGTGGTCTGCCTGGGCTTCCTGCCGGTGTCCCGACTGGTTTCTGTGCTCGTTCTGCTGGCAGCACTGGGGCTTATCATGGCGTGCTGGACTGTTGCCCGCCGTCGTGTTGAGCACCCTGTCACCCTGTGTCTGGATGACTTACCTGAAGCCACTTACCGTCAGCCCGTGGTGCTGGTCTGTGGCGATCTGCCGCTGGCCTGGCCGCATCAGTCACCGGTACTGACCGCCACACAGGGATGCTGGATCCGCGTGGAGGATCATCAAGATCTGGATCAGGCCGCCCGTCAGATATTGTGGCTGCGTCCTGACTGGGGGCGACAGCTGTCGGTGATGGTCAGCGTCTGCCCGCAGCAGCACGCCGACAACGAAGCCCTCACCAGTCGCCTGCTGGCCCTGCGCTGGCATATCAGTCAACTGCGTAAAGCAACGGGTCATTCTGTACCGCTGGTGCTGAATGGGCAGATTGGCAGCGCGATGACGAATGACATGCTCTGGCAGGCGGCTTTCCCGGGAGAAGAGGGGAGGGTCTGGCGTGAGTCTTCAGCACCAGGCTCAGTCGCTGCATGGGTCACTACCGGCGGAACGCCTGCGATGCAGCAGCAGGTACTGATGAACAGCCTGATTAGCTGGTTCCATCAGCACGTTCAGGCTGTCTTTATGGATGTGAACCCTGATGTGCCGGTCATTACGCCTGCCGCTGTGCTGTGGGGAATGGGACCCATCCTGGCCGGAAGCCTGGCCACATCGGCCTGGACGGCGTGGCTGTCCCGTCACACCGCGATGCAGCAGGTGACCGGCTGGCAGCCGGTGGGAACGGACAGTACGGTTATTTCTCTGTTCCCGGATTTTATCCTGCCATTACTGCCGGAAGGGCAAGGCCTGACGCCGCGTGAGCGAACCTGGCGCAGTGCGCTCGGGATCTTCACGCTGGCAGCCATTGCTGCGCTGCTCAGCAGCGGCTGGAACAATCGCCAGTTGCTGCAGCGCGTGAGCTTCGATATTGCCCGCTATGACCGTATTCCGATGCATGATTTCGAACCAAAAGCCGATGCCGTTGCCGTGTTGCGTGGCGATGCGGCACTGCTGGATGACCTGGCACGGAACGGCGTGCCAGCCCGACTGGGTCTGGGTCTGTATCAGGGTGAACGTCTGCGCATGCCGGTGCTGGAAGCGATCCGCTCGTATGCGCCACCGCCGCCCAAACCGCAGCCGAAACCCGAACCTGTAGCGAAAATTGTGCGCCTCGACAGCATGTCGCTGTTCGATTCCGGCAAATCCGTGCTGAAGGCTGGCTCCACCAAAATGCTGGTGAACTCCCTGGTTGGTATCAAAGCGAAGCCGGGCTGGCTGATTGTGGTCGCCGGGCATACCGATATCACCGGCAATCCGCAGCTGAACCAGACGCTGTCCCTGAAGCGTGCCGAAGCGGTGCGCGACTGGATGCGTGACACTGGCGACGTGCCGGAAACCTGTTTTGCGGTACAGGGCTATGGCGAAAGCCACCCTGTCGCAACCAATGACACCCCGGATGGCCGTGCGCTTAACCGCCGTGTCGAAATCAGTCTGGTACCGCAGGCGAATGCCTGTCAGATACCGGGCCACACCCAGGCGTCATCGCAGGATGATGACGTTTCTCAACATTAATGGAGTAAATCAGATGGCAATTCCTGTTTATCTTTGGCTGAAGGACGACGGCGGCGCGGACATCAAAGGTTCTGTTGACGTACAGGATCGTGAAGGCAGCATCGAAGTGGTGGCGCAGGAGCATAACCTGTACATCCCGACCGACAACAACACCGGCAAGCTGACCGGCACCCGTATCCACACCCCGTTCCTGTTCACCAAGGAAATCGACTCGTCCAGCCCGTACCTGTACAAGGCGGTGACCACCGGTCAGACCCTGAAGTCTGCGGAATTCAAGTGGTACAAAATCAACGACGCGGGCCAGGAAGTGGAGTACTTCAACACCAAACTGGAAAACGTGAAGGTGGTGAAAGTGAATCCGGTGATGCACGACATCAAGGATCCTTCTTTCGAGAAGCACAACCACCTTGAGCAGATCGAACTGCGTTACGAAAAAATCACCTGGACCTACAAGGACGGCAACATCATTCATTCCGATTCCTGGAACGAACGCGCCACCGCGTAAGCCGCAAGCGGACAGTCCCCTCTGTCCGCTTTTTTTGCTTTTGCAGAGCGCCTGTCATTACAGGCGCTCTGCAAAGAACCCCACAAACTGCCAGCCTGACCGTATGCGCTTTGGTCCCTATAACGGGAAACAGCGAGGGGCGGTAGCATGTCCAGGAACCGACAAAGAGAGAGATTCATGGAAAATCCAGCCATCCTGTTGCGACGTCTGAACCCTTACTGTGCCCGTGCAATGGAAGGGGCGGCCTCGCTCTGCCAGACGCGCGCGCATGCGGAAATTCTTCCCGAGCACTGGCTGCTGAAGCTGCTCGAACAGGGGGAAGGTGACCTGACCGTGCTGGCACGCCGCTACGAGTGGGATATGGATGCACTGTGGCAGAATTTGCTCGGCTGGCTGGATGCTCAGCCGCGCTCGGTGTGCAGTCGTCCGCAGCTGTCCGCCGGCATTCAGAAACTGATGCAGGAAGCCTGGATGCTGGCCTCGCTGGCAGGCGAAGAGCACATCCGTAGCGTCCACCTGCTGATGGCGCTGACGGAAAACCCCCGACTTGCGCACTGTGACGGGCTGTGGCCGCTGCTGACCCTCGGTCAGAGCCAACTGGAGCGCCTGCGTCCGCTGCTGGACGCACAGTCAGACGAGCGCCCGGACATTCAGCAGGAAGCTGAACTGGCACAAAACCACGGTGGTGAAGTGGAGTTTGTGGGACGTCCGGTTGGTGCAGAACTGAAAGAGGGGGAACTGACCCCGGCGCTGCAGAACGCGCTCGACAAATTCACGCTCGATGTCACCGCCAAAGCCAAAGAGGGCAAAATAGACCCGGTCTTTGGTCGTGATACTGAAATCCGCCAGATGGTGGACATTCTCTCCCGTCGTCGTAAAAACAACCCTATTCTGGTCGGCGAACCGGGCGTGGGGAAAACCGCGCTGGTTGAAGGCCTGGCGCTGCGTATTGCCGAAGGCAACGTACCGGAATCGCTCAAGCCGGTCATCCTGCGCACCCTTGACCTCGGTCTGCTGCAGGCGGGTGCGGGCGTGAAGGGTGAATTTGAACAGCGCCTGAAAAACATCATCGATGCGGTGCAGCGGTCTCCGGTACCCATCCTGCTGTTTATCGACGAAGCGCACACCATCATCGGCGCGGGCAATCAGGCGGGTGGGGCGGATGCGGCCAACCTGCTGAAGCCTGCGCTGGCGCGCGGTGAACTGCGTACCATTGCCGCCACCACCTGGTCAGAGTACAAACAATACTTCGAGCGCGATGCCGCCCTGGAGCGCCGCTTCCAGATGGTGAAAGTGGACGAGCCTGATGACGATACCGCCTGCCTGATGCTGCGCGGTCTGAAATCCCGCTACGCGGAACATCACGGCGTGCACATTACCGACGACGCGGTGCGTGCGGCCGTCACGCTGTCGCGCCGCTACCTGACCGGACGCCAGCTACCGGACAAAGCCGTTGATCTGCTGGATACCGCCTCCGCCCGCGTGCGCATGAGCCTTGATACCGTACCGGAAGCGCTGACCCGCATCCGCTCGCAGCTCACCTCGCTTGAAATGGAGAAGCAGGCGCTGCTGGAAGACATCGCGGTTGGCAATCAGAGCCACGGTGAACGGCTGACCGTCATTGAGAAGGAAGAGAACGACCTCATCGTTGCGCTCGACGAGCTGGAAACCCAGTACGGTCAGGAGCTGAAACTTACCGAACAGCTACTGGAAAGCCGCCGGGATATCTCCCGCCAGAGTGAAACGCTGGAGCTGCAGCAGGAGCTGGACGGCATGCAGCGCGGCAATCCGCTGCTTTCTGTGGATGTGGACGTGCGCACCGTGGCCAACGTGATTGCCGACTGGACGGGCGTGCCGCTGTCTTCCCTGATGAAGGACGAGCAGACCGAACTGCTGACCCTGGAAAATGAAATCGGCCAGCGTGTTGTCGGCCAGGATGTCTCCCTTAACGCCATCGCGCAGCGCCTACGCGCCGCTAAAACCGGGCTCACTTCCGAAAACGGGCCACAGGGGGTATTCCTGCTGGTTGGCCCGAGCGGCGTGGGTAAAACCGAAACTGCGCTGGCGTTGGCCGATGTGCTGTACGGCGGCGAGAAATCCCTGATTACCATCAACCTCTCGGAATATCAGGAACCGCACACCGTTTCCCAGCTGAAAGGCTCCCCACCGGGCTACGTTGGCTACGGTCAGGGCGGCATCCTCACCGAAGCCGTGCGCAAGCGCCCGTACAGCGTGGTGCTGCTCGATGAAGTGGAAAAAGCCCACCGCGATGTGATGAACCTGTTCTACCAGGTGTTTGACCGCGGCTTTATGCGCGATGGGGAAGGACGGGAAATCGACTTCCGCAACACCGTTATCCTGATGACCTCCAACCTCGGCAGCGATCACCTGATGCAGCTGCTGGACGAACAGCCGGAAGCGACCGAAACGGATCTGCACGAACTGCTGCGCCCGATACTGCGTGACCACTTCCAGCCGGCGCTGCTGGCCCGTTTCCAGACCGTGATTTACCGCCCGCTGGCGGAAGCCGCCATGCGCACCATCGTGGAGATGAAGCTTGGACAGGTCAGCAAACGCCTGCACCGCCACTACGGCCTGACCACGCAGATTGAAGAGAGCCTGTATGACGCCCTGACCGCCGCCTGCCTGCTGCCGGACACCGGCGCGCGCAACGTCGACAGCCTGCTCAACCAGCAAATTCTTCCGGTGCTGAGCCAGCAGTTGCTGACTCGTATGGCTGCCAGACAGAAACCGCAGTCGTTACACCTTAGCTGGAGTGATGAAGAGGGGGTCGGGCTGGCGTTTGATCTGACTGAAGGAGAGCATGCATGAGCAGTAATCCCCCGATCAGATTCAGCCACAATCATCACCTGCTGGCAGTGAAAGGCTGTGCGTCGGAACTTGATGTGCTGGCCTTTGAGGGCGATGAGGCCCTGAGCACGCCGTTCCGCTACCGTACTGAATTCACCAGCGCTGACCATGCCATCAGCAAAGAGATGATGCTGATGAAAGCAGCCTCCCTGACGCTGCAGGCCCCGGTGGACCAGGGTTACGGCATCAAAGTGCAGCAGCCGGTGCGGGTAATTCAGGGCGTGGTCACGGGCTTTGAACGCCTCGGCACCTCAAAAGATGAAACCCATTACGCCCTGACGCTGCAGCCACGCCTGGCGCTGCTCGACCGTTCGCACCAGAATGCCATCTACCAGGACATGTCGGTTCCACAGATTGTGGGAAAAATCCTGCGCGAGCGTCATGGCATGCGCGGCCAGGATTTTCTGTTCTCGCTTGCAAAAGCGTATCCGCGCCGCGAGCAGGTGATGCAGTACGGCGAGGACGACCTGCGCTTTATTACCCGCCTGCTGGGCGAGGTCGGCATCTGGTTCCGCTTCACCACCGACACGCGCCTGAACATTGACGTGGTGGAATTTTACGACGGGCAGCAGGGGTATGAAAAAGGCCTGACGCTGCCGTCGGTGCCGCCGTCCGGCCAGCACTCGGAAGGCGTGGACTCGGTGTGGGGCATGGAGAGTCGCCATAACGTGGTGCAGCAGCAGGTCAGCACCCGTGACTACAACTACCGCCAGGCCACGGAGGACATGAACACCCGGGTGGATGCGACCCGCGGGGATGCCACCACGTACGGTGATGCCTATCACTGGGCGGATAACTATCTGACAGCGGGAAGTCAACATGACCGCAATCCGGCCCCGGAGTCCGGGGCGTTCTATGCCCGCATTCGCCATGAGCGTTATCTGAATGGCCAGACGCAGACCCGGGCTATCACCAACTGCCCGACGCTCTCCCCGGGTATGCGGCTGAACGTGACCGGCGGATACGAAGTGGCCGAGATGTTTGCTCACGGCGTGGTCATCACGGCGATGCACAGCCATGCGCGCCGTGATGAAGATTTTGGCGTCAACTTCGACGGCATCCCGGACTGCACGGATTTCAGTTTTCGCCCGGAGCCTGGCTCACGCCCGGTGATGGCCGGTACCTTACCGGCCCGGGTCACCAGCACCACCGAAAATGACGCCTACGGACATATCGATAAAGACGGCCGCTATCGCGTCAACATGCTGTTTGACCGCGACGGCTGGGAGACCGGGTTCGAGAGCCTGTGGGTGCGTCAGTCCCGCCCGTACGCAGGGGATACTTACGGCCTGCATCTGCCGCTGCTGGCGGGTACCGAAGTGGCGATTGGTTTTGAGGACGGCAACCCGGACAGGCCGTACATCTCCGGCGTGCTGCACGACTCGGCACACGGCGACCACGTCACCATCCGGAACTACAAACGCAACGTCCTGCGCACGCCGGCGAACAACAAAATCCGCCTCGACGATGAGCGCGGGAAAGAGCATATCAAGGTCAGCACGGAGTACGGCGGCAAGAGCCAGCTTAACCTCGGGCATTTAGTGGATGCGGAGAAGCAGAAGCGCGGCGAGGGCTTTGAGCTCAGAACCGACAGCTGGGGTGCCATTCGGGCGCAACAGGGCATTTTCATCACCGCAGATGCGCAAATCCAAGGTCAGGGTCAGGTGCTGGCGATGGATGCGGCGCTGGGGACGCTTAATCAGGCGCAACAGTTAGCGAAGTCACTGAGTGATGCCGTCGCCATCGCGCAGGCCGAACTGGCGCAGCTCCAGGCGCAAAAGACGCTGCTGGAATCTTCCATTAAAGATCTGCAGCAGTCCGCGTTGCTGATGAGCGCCCCGGCAGGCATTGCCCAGGTTTCCCCTCAGAGTATTCAAATCAGTAGTGGGCAGAACTTCATCCAGACATCCGGCGGGAACAGTGACTTCAGCGTCTTCAAAAAATTCACCGTTGCGGCAGGCGAGATCATCAGCCTGTTTGCCAAAACGCTGGGTATCAAAATCTACGCTAACAAAGGCAAGGTGGATATTCAGGCTCAGGGGGATGAAATGGCGCTGACCTCTTTGAAGGCTATGAAAATTATCAGCAAGGGCGATGAGGTTTATATCCAGGCCAGTAAAAAACTGACGCTGAGCTGTGGCAAAACGGCGGTGGTGATTGAGCCGTCGGGGATCACGATTTTGGCACCGGGTGATGTGAATGCCAAATGCGCCAGCATCAACCAACTGCCCCCTCAAAGCTTCAGTCCGGCGCAACCCGATTTACCACCTGAAGCAACCTGTGTGGAGAGCGCCCGCTGATGAAGAGTATTGCCACGGTAGCGAAATGCCTGAATGCAAGACAGGATGAATATCGATATTTGTTAATCGACCCATTGAAGCCAGTAATGTCGTGGAATCTCTTGCATCCAGATTGCCTGAAAGAGAGGAAAGGTTCTAATTTCTTGCATCGGGTACTGCGACCAGACCTGGCATGGTCACCGGAGCATTGTCCCCTGTTAGTGCTGCTGGCTTCGCCAGGTGAAAATTGCGATGAAAGGATAGTCGAAGAGAGTGAAGGATATGCTCTCGGTGAAGTCCTGAATGAGAAACGCTATGTTTGCGGCTGGATGAGCGCTTCATTAGCTCCTGAAGAGATGGCGAAATGGCTTGCAGAGTTGTGTAAAAAAATCAGACCGGGTGCAATTGTGCCAGTGTTTGAACCCCTGCGCCTTGAGCTGTTACGCAGTACGGCAGATCCCGCTGAGTTTGACACGTTGCTGGCACCCATCGGTCACTGGATATTCCTTTCTGTTACAGGAGCACGGATGGTCTTGTCTGGTGCAGTCGACAGTAAAGAATGGCAACTGAAGTGGGGGGCTGAACAGGCACTGGATAACTACCGTGATATCTGGCGTCTGCTTTCTGCGTGGGGTTTTACCTCAGGATCTTTACCGCCAGACGCTGTCCACCAGGCTGCAAAAGCCTGGGTTAGATCGGGCAGGGCTGGTCTTAGCCATCTGAGCGATCGACTTTTGCTGGCACTTAATTCGCTGACGCTACCAGCCAGAGTGACCACACACGATGAAATGAAGGCGCTCCTGCAAAAAGTGGCCAGCAACCCAGATTTGCATTTTACACAACTGATGAAAACGCTCCCGGACTCAGTCTGGCAGGAGCAGCGCTCGTCAGAGCCGAAAGCGGAAGGAATTAAATGATGGGTACGCGAGATCAGGCAGGCAGTAATGCCGAAGCAAGCCAGCAGGCGGCAGTGGTTCCGTCAGGTTGTAAAGCCTGTAAACGCGAGGGCATTGCCATTTATCCTCTGCGCGTGGCTGCAATTCCACAGCCTCTGGTAAATACCGGTTGGCAACCTGCCGTCCCTCCCCAGGATACTGAGCTAACCGGGGGGGAATTTAAATATACCCTTCGCACCCTGCGTCAGGGCTATGTTTATGTGCTGCTGGACAAATCAGTCTGGCAGGCTTACCAGGTCACCGCCGAAGGCTTTTTACGTCAGTTCAACGCCTACGAGATGCCGGAAAGCGAAAAAGTGGATTCACTGAGCCCGGCATGCCTGACGCAAAACCATGATGTACTGGCAAGCTTCATCAACATCGACCCGAAATACTCTCAGGCGTTGGTCGGGTTTAGTAGCGATCCGTGGTGCAAAACGGTCCTTGATGAGTATAAAAGCGGAAAGCGACCAGCCACACGTTTTACGCAGGTCACCGTATCGGACGGGACAGCAACCATAGCCGGTGCGGGGCGGAGCCTGGAGCTAGATCCTTCTTTGTCCGCACTCAAAAGTAACGTGCTGGAGTTTGCGACGGAATCTTTCCCTTCAGTCGTCGGCAAAGATGCCGGCCCTGACGGAGCCCATAGTTTTCACCCGCGAATGGAAAAGAGCAAGCAAACCGCGCTGGGGAGTCAAATTGCTCAGTTGCAACAGCAGTATGGCGCTCCTGTAAAAGCCATTGTACTGGATGACGTTGTGGGCGTGGTGGAGGAAATTAACCACGGTCGCCTGGATGTGGTTCAGGCGCTTGCCATGTTTACGTCTGAAAAGAGCAACATTCACCAGAAAACCATTTCAGATGCGATTGTGCAGCTACGGGCATCCACAACGCAGCAGACCGAAAACGATCCGAAGATTCAGGGATTCTCCACGCCGGGTTACAGCACATCATATTCCGTCAGCCGGGAAAGTGCGGTTGCAATTGAGTTACGTAAAGCTCTGGGCCGCATGGAGGAATACTACGACGAGCCTGCGCGTGCAGCTTTTGCCAGCAGTTGGCAGTCGACCGTGGACGGATACAAGCAACAGATGGCAGCTATCTGGCAGGATCTCGACAACCTGTATACCTCTGCGCTGTGGCTGGTGCTTCTGAATAACGACTATTCGCCGGAAACCAGCGTAATCAGCTGGCACTTCCAGATGCGAACCATTACCGCCTGCCTCCAGGGTAGCCTGGCCGGGTGTGATACTGAAAAGCTCCAACAAGGGGGCAAAAAACCGCAATGGGCAGGCTGGCTGGCAGACCCAATGAGCCCACCGCTGATGGCGCTGCTGCGTAATAAGCATGAATTTTCAGCAGAAGTGTTCAATGGCGCCCTGACCTATTCGAACCTGAAGGCAGTGCTGAACAGCAAAGAGGCCAGCGCTTTTGTTAACAATAAAGCGTACCAGCTATTAGCCGCAAGCCTGGTCAGTGCGATTGGTGGGGCGTACAGCAGTCTGTGGAGTCTCCTGTCTGAAGAAGCTAAGGGCGGTGTACTGAGAACGTTGCAGGCGGTGGCGTATGTGGCGGAAGGTAGCCCGGTTGTTACCGTCTTTACCGGGGAAATGACCATCCGGGATTATCAGAATCTTTTGCGCACCCAGCTTGATGTTCATGGGAAATCGCCTCTGACAATGCAGACCGAGAAGGCCGGTGGGGCAATGCGCTCAACGCGTGCCGGGCACTGGCTGCAGCTGACCGACCCGGTCGTGCTGGAGCAAAGAATCCGGGTTCGCCTGACGGCTCCGCTGAGCAATCAGGGGAAATTATCCGGCATTACCATGCTGACGCCGGATATGATTGATAGCTCATTAATTCGCGGTGAAATCGCGCTGGGCACGGCAGAGATGCGCGACATAGCACGCTACCAGGCAACAATATCGACCGATTTCCAGAGTGGCCTGCTGGGGTTGATCCTGGCCGGAATATTGATTAATACCACCTTCAACAATATTGAAGCCCTGAAAACGGCGATGCCTGGAGATACGCAGGCGCAAATGTCCATAACCTCGGGCTCGCTGATTGCGCTAGCCTGCGGGGTTGAAATATTGGGCCAGGGCTCGGCGGTGCTGAACTTATTTAATAAAGGTGATTTTTTGATCCGCAGTGCCGGGGTTATTGGTGGATTGGCGGCGATAGTTGATGGGGTTGCACTGGGGATGAAGTCTATTTCAATATGGAAATCAGGGGATGAGTTTGCTGCAGGATTTTATGCTGGGGCAGGCGCTGTCTCAGTAATTTCAGGAGCGCTAGCCGGATGGTTTAGTTATGTAGGTAACTTTGCTTTAGTGAGTGAAGGTGCTCTTTTACTCGGGCCGGTGGGTTGGTGTATAGCACTGGGAATTATGGCTGTAACATTAACCACCATTGGCAATGCTTATATCCGTTCACCGCTGGAACGCTGGTTGACACATACCTGCTTTGGTAACCGCGACGAGTGTGATGATAATGAGGTGGTGTGGCACAAGGAAAGCCTTCCTGATATGCAAGAAGCTATGAAGGCGCTGTATGTCATTGCCAGCGGCGTGTCTGCCCAACTTGTGGGTGATTGGTTCGCCGATATGACGAACAACACTCGACTGCTGGGACACCGGATGATGGCGGCTCGAGTTATCCTTGCCGACTGTAGCCCTACGGGCTCCGACTGGCTGGTAGAACTGACCGCAACGGATGGTGGGTCACATCAGGTTCTGGCCCGCAGTGGATCGGTTGCAAAGCTAGCAGAACTAAAAGCTCCAGAACCGCAGGGTTATGAAACAGCGGCCCCGCAGATTGGTCGAGGAGAATTGACGCCTATGGTACCCGCCGTGATGACAAAGGCAATGTCTGCAACCTCTCTGAACGCAAGCTGGCTGGTCGCTGAAGGAAAACCGCGAGGGCTGCAATTGGATGGTGAATTCCCGCTGAACCTGTCTCGTTTCACCGGCGCGGAGCTGACGGTTACCTACTGGCCGGATAAAACCAACCAGGATGATAAATTACAAATGACAACTGAACTGGACAGCTAATTCGATAAGGATGTCAATTTATGCCACTGCTCACTTTTGAAGAACCCCAACCGAAATTAAATCCTCCAGTCAGCTGCTGGCGGGAAGATATGCCGAAAAACAGCGAGCCTCAGCTGGTTCCGCCGCAGTTGCGTTGGTTGGAAAGTAGGAACGATACTTGGCTCGAAGTCCCGCGTTACAGTACAGAAGTCATTTGGTGGGGTATGCTCTTTACCGCATTTCTAGTATTCGGAGTAATGATTTTTTTTGTTTTTCTCTGCATGTCGATGAGTTTTTATCTCTTTGCATCTATCGGCTTCTTAATATTTTCCTCAATGATATTCTTTTTTATTAAAATGTATTATGTTGTTCCTCGTAACCTACCTCTTCGCTTTAATCGTAAACGGCAAAAAATTTATATATTTAACTACAATCATTCACGCCTTCCATGGCTGAACTGGCCAGTCTCCATCAAGGTGTACAACTGGGCAGATGCTTATGGCGAAATCAGTTTTTCCCCTACGCCGGGAGACAGGGGATATCGTTTGTATGGTGCGGTTTGCGAGCCAGGTACTTATAATGTTGTAGATCGTTTTCTGTTGGCAAGAGAATGGGAAGAGCGGGAGCAGCTCAACCAAATCTGGAGCTATCTGTGCATCTATATGAAAGGTGAATCCGACTTGCCGGAGCCGAGATTTAAAGGCCGTCCGGATTTCTGGCGACCGCGTAAGGCAGATAAGTGGCCTGATGATATGGAACGTGAGTCGACCACAGCGCCAGATGAAGCAATTCAGGCTTAGGCAAATAAAACCAACCAGGATGATAGATTACAAATGACCACTGAACTGAACTGCTAATTCGACAAGGATGTCAATTTATGCCACTGCTCACTTTTGAAGAACCCCAACCGAGATTAAATCCTCCAGTCAGCTGCTGGCGGGAAGATATGCCTGAAAACCACGAGCCGCAGTTAGTGCCTCCCCAACTGCGTTGGTTGGAAAATCGGAACGATACTTGTCTGGAGATCCCGCGGTACAGTACGGAAATAATTTGGAGGGGGATGCTGTTTACTGCGATTTTAATGTGTGCTTTGATCTTTTTTATAATTGGGTTTAGTTTATCATTTGCAGACTATATTTTTTTTATAATTGGGTTTGTAACTTCGTTTGTTCCTTTTATTTTGCTCTTATTAAGTCTGAAAATATATTTCGTGACCCCGCGTAATCAGCCTATTCGTCTGAACCGTAAACGGCAAAAAATTTATATTTTCGACTATAACCGGGCGCGCCTTCCATGGCTGAACTGGCCAGTCTCCATCAAGGTGTACAACTGGGCAGATGTTTATGGCGAAATCAGTTTTTCCCCTACGCCGGGAGACAGGGGATATCGTTTGTATGGTGCGGTTTGCGAGCCAGGTACTTATAATGTTGTAGATCGTTTTCTGTTGGCAAGAGAATGGGAAGAGCGGGAGCAGCTCAACCAAATCTGGAGCTATCTGTGCATCTATATGAAAGGTGAATCCGACTTGCCGGAGCCGAGATTTAAAGGCCGTCCGGATTTCTGGCGACCGCGTAAGGCAGATAAGTGGCCTGATGATATGGAACGTGAGTCGACCACAGCGCCAGATGAAGCAATTCAGGCTTAGGCAAATAAAACCAACCAGGATGATAGATTACAAATGACCACTGAACTGAACTGCTAATTCGACAAGGATGTCAATTTATGCCACTGCTCACTTTTGAAGAACCCCAACCGAGATTAAATCCTCCAGTCAGCTGCTGGCGGGAAGATATGCCTGAAAACCACGAGCCGCAGTTAGTGCCTCCCCAACTGCGTTGGTTATCAACACGAAATGATATTTATCTGGAAGTGCCACGCTACGGTACGGATGTCATATGGGGAGGGATGCTTTTCTGGTCAATTTTTCTTATAGCGTTAATTGTTTTTATTGTTATTTCCTGTTTTTTAACTGGTATTGTTGTATTTATCGTTATTGGACTATTAACCGCCTTGATTCTTTCAGTTATAGCAAGTTGGGGCATGAAACTGTATTTTTCCGCCTCACGTAACCAGCCTATTTGTAAGCATCCCTGTAATCCGAACCATTCACTTTTAGAGATCTTCCGACATACTGATTATGTCCCCTGAGGAGATCGCCATGCGCAAAGCCCGATTCACCGAGCACCAGATCATTACCGTACTGAAGTCCGTCGAAGCAGGCCGG